>Ga0190275_10003815_pt1 | contig 10793 bp, 12 predicted proteins | sample Popmic550T_FD_133745 | JGI IMG/M metagenome (GOLD analysis project Ga0190275, IMG submission 133745) | Populus adjacent soil microbial communities from riparian zone of Yellowstone River, Montana, USA - 550 T | ecosystem: Environmental > Terrestrial > Soil > Riparian zone > Trees stand | place...
AGGTCGCCGGGTTGCTGCGCCGCGAGCCGCGGATCGCGGTCTGGTCGACCGTGACCACCCCGTCCCGCCCCGACACCGAGCCGTCAATCAGCGAGCTCTTGCCCGAGCCCGCCACCCCGGTGACGACGACCAGCACCCCGAGCGGGATGTCGACGTCGACGTCCCGCAGGTTGTTGGTGGCGGCGCCGCGGATCTCCAGCGCCTCCTGCGACTCCCGCACCGCCGCCTTCAGGGAAGCGCGGTCGTCCAGGTGCCGCCCGGTCAGCGTGTCGCCGCCCCGCAGATCCTCGACCCTGCCCTCGAACACCACCTCGCCGCCCTCGCTCCCGGCGCGCGGGCCGAGGTCGACGACGTGGTCGGCGATCGCGATCGCCTCCGGCTTGTGCTCGACGACGAGGACGGTGTTGCCCTTGTCGCGCAGCCGCAGCAGCAGCTCGTTCATGCGCTGGATGTCGTGTGGGTGCAGCCCGATCGTCGGCTCGTCGAAGACGTAGGTGACGTCGGTCAGCGAGGAGCCGAGCTGGCGGATCATCTTGGTCCGCTGCGCCTCGCCGCCCGAGAGCGTGCCGGACGAGCGGTCGAGCGAGAGGTAGCCCAGCCCGATCTCCACGAACGAGTCGAGGGTCTCCCCCAGCACCTCGAGCAGCGGCGCCACCGACGGCTCCTCGAGGCCGCCGACCCACTCCGCCAGGTCGCTGATCTGCATCGCGCAGAGGTCGGCGATGCTCTTCTTCTTGATCTTCGACGATCGGGCCGCCTCGCTGAGCCGGGTGCCGTCGCACTCGGGGCAGATGGTGAAGATGACCGCCCGGTCCACGAAGGCACGGATGTGCGGCTGCATCGCCTCCCTGTCCTTGGCCAGGAACGACTTCTGGATCTGCGGGATCAGGCCCGCGTAGGTCAGGTTGATGCCCTCGACCTTGATCTTGGTCGGCCCCTTGTGGAGCAGGTCGTCGCGTTCCCTCTTGGTGAACTTGCGGATCGGCTTGTCCGGGTCGAAGAAGCCGCAGCCCCTGAAGATGCGGCCATGCCAGCCGGCCATGCTGTAGCCGGGGATCGTCAGGGCGCCCTGGTTGAGCGACTTGCCGTCGTCGTAGAGCTGGGAGAGGTCGAAGTCGGTGACCTCGCCCCGGCCCTCGCAGTTTGGGCACATGCCGCCGGTGCGGCTGAAGTTCACCCGCTCGGACTTCCCGTCGCCTTTCTTGATCATCCCCGACGCCTGGACCGAGGTCACATTGAAGGAGAACGCCTGGGGCGAGCCGATCTGTGGCTTGCCGAGCCGGCTGAAGAGGATGCGCAGCATCGCGTTGGCGTCGGTGGCGGTGCCGACCGTGGAACGGGGGTCCGAGCCCATCCGCTCCTGGTCGACGATGATCGCGGTCGTCAGCCCCTCGAGCACGTCGACCTCGGGCCGCGCCAGGGCCGGCATGAAGCCATGCACGAAGGAGCTGTAGGTCTCGTTGATCAGCCGCTGCGACTCGGCCGCGATCGTGCCGAACACCAGCGAGCTCTTGCCCGAGCCGGAGACGCCGGTGAACGCCGTCAGCCGGCGCTTCGGGATCTCGATGCTGACGTCCTTGAGGTTGTTCACGCGCGCCCCGTGCACGCGTATCAGATCGTGGCTGTCGGCTGTGTGCATCTAGGCGGCGGGCGGCTGGTCGATGCGGACCAGATTGCCGGACGGGTCGCGCACGGCGAAGTCCCGCGTGCCCCACGGCCGCTCGGCCGGCTCTTCAACGATCTCGGCGCCCGCGGCGCGCACCTTCTCGAAGCTGGCGTCGAGGTCGTCGCTGTGGAAGTGGACGCCGTTGAGGGCGCCCTTGGCGACGAGGGCCGCGACCGCTTCGCCGTCGGCGGGACTGCCGTTCAGGTAGTTGGTGAGAACGATCGAGACGCCGGGTTGAGAGGCGGCACCGACGGTGATCCACTGGAACTCGCCTTTGCCGACGTCGCTGCGCTGTTCGAGGCCGAGCGCGTCGCGATAGAAGGCCAGGGCGAGCTCGGGATCATGGACGATGACGAAGCATTGGGAGAGAGTGAGGTTCATGCCGCAAGGCTAGGGAGTCGGCGGCACGCTCGTTTCTCCAATCCTGCTCGACTCGCGGCTCGGGCGGGTGATGTCTTTGGCGACACAGCCCGACACGGTCGCGAGCGCGCCGTGGTCACGGGCCCGGTAGGCCGTCGGCGTCTCCCCCACCAGCTCGGTGAAGCGGGCGCTGAACGAGCCGAGCGACGCGCACCCGACCGCCATGCAGACCTCGGTGACCGAGAGGTCGCCGCGGCGCAGCAGCGCCTGCGCCCGCTCGATGCGCCGCGTCATCAGGTAAGCGTAGGGCGTCTCCCCGTACGCCGCGCGGAACCGCCGCGAAAAATGCGCGGGCGACATCAGCGCGGCGCGGGCGAGCGCGGCAACGTCGAGCGGGCGCGCGTACTCGCGGTCGATCAGATCGCGGGCGCGGCGCAGGTGCGCGAGATCGGCGAGCTCCTCCGGCGTCACGATGCCAGTGTAGGAGCGGGCTGGACCGCATTCACCCCAATAGGCGTCCGCGAATGTCGAATCCGCGCGTCCCCATTCGTCTCAATGGGTAGAGGGGGCTCAGAGGAACTCCCGTGAGCAAAGGAGAATCGAGATGGGCAAGCTGAACGCGACGACCCAGGCCACCGTCGACGGCGTCATCGACCCGGTCGGCGAGTGGGTGCAGCCCGACGGGGATCACGGCGACCACTCGTTCGAGCGTCAGGCGAGATCCAGCGGGCTGGTGCTGGGCCGCAAGACCTACGAGGGGCTGGCGGGATACTGGCCTAGCCACTCGGGCAAGTGGGCGGACATGGTCAACCCGATGCCGAAGTACGTCGGGTCCAACACCCTGTCCGGTGATCTCGAGTGGAACGCGACCCTGCTCGAGGGGAACCTCGAGGACTCGATCCCGAAGCTGAAGGACGAGGTCGACGGCGACCTCTACATGCACGGGAGCGGCGAGTTCGCCTACGCCCTCGCCGAGAAGGGCCTGATCGACGAGTACGAGGTCTACCTGAACCCGCTCGTCTGGGGCGAGGGCAACGTCCACGTGCTCGGCGACAGGGGGACCGTCCGGATGCAGCTCGACGACGTGAAGCGGTTCGACTCCGGAGTTGTCCTCCTCACCTACCTCCCGGCGTCCTGAGCGGATCGGGAACGTCCAGGGCACCCGCCGCGATCGAGCCTCCCAATCGATCGGGGCCTCGAATGGCGCCGTATCGGGTGCCTCGAACAGCGCAGCGTCGGAGAGCGGGGCGGGTGTGCTTGAACGTGTCTGTGGGCTCCTTCCGGAGGAGGTGTTTCGATCAGTGCGTGGAAGTCGAGCGAGAGCGCCTACCGACGGCGGACTCCTCGGCTTCGCGCGGGTCCCAGCGGGTCGCCAGCGCGGTCAGGATCTCCAGCACGCCGGCGATCACGGTGAAGCGGGTGGCGCCGCCATGGTCGCTGAAGCCGAACACGAACGGAGCCAGGATCAGCACCGCGCCGAGCAGCAGGTCGGTCATCATGTGCACCCGCAGCGGGATCACGCGGGCGATCGAGAGTCGCCAGTCGGTCATCGAGCCGGCGATCAGCATCACCACGCCGACCGCTATACAGACCGCCTTGGCATCGTCGGCGTCGCTGAATCCGAAGATCCATGGCGCCGCGATGATCACGATTGCGATCAGCGGCTCGAGCGCGGCATGCGCGTTCAGCGGAATCGGTCCTCGTCGCATTAGAAGTCCTCCTAACTGAGGGAGTAGTCGGTTTGTATGTCCCCGGTCCGCATCGCGACCGAATCCAATCGGGTGCGTGCCGTGGGTTAGGAGGAGCGTCGAGACGGAGTCTCGGACACCCAGAATGCAGTTACCCCGCTTACCGGCGACCCAATCCAACGGCCACAGTCGACGACCGGACCGGGGCTGGAGTGAGTCCCTCGGGACTCACTCCAGCCCGGCCTCAGCCGCGAGGTGGCGCGTTGCCTTCCTTAACGCTCTCTTTGAGCTCTTCGGCCTGTTCCTGGCCGGCTTCCTTGGCCGTCTCGAGAACGCCTTGGCCGGCGTCCTTGGCGCCTTCCACGGCCTGCTCGGCCACCTGCCCGGCAATCTCCTTGCCGCGATCGAGCGCCTCCTGGCCGGTTTCGACGGCCGTCTCCTTGACCGTGTCGGCCAGAGGACCGACCCGTTCGTCCTCGATTCGCGTGCTCGGCAGCAACATGCCGACGAGGAAACCGCCGGCGACCCCCGCGAGGGCGAGGCCCATCGGGTTCTCCTCGGCGACGCCGACCGCGCGGTGGGCGCCGTCCTTCAGCTGCCCCCCGTCCGGGGTGGCTTCGCCGACCTTCTCGGTCGTGCCCTTGAGTTGATCGACGAGGCGATCGCGCTTGTCGGCGACCGACTCCTTGACGCGGGTTTTCACATCGGCTTTGTACGCCAGCGCATCGACGGTCTCGCCCATTTCCGAGCGGGTGTCCTCTATCTCCTGGCGGATTTGGCTTGGCTTTTGGCCCATTGCACGTCCTCCTTCACGGTTTCGACAGTTTGTTCCGGGGCCGGCGGCATGCCCCGCTTGATGCGTTCCCGGCCGTTGAGGGCGAGGAAGCCGGCGATCGCCGCATAGACGAGCGTCACGATCAGCGCCGCCAGCGAGAAGTCGATCGCCTTGTCCAGCAGCGACAGAATCAGTGCCGTCAGCGTGCCCAGTGCAAGCAGCCCGATCACGGCGGCGGCGCCGAACATCCCGGCCCCTTCGCCCGCGGTCTTGCCTTTTGCGGCCAGCTCGGCTTTGGCGAGCTCGATCTCCTTGCGGACCAGGGTGCCGGTCTGCTCGGAGAGATGTTTGACGAGATCGCCGGTCGACTGCGACCGCAGCTCCTCCCCCTCGCCGACGGCACTCATGGGCCGACGACGGGACTGCCCGTCGGCTCTGAGACCGATGGCGCCGATATCGCCGGGCCAGACGGAGGGCTGGAAACGGACCGCTGCTGGTAGCGGTTGCGGCTCGACGCCTTCAGGAAGCGCGCCGCGACCGCGCCGAGCGCGAGACCCCCGCCGAGCAGCGCCCATGGGCGCTGGCGACCGAAGTCCTCGACGTCGCGGAGCATCTGGTCGGGCCCGGTGCCGGACAGGTAGGAGCCCACCTTCTCGGTCTGCTCGGCCGCCCGGTCGGCGATCTTCGCCGGGCCGTCCTTGCCCTGTTTGCGCAGCTCCTCGCCGACACTGCGAAGATCGCCGGCGGTGCTGCTGACCTGCTCGCCGGCCTGCTTGGTCCGCTGGTCAACCTGCTCCTGCAGGGTGTTCTGGACCTTGCCGGCCGCCTCGCGTGCCTTGTCCTGGGCTTGATCGGCGACGTTCTGATCTTGGTGTTGCGTCATAGCGGCGTCTTTTTCGTTGGCCGGGCCCGGGGGGCTCGCCGACGTGGTGCTGTTGCTCATACGTCCTCCTCGAGAGATCGTCGATTGCCTCGCCATCAGCGAGTCAGACCCGGGATCGGCGCGAACCAGGCGATACGGCGCGACATCGGGGGAGCTTCGGTTACCGGCGGAGCGACGCATGGTCAAACCGGCAGCCCGCTCTAGCTACCCTCGTCGCCGCCAGGCGAAACGGGCGGCATCGGCCAGACCGGGAGAACTCGAGGCGCCACCTCTGGAGACGACGAGGCGGATGCGCTACCGTGCCTGTGACGCTTTGGACCAGGTGCCTACGGCGTCATCTCTCTGAAGAGGCACGCGGATCGGGTTGACCTGGGACCGCGGATTTCTCCCCACTATCCATGACGGGAGTGTCCATGCCTCAATTCGAACACCCGGAGCACACGCATCGCCGCGTGCGCCCCTTCAAGCTCAGCGAGCGGCGTATCTGGCCGGGCTGCATCGAGATCGAGGTCGAGGGCGAGCTCGACCTCGCGGTCTCCGATCGACTTCATGCGGCGTTGGAGGCGGCGAAGGGCAGCCCCTGTCACGTCCTGATCGACCTCGGCGCCTGCGACTTCATCGATTCGAGCGGCCTGGCGGTCCTCCTCGCCGCCAGTCGTGCCTGCGCCGCCGGCAACAGGCAACTGCTGCTCTATGGCGTGCACGGGCAGGTTCGCCGCATGCTCTCGGTGACGGGGCTGAGCGAAAACGGGCTGCTGGTCGCCGCCGGCAATGCCGCGGCGTTTCCCCCGGCTGCGGTCCTCGACCAGGGCTTCAGCGTCACCCTCGCGAACGGCGAATCCGCTCGCCTGCAGCCATCCGGAGCCACCGCGCCTTGAGGGCGCCGCTGCTGCCGGCCTTGCTGCTGGGCGTCGGCCTCGGCGGTTTCGTCGACGGCATCGGCTTCCACGAGATCCTCCAGTGGCACCACATTCTCAGCGACGAGGGCTGCTGCCCGACCGAGACCGTCGCGGGGCTCGAGGACAACACGCTCGCGGACGGCTTCTTCCACGCGGTCACCTGGCTCTTCGTCTTCGCGGGCACGATCGCGGCGACGAGGGCCTGGCAGCAGGGCCGGCTGGCACCGCCCTGGCGCCTGCACTTCGGCGCCATGCTGGCCGGCTGGGGCGCCTTCAACCTCGTCGAGGGCCTGATCGCTCACCAGATCCTCGGCATCCATCACCTTCGCGACGATCTCGGCGGGCCACTCGCCTGGGATCTCGGCTTCCTCGCTTTCGGTGCCCTGCTGATGCTGATCGGGTGGGCGCTGATCAGCTCGAGCGCCCGCGGAAGCAAGGGGGTCATGAGCAATACGAAGTCCGGGGGTCCTAACTAGGAGTCCTAGCTCGCCGCCCATCACCGCCGCGCCCGTGCGCATCCGCTTGATGTCGCCAGGGGCGGGTACTGGCCCCAAGACGATGAGCGACGAGAGGATCCCAGCGATGGAGAAGAACGTAGAGATGCCGACCGCAAGCGATGACGGTGGCGCCAGGGCGGACGGGCCCGATTCAGTGCGTGCCGAGATCTCCCGCCAGATGGTTCGCATCTACAAGGAACAGTTCGGCCGCGGCCCGACCAAGGTGAAAACCGACTTTGCCGGGCCGGACGTGGTGGTGACCACGCTGGAGAGCAGCTTCACCCCCGCCGAGCAGCGCTTGGTCGAGATGGGCGAGCACCAGCGGATGCGCGACACCCGCCTCTACTTCCAGCACGCCACCGAGCCGCTGTTCAAAGAAACGGTCGAAAAGATCCTGGGGCGCAAGGTCCGCGCCTTCCTCAGCGGCCTCGACACCACCGAGGACGTCTCAGCCGAGGTCTTCTACCTCGAGCGACGCGACGAGCCGAGCTCGGCCTCCCCGGGTTGAGCTCGGCGGATCGGCCAGAGGGCGACGTCCTGGCGACGGGAAAAGTGCAGCAGCGGCTCGCCCTCGAGCGCGATCCCATACCCGGAGGTCATCGTGTTGGCCTCGATCTCGGCCCAGGCCGGCTGCAGCGGCCAGAGCGGGTGGTGGATCTCGCCACGATGGACGCGGCGGCGCTCGTCGAGGGTGTAGAGGCAGTAGCGCTCGGCCAGCCAACGCTCGAGCGAGCCCGGCCGCGCCGGCAACCGCTCGCCCTCAGGCCCGTAGCGCGCCTGGAAACGGGCGGCCGGCCCGTCGCCGGAGATCCGCTCGGCCTCGAAGCCGACCCCCTCGGCGTCGGCACTGGTCGCGATCCGCGCGCGAAAGTAGGGCAGCCGGTATGAGCGCCGCGCCGCCAGGACGGCCGCCCAGCTGCCGGCGTCGAGGCTGAGGAAGTAGATCCCGGCCTTGCCGGCGACGCTGACGTAGGTGCGGACGTTGATCTCGGGGAAGGAGGAGAGCAGCGGCACCGGGGTCGTCCCTCGCAGCCGCAGCCCCTCGACGCGGAAGGGCGTGATCCCGAGGTAGGCGTCTCCCTCGTAGGTGTCGAGGGTCAGCTGCGGCGGCACGACGGCTTCGAGGCTCGCGAGGGGAACCCGCCAGTGGGCGAAGAGGAGGTCGATCCAGGTCTGCCCCATCGCCCACGGCTCCCCCGGCAGCGGCCAGGGCCGGTGGGAGGTCTCCTCGAGGACCTGGCGCTGGCGAAAGGAGTCGGAGAGCAGCGCAGCCGGGCGCAGCATCTCCTCCCCCACCCCCTGCATTGCTCGCAGAACCATCGCTGCCTTCAGAACGCCACCGCGAAGCGGCCGGACTTCTCCCGCAGCAGCCAGGCGCTGCCGCTGCGTGAGGAGCCGAAGATCCAGGCGAGCCGATCCTCGTTAGCGGCGAATCCTCGGTCCATGGCAAAGGAAGTACCCCCCGCCGGTTCCCCCTAAGCTTCGCCGACTCGACTTCCCCTGGTCGACCCCAGTCAGGGGTGCCATAGGATTGCGCTGTGCCGTTCACGCACAGGAACCTCAAGGAGGACCTGGAGGATGTCGGGTCCAGGTTCGACGGCGCGCCGGACCTGGAGTTCCGCTTGGCGACCAAGGCGCTCGAGCTCGAGAAATCCGGCCTGGGCTACCAGCGCGTCCCACCCGGCTATCGCTTTCCGTACGGCCACACCCACAAGAAGCAGGAGGAGGTGTACGTGGTCCTGCGAGGGAGCGGGCGGATGAAGCTCGACGACGAGATCGTCGAGCTCAAGGAATGGGACGCGGTGCGCGTCCCGGCCGGTACGTGGCGAGGCTACGAGGCCGGGCCGGAGGGCCTCGAGATCTTCGTCATCGGCGCGCCCAATCTCGGCGAGGAGCCGCGCGAAGACGTCGATGGCCAGCGCGACTGGTGGGCTGACTAGCGCCAGGCAGGTTGCTCCAGGTCCGCCCATTCCTCGTCTCGGCTATCGCGCCGAAGTTGTTCATGCGTCCGGCTCTCTGAGGCGGACCCGAAACCGAAAGAGCGCCGGCGAGAGGTCGGTATTGCCCTCGGCATCCGTCGCGGTGACGCGGAAGGTGTGGGCTCCGATCGCGACGGTGTAGGCGCGGGGCGAGACGCATGGCACCGCGCGGCGGCGGTCTAGTCGGCAGACGAAACTGGCCCCCCGCTCGTTCGAGGAGAAGCGGAGGGCCACGCGGAGGCGGCCGTTGCGGCCCGCCCGAACCCGCTTCGGCATGCCGGCGGCGATGCGCGTCTGCGGTCGCGTCCTGTCGACCGGCGGGGGCGGCGGTTCGGCTGGGCGCTCGATCCGCCATCCGTAGGAGACCGGATCCCCCGGGTTCCCCGCCAGGTCGGTGGCCGCGACCTCGAACGTGTAGCGGCCGTCGGGCAGCCCCGGATAGGCGATCCCCGAGGAGCAGGCGGACGCACCGAACGATCTCGGCCCGGCCAGGCCGCAGACGAAGGCCGCGGGCTCGTCGGCCGTGAAGGAGAAGGCGGCATCGCTCGCAGCGCTCGGTTCCGAAGGTCGGTCGGTCAGGCTCACCGCCGGTCTGACCGTGTCGACCGTCCAGGTGTAGGAGGCCGGGCTCGGATCGGTGCCGCCGCCGTTCTTCGCCCGGACCTGGAAGGTATGGGTCGTCCCGGTCACGGCGTCGTCGCCTTTGAGTCCCGAATAACCCCTCGGCGCAGTGCAGGCGGAAAAGGCAGCGGCGTCGAGCCTGCATTCGAAGGCGGCACCGGTCGCCGGAGTCGCGGTGAAGCCGAATTCCGCCGTGGTGCTGTTCGTCAGTGCCGGCGGCTTCGACCCGATCGCGGTGTCGGGAATCGCGGGCGGCGGCTCCTCGATCGAGTTGTCGACTGTCCAGCTATGGGCGGCGGGATCGCCGACGTTGCCTGCCTGATCGGTCGCCGCGACCCGGAACCTGTAGTCCCCGTCGGGCAGGTCCGAGTAGGCGACCCCCGAGGCGCACGTGGCTGCGCCGGAGGGTTTCGGTCCTTCGAGGCTGCAAGAGAAAGTCGCCGGCTCGTCGGCCTCGAAGGCGAAGGCGACGCTCTCACCGCCGCTCGGGTCGGGAGGAGGCCCGGTGATCTCGGCGGTCGGCTCGACGGTGTCGATCGTCCAGGCGTAGGCGGCGGGGCTCTGGTCGGTTCCGCCGGCGTTCTTGGCCCGGACCTGGAAGGTGTGGGCGGTTCCGGTCACGGCGCCGTCGCCGGAGAGCCCGGAGTAGGTCTTGGGCGAGATGCAGGCGGCGAACGCCCCGGCATCGAGCTTGCATTCGAAGTCGGCACCGGCCGCGGGACTGGCGCTGAAGCTGAATTCGGCCGTCGTCTCGTTCGTCAGCGCCGGCGGCCTGGTTGCGATCGAGGTGTCGGGTGTGGCGGGCGGGGTGTCGGGAGGGCGGAAGCTGTTGGGGTCGCGCTCTTCGACGACCTCGCAATCGGTCGGGGCGGGGTCGGGACCGTTCGCCGGCCGGTCGATCTGAGCGGTGTCGAAGCCGGCGCCGCAATCGATCGTCGCGTCGGGGTCGTCGCCGGGGGTCCCGGAATTGGCGAGGATCGAGTCGTTGCCGGCCGCCGCGCGGAAGCTGTCGGCGCCCGGGCGGCCGAGGAGCTGGTTGGCGCCGTCGTCGCCGACCATCGTGTCGGCCAGGCTCGTGCCCTCGATGTCCTCGAGCCCGGTCAGCGAGGTGAGGGTCCCACTCGGGCAGCTCGGCTGGCCGCCGCCCCCGACGAGCCCCGCGCTGTGGGTCGCCATGTCGATCGAGATCGCCGACCCGAAGTTCGCCCAGTTGGCGTTGTCGCGATCGGGCCCGCCGTCGAGTTGGTCGCCGTCGCAGACGGCGTTGTCGATGAAGAGGTCCTCGCCGGCCCCGGCATCGAGGTCGTCGCTGCCGCCGTTGTTGGGGACCGCGTCGTCCCCGCCGCCAGCGCTGACCACGTCGTCCCCGGCGCCGTCGATGTCCGCGTCTTCGGTGGCACCCGAGGTGAGATCGTCGTCGTCCTC
>Ga0190275_10003816_pt1 | contig 10793 bp, 5 predicted proteins | sample Popmic550T_FD_133745 | JGI IMG/M metagenome (GOLD analysis project Ga0190275, IMG submission 133745) | Populus adjacent soil microbial communities from riparian zone of Yellowstone River, Montana, USA - 550 T | ecosystem: Environmental > Terrestrial > Soil > Riparian zone > Trees stand | place...
CACCCCCTTCGCCCGAGTACGACGAGGACGGCAACGCGAAGAAGATCGGCACGAGCACGGCCACGTACCAACCCCGTACGAACCGCCTGGAATCGCTGACCACGCCAGCACCCCAGCCGGAATTGCCGACCACCCCACTACCCCCGCCGGAGGTCAGGGAGTACGCCTATCACAGCGACGGGAGCCGTAAGCAAGAGGTGTTGGGCCAGGGCGGCCTCCCGAGGGACATCTCGACCTACGACTACGACGTGTACGGCCGACTCACCAACGTTTCGATCCGGAGTGGGATTCTGGCGTTGCAAGGCTCGGCGAAAACAATCTCTTACAAGTACGACGTGTTCGGCAACCGGATCGAGCAAGTCGTGAGGGAGTCTTCGGACCCCATCAGCAGGCGCGGGCCGCGCGTGGGCGTGTTGCGAAGCGTGTACGCCGGGCAGGAGGTTCGGCTCGACCTGAGCAGTGCGAACGACCCGGGGTGGTACTACCTTCGCGGCGACGGAACGGACCAGAGGTTCGGGTTCTTCTCCGCGCGCGGCGGGGAGTTCGGTGGCTGGGGGGGCACGAAGCTCACCATCCCGTGGGAAGGCTTCATCCCCCTTGCCGGCGGTTGGTACGTCACCGACCGGCTCAACTCCGTCAGCTACCTCCTGGACATCGCAGGCGTGAAGCGCACCCGGGGCACGAACACGATCGAACCGTGGGGCGTGTTCGGGACCGAGTATAGCGCCGGCAGTGCCAGCCGATTTGGTTTCACCGGCCGGGAGGTCGACACCGCCGTCGGCCTCCAGTACAACCGAGCCCGGTACTACGACTACCGCACCCGTCAGTGGATCAGCGAAGACCCGCTCGGCCTCGCGGCCGGCGACACCAACCTGTATCGATACGTCGGCAACAGCCCGGCCAACTTCACCGACCCCAGCGGGAAAATCATCAACGTAGCGATCGGTGCGGGGTTCGGGACCGTCATCGGGGGGATTGCAGGAGGGATTAACGGGTACATCGAGAGCGGCGGCGAATGGTCCGCGGCGCTGGAAGGGGCCGGCAAGGGCGCGGTGCTGGGCGCCGTGGCCGGGGGCGTCGCCGGAGCGACGTTCGGGGTCGGGCTGGCGGCCGGTGGCGCGTTGTTCGGCACCGGCGGGACGGCGGCGGCGGTCGGGTCGTTTGCGGTCGCCGGTGCGGGCAGCGCGGCGGCCGGTGACATCGCGATGCAGGCGACCGGCATCGGCTTGGGGTGGCAGAAGGGCGGATACAACTGGCGTCAAACGGCCGGCGCGGCCGTCGGCGGCGCGGTCGGGGGTGGTCTGGCCGGGTCGATCATGTCCCGAGGGGTGACCGCAGCCGGACGGGCGGCGTGGATGATCGATTGCGCCCAGGTGTCTCGCGTGACGGCGGGGGGAGTGCAGATCCTGTCCGGGGGCGTTGGGGGTGCGGCGGGGTCGGCGGCGACGCAAGGGTTCGACATCCTGTCCGGGCACCGGACCAGCTTCGACTGGGGTGAGGTCGGGTTCGCCGGGCTCACCGGGATGGCCGCAGCAGGTGCCGCGGTCGGGGTGTTCGGGACGGGTCGCGTCTGCTTCGCGGCGGGGACGCCGTTGCGGACACCGGACGGGGCGAAGCGGATCGAGGAGTTCCGGGTCGGCGACGAGGTGCTCAGCCGAGACGAGTTCGATGCGGACGGGCCGGTTACGGCGAAGTTGGTAGAGGAGGTGTTCGTCCGGGAGGGATTAGTCTGGAACCTGCACGTCGGTGGGCAGGTCATCCGGACGACGGCCGAGCACCCGTTCTACGCGGCGGGCAAGGGGTGGGTGGCGTGTCAGCAGCTGGCGGTTGGCGACCGACTCCTCGCCGAAGACGGAAGCTGGGTGGCGGTCGAGGATCTGCTCGACACGGGCGAGTGGGAGACGGTTTACAACTTGCGCATCGTTGACTACCATACCTACTTCGTGGGCTGCGAAGAGTGGGGATTCAGCGCCTGGGTGCATAACGCGAATGGCTATTCTGGGCCGGAACAGGCAGTGGCATCTGCACAAGAAGTCGCTACCCTCCAAGGATTGGAGCAACGAGCCATCGCAGCACGGAGGGCTGTCGCCACAGAACGAACGAATCACGGCAACAGGACATACCGGGTTGGATTCACGCAAGAGCAGTTGCTCGACCCAGTCGTAAACCCTGCGGTCGCTGCAGAGCATGTCGAGTCCGGCATCCGAGGTACAGGTGTTGCTCTAGGTGATCGACGTGCTACTAGACCGGCGATTCTGACGACGACAGACGACTTGCCAGGTGCCTCCGGTTCTTTCAGCTACCACGCTGAAGGCAAGGCATCCTTCAGGGTCGTTGGGCAGATGCAGGAGCAACAGATTAGCGGCGGCACTTTGAGGATGTGGATTGACACGCCGAACGGTCCATGTGCCGACTTCTGCCGCGGTATGGGAGGTCTGCAAACTGTCTCGGACAGGACCAACATGGTAGTGCAGGCGTATTACAGAGATGGTTCAGGTGTGGTACAGCGACTAACGTACACTTCGAGGGGAGGGAGAGGCGGGTAATATGGGTACACTATGCGAGTACGAACTAGGCAGCCCGATAATTGCAATTAGCGCCTCTAAAGATGGTCGCCAAGTTGCGGCACTTACCGATGCGAACGGATTGGCTGTCTACAATGTTTCGCCCAATGGTACAGTCCGCTTAGCAAGTGCATCCGATCTCAGGAGTATTCTGCCAAGCCCGATTCGTCAGGAACGCGATCTCGCCTTCCACCCAAGTAGCAACGGCATCGTTATCATCGGTGAAACGACCTTGACCGAGGGCGTGTACGTGCGTTCGGCACTCGCCGTCCTAGTGCTGTCGCAATATGGCCAGGTTCTTGACCGATACATCACTATTGAGGCCGAGCCACCGTACTCGTCACCTGTCGTAACCGATACCAACCCGCCCATGCTTCTCGTCGGCACGGCAAGTGGCGTACTCTACATAGACCTGGAGAGCGGCCAAGAGCGTGGGCGGATTGACAACGATGAAGAGTATGTGGCACCTCGTGGTGTCGTACCCAGGCATAGGGATGGTGGGCAGGTGTTCGTTATCTGGACGTACCAGTCGGGGAGCAGAATAAGCTCTTATCAGAGGCAGGACGACAGCAGCTTTTCAGCCCTACATGAAGGCGATCAGTTGCTCCCATTCTATGTCTGGGGGGCAGCGCTGAACCAGGACGATAGTATGTTGGCCATCATGCTGGGCAACATCTCTGTGCCTGTTGTTGAGGTGGACAATAAGATAAGCACCGTTTCGTTAGGTCAAATTCGCTTATATGATCCAGACAGCCACACCTTGCTCTCGCAGTATGACGTGTCTGGTCAGGCTGGAAGTGATGTACTCCTCCAACAGGTCGATAGCCTCCGACCCAATGCTTCGGGGGGAGAGTGGGTTCCGTCACGAAGCCTGGTTCCGAAGCACCACCTCTCAAATCCCGTGTTCGTTGGCAGAGACCATGTTGTTTTTGGGACTCCAGGTGGCACCGTTCGTGTTCTCAACGTTCATACTGGCGATCATTGGGAGATCGCAATCACGAGTTCGCCTATCACGTCGCTAGCCTCTTGTTTGGATTCCACCTTGCTATGTATAGGATCCGTAGGCGGTGCAATCTGCTTTCATAGTATCGATAGTTGATACGTAGCGATGCCTCTCGCCTGGTGAAGGCAATACTGGCTGCGCGTTGCGCTGCTACTCCTCGCACCGCACCGCGTCCCACGCCCCGAGTCCGTCGTCCGGCTCCTCCCGCTGCCGCACCCGGAGCGCCTCGGCCGCCTCCCACCCGGCCGGACCCAACCCCGCTAACTCGTCCAGCCGCCGGGCCAGTTCCGCCGTGTCCCCCCGCCGCACGGACACCTCGGCCAACCCCATCAGCCCCGGCACGAACCCCGGCACCTCCGCCAGCACCGCCACCCACTCGGCTTCCGCGTCGGACAGACGCCCCTGCTGGAGGAGCACGAGCGCCAACAAGTGTCGGGCCTTGTACCCCCGGAGGGCCGAGTCCACGCTCGCGAAGTGCGCCCCCTCCCGCCCCCCGACCAGGCTACGGGCCGACGCCTCCGCCCCCGCCAGGTCGCCCGCCTCCCGCAGCAGGTCCGCCTCCGTGTACCGCAACTCGGCGTCGTCCGGGTAGTGCTCCAGCCCCGCCCGGCACGCCGCCAGGGCGGCTCCCCGCTCGCCCAGCCCCCGCCGACCTTGAGCGATCAGCGCGTACAACTTCCGCACGATCGAGTCCGCCGGGTGCGACAACGCCAGGCTCCGCTCCAGCGCCACCAGCGCCGCCCGCACGTCTCCGGTCTCGGCGAGAACCTGCCCCAGGTTGAACAGCGTGAACGGATCGTCTGGCTGCTCCGCCTCCTCCAACCGAAGCAGACGCAGGTCGCGGCCGAGCTTCTGCTTCCGCAGGGCCGCGTCGGTGTAGCCCACATGGTGGACCGTCACGTCCACCCAGCGCACGTCCGCCCCCACCCGCCGCAGCGCCGGCAGGATCTGCTCGTGGACGCGGTACGTCCACCGCACCAGTGGGTGCAGGCGGAACAGCCGCACGTGGTCCACCACCGTCACCGGCCCGCCCGGGTCCGCGGACACGCACGCGCACTTCAACACGAACCCCGCGGTCTCCCGCCGCAGCGACGCGAACAGCTCGGCCAGCCGGGCGCGGTTGTCGGCGTCCACACGGTCGTCGGCGTCGAGCCAGAAGGCCCAGTCGCCGGTCGCGTGCCGGAGCGACTCGTTCCGCGCCGCGGCGAACGAGTTGCACCAGGGAAACTCCACGACCCTCGCCCCCAACTCCCGCGCGACCTCCCGGGTCCGGTCGGTCGACCCGGTGTCCACGACGACCATCTCGTCGAACAAGCCCGCGACCGGCCCGAGGCAGTCGCGGAGGTTGTGCTCCTCGTCCCGGACGATCATGCACAACGACACCCGCTGGCGACGGTGCGGCGCCGTGCCGTCGACGAGCAGCGGATGAGACGTCAGTTCGACCGGAGTCGGTGACACCGTCCGTCCGGTGTGGCGGAAGCGAATGGGGGTGCGGCCGCGCAGGTGCCGCACCCGGTCCTCGACCGCCGCCGCCGTTCGCGCCCACGTCCACCCCCCGGCCGCCCGCCGGCCGACACCCCCTCGCGCCTTACGGCCGGCGGGGTCCGTCGCCGCTTCCCGGAGAACCCGGGCGAGGTCGGCGGCGTCCGGTTCCAGGTGACAGGGCCGGTCGGCCGTCTCGTAGCGACCGACCCGCTCCTCCGGACAGGTGACGACCCGCGACGCCACCCGCCACCCCGCAGCCGGGGGGACGAAGTCGTCGGTCGCCCCGCCGGCGGTGACGACCACCGGCAGCCCACAGGCCATCGCCTCCAGGACCGGCAGCCCGAACTCCTCGCCGCGCGACGGCAGCACGAGGACGTCACAGGCCGCGTACAGCCGGGGTAGGTCGGCCGCGGCCAGGTCGCCCGGAAGGTACTCGACCGCCGGGGCGTCGGGGTCGGCCCGGAAGGCGGCGATCGCCGCCTCGGCCGTCTGGCCCCGGTGGACCGAGTCCGCACCGACGTCCTTGACCACTAGACAGACGTCGTCCGAGGCGGTAAACGCGCCCCGGTAAGCGGAGAGCAGGACGTCGAACCCGTTCCGCCAGACTGTCCCGCCGACGAACAGCAGCCGGACCCGCTTCGGGGTGGCGAGCGGGAGCGGGTCGAGGCCCGGCCGGAAGCGCTCGACATCGACTCCGAGCGGCACCACCGCCACCCGGTCCGCCGGCAGCCCGGACGCGACGTACGCCCCCTCGACGGCCCGGCTGTACGCCCACACCTCGTCCACCCGGTCGAGGATCGCGTCCACCCAGGCGCGCGGGACGGAGCCGAACTCCCACGGCTGCATCAGCACGAACGCCCCGCCGCCGCCCGGCGGGGACAGGTCTTCCGGGTACCGGTGCCTTACGAACACGTCGGCCGGCCCGGGCAGCGGCCGGCAACACGCCCGGAGCACGGCCGGGAGGGGGACTCCGTCGGCGGTCGAAACCGGCCCCGGGTGGTCGATCAAGGCGAGGTGGTGGCCGCGGTCCGCGAGTTCCGCGCACACGGCCCGGTTCACCCCGGCCAGCGAGAGTAGGGACCCGAACTCGCCGTCCCATGCGACGGCGAGTTGTGGACCCTTGCCCGGCTCGACGCCGACAGGGGTTCCGGCTGTTGCCACGGTGGGCGTGGCCGACTCGGGTTCGATGTCCCGGACGAGGCCGGGAGCCGCCCGGGCCAGGAGGCGACGGTCCGCCCGCAGGGCTGCCGCGGCTTCCGGTCGGCCGGCGTCGGCGAGGGCCTCGGCCAACGCGCCCGCCGCCGCCGAGTCGAACGGGTTCGCGGCCGTCGCCGCCGACAGGTGATCGACGGCCTCCGAAAACCTCCCCGCCCGCGCCAGGGCGCAGCCGAGCGCGGCACGGACGACGGGCAGGTCCGGCCGGGCCGTCGCCACGGCGGCGTAGGCCGCGAGGTCGCCGGTGACCGTGGCGAGGATGGTGGACGCCCAGCAGCGGAGCAGGGCGGTCTTCGCCGCGACCTCGGCCGGGGGGTCGTCCGGGTGGTCCCAGCCGGCTCGTTCCCACTCCACCCGAAGGTGGTCGAACCGGATCGGATACGGGCAGGTGTCCCTCTCCGCGGCGGTCAGGTCTCCGCCGCCGTCCAGAGCGGCGAGCACGCGTCGGGCGGCGTCGGCGGCCGCGGTATCCCGTCCCAACTCGAGGAGGGCGGCGGCGTGGCCGAGGGCGGACACCCGGTTCGAGCCTGCAGCCCGCGCAAGGTGCGGCTCCGCGGAGCCGACGGGGGCGAACAGTCCCAGGGCGTGGTGATCCCCGGCCCGGGTCAGGTCGGCGACGAGCGCGGCATCCGCGTCGGGTCCGGCCAGTCCGGCCCGCTGCCACACCCGGGCGGGAAGCGAGGGCCGCGCCTCGGACCTCGACCGCCGCGCGGCCCGCTCCCGGACCGCCGGCCAGTCCGAGGCGCAATCCGCGAGCGCCCGGCGGATCAGGTCGAGCCACCCGTACCCGCGGACCCGAGCCCCGGCGCGGGCGGACATCTCCCGCCTACCGGCCTCGTCCGCGAGACAGGCGGCAACCCGAGCCTCGAGGTCGTCCGCGGTGTAGGGCACGTACTCGGTCCCGGGCTCCAGATAGAGGGGAACCTCCGGGTTCTCAGCTTCCTGGAGGAGTACCGCACCGGTCGCGGCCGCCTCGAACGCCCGCTGGTTGCACTCGCCCCGGATGGACTTGTTGAACACCATCTTGGCCCGCCGCAGGAGCGCGCGGTAGTCGGCCTCGAAGAGGCCGGTGGCGATCACGACCCGGTGCCGCCCGGCGAGCCGCCCCACCCGACCGAGCCAGGGGAGTCGCCCGCCCTGGACGGCCGGGTTCATGTTGCCGACGAACAGTACGTCGATGTCCCGATCGACGTGGGTGGCGCCAGCCTCGGCGAGGAATTCCCGGTCCAGGCCGTACAGGTTGGCCGGCCGGACGTGGGCAATCCCGGCGCGGTGAAACCGGTCCACGGCCGGCTGGTCGGTGAGTACGAGGTCGGCAAGGTGGAGGACGGCGCGGTACCCGTGCCACAACAGGTTGGGGTCGGCCGCGAGTGCGACGACCGGTACCGGCGCGGACCAGAGCCAGGCGGGGGTGGAAGTGTCGTTCATCGGGACGAGGATCGCGTCGGGCCACCATCCCCCAGAAAACCCAGCTATGACCGCCTCCCAGTTCGGGTGATCGGCGCCAAACGAGCGGTCGTCGGCATCCTCACTGAGGTGTCGGTCGTTGAACGCCTGGTCAACGGGTCCAAGGAGAAAGCGAAAAGGAGGCACGGGCGACTCGCGAATGGGCAGAAACGTCTGCCTGCCAAGCGACGGATCAGGTCGATGTGGCGGCCGAAGAATAGTAAGTTTACACGATCCGCGACCGGTGTCGAAGTCTGGAATCGTTCCTCCGGCATCCACAATACTGTTTATTATCTGACATATTTATAATTCATTTCCGCTTTACCGGGCAGGGAACCGCCGCCGCCACAATCCCCGGCATGAACATCCGCGACCGCGTCGTCGAACTCCGCCGGGTGCGGGGTCGTGATTTGGCCCCGAACCTCCGGAACTAGTTCGACGCCGCCCCGGCGGCGGACGGGCCGACCCGGACGGCCGTCGGCGGCCTGTGGGTGATCGGCAGGACGCACCGGCTCCTGGTCGGCGAACCGCCCCGTCGTCACACCGAGCGCCCACAACTGCCCCCGGGCCGATGGGCGAGGGCGGCGAGTTCTTCGATCGACTCCGCCACCGCGTTGTAGGACGCCTGGATGAGCGACAGGCCCATCCGCCGGGCCATGCCGAGGCGGGTGCCGTGCTGCGGGGTGCGGTCATTCATGGACGGAACACCGTTTCGTGCGCGGGTGTGAGTGGATAAGGGGCGTGCGGACCCCGAGCACGCCGGCCCGCACAGGTCGGTCGCTGTACCGCTGTCCTGCTGTCGGGCGGGGTGACGCCGTTCAGGCCGCCGGCTCGCCGGCCACAAGTCGGCGGGCTCGCCGCACCGCGGCGTCGGCGCGGTGTTGCCGGGCGTCGGGCGTCTCCGGCAGCGGCTCGCGGTCGGGGTTGCAGGCCCGCTTGAAGGCGTCGAGGGCCGCACGCGCGACCGTGAACCGGCCGCCGATCCGCTCCGCGGACAACTTCACCGTCCGGCCGTTCGCCTGTACGCCCTGTTTGATCCATCGCTGCACGGCGCCCCGCTTGTGGGCCGTCGCCACCGCGACCTCGGCGATCGTCAAGTTGTCCGCTGACACCGCGAGTCCCTCCACGTCCTGGGGTGGGCCGGACGATACCATGCCGGCGACAAAGTAACGATCGTCGCTCTAGCCCTGGTAACTTTAGCGATGTCAATTTGGTAACTCAAAACGCTGTCCTGGCCCCTCGGGCGACGGAGAGTCAGGGACAGTGCTCCAGCACTGTCCGTTCATCACCCGCAACCCGTCAGCGCCAACCGGGCGAGAAGGAGCGGTCGGAATCTCAGAGGCCGTGAGCGGCGTCGCCGCCGTGGAGGCGAGCGACCCCAAGCCGAAGCGGCCCCGCTGGGTCGGCGTGAAGGCGAGCGACCCCGAGGCGAAGCAGCCCCGCCGGGCGGGAGCGCAGGCTCGTCGCAGCGGCCGACGCAGGGAGATATTCCCCGGCGCCGTGATCGACGGGCTCGTTGTCCTTGAACTGATCGGGCCGGACGACGGGCGGCGGCCGACGGCACAGGCGTGGCGATATCGGTGCCGCTGCGGCCGCGAGACGCAAGCAAAGGGCAGCACGCTCCGAAGGCCGATTTGCGGCGGGTGCGATCGTTGTCGCGGCCATGATTTGACCGACCAGACGTTCGGCCAGTTGACCGTGACCGGTTTGTGGGGCAGCCGATCACGCCACCACTACTGGAGCACCGTTTACCGGTGCCCCCTACCCGCACCGGCTTCCACCTGAAGCCCGGCCGCTACGCGCCCCTTCTATGCGGGTGCGATACCGCCACGCCGGAGGTGACCGGCCCCACCACGGCCGTGGATACCAGCGATGGCCCGTCTCGCGATGCGGACGAGCATTTTCGTGTTTTCGCTGAAGTCCCCTAGATTCGGCCGAACCGCCCTGCCGATACCTGCCCCCGTGGAGGTTACTTTCCACCGGGTAACTAAATGGACGGGTACATGAGATGACAGCAACACAGGACGAGCCGTCGCTAGTCCTTGCTCGCCCGCATCGCCCCCTGTCTGTTGGGCCACCTGTCCGGCGGCCTCGACCGTGTCGGCAACGACGCGACGACACTGTATTACGAAACCCGTGCCCTGGACCAATGAGACTGCGGCGACCAGCGACGATGAGAGCCCCTGACACAACTTGGCCGCTACGTCGCGTCGCAGCTTAGGATGCTGCACCAGGTGACGCTGGAGGTGAATCTCGCCATAGGTCCCGGACACACCCTACCGGTCGTATGACACCAGCACCCGCCGCTGCCCTTTGACCCTGGATCCGACCATCATCGCGGCGTTCCGCTCCGGCACTCTCACCCCGGAACAGGCCGACGCCATTCTTCCGCGTGACCGGGCCGCGGCCATCTTCTTCCTCCAACTCCGCCTCACCGTCGGCTCACCCGCCCCCGCCCCACCCGGCAGGATCGCCGCGTCCCCCGTCACGCGCGTCGCCTCGTATCGGATCGATCGGTAGACGACCCGAGCCGGCTGGCCGGTCACCGCCCCCGATGTCCCCTGGCGCGAGCTCGGCCCGGGCCTCGGAGCCGTCGGCGAGGTGCGGAACCCGTCCGGTGCTAGAGTTCGCGTAGGGGTGGGTCCGTGGCGGTGACCGCACCCCGCCACCGGGAGGCGGGTATGGGGAATCGGCGGATCGACGGGGTCGCCGCCCGGGCGGCCGTCGTCGCCGGCCGCCGGGCCGGGCAGACGCTCGCCGCCGCCGCGGCCGGGGCGGGCCTGCACGTCGCCACGGCCTGCCGCTGGCAGCGTGCCGACGCGGCGTTCGCCGCCGCCCTGCGGTCAGCCGAGGTCGCCGCCGCGGTCGACCGCTACGCCGCGGAGACGCCCGCGGCGAGCCCGGCGTGCGACCCGTTCGGCGGGGTCCGCCGCCGGCCGCGTGTCGAGGTCCACCGGGACTGCCCGGCCTGCGGGCGGCCGACGGAGGTCCGGAAGATGCGGTTCGGCGTCCCGTTCTGGCGGTGCTCGTCCTGGCCGAGGTGCGACTGGGCGAGCTGGCGGCCGCGGTCGCCGTGGGCG
>Ga0190275_10003818_pt1 | contig 10791 bp, 3 predicted proteins | sample Popmic550T_FD_133745 | JGI IMG/M metagenome (GOLD analysis project Ga0190275, IMG submission 133745) | Populus adjacent soil microbial communities from riparian zone of Yellowstone River, Montana, USA - 550 T | ecosystem: Environmental > Terrestrial > Soil > Riparian zone > Trees stand | place...
CGGGCTCACGGCCATGCGCGAGCACAACCTCTTCGCCGCGCTGCCGGACTGCGACACCGCGCTCTCCACCGAGCTGGCGCGCCGTGAATGCTACGACGGCGTGTTCATGGAGAACGTGGTGCACAGCCTGGGGAGCGAGCAGATCAACGTGGGCGACGCCGCGGCGAGCCACCACGCGCACCGCGGCGGCGACCGCAAGCTGCTGAAGGCCGGCGATCCGCGCTTCCCCTGCGACAGCGTGACGGCCACGCACGCGCCGTCGTGCTGGGCGTACCAGCCGGTCGTCTTCTTCGGCGCGTACAACGACGACATGGGCCGCATCCTGCGCGCGTGCGACGCGGCGCCGGCGGGCTCGCGGGCCGCCTGCTACCGCGGCATCGGCAAGCAGACGATCGGGCGGATGCCGCAGCGCGCCGACTCGGTGGTGCGCGTCTGCGCCCGCGCGTCGGGCGCGCACTCGGCGGACTGCCTCGGCGGCGTGGTGGAGTTCTACGTGGACCAGGAATGGAAGGCCGATTCCGCCTTCGCCTTCTGCGCCGGCGTGCCTGGGGGGATGCGGGAAGCCTGCTTCCGCGCGGTCGGCGAGCGCGTCGCGTGGATCGATCCCTCGCCCGAGGCGCTCCGGACGGCGTGCACCGCCGCCGGACCCCACGCCGCCGCCTGCCTCGCCGCCGCCCAGGCGCAGCGCGCGGGCGATGCCCTGCCCCGCGCCGCGGCCGTGTCTCCGCCCGCCGCCCGGCCCGCCGCGTCACCCACGCGTCGCCCTCCCGCCACGCCGCCACCCGCGCCGTCAGCGCATAATCATCCCCCCTGACGACGTGGCAGTTCGGACGAGGGCGAACGCAGCGAGGGCGTGGAGATCATCCTCCACGCCCTCGATCCATTCCGCTCGATCCCGCCTCGTTGTTCAACAATCCCGCAAACAACTTTTGTCACGCAGAGTCAGCGGAGTCAGCAGAGAAACAAGCAGTTGACTCCGCTAACTCCGCTGACTCTGCGTGAAACCGCTGTTTCCCCAGCCTGATCCGGCGCAGGCATTCAGAACGCGATCCGTACCTGCTTCCGCTGGATCCACAGGGCGTTCAAGGCGGTGATGGCGAAGGCGATCGGGTAGATGACGGCCATGTACGCCGTGCCGCCCTCCAGCGTGCCGTCCCACCGCCCGGTGCGCTGCAGGTACGCGGTGCGCGCGTCGCCCAGCACGACCCACTGCAGGTACGAGTAGAAGATGAATAGCGCGAGCGGCAGCCAGAGGAGCGCCGTTCGCTTCCACCCGGTGAATTCGTGGCGCAGCGTGGCGCGGTCGCCCAGGTACAGCAGCCGCGCGCCGGCCAGGTACTTCCCCCACCCGATCACCGCGTACGCAAGCTGCCATCCCTTCAGGTTCCCCTCGTCGTACGCCCCGCTCGCCAGCGTGGTCACCCCGAACCCGGCGAACAGCACGGCGCCCATCGTCATCAGGAGCGTGGCGAGCACGAACTCGCGCGGGTTCTCGGACAGCGGGCTGCGTGCGGAGATGCGGCGCATGGGGGCGGCGTGGGAAGGAAGAATGCGAAGGAAGCGCGGGTACCCGGGAACGGAATCTACCGCGCTCCGCTCGGCGGCGGAATTCCGAACGCCCGGGCGGGAAGGAAAGGTTGTTGGGCGACGGCGAGCAGCATATCCTGTACGCGGATTCATTCCGTCCGCCAATTGATTCGTTCGGGCCGGTTCGCTCGGCTTCCTCTTTATCCTCAGTCGCGATCGGGTGATCGATGGGCTTCAAGAGCCTCCGCCTGGCTGACCGCCTTTCCTGCGCCCCCGCCCACGCCCTCTACGGCAGCACGCACGTGGTGATCGGCGGGACCGGGGCCGTCGGCGGCACCACCGTGCTGCGGATGCTGGAGCTGTACGAGGAGCTGATGACGCTCCACCCGCCCGAGCCGCACGAGGTGCCCACGCTGCTGGCCACGGGCAAGAGCTTCGAGGAGCGCAACACCTTCCGCAAGCGCGTGGACCGCTTCCTGGCCTCTCGCGGCGGCGGCCTGCTGGCACGAACCGCGCGGCGCGACGAGTTCGTGACCCCCAGCGGGATCCTCCTGTCCCTCCCCTCGTTCGAGATCTCGCCATTCCCCGCCCTGTCGGGGTTGAAGGAGACCCGGCCCGCGGAGCGCGGCGCGTTCGTGCGCCAGGCGCTGGCCGGCGAGAACATCGATCCCGACGCACCCGACATGATCGCCCGCCTCATCGCCGCCGTCCGGGGCGCGCGGTACTTCGGCACCTTTCTCGAGGGCCAGGCGTCGCTGCGCGATGTCGGGCGGTTCCGCTCGGTCGTGCTGGGCATCCCCCTTCCCAGCCTGGTGGCCTACACCGAAGACTGGCGCATCGCCGCCGAATACCTCCCCGGGATCACCGACGAAGTGGTCGACCGGCTGAAGACCGCGTTCGAGGAGGCCGTGTCGGACGATGTCGCGGGGGTGCAGCAGGCGCTGGCCGACGAGGTGGTGATCGCCCACACCACCTCGGTGGGGGGGATGTACGACGAGGTGGAGAACGATCACGGCGATCCGGCACGCACCATCCGGCTCGGGTTCTCGCACAGCGCCAAGGACGAGCACATCAAGGAGAAGCAGAAGTCGGCCGAGCACCTGACCCGCGAGTACAGCAGCCGCGGGGTCAAGGTGTTCATCACCGCCGCCGCCATCGGCGTGGACGACGTGCTGATCCGCGGCGAGGTCCCCGTGCAGCGGGCGGCGCGCGCGCAGCTCCAGGCCGTCGCCGACGCGGTCGCCGCCAAGGACGGCGCCCGTGTGGACGAGGAGCGCCCGGACGGCCGCAAGGAGCGCCGCGCTGAGCGCAAGACCCGCCGCCAGCAGGGCGTCGGCTACCCCGTGCCGATGAGCCAGGTGCGGATCTTCAGGCCGATGGACCTGGCGCTCGACGCTCCGGACGCGGAGGAGATCCCCTTCGAGCACGTGCCCACGGGCCCGCGCGCGGGGCGCGACGAGGTGCTGCGCCCCGCGTACACGCTGCGCAGCGGCGAGAACGGCGTGTTCACCGTGGCCAACGCCGACGCGCTCTACCGCGTCATGCGGGTGGCTTCGGCCAGCGAGCTGGCCACCGTCCTGGCCACCGTGTGCATGCTGGGCGACGACCCGCAGCGGCCCTTCTTCCCCGGCGGCGTCTGCTACTATACCGAGACCGACAACTCGCGGCAGGTGTTCGACTTCCTGGCCCAGCCGGCGCTCCGGCAGACGCAGCTCAGCGGGCTGGAGCCCATGGCGCTGCAGGACCTGGGCTCGGCCAAGCACCAGGGCGAGCTGCACACGCTGGGGCTGCTGATCCTGCTGCACCGCCTGCGCACGCTGGACCTGGACGCGATCCCCGCCTACGTGGACGACGAGCGGTTCGACGCGCGCGAGTTCTTCGAGCGCCACTCGCGCCCGCTCACCTTCGAAGACCTCGACGCGTGGGAGCTGGAGCCGCTCGCGGCCGACCTGCGCACGCTGGTTTCGGCGGAGCGCCCGGAAGAGCTGGAGCCGCTCAAGCCCGCGCGCACCCGGCGCGACCCCGTGCTCTTCCCCGGCAAGCACGGCGCGCGCACCAAGGTGTTCGAGGAGGTGCTGCGCGCCGTGCGGGCGATCCCCTCGCTCGGCTCGCCGATCGTCTACGAGGCGGGGGGAGAGGCGCGCGTGCGCAGCGGCATCTTCGTGGCGCCGATCGAGAAGGTGATCACCACCACCGACGCGGTCGCGGCGTTCTTCCGCGAGCGTGCCGCCGCGACCGGCAATTCATATGACGACGTGCGCGACTTCTACCTGTGCGCGCAGGGGTTCGTGGACATCCGCCCCCACGCCATCGTCTGCACCGCCAAGCGCGACGACGTCCCGCTGGCGGAGCACATCATCCGCGCGACCGGGGAAGAGGCGCTGCGGGCGGCGCTCGCCACGGTGAAGCCCTACGCCTTCTTCTGCAGCTGCGGCCTGGGCGCGGTGATGTTCCGCCTGCGCGCGCTCCACGCGCTGCTCGGCGAGGCGATGCTGGAGCTGGGCACGCTGCAGGACTTCCGCTGGCAGATGCCGCGCGACGTGAACGGGCACATCCTGGTGCTCCCCGGCGTGGTGGAGGCGATGCGGATGGTGCAGGAGGGGCTGGAGAAGACGACCGGCACCGAGCGCGTGGACGGCTTCTGGGGCTACGAGCGGCGGCGAGCGCCCGAGCGGCGGGTAGAGATTCAGTCCTGAACCACGGACAGGGCGCTTCACGTCCACGATCATCGCGGATGGACCTGATCACCGTCCGGAAGAGACGTGAAAAGTACGCCAGGACCGGGAGCGCCGTACGTCTGCCGGCTGGCGCAGCGGATTGATATGATACGGGTCCCACGAACTCCGTCCCTCGAGCGGATTGCGTGAGGGATTCGCGCCCGGAGGGCCGAGACGCCGGCGCGCCCGCGTCGTCGTAGCGGAAACGGGCAGGGACATGGCGCGACGGCGGCTCGGCGCCGTTGGCAACGGCGGTATCGTTGCCTACGGCGCGCGAAGCCCGGCCCGGAGCGCAGCGAAGGGACACGCCCGCGCCCGGCTCTTCCGTCTTTTCGGGCGTCGGCACCGACGTTTCGGACCCGGTATGATGATGATACAAAACGGCCCCGGGGCATCGCTGCCCCGGGGCCGTTCCCGTACCGTCGTCCGTCGATGACCGCCGGCGTCAGGCCGTGATCACCGCCGCCTCGTCGGCCGCCACCACCACCACCGGCGCGGCGTCGTCCTGCGCGCCGGCCGCGGCGTCGGCGCCCTCGGGCCCGAAGTTCACGTCGTTGTACCGGTAGATGCCGGTACCCGCCGGGATCAGGTGGCCGATGATGATGTTCTCCTTGAGCCCCTGCAGGTTGTCGCGCGCGCCGCGGATCGCGGCGTCGGTGAGCACCCGCGTGGTCTCCTGGAAGCTGGCCGCGCTGATGAAGCTCTGCGTGGTCAGCGACGCCTTGGTGATCCCCAGCAGCAGCGGCTCGCTGGTCGCCGGCTTCTGGCCCGCCGTCATGGCAGCCTGGTTCGTGTCCAGGAACACCGTGCGGTCCACCGTCTCCCCTTCCAGGAACTCGGTGTCGCCCGGGTCCATCACGCGCACCTTCTGCAGCATCTGGCGGATGATCACCCCGATGTGCTTGTCGTTGATCTTCACGCCCTGCAGGCGGTAGACCTCCTGCACCTCGTTCAGCAGGTACTGCTGAACCGCGCCCGGACCCTTGATCTTCAGGATGTCGTGCGGGTTCACCGGGCCCTCGCTGAGGCGGTCGCCGGCGCGCACGAAGTCGCCCTCGTGCACGCGCAGGTGCTTGCCCACCGGGACCTCGTACACCCGCTCGTTCCCCTGGTCGGGGATCACGATCACCTCGCGCTTGCCGCGCTTGATGTCGCCGAAGCGCACCGTGCCGTCCACCTCGGTGATCACGGCCGGGTCCTTGGGCCGCCGCGCCTCGAACAGCTCGGCGATACGCGGAAGGCCGCCGGTGATGTCGCGCGTCTTGTACGCCTCGCGCGCGATCTTGGCCAGCGTGCCGCCGGGCTGGATCGCCTCCTTGTCGCGCACCGTGAGCTGCGCGCCCACGGGAACGATGAACTCGCGCAGCTTCACGCCGTTCTCGTCGTGGATCTCGATCATCGGGTGCAGCTTCTTGCTGCGATCCTCGATGATCACCATCTGGCGGCGGCCGGTGCTCTCGTCCAGCTCCTCGCGCACCGTCGCCTCGTCGATGATGTCGAGGAACTTGATGGTGCCGCCGAAGTCGGCCACGATCGGCTCGGAGTACGGGTCCCACGAGAAGAGCGTGTCGCCGATGGCGATCCGCATCCCGTCCTCCACCGCGATGGTGGCGCCGTACGGCACCGCCAGGCGGCTGCGCACCGTGCCCTCGGGGGTGCGCATGATGATCTCGCCTTCGCGGCTGGTCACGATGCGCGTCCCGTCGGGGGTGGTGACGGTGGTGACGCGCTCGAACTGCGCCACCCCCTCCACCTTGCTCTTGCGCGTGGTGGTCGCGGCGATGCGCGCCGCCGTGCCGCCGATGTGGAAGGTGCGCAGCGTGAGCTGCGTCCCCGGCTCGCCGATCGACTGCGCGGCCAGGATCCCCACCGCCTCGCCCGGGTCCACGATCCCCATGGTGGCCAGGTTGCGGCCGTAGCACTTCACGCACAGCCCGCGGCGGCTCTCGCAGGTGAGCACCGAGCGGATCTTCACCGACTGGATCCCGGCGTCCTCGATCTCGTCGGCGGTCTCCTCGTCGATGAGCTGCCCGGCCTCCACCAGCATCTCGTTGTCGATCGGGTCGAACACGTCGTCGGCCGCCACCGACCCCACGATGCGGTCCTTGAGCGGCTCCACCACGTCCTCGCCCTCCTTGAGGGCGCTGACCTCGAGCCCCAGGATGGTGCCGCAGTCGTTCTCCATGATGGTGACGTCCTGCGCCACGTCCACCAGGCGGCGGGTCAGGTAGCCGGCGTCGGCCGTCTTCAGCGCCGTGTCGGCCAGGCCCTTGCGCGCGCCGTGCGTGGAGATGAAGTACTCCAGCACGGTGAGCCCCTCGCGGAAGTTCGACTTGATCGGGCTCTCGATGATCTCGCCGATCCCGCCGGTCAGCTTCTTCTGGGGCTTGGCCATCAGGCCGCGCATCCCGGCGAGCTGCCGCATCTGGTCACGGCTGCCGCGGGCCCCCGAGTTCATCATCATGTACACGGGGTTGAACCCGCCGCGGCTGCGCCGGAGGCGGTCCACCATGGCGTCGGCCACGTCGTTGTTGGCGTGCGTCCAGGTGTCGATCACCTTGTTGTAGCGCTCGCCGTTCGAGATCACGCCGTTGTTGTACGCGCGGGTGAAGCGCGCCACGTCGTCCTCGGCCTCGCGCAGGATGCTGTCCTTCTCGGCCGGGATCTCCATGTCCTCGATCCCCACCGACACCCCGCCCAGCGTGCTGTAGCGGAACCCGAACGCCTTGAGGTCGTCCAGGAACACCACGGTGCGGGCCAGCCCCACGGTGCGGTACGAGCCGAAGATGACGTCGCCCAGCTCCTTCTTCCCCATGGTGCGGTTCCAGAAGCCCATCTCGGGCGGCACCACCGAGTTGATGATCACCCGCCCCGGCGTGGTGCGGATCCACTCCGGCTTGCGCGCCTCGCCCTCCTCGAGCTCGGCGGCGGGGCGCGGGTCGGTCCAGTAGTAGATCGGCGTCTGGTACCGGATCACCCGGTGCTGCAGCGCCATCTCCACCTCGGCCACGTCGGTGTACCGGCGCACCGTCACCGCCGGGTCGCGCTCGCCGAAGCCCTTCTTCTCCTCCTCCAGGTCGGCCGCGAACGCCGCCTGGTGCCCGGCGGTCTCGTGCGTCAGCCAGTAGCAGCCGATCACGATGTCCTGGCTCGGCGCGGCGATCGGCCGGCCGTTGGAGGGGAGCAGGATGTTGTTGCTCGACAGCATCAGCACCCGCGCCTCGAGCTGCGCCTCGAACGAGAGCGGCACGTGCACGGCCATCTGGTCGCCGTCGAAGTCGGCGTTGAAGGCGGCGCACACCAGCGGGTGGATGCGGATCGCCTTGCCCTCCACCAGCACCGGCTCGAACGCCTGGATCCCCAGGCGGTGCAGCGTGGGCGCGCGGTTCAGCAGCACGGGGTGGTCGCGGATGATGTCCTCGAGCACCTCGTACACCCGCGGGTCGTCGCGCTCCACGATCTTCTTGGCGCGCTTCACCGTCTCGGCCTCGCCGCGCTTCTCGAGCTCGTGGATGATGAACGGCTTGAACAGCTCCACCGCCATCGCCTTGGGGAGGCCGCACTGGTGCAGCTTGAGCTCGGGACCGACCACGATCACCGAGCGCCCCGAGTAGTCGACGCGCTTGCCCAGCAGGTTCTGCCGGAAGCGCCCCTGCTTCCCCTTGAGCATGTCCGACAGCGACTTCAGCGGGCGCTTGCCGCGGCCGCGGATCGCCTTGCTGCGGCGCCCGTTGTCGAAGAGCGCGTCCACCGCCTCCTGCAGCATGCGCTTCTCGTTGCGCAGGATCACCTCCGGCGCGCGCATCTCCATCAGCTTCTTCAACCGGTTGTTGCGGTTGATGACGCGGCGGTAGAGGTCGTTCAGGTCGCTGGTGGCGAAGCGGCCGCCGTCCAGCGGCACCAGCGGGCGCAGGTCGGGCGGGATCACCGGGACCACGTCCAGGATCATCCACTGCGGCTTGTTGCGCTCGGCCGGCGTGGCGCCCGAGCCGCGGATGGCGTCGATCACCTTCAGCCGCTTCAGCACCATCTTCTTGCGGTGCTGGCTGGTCTCGCCCGCCACCTGCGCGCGCAGCGACTCGGCCAGCCCGTCCACGTCGATCTGGCCCAGGAGGTTGCGCACCGCGTCGGCGCCGATGTCGGCCTTGAACTCGGTGTCGTTCTCCTCGCGCGCCTTCTCGCGCAGGGCCAGGAAGTCGTCCTCGTCCAGCACCTGGCTGTGCTTCACGTCCTGGCTGCCCACCGAGGTCACCACGTACGAGGCGTAGTAGATGACCTTCTCCAGGTCGCGCAGCGTCATCCCCAGCAGGTAGCCCATCTGCGAGGGAAGCGTCTTGAACATCCAGATGTGCGCCACCGGCACGGCCAGCTCGATGTGGCCCATGCGCTCGCGCCGCACCTTGCTGAGCGTCACCTCCACGCCGCACTTGTCGCAGACGTGCCCGCGGAAGCGGATGCGCTTGAACTTGCCGCAGTGGCACTCCCAGTCCTTGACCGGGCCGAAGATGCGCTCGCAGAACAGCCCGTCGCGCTCGGGCTTGAACGAGCGGTAGTTGATGGTCTCCGGCTTGGTGACCTCGCCGAAGCTCCAGGCGCGGATCTCCTCGGGGGAGGCCAGCTTCACCTGGATGTAGTTGAAGTCCTGTGACCGGGTCTCGCGGACGCGGGGAAAGTCGATCATCGGTCCCCTTGCTGAATCGGGTGTTCCGCCGGCGGTTGTACGCCAGGTCGGTCTATCGTAGCAAAGACGTCAAGGGCGAACAGTGCCCGGTTCCCAGCCCCCGGTGCCCGGTCGTTCCTGGGCACCGGGCACTGGGCACTGGGGACTCGCTTCCTAGCTCCCGAGCGTGACGCTGATCCCCAGCGCCTGGAGCTCCTTCACCAGCACGTTGAAGCTCTCGGGAAGCCCCGGCTCCGGAAGGTTCTCGCCCTTCACGATCGCCTCGTACACGCGCGAGCGGCCGTTCACGTCGTCGCTCTTCACGGTCAGGATCTCCTGCAGCGTGTGCGCGGCGCCGTACGCCTCCAGCGCCCACACCTCCATCTCGCCGAAACGCTGGCCGCCGAACTGCGCCTTGCCGGCCAGCGGCTGCTGCGTGACCAGCGAGTACGGCCCGATGCTGCGCGCGTGGATCTTGTCGTCCACCAGGTGGCTGAGCTTCAGCATGTAGATCGCCCCGATGGTGACCGGGCTCTCGAACTGGTTGCCGCTCCGCCCGTCGCGCATCCACACCTTGCCGCCGGGGGTGAGCCCGGCCGCCAGCATGTGCTCCTCGAGCGCGGCGTTCACCGGGTTGTCGCCGCCGGTGCCCGCGGCCAGCGCCGCGGCCGCCGGGAACAGGGTGGCGAAGTCGCCCTCCTTGCGCTCGGCCAGCTCGCGCGCCGCCGCCACCAGGTAGTCGGCCAGCGGGGCCAGCTTGTCGCGCACGTCCTGCGGCACGCCGTCCCTCAGCAGGCGGTCCACCGGCCGGCCGATCCCCAGCTCGGGGCGCGGCTCGGGCTCGCCCGCCTCTTCCAGCGCGTGCGCCGCGTGGCTGATCGCCTGCGCGTCGTCCACGTCGAAGTGCGGCGGCACGGCCGACACGCCCAGCGCCTTCGCGGCCCAGGTCACCCCGGCCAGGCGGATCAGCACGCCGATCTCGTCCTCGCTGGCGCCCTGGAACACGGGCGTCTTGCTCTCGAAGCCCAGCACCCGCGAGGCCCACCCCAGGTGGGTCTCCAGGATCTGCCCCACGTTCATGCGGCTGGGCACGCCCAGCGGGTTCAGGCACACGTCCACCGGCGTGCCGTCGGGCATGAAGGGCATGTCCTCCTCGGGAACGATGCGGGCGATGATGCCCTTGTTCCCGTGGCGCCCGGCCATCTTGTCGCCCACCGAGATCTTGCGCTTCTCGGCCAGGTACACCTTCACCAGCTGGACGACGCCCGGGGGCAGCTCGTCGGGCTGGAAGACCTTGTCGATCTGGTTCTCGGTCTTCTGGCGCACCCGCTCGATGCGGCGCTTGCTCTCGTCGATCAGCCGGCGGAGCTGCTCGTTGGTCGGGCGGTCGGTCACCTTCAGCGTGGTCAGGTCCACGTCGCCCAGGTCCAGCGCCTCCACCACCTCGTCGGTGAGCTGCGTCCCCTCGTTGAAGAACGGCTCCACCGTCCCCTTCTTGAGGAAGAGTGCCACCTCGCGGCCGCGGATCAGCTCCTTGACCTCCTCGTCGCGCGCCTCGCCGATGCGCACGATCTCGTTGCGCTCGAAGGTGCGCAGCTCGCCGATCTTCTGGCCGCGCTCCTTCTCCAGGATCGGGTCGTCGATGCGGCGCGAGAAGATCTTCACGTCGATCACGGTCCCCTCGACACCCGGCGGCACCTTCAGCGACGAATCCTTCACGTCCTTGGCCTTCTCGCCGAAGATCGCCGTCAGCAGCTTCTCTTCGGGAGAGAGCTCGGTCTCGCCCTTGGGCGTGATCTTGCCCACCAGGATGTCGCCCGCCTTCACCCGCGCGCCGATGCGCACCACCCCGCGCTCGTCGAGGTCGACCAGCGACTCCTCGGCCAC
>Ga0190275_10003819_pt1 | contig 10789 bp, 9 predicted proteins | sample Popmic550T_FD_133745 | JGI IMG/M metagenome (GOLD analysis project Ga0190275, IMG submission 133745) | Populus adjacent soil microbial communities from riparian zone of Yellowstone River, Montana, USA - 550 T | ecosystem: Environmental > Terrestrial > Soil > Riparian zone > Trees stand | place...
ATAGAGCATCTTGGGCGGCTCGTCGTCCGCGACCAGGTCGGACTCGTCCTCGGTGCGGGGCGTGAGCTCCGGCACCGGCTCCGGCACGGGCTTCGGCTCGGGCTCGGGCACCCGCCGGACGAGCGCCGGCACCAGCAGCCCGCCGACGGCTGCGACGAGTGCGCTGATCAGGGTGGCCAGCACGGTGTCGTTCACGCGGTGCTCCGTCCGACGAGGGCCTGCCGGCCCGCCGCCCTCATGGCCTCCAGTGGTGCGGGGAGGCCGGTGAACAGGTCGAACTGCATGGCGGCCTGGTGGACGAGCAGGTCCAGGCCACCCACCAGCGTGCGACCGGCCGCCGAGGCGGCCAGCGGCGTCGGCCAGGGGTCGTAGAGGGCCTCGAAGACGACGGGCACCGCGCCGCACCGGACGACCAATTCGTCGGTCTGCGCCACCGCGGGGATGGTCGAGACCACGATGTCGGCGAGCACGTCGCGGGTGTCGTCCAGCGTCCCGATCCGGACCTCGACGCCCGCGGGGCGCGCCCGCAGCAAATCCGCGGTCTCCGCCGCCCGCGCCGGGTCCCGCACCAGCAGGTCGACGGAGGTCACGCCGAGGTCGAGCAGCGCCAGCCCGATCGACGTGGCGGTGGCTCCCCCACCGAGGATCGCCGCGGACCGCAGCGGCAGCGTCGTACGCTCGCGGATCGCGGCAGCCGCGCCGGGCAGGTCGGTGTTGTCACCGACCCGCTCGCCGTCCTCCAGCACGAGCGTGTTGACCGCGCCGGCCGCCCGGGCGCGGTCGGTCAGCCGGTCCGCGAGGCCCAGGGCCTCACGCTTGAGCGGCATGGTCAGCGACAGGCCTCGCCAGTCGCGTCCCAGGGCGTCCACGAACGCCGCCAGGTCGCCGGCCGGCACCCGGTGCGCGTCGTAGGTCCAGTCCAGCCCCAGCTCGGCGTAGCCGGCGCGGTGCAGCACCGGCGAGAGCGAGTGCGCGATCGGGTCGCCCAGCACCGCACATCGGCGCGCCCCTCCACCCGCCGCGCCCGGCCCGTCGCTCACCTCAGCATCGGTCCGAGGTGTCGCAGTAGGCCTTGTACTCGTCGCGTCCCTCGAGGAACCCGTCGTAGTCCTCGTAGAACTTGGTCTCGCCGGTCGAGAGGTCGACGGTGACGTAGTAGTACCAGTCACCGTCGGCCGGGTTGGCTGCCGCGGCGATGGCGTCGTCGCCCGGCGCCTCGATCGGGGTGGGCGGGAGGCCGGCGTTGATCCGCGTGTTGTAGGGCGTGTCCTCCGCCAGCTGCTCGGGCGTCAGCTCGGTCGACCCGGGTGAGAGTCCCAGCCCGTAGGCGATCGAGGCGTCGATCCCCAGCGTCCCGTTGGTGCCGCCCTGGTCGCCGGGACCGTCGAGGCGGTTGTAGATGACGCGGGAGATCTTCGGCATGTCGTCGCCGCGACCCTCGGCCTCGATGAGCGAGGCGATGATCATCAGCTCGGCGGGCGTGTGGCCGAGCTCGGCCGCCTTGGCCTCGAGGTCTGCTGCGTCGGCGGCCTCACGCCACCGGCTGACCATCGTCTTGAGGATGCCGACGGGCTTCATGCCCGGCTTGATCTCGTAGGTCGCCGGGAACAGGTAGCCCTCGGCGTTGCCGTTGGCGTAGTCGGGCAGGCCGAGCTTGTCGGGCTGCTGGAGGGCGCGGTTCCACGCCTCCTCGGGGAACTCGGTGTTCTCCGCGAGCGTGGAGACGATCTCGGTGAGCCGAAGCCCCTCGGGCACGGTGACGGTCGGGTAGCCGATGAGGTTGTCGGGGTCGATGAGGACCTCGAGGGCGTCGGCCGCCTTCATCTCCTTCTGGAGCTCGTAGGCACCGACCTGGATCCCCGAGGAGGCGGGCTCGCTCGCGGCCGCGTCGATGAACGCCTGCACGGACTTGGTGACGCCCTCGGCCTTGAGGTTGCGGCCCATCTGGGCGACCGTGTCGCCCTCGTTGACGGTGAACTCGACCGAGCCGGTGCCGGGACCGGGGTAGTCGTCCGGGCCCTGGAACTGGTCGGAGACCCAGTCGACACCCCGCGTCAGCGCGAACCAGAAGCCGCCGACCAGCACGACGAGCGCGATGAGGACGGCCAGGCACCCCTTGGCGCCGCGGCCCTTGCGCCGCTTGCCCCCGGGGACGTAGTCGTCGTCGGCGTCCTGCTCGACGTCGTCCTGCTCGACCTGGTCGTGCTCACTCATCTGCCACCTCGACGATCTCTCCCGGTGCCCGCCCGCTCGACCGCTCCGTGTCGAGCGCAGTCTGCAGGATCAGCACCGCCGCTGCCTGGTCCACCACGGCGCGTCGCTTGGCGCCGTGTCGACCCTGCTCGCGCAGCATCGACTCGGCCGAGACCGTGGTCAGTCGTTCATCACACAGCCTGACGGGTACGGGTGCAACTCGGCGCGCCAGCCGCGCGGCGAAGTCGCGGGCCTTCTGCGCGGCAGGGCCCTCGGTGCCGCTGAGCGAGCGTGGCAGCCCGACCACCACCTCGACCGGCTCCAGCTCGGTGACCAGCTGCGCGAGGCGTCGTACGTCTCCCCGGCCGGTCCGCACCGTCTCGACCGGGGTCGCGAGGAAGCCAGAGGGGTCGCTGCGGGCGACGCCGATCCGCGCGTCACCCGGGTCGATGCCCAGCCGCACCCCGAACCGCACGCTCAGCCCTGGCCGACCCGCGAGGCCACTTCGCCCGTCACCAGCGTGAGCGCCTCGTCGATGCGCGACGCGTCGGTGCCGCCGCCCTGGGCGACGTCGTCCTTGCCACCGCCCTTGCCACCGAGCAGCGGGCCGACGACGCGCACCAGCTCGCCGGCCGACAGGCCGCGGGCGCGGGCTTCGTGGTTGGTCGCGGCCACGACCGACACCTTGGCGGCACCGCCGCCGTCGGACTGGCTGCCGATGACCACGACCACGCCGGGCTCGCCCTGCGGCAGCCGGCCGCGCACGTCCATCGCGAGCTGGCGTACGTCGGCTCCGGACGCGCCGTCGGCACGGTGGGCCACGACCTTCACCGGGCCGACCTGCGTCGCCCCGGCGGCGAGCTCGACGCTCGCGCCCAGCAGCTGGGCCAGGCGCAGCCTCTCGAGCTCCTTCTCCGCCGCCTTGAGACGTTCGGTGAGGCCCTGGACCCGGCCGACCAGGTCATCGGGCTGGGTCTTGAGGAGGCCGGTCAGCTGCGCCACGACGTCACGCTCGCGGGCGAGGTAGCCGAAGCCCTCGACGCCGGTCAGCGCCTCGATGCGGCGGTTGCCGGACCCGACGCTCATCTCCCCGGTCACCACGACCGTGCCGATCTGCGACGAGTGGTCGACGTGCGTGCCGCCGCAGAGCTCGCGCGACCACGGGCCGCCGATCTCCACGACCCGCACCTTGGCGTTGTCGTAGGTCTCGCCGAAGAGCGCGATCGCGCCCCACTCCTTGGCCTGCTCGAGCGTCATGTAGTCCCACGCCACCGGCAGGTCGGCCCGAAGCGCCTGCTGCGAGACCTGCTCGATCTCGCGGACCTGCTCGGGGCTCAGCCCGCGGGTCCACCCGAAGTCGAGGCGGAGGTAGCCCGGACGGTTGTACGACCCGGACTGCAGGGCGGTCGGGCCGAGCACCTCACGCAGCGCCGCGTGCACGACGTGCGTGCCGGAGTGGGCCTGGCGGGCGCCGGTGCGCCACTCGGGGTCGACGCGGGCGTGCACGAGCCTCGACGGATCGAGGTCGCCCTCGGTCACGCGTACCTGGTGGACGACCAGGCCCTTGATCGGCCGCTGCACGTCGACCACCTCCAGGCGTCCCCCGTCGAAGACGACCGTGCCGGCGTCGGCCACCTGGCCGCCGGACTCGGCGTAGAAGGGCGTGCGGTCCAGGACGAGCTCGCCGACCTCACCCTCCACGAGGCGCGGCACCGCGGACCCGCCGCTGAGCAGCGCCAGCGGCCGCGACTCCGTCTCGAGCGTCTCGTAGGCCAGCCACTCCGTGGGGCCGAACTCGTCGAGGATGCCGCGGTAGACGGCCGTGTCGCCGTGCGCGCCCTTCTTGGACCGGGCGTCGGCCTTGGCGCGCTCGCGCTGCTCGGCCATCAGCCCGCGGAAGCCCTGCTCGTCGACCTGCAGTCCCTGCTCGGCAGCCATCTCGAGGGTCAGGTCGATCGGGAAGCCGTAGGTGTCGTGCAGCGCGAACGCCCTCTCGCCCGCCAGCGTCGAGCCACCGGAGGACTTCACCTCGCCCGCGGCGAGGTCGAAGATCTGGGTGCCGGCCTGGAGCGTCTTGCGGAAGGCGTCCTCCTCGGCGAACGCGACCTGGGAGATGCGCGCCCAGTCGGTGAGGAGGTTGTCGTAGGTCTCCCCCATCCGGTCGCGGGACACCGGCATCAGCTCGGGCAGGACCCGGTCGTCGCAGCCGAGCAGCCGCATGGAGCGCACCGCCCGGCGCAGCAGGCGGCGCAGGACGTAGCCCCGCCCGTCGTTGCCCGGGGTCACCCCGTCCCCGATGAGCATCATCGAGGAGCGGACGTGGTCCGCCACGACCCGGAACCGGACGTCGTCGTCGTGATCCGCGCCGTAGCGCTTTCCGGTCAGCTCCTCGGCCCTGGCGATCACGGGGTAGACCACGTCGATCTCGTACATGTTCTGCTTGCCCTGGAGGAGCAGGGCGACCCGGTCGAGGCCCATGCCGGTGTCGATGTTGCGCTTCGGCAGCGCGCCGGAGATGTCGAAGTCCTCCTTCGACCGCACGGCGGAGAGCTCGTCCTGCATGAAGACCAGGTTCCAGATCTCGAGGAGCCGGTCCTCGAGCTCGAACGGCATGTCGGGGCCCAGCGTGGCCGCGTCGAAGTCCGGTCCGAACTCGGGGCCGCGGTCGTAGAGGATCTCCGAGCACGGCCCGCCCGGGCCGGGCACGCCCATCGACCAGTAGTTCTCCTTGTTGCCGAGCTGGACGATGCGCTCCTTGGGGAGGCCGGTGATCTTCATCCAGTGACCGATCGCCTCGTCGTCCCCGACGAGCACGGACGGGTAGAGGCGCGACTCGTCGAGTCCGTAGCCCCCGTCGGCGACCGGCTTGGTGAGGAGGTCCCAGGCGAGCTCGACGGCGCCCTCCTTGAAGTAGTCGCCGAAGGAGAAGTTGCCGCACATCTCGAAGAAGGTGCCGTGCCGGGTGGTCTTGCCGACGTCCTCGATGTCGGGGGTGCGGATGCACTTCTGCACACTCGTGGCGCGGTCCCAGGGCGGGGTCTCCTGCCCGAGGAAGTAGGGCTTGAAGGGCACCATGCCGGCGTTCACGAACAGCAGGTTGGGGTCGTCGGCGAGCAGGGAGGCGGAGGGCACCACGGCGTGGCCGGCCGCCTCGAAGTGCGCGAGGAAGCGGCGGCGGATCTCGGCGGTGTCCATCAGTGCGGGTCCTTCGGTGTCTCGGTGGCGGTGAGCTCGGGCAGCCCGTCCCTGGGTGCAGTGGGCCTGAGGCCGAGCTGCTCGCGCAACTGGGTTTCGCGCTCGGTGCGCCCCTGCTGGACCTCCTCGGCGAAGAGCCGGGCGCCGACCTGCCAGCCGCGCAGGCGGTCGCGGAGCCCGTCGGCGGTCAACGCCTCAGCGGCACGGCGGGCGCGGGCAGCGGCGTACACCCCGACCCCCGCCCCGGCCACGAACCAGAGTGGGCGTCCCATCAGGCCACGTCCTCCCCGGCCTCGACACGGTCACCGGCACTCGCGGCGCGCTCGCGGGCACGGTACTCGCGGAGCGCCTGCTTGGTCTCGGCCCGCCGGGCACGCCCGGTGCGCCGGACTTCCTGGCGGACCTCGAAGCGGATCCGGTTGCGGTTCTCGGGCGACAGCGCCCGGCGCAGGCCATGGGTCCACGACGCCGCCTTCACGACGGTCTCGCGGGCCACGATGTCGGCGAACAGGCGACCGTCGATGTCCCGGGCCACGGGCACGTCGGCCCGCTCGGGACCGTCGAGCTGCGTGATGACGTAGGTGCTGGGGCCGGCGTCGGTCGCCGCCGGCGGCCGGACGTCGGTGCTCCGCTCCTCGATGACCGCCACGCGCTCGGCGAGCGACCCGACCAGCCCCTCCGCGCGAGCCGCGCGCCGCTGTGCGCGGACGGCGACCAGCACCGCCACCAGCGCCAGCCCGATCACGAGGGCGCCGGTCGCGGCCAGCCAGGCCTGCTCGGTCGTCACGGCGCCGAGCCTACAAGCCTCATGGGATGGCGAGGTCACCCGCCGGTCGCACCCGCAGCCACCGGTAGCCGTAGCCGTCGAGCGCCACCTTGGTGGTGGCCTCGCCGGTCACCACCTCCTCCGACATCAGGTCCACCGCCTCGAGGTCGTCACCGCGCGGGTCGATGGGCAGCTCCACGGTGACGGGCACCGCGGCCAGGTTGTGCACGGTGAGGACAGCGGACCCGTCCAGCTCGCACCGCTGCACCAGCACGCTCCGCTCCGGCTGGTCCACGACGCTCCAGGTGCCCCAACCGAGCTCGGGGCACGTACGCCGGATGCTGATGAGCTTTCGCATGAAGCTCCACAGCGAGTCGGGGTCATGCATCTGCGCGACGACGTTGACGTGCTCCGGCCCGCACGCGTCGGTGACGACGGGCTGGATCAGCTTGCCGGGGGCTGCGGCGGAGAAGCCGCCGTTGCGCCCCGCGCTCCACTGCATCGGGGTGCGGACCGCCATGCGGCCGTCCACCGCGAGGTCCTCCCCCATGCCGATCTCCTCGCCGTAGTAGAGCGTCGGCGTGCCGGGCTGCGAGAACATCAGGCTGTACGCCATCCGGATCCGCCGCGGGTCGCCTCCGAGCATGCCGGGCAGGCGACGCTTGAGACCGCGGTCGAAGACCTGCATGGCGGGGTCCGGCCCGAAGGCGGCGAACACCTCCTTGCGCTCGGCGTCGGTCAGCTTGTCGAGGGTCAGCTCGTCGTGGTTGCGCAGGAACGTCGCCCACTGGCACGTCTCGTCGATCGCCGGGCGCTGCTTCAGCGCCTTGACGAGCGGGCGCGCGTCCTCACGGGCGAGGGAGAGGTAGGTGGCTTGCATGCCGATGAAGTCGAACTGCATCTGCAGCTCGTTGGCGGCCTTGCCGCCGAAGAAGGCCCGCTGCTGCGGGTGGGGGAGATTGACCTCCCCGAGCATCATCGACCAGCCGGTCCTCCGGTTGAGGAAGGCGCGGATCGTGCGCATCAGCTCGTGCGGGTCGACGGTGTGCGCCGGGTCGCCGGCGTTCTTGGCGTGCTGCTCCAGGAACGGGATGCCGTCGACCCGGAAGCCGTCGAACCCGAGCTCGAGCCAGAAGCCGACGACGCGCAGGATCTCGTCGACGACGGCCGGGTTGGCGAGGTTGAGGTCGGGCTGGTGCTTGTAGAAGTTGTGCAGGTACCACTCGCCGGTGCGGGCGTCGAGCTCCCAGATGGAGTCCTCCTGGTCGGGGAAGACGACCATCTTCGACGTGTCCGGCGGCTCCGTGTCGCGCCACACGTAGTAGTCGCGGTAGCGGTTGGTCGTGCTGCGCCGCGACGCCCGGAACCACGGGTGCCGGTCGGAGGTGTGGTTGACCACGAGGTCGGCGATCACGTTGATGCCCCGGTCGTGGGCGGTGCGGATCACCTCGACCAGCTGCCCGTGGTTGCCCAGGCGGGAGTCGACCCCGTAGAAGTCGGTCACGTCGTAGCCGTCGTCGCGGTCGGGGCTCGGGTAGAACGGCATCAGCCACAGGCAGGTGATACCGAGCTCGGCCAGGTAGTCGATGCGCTCGGCCAGACCGCCGAGATCACCCACGCCGTCGCCGTCGGAGTCGTAGAAGGTCTCGATGTCGAGGCAGTAGATGATCGCGCTCTTCCACCACAGGTCGCTCGTGTCGGTGACTCTCACGCCCTCACACAAGCAGACGGAGCCGCCGGTCGTCAGCCCCTCAGGGCTGGAAGGACCTCCTTGCCGAAGGCATCGATGAAGCCGGCCTGCTCCTGGCCGACGAAGTGGAGGTAGATGTCGTCGAAGCCCACGGCCGCCAGCTCGGCGATGCGGTCGCGGTGCCACGACAGGTCGTGGGACACCTCGACGGCGCGGCGTACGGCCTCGATGTCGACGTGCTCGGCCATCACGTCGAAGCCCTCCGGGGTCTCGGTGTCCCAGTTGACCGGCTCCGTGAAGACGTTGCTGCGCCACTGGTCGAAGGCGATGGCGTCGGCCGCCTCGCGGGTCGGCGCCCACGACAGGTGGACCTGGAGGGCGAGCGGTCCGCGACCGCCCGCGTCGCGGTAGGCCGACACGATGTCTCGGAGCACGTCGACGGGCTGGTTGATCGTGACGAGCCCGTCGGCCCAGGCGGCCACCCTCCCGGCGGACGCCACGGACACGGCAGGTCCGATCAGGCGAGGGCGCACCGCCGGGATGTCCCACAGGCGGGCCCGGTCGACGGTGACGAGACCGTCGTGCGTGACCTCCTCGCCGTCGAGGAGGCGCTGGATCACGTCGACGCACTCCTCGAGGCGCCGGGTGCGCACCTCCTTGCGGGGCCAGCGCTCGCCGGTGATGTGCTCGTTGCTGGCCTCCCCGCTCCCCAGTGCGGTCCAGAAGCGACCCGGGAACATCTCCCCGAGGGTCGCGATCTTCTGGGCGACCACGGCGGGGTGGTAGCGCTGCCCCGGGGCACAGACGCAACCGAGCTCGAGCCCGGTCCGGGCGAGCGCGGCGCCCAGCCAGGACCAGGCGTAGCCGGAGTGGCCCTGCCTGCTGCTCCAGGGACCGAAGTGGTCCGAGCACATGGCCATCTCGAAGCCGGCCCGCTCGGCGTGCTCGACGTCGGTCAGCAGCTGTGACGGAGCGATCTGCTCGTGGGAGGCGTGGAATCCGAGGCGCATCGCCCCACCGTAGACGGGTCAGCGACCCCGGACGATGCGTCGCACCCGTTCCCAGCGCTCCTTCACGGCGGCCTCGGCGCCCAAGGACGTGGGCCGGTAGTAGGCCGCGTCTGCCAGCTCGTCGGGGGCGTACTGCTGCTCGGCGATGCCATAGGGCTCGTCGTGGCTGTAGACGTAGGGCCTGGGCGCACCAGAGCTGTGGCCCAGCTTCGCTGCGCCGGCGTAGTGCCCGTCGCGCAGGTGCGGCGGGACCGCACCGATCTTCCCGGCGCGTACGTCGGCCTGGGCGGCGTCGATCGCCATGATCACGGCGTTGGACTTGGGCGCCACGGCCAGCGCGATCGTCGCCTGGGCCAGGTTGAGGCGCGCCTCCGGCATCCCGATCAGCTGCACCGCCTGGGCGGCCGCCACTGCCGTCGGCAAGGCGGTCGGGTCGGCCAGGCCGATGTCCTCGCTGGCGCTGATCACCAGCCGGCGCGCGATGAAGCGAGGGTCCTCGCCGGCCTCGATCATCCGCGCAAGGTAGTGCAGGGCGGCGTCCACGTCGGAGCCGCGGATCGACTTGATGAAGGCCGAGATGACGTCGTAGTGCTGGTCGCCCTGGCGGTCGTAGCGCACGGCCGCCTGGTCCACGGCGGTCTCCGCCGTGGCGAGGTCGATGACCAGCGTGTCGGCGCCCGACCCCGTCGAGGCCGAGGCGGCTGCTCCCGCGGCCGCCTCGAGGTAGGTCAGCGCCCGACGGGCGTCGCCCCCGGCGAGGCGTACGAGGTGGGCCCGCGCGTCGTCGTCGAGCTCGGCGCGACCGGCGAGCCCACGTTCGTCGGTCAGCGCCTGGTCGATGACCTCGGCGACGTCCTCGTCGGTGAGCGACTGCAGTCGCAGCAGCAGGCTGCGCGACAGCAACGGGCTGATGACGGAGAAGAACGGGTTCTCCGTGGTGGCGGCGATGAGCGTGACCCAGCGGTTCTCGACGCCGGGCAGCAGCGCGTCCTGCTGCGCCTTGGTGAAGCGGTGCACCTCGTCGACGAAGAGCACCGTCTCCTGGCCGCCCCGCGCGAGCTCGGCCCGGGCACCGTCGATCGCCGCCCGCACCTCCTTGACGCCCGCCGCGACGGCCGACACCTCGACGAAGCGCCGCCTGGTCTGCTGGCTGACGATCGCGGCGATCGTCGTCTTGCCGGTGCCGGGAGGTCCCCAGAGCAGCAGCGACATCGACTGGTCGCCCTCGACGAGCCGACGCAGCGGCGAGCCGACGGCACGCAGCTGCTGCTGACCGACGAGCTCGTCGATGGTGCGCGGGCGCATCCGCACCGCCAGCGGCGCCGACGCGTGCGTGTTGGCGCCGAGCGACCCCGCGCCCGGATCCGTCCCGGCTCCGTACGCGGTTCCGGGCGCGGGTCGACCCGCGCCCGGAACCTCGAACAAGCCGTCCACGTCGGTGAGTATCCCCTGCGGGGCCACGCTGCGGGACGCCGGTCGGCCGTGGAGCCTCAGGCGCCGGTGGTCTGCCTGGTCTTGAGGTCGTACCAGGTCTTCTCGAAGCCGGGGATCGTCAGCTGCGTGTTGGTCGGCGTGGCACCGGGGACCGGGCTGCCCTGGTCGTCGACGCCGAGCAGCGACGTCGTGACCGGGGTGGCGGGGTGGGCACCCAGCTCGCCGGCGAAGTGGCACGCGACCTTGTGCCGCGGGCCGATCTGGAGCAGCGGTGGCTCGACCTTCGCGCAGATCTCCTGCGCGAACTGGCAGCGCGTGCGGAACCGGCAACCCGAGGGCGGGTTGATCGGGCTCGGCACGTCCCCCTCGAGGCGGATGCGCTCACGACGCCCGCCGATCGCGGCCTGCTTCACGTCGGGCACCGCGGACAGCAGCGCCTGCGTGTACGGGTGGTGCGGACGGCCGTAGATGATGTGGCGGTCACCGATCTCCACGATCTTG
>Ga0190275_10003821_pt1 | contig 10782 bp, 11 predicted proteins | sample Popmic550T_FD_133745 | JGI IMG/M metagenome (GOLD analysis project Ga0190275, IMG submission 133745) | Populus adjacent soil microbial communities from riparian zone of Yellowstone River, Montana, USA - 550 T | ecosystem: Environmental > Terrestrial > Soil > Riparian zone > Trees stand | place...
AAAAAAGGAATTACTTTCCTAAATCTTGTAATCCTTTTCCTATTGTTTCAGCAAAACCCTTTGCGCCTTCAGTAATATTTTGGCCTAGTTTTTGTGCTCCTTCACTAGCCTTCGCTCCAACTTCACTAGCATTTCCTTGAATAGCTTCACCTGTCTGGTTTGCTGATTGACTTGCATTAGAGGCTACGTCGCTGGTACCTTGTTGTTGTGTTCCTGTTTGATTACCTTGTCCTGGTTGTTGTGTTTGTGTCTGGTTAATACCTTCAACTGTGGTTTGTTCGAAAGGTACAGTTGTTTTATTTAACATAGTAGTTTGTGCTTCACCGGTTGGTTGTAGTACTGTTTTATTTTTAAAGGCAGAAAGGTCTACTGGTGCCTCTGCCATAGTTTGATTTTGTAAAGGTTGAAGTGCCGACTTATCTAGTGAGGATGTAGTTTCATTTACTGTAACGGTTGTTTGCTGGGCTGGTATGGTTGTTTTATTGATAATTGTAGTTTCTGGTTCATCTGTAATTTCTGCTCGGGTTTGATTACCGGAACTGTCATTAGAATTAGATTGTGCCACTACTGTATTCTGAATTGAACATCCGATAATAGTCAAAACCATTATTGCAAATACAGTTGGTAAAATACTTTGAATTTTTTTATTTTCCATTAGATAAAGAATATTCAACATAATATAAAAAAGATGTAAACTATTTTTTATCTATTACAATTTTTCATTTGTTATAGAAAGAAACAAAGACATTGGATAGATAAGAACATGTAGATACATAGTCGTAAATTATTGTATTATTCATTTTCTTATTGTTTTTCTATACTTGAACAATTAATTTGATATTTCAAATTAAATAGAGGCAAAAATCCCTCGCACCCCGACGGCCGCGTACTCTTCTCGGATCTACTATATTTGATAGTTTTTTGATACAATCTACTATTCATCATTTCTTATCTTTATCCATAATTCACTAAATTTGACAATCTCGTAGGAGAATAAACAAGAACAATAGAATCCTTAACCTTTTTGATTGCCTTAATTATTTGAGGGTATAACCAGTCTTTGTCTTCTTTTGTGATTTGTGGGTCTGAAAGGAAAAAATCACCTGTTATAATCAATAATTTGGATTTGTATTTTTCTAAATCTTTTTCCAATTCTTTTATCAAAAAGTATGCCAATTGATGTATCGTGAACATCCTTCTTACTATGATACGTTTTAATGCCCTATCTAATATCTTGTATTTTTTATCAGCTATTTCTGTTATATTATAAAAGTCAAATTTGTTATCAGTTACTAATACATATACAGTAGGAGAGTCTAATCCATTATGTCGTTATGGCAATATACCTCTTACAATAGTATCACAAACAAAATCTGAATGTGGTTTAACAATTTATTTATAAATCCTAGATAAAATGTTGAATTATTAAATCAAAATGTTCTTCATATTCTTCCACTGAACAAAAAGACTCTCCGCAAAGACAATAGTATTTCCTTTCATTAGAATCTTGAAATAACACAAATAGTAATAGAATACAAAATATATATAGAGATTACGAAATTTGATAAAAAATAACAAGGTTAATTTATCGAATTTTATCCTTGGAATGTTATTTATTCTATAACTATGATATTTATTCCTTCAAATTTCCTATTAGAGTTGTAATTTTTTTAATATATATAATAAATAATTTATTTACAATATACTATTAGCTTTCTAATATATAATTTATAGATTTATTAGAGAGAACTTCAATTATTTATATTTAACTTTCTAATATATTATAATTTATAATAAAGATAATATAAAAATTATTAAATAAAAATGTCAAGTCAGACAATCGAAAGCGATAATAAGCAAATCCAAAATAAAAACAATAATCCATCACAACAACAAAAAGAACAACAAGCTCAACAAATAGCAGAACATACTATAGCAACAACAGACGACAATAAATCTTATAATGTTGCAGTTTTAGAACAAATAAAAGTATTTAATAAAATCAACCAAAACATGATAGATAATGCAATTAATAATACTAGAACAATTCATGAATTGTTAACAGAATATATAGAAATATTTAATAAATCAATTGAACTTGGACAACAATGCTATAGAGATGGAATTAAAAATTACTTTAACTTTGGAAAGAAAATATAAGGAACCATCAAATGGATTTTTATTTTAATACAATTTACCTGTCCCTTCACGGATTATGAAAAGAAGATAATCAATAGCATCTTCTTCTTCTCCGGACTCTAAACCTTCATCTTTTAGCATAGTTTTTTGCTTTTTGTTTATAGCAATTTCTCTTTTTTTATCAAGTTCTGCTATAATATTATCTATGATTGCTTGTTCGTTCATACTTTGTGCATTGGTTCCTGTTTTATATTTTTCCAATACTCAATTTATCATTTCTATAATTTTTTGCTGACGTTCATTATAGCTAGGATGCGAGCTAGGATGAATCATTGTTTGGCGTTCAGCTCTAATAGACAGTAAATGAGTTTCAAATTTGTTTATTGTTTGTGTAGTCATATCTGCATAATCATTATTATTTTGATTTACCCAAGGGTCAAGATTTGGCATAGTGCAAACACAAAAAAGGTATTTATAAATTTGATAGATACATCAAGAGAGGGAGGGAGATAAGTCTTTAAAGTTGCTGCTTATTTAATAATTATATCAACCAACCAACTAACAAAAAAACATAAGATTGTAGAAATGGAAATATCTTAGATATTGTAACAAATAATTCCACAAATCATTTTCACAATAGATTTAACTAATAAAAATTAGTAACTAGAAATCATAATAAACATCCACTAATCTAATTCTTTAATTTGATTTATAGAATATCTTCTTCTACTATTATTCGGAGTTCAAATATATTATTTCTTTGTTATCAAATTAGGCACAAGTCAATACTTACTTTTGGAGTTTTGATAACTTCATTAGTAATGTTAACAATAATGCCATTATTCAACAACTATGTAGCAATGGCACAAGGATACGACAATTATGGAGATAGTTATAGCCAATATCCAACCGAGGATAAGAAGTATGAATGTAGAACAGGACCTTTTGAGGGCTTTTTTGTAAGTTCAGTGGAGTTCTGTAAACATGTTAAGTTCGACAAAGATGATAGAAAAGACAATAGAACAGGAATACAAGGTCCGCCAGGTCCAGCAGGTCCACAGGGAATTCAAGGTCTACCTGGTTCTACCGGAGCAACTGGAGCAACTGGAGCAACTGGACCAGCAGGAATTACTACATTAAATGACACAAATTTATATACAAATTCTAGTTTCAATTTCGTCATTAATGGCCAATCAATGGTACTTTTGCTACATGTGATGAAGGAGATGCTTTAATTCATGGAGGCTATCAAATTTTTGCTAGTGACCCAATCAATATCAATATCAACGTATTAGCTGCTTTGCCTTTCCAATTTTACGAAGACGAGTTGGACTTTAATGATGCATACGGGTTACTAATTGCAGTTTCTAATGTGACAGGGAGTGGAGCAACGTTTTTCGCAACTGCTGAGTGCTTTGACAATCCACCATTGAGACCTTTATTCTAGAACCAAATTTTTTTATTTTTTTATTTTAATATCAAATATAGTCTAATTAATAAAATGATTAGTAATTTCACAATAAATGATGAGAATTTGTAAAACTAAAAAACATTATTTTTTTCTATAATTATTATAATATACTTGTTCTTGTTCTGTGATAGACAAAATTAGACAAGTCATCATAGTCTGAATCATTGTAGTGGGGATATTCTACCCATTTAGGCTAATGACTTCAATTTACATGAATTGATAGTGAACCTTGTTTACTGATTTTTAAATATCTTGTACAACAGAAGGATAATACCAAACAACACCATAGATAGGCATAATTCCTAACAGGTAGGTCATAGCCCTCTATTATTGCTTGCAGCGTAAGAGTAGTGGGTTATGGCTTTATTATTTATTAAAACACGAATAAATAAACAAAAAATAAAAAAGTAGGTTTTTAAGCACACATTGCAATGCACATTTCTGCAGTAGTTGGGCAAGGTGATTTACATTTTGTTTCTACTACTTGTTGACTATATGTCGTCTCATAGTTACCATCATCAGCAAAGTTTTTTTCTTCTCCAAAAGCATTATCCATTTCAAAAAATACAGGGGCTAGAAGCGCATACACTATTGTAGTTATCACAAAGGATTGAATTGCAATAACAAAGTTTTTCATCTATATTTTCCTTCAATATATATACTGCATATTTGAATAAAAATATTTTAATACAATTTTAGACAATTATTTCGGTAAATATTTTTCTCTACCGGCAAAGAATACCGAAATTTTTCTGGATTTAATTGTTAATCTATTATTTTAGCGATATCCTATATATTAAGAATGTCCTTTTATCTTTGTTAAATAAATCTTCTTCAGCCGTTGCTTATATCTATTCAGAATGTTAGTAAAACAACTACCTACTATTACTACCATCTGAACTCATGCTCATCTTTCATTACGCCTTCAAAGATATGAAGATAATTTTTAGTCATTATTTCATCTGTAAAGAGCTTTTCAACTCTATGTCTACAAGATTCTGGCGAACATTCGTAAATTTTTTCTATATATCCTTGTAACTCTCGAGGAGTTTTAGCTAGAAAACCATTAATTTGGTTTACAATTATATCATTTAGTCCTCCATTAGCTATAGCAAGTACGGGTTTACCATAGGCATTTGCTTCTACAGCATACAGACCAAATGCCTCTATCCAGGTAGGCTTAGGACATGCGATAACAGCTTTACATTTCTTGATTAATTCTGTCTTTGTTTTATTGTCTACTAGTCCAAGGTACTGTGCCAAGCCATTGGTATTTTCGCATTTCTTTCTTATCATTTGTACATATGAAAGATCCGGTACGTGTATATCATCACCAACTATTTTTATAGTGTTTTTCGTTCTCACAGCTAAATCTATTGAATCTTCAATTCCTTTTTCTCTTACTATTCTATTTATAGAGAGAAGATAATCTCCATTTATTTTATTATTTTTTGTTTCTTCTATCGGAGGTAGAGGGATTCCGTGATGAACATATTTAACTGGTATTTTAAGTATTGATGACATATATTTTGCATGAAGCCTCGATAGTCCAACGTACCTAGGAAATAGTAGTTGTTTAACAGGAACTTTTTGCCACTCTATTGTACCATGGTTGGTATGAATTATTTTCATCTTTGGAAATTTTTTTGTAGAGAGATAAGAAAAGCAATGCCATGTATTATCCCATACTATTCCATTTCCACTTCCATATTCTTTTTCCAATAGTTCCTTATACATGAGATAGTGTGCTTCTTCAGCAACCGTTCCTTTCCAAGAAGGTTCTATCGTTTCTATTATGTTTAAGTTGGATGACAGTTCTCCTTTTTCTCTTCTCTCTCCTTCACGTAGAGAAGAACCTCTAGCTGATATCAAAGTCACATTATGACCTTTACTGGCCATGTTTTTAGAAACCCACATAACGACAGCCTCCAAACCTCCATTCGATCTTCACCAACTCTAAGATGAAAATAATCGGGAGGTGGAGTAGGTAAATTAGGGCTACTTATAACCAATACTTTCGTTTACGAACACCAATAAGTATGAACATGGATGTTAATAATAATCATTCTAGGAATTACTTAATAGGTCTGAATGTTCATGACCAATCTTCTAGTCACGATTAATAAATATGAATGACTCTGACTATTTGACTATCTGATATACTCTTCTATCTTGATTAGTTTTAACGAATTAAGCAGAAGTAGGTATGTACAAGCCTGCATGTTTTCGAATTTAAATAATCTTATTAATTTTTCTGCAGAAAAACGTCATAGAAAGATCTATTCAATCTATCATAGATAGGAAATGAATGTTTTGATGATTATTTTCCATTTTCCATTCAGAAAAAAGGGAGCCATGTTATTTATTGCTCTTCTAAATACTTTGTGAACTTATGAAGAAGTAGGAAATACTAGTGAAAAATATAGCATCAGGCTTTGGCCTTAGCAGGATAGGATGCCTAATATGAAAGCAAATGTCATACACGGAGATTTTAACCCCTGTGGGGGAGCTGAAAGACTATCACTTGTAACTATGCAGGCATTATTGGAAAAGGGAATAGATTTTGACCTGACAACCTTGAAGAGTCCTGATATGTCAAAATTAGAAAATTCATATGGCAAAAATCTTGTCTCAGTTATGAAAAACATAAACAAAATTAATGTCATAAATATAATAGAAGAACTTCGACAACAAGAAGAAGAAGAACATAAAGATTATGATTATGATATTACTATAAATACGAATGGTGATGCAGCTCCGTATTATCATTCATCTTTTTCAAAGGATAATGCTATTACTTATTGCCACTTTCCTAGTACAAAATATCATATAGACTCTGAAAATATTGAATATCTAAAAACAGATCTTGGTATGACAGAAGGGTCAAATAGTTTTTTTGATAATATGGAGTATGAAGGTATCAATAATCCAAAAAATTATAAAACTAAACTTCAGTTGAGCAGGAGAAAAGAATATTTTAAAATAATAAAATACGGATATTGTAATTTGATGAGAAATTCTACAGTGATTACTAATTCTGAATTCAGTCGCAGGGCAATAGTTAATGCATTAGGATTATACAACATTTACATACTGAGCCCACCAATAGATATCGAGACTTTTCGTAATATTGCACTAATGACAAATGGCTATAATGAAACAAATGATATCATTCTTGTAATATCCAGAATCGCTCCTCACAAGAAAATTGAAAATGCAATAAAGCTTGCGAAAATATTAAAAGATAACAATGTAGGCAAAGGAATGAAAATCGTTGGAAATCTTTACTATTATTTTTTTGATTATTATTCAGAACTTAAGCAGATGGTTCTAGATCTGGGCTTGACTGACTATATTACATTTGAAATTAATGCTAGCTTAGATAAGCTTCTTTCTATCATACGAGAATCCAGAGTATACTTTCATCCAATGGTAGGGGAGCATTTTGGGATGGCAGTATTAGAAGCTATGGCTGCTGGACTAATTCCAGTGGTTCCAAATGAAGGTGGTATTATAGAATTTGTTCCACAAAAATATCAATTTAATACAATAGAACATGCTGCTGAAATTATAACGTATGTTTTTAATTATTTGCCAAAGACAGAGCAAATTAAAATAAGCTATGATATAAATAAATTCTCAAATTATAATTATATTGAGGGATTTCAGACCATATTAAATGAATTATTATCTCGAAGAAGAAAATAATGATGTCTGCTAGTGTAAACATTACATTTTTAGACTTTTCCTACTTTATCTCTAGTAATTGCAAATCTTTTTCTTAATTCCATTCTCTGTATTAATGTTATTAAAAAATAATTGAAAAATTTCTAAAGTTGTAAATATAAACCTTATTTATTTTCATTCTTACTTTTTATCCAGTTTATTGTTGGCTGGTCCATTTATTACCTCCCCAGTAATAGCAGAAAAACGAGATCCATGACAAGGACAATCAAACGATTTTTCTGAATTGTTCCAAACTACCGTGCAACCTAAATGTGTACATACAGCAGAATAACGATGCAATTTGTTGTTAGAGTCTTTATAGGCGGCTATCTTTTCTTCTTCCTGTACTATTCCCTGTTCAATATCTAAATCTTGAAGGGATGTCTTTTTCAATTTATTATCTTTATTCTTTGATAATGATGATTCTTTTTTATTATTGTTATTATTTTTATCTTTCTTTTTATTTTCAGAGCCTTGCAATTTTTCTCTTGGAACCCTTGATGGATTATAAAGAGAAACCCATGGATTGATTTTCCCAAGAATTAAATCTGTTAAGATGATTCCAGCAATAGTTCCATGTGTAATTCCATTTCCTGAATCTCCTGTAGCAATAAAAACATTCTTGTTCTCGTCATCGCTCGGATTGTGACCTATAAATGCAATACCATCTTTTGGTTCCAAAACTTGACCAGACCATCGAAACTCTATATCTTCTATAGGAAATCGATTTCTTGTCCAAGATTCAAGATTAGTATATCTTTGTTGTAAATCCCTGTCATCGGTTATATTCCCTGTTAAATGGTCTTCTCCTCCTACAATTAGTAAATCATAGTTTGAGTCATATTCTCCATTACGTTGGATTCTGACATAGTGATATGGTGCTACTGTATTTTCTGAATTTTGATTCCCGGTATCCCAATAAAGAGCATGGGGAACTTTGTCTTTTTTGATTCTTGCTCCAATAACATATGTTCTATAAGCTTGTTGTTTTTCATAAATTTTACTTACTTTGTCAATGATGGGTGCATTAGTAGCTATTACTATGTTTTTTGCAAAAGCTGTATATCCGTCAGAAGTTTTAATTTTATTTGGAGGTAGAATATCCTTAACATGAGTTGCAGTATATATCTTTCCTCCATAAGATAATATTGCTTCGCTAAGTCCCTTGAGATATTTTAATGGATGAAATTGAGCTTGATTCGGGAATAATATGCAAGGTCCAGTGTCAAATGATAAATTAGATACTTTTGAAATGATTTCAGTACTCTTTATACCTGCTCGATGGGTTGCTTCGAGTTCGTCATCTAATGATTCTTTCGTATCTGTTGAGTCTAGAAACAAAAATCCATCTAATTTTTCAAAATCACAATCAATTTTTTCTTCATTTACTATGGCCTCTAACATATTTATAGCAGCAGTATGACTTTCTGCTGCTATGTGTGCTCCTTCCTTTCCATGTAATTTCTCCAAATTATAGTATCTATCGTCTAAGGCGTGTGTAATATGAGCAGTAGTACGACCAGTCTCTCCACTGCCTATGTATCCATCTTCAAATAAAATCACTTTTTTTCCTGATTTTGAAAGTAGATACGCAGTTGATAAACCAGCAATTCCTCCACCTACAATGGCAACATCTAGTAGTTCAGACGAAGAAATATTTCTCTTCAATTTATCAAATTTTATAGGTTGTGGTATCTCATCATACCAAGAAGACTCTTTACTGCCTGATGTTTTTCGATCAAAGGGACTAACATTATTTTCTTTTTGCCCCTCATCATAATGATTAATAAAATCTTTATTATTTTTCATACTAGATTATGATGTCTTGCATCTAGTATTACAGTTTTAACGTTCTAATTTCTTTTTTTTGAATTAAGTTAGATCATTTACGCCTCTGACGATATGAAAATCTTCTAGGTTATAGCATTGTTGTATGTTGGCTAGGTTCAAAGTTAACATACTCCGTATGAGAGTGAGGCTCTGACTGAACCGTATCTAAAGTGGCTATCATAATACTTTTAGAGAGTGTATGGATGTTTGCCACCTGTTAGCCAACAAATAAAAAAAGAAGGTGAATGAAAAAAAATTGAATCATCTTGGAATAGATGTTGGAAAGAAGAAATGCAGGGTAGCACTAAAAGATAATAGAGGAAAGATACTAGATGAATTCTTCTTTGGTAACAATTCTCAGGGAATATTAGAACTGATTAAGAGGACACACAATCATGGAACAAAAAAATGTAATGCAGTACTGGAATCTACAGGTAACATGTGGATGAGAATACATGATACCCTGGAAGCTAATGGAATAGATACAATACTAGCAAATACATACAAGACAAAGATAATAGCACAAGCAAAGATAAAATCAGATAAACTTGATGCACGTATACTATCTGATCTGCTGAGATCTGGATTGATATCCGAATCATATGTACCTGTAAAGGAATTTAGAGAAAAAAGAAGCCTGGTCAGACACAGGATAGCCTTGTCTAGAACCAAAACAAAACTTGCAAACAAGATACATGCTATTTTAGACAAGTATGAATACAGAACAGAATTGACAGATATATTTGGGAAATCTGGAGCTAACTGGCTAAAATCACTCTCAGTTTCACCTATAGACAAAATAATACTGAATACAACACTATCATCAATAGAATCTATAGATAACCAGATAGAAATAGTATCTAAAGAGATAGCAAAATATGCCTGGAAAGACAGTCAAGATGTAAAGATACTTCTCAGTATGACAGGAATTGACATATTTTCTGCAATGCTAATATCAACAGAGATAGTTGATATCAAAAGATTTGCAACACCATGGAAACTTGTTAGTTATGCAGGATTGGGCACCATCTACAAGAGAGTCATCTGGAAAAATAAAAACAGGTAGAATAACAAAACAAGGTTCCCCTTTGCTGCGATGGATACTAGTACAGGGTTCATTATCTGCAATCAGACATGACCATCACATGAGAACATTCTATGAAAGAATTAAACAGAGAAAAGGACATGGCAAAGCAATAGTTGCAACAGCAAAAGAAATGCTTGTTATAATATGGTACATGCTAACAAGATACCAACTATATAGATACATAAACAAGACTAGATATGAGCAGAAACTGGAAAGTCTGAAGAAGATTGGATCTCAATAAAGATAATTAGACAATAACAACAACAATACTATGACTTCAGAGAACAAGAATGCCACACATATAGCGTAGGCTATTGTCGACAATGCTTAATAGACAGAAAGACATAACAAAATGAGGCTAAACAGGATAGAAAAGATAACCAGCATACAGGTAGATTTTCATGGATGTTAACTTAAGAACCGATTAGAATTACTAATATAATAGATTTGGTAATCCAATACAAATTAGTTTTAATTGGAGCAATAAATCTGACAAAATTAAATAATTTTTAACATAGATTATCATTTT
>Ga0190275_10003822_pt1 | contig 10778 bp, 13 predicted proteins | sample Popmic550T_FD_133745 | JGI IMG/M metagenome (GOLD analysis project Ga0190275, IMG submission 133745) | Populus adjacent soil microbial communities from riparian zone of Yellowstone River, Montana, USA - 550 T | ecosystem: Environmental > Terrestrial > Soil > Riparian zone > Trees stand | place...
CGGCGGCCCGGGCGCCCGCGACGCGTTCGAGCTGGTCACCCGCGCGGTGACCGGCGACCGCTTCCACGTGGACCCGGCGTTGGCGCGCCCCGAGCGCGGTCCGGCGCTGGAGCGGTTCGTGTTCCGGCTCGGCTACCGGGACGAGCGCGTGACGCTGGGACTAAGGGAGGGCTTCGTGACCGACGAGTTCATCGACCTGGCCGGCATGAAGGACCGCACCGCCGACCAGGAGCGCCGCCTGGACGCGCTCAAGCTCGACCTGGCCGAACGCGTGATGGCGCGGCCGGCCGAGGAGGTTGTCGAAGTGCTGGCGCCCGGGCCGGGTCGACCCTAGATTGGCGCCATGCGAACCGGACTCGCCGTAACGATCGTCCTCTGCATGGCTGCCGCGCTGGCCCTTCCGTCCGCGGCCGCGGCCAAGTCGCCGCCCAAGGGCACCTACGAGTGCGTGATCGGCGCCAACACCCAGCTGTTCGGCTCGATCAAGATCAAGGGCGGGGGCAAGTACCGCTACGACCGCTTCGGCAAGACCGGCAAGTTCAAGACCGGCAAGAAGAAGCGCAAGTTCTCCGGGGAGACGAAGGGCTACCCCATCAGCTTCAAGGGCGGCGGCCTGAACAAGTACAAGGGCTTCTGGTTCAAGTCGACGACCGGCACGCACGAGATCGCGCTGGCCGGGCCGGGCCGCACCTTCATCAACATCTACTGCGACGACTAGGCGCCGGCGCTAGCGGCGGCGCGTAACCCGCTCGCAGTCCCTGCTGACCTGATCGTTCCTGTCCGCAGTCACACGGTCGCGACCGCTGCCGCAGTCGACCCGGTCGCGGGAGCTGTCGCGCACGGAGATCCGGTCGCTGCCCGTGCCACTCGAGAGACGGTCGCGACCGCTGCCGCCGGTCAACGCGTCGTTCCCGCTGCTGCTCCTCAGTGAGTCCTCGCCGCTGCCGCCGCTCAACCGGTCCCCGCCGCTGCCGCCGCTGAGCGCGTCGTTTCCGCTGCTGCCGGACAGGCGGTCGTTCCCGCTGCTGCCGCGGACGCGGTCGTTGCCGGAGTTGCCCGACACGCGGTCGTTGCCCGTGCCGCCGGTCAGGCTGTCGTTGCCGGTGCCCCCGAGGATGCGGTCGGCGCCCCCGCCGCCGTCCACCGAGTCCTTGCCGGCGCCGGCGTCGATCCGGTCGTTGCCGGGCCCGCAGACGATCCGGTCGTCGCCGCCCAACGCGTTGACCACGCTGTTCCCGGGCCCGCAGAAGATCTGGTCCGGCCCGGCGGTGCCGGTGATGCGCGTCCCGGTCAGCCGCTGGGGTGCGCCGGGCGTGCCCGTCCCGCAGGTCGCGGTGCTCGGGTCGCGCGTCTCGTCGCCCAGGCCGTCGCGGTCGCAGTCGGGCTCGATGTCGGCGTTGATCAGGAGCTCCCTGGTCGTGTCGGCGCCAGTGGGGCCGCGGGTCTGGCCGTTGGCGACGAACGGGGAGAACCGGGCGGTCGTGGCCCCGGCCGTCGCCGCGAAGAACAACCCGCTCGTGCTGTTGTCGAGCCCGAGCACGTCGCCCTTCCTGACGGGGAGGCTGGTGGTGTAGACGTTGGCGCTCGGCTCGCTGAGCGCGACCGTCCCGACGGCGCTGGTCCCGGCGCCGGTGAAGCCGCCGCCGGCCGCGGGTCGCAGGATGCGCAGCTGGGCGCTGCCGCCGGTGTTTCCCGAGTTCAGCCGCCACCGGACCACCACCCCGTCCGCGGGAGCAGTGATGCCCCCGGCGGCCCGGCGGGCGGCCGGCAGGGCCGTCTGCACGTAGGTGCACGCCACCCCTCCGGCGCACACGTTGTCGGTCGCCACGCCGGCGAGGTTGCTGCCGACCGTGACCGCCCCGGAGGCGCCGGCGGGCGCCATCAGGCACACCGCCACCACGACTCCGATGATCCCGGTGCGCCTCACGCCCTCACGGGACCACACTACCCCTGGGATGATCAGCCCGCGCGCTCGAGCAGCTCGACCGCCGCCACGGCGGCCACCACCAGCTCGAACAGTGCCCCGGCTGCGTCCTCGTCGCCGTCCGGCTCGACCAGGAAACCGAGCGCGGAGCCCAGCGGCGCCGCCACGGCGGCCACGAGCTCGGCGGGGGCAGCGCCTTCGGCGCCCGCCGCCGGCCGCGCCGCCACCGCGCGGTCCACCTGCGCCAGCAGCGCGTCCTTGGCCGCGATGCCGCCCTCGGCATCGCGCAGCCGGGGAATGGCGGCCAGCGCCGTGGCCGCCGCCCACGTGAGCGGTACCGCCACGAGCACCGACGCGCAGCCGTCCTGATCGCCCGCCAGCCGGGCCGCGTCGCCGACGTGGCCGCCGACCCGCAGCACCGCATCCTCGGCGCGCGTGCCGAAGCCCTCGGGCGCGTGCTCCTCGTGCAGCGGCAGGAACCCGGCGAGGACCTGGGCGCCACGGGTGCGGAGCTCTTCGGAGTGGGTGAGCGACAAAGCCACGGGAGCAGTGTCGGCTGGGGGCCCGACGGCGTGACAAATTTCGTGCAGGGGGAGAGGCCCTACAGGTCTGCCAGCGCCCGCTCGGCCTGCGGCGCCGACCGAAAGGCGCGCACGTAGACCACGCGCCCGGCGCGCACCCGCCAGTGCCAGCCCGCGCTGGAATCGACGACCTGCCCCCCGCCGAGACCCCACACGCGCCCGGTGACCAGGACGACGTCGCCCTCCTGGCGAAAGCTCTCGGGGGTCAGGCGCAGCTCGTCCCAGACGCGCTCGACGTCGGCGAAGTACTCCTGCATGCCGGCCAGGCCCCGGTACGGCTCGCCGCCGTGGGCCAGTTCGGCGGTGGGGGCCATGAACTGGACGTCGGGGTCCAGCAGCTCCTGCATGGCTGGCAGGTCGCGCCGCGCGAAGGCCGCGAAGGCCTTGCGGATGATGTCCACCGAGTCCAGAAGCTCACCTTCGCTTCCGTCAACCGGGTCGTCAAGCGAAACGCGGTCGGTAGCCTGCGGCCGGTGCGGGCGGGGACTGTTACGGCAATGCTGGCGGTGGCGATCGCGGTGATCGCGACCACGGCCCCCGCCGCGCACGCCCAGGCCGAGCCCACCAGCTGGCTCTGTCTGCCGGGCCAGCAGCCAAACCCCTGCGCGGGCGACCAGACCACCACGGTCTTCGCCCCCGACGGCACGAGCACGACCAGGACGCCCAAGGTCCCGGCCGACCCGAAGGTCGACTGCTTCTACGTCTATCCCACGGTCAGCGACCAGCCGGGCCAGAACGCGGACCGCAGCCCGGACCCGCCGATCGCCGCCATCGCCAAGTACCAGGCCCAGCGCTTCTCGCAGATCTGCAAGGTCTATGCGCCCATCTACCGCCAGCGCACGGTGCTGGGCATCTTCAACCCGACCACGAACAGCGCGGAGGCAGGCCGGATCGCCTACGGCGACGTGCTCCAGGCCTGGCGCGACTACCTGGCCAACCACAACCGCGGCCGGGGCGTGGTGCTGATCGGCCACAGCCAGGGCACGTTCCACCTGCGCAGGCTGATCGCCGAGGAGATCGAGCCCAGGCCGGCCGAGAGCGCGAAGCTCATCAGCGGTCTGCTGATCGGTGGCAACGTGCTGGTGCGCAAAGGCTCGACCACCGGCGGCGACTTCCAGCGCACACCGGCCTGCACGGGCTCGACCCAGGTCGGCTGCGTGGTGGCCTACTCGACCTTCAACCGCACGCCGCCGGGCAACACGCGCTTTGGCAAGTACACGCCCCCGCCGGGCGCGCCCAACGACAAGGAGGTGCTGTGCACGAACCCGGCGGCGCTGTCGGGCGGCACGGGGCCGGTGACCACCGAGGTGCCCTCGGAGCGCTTCCCGGCCGGCCTGATCGCCCTCAGCCTGACCCAGTTCTACGCCGGCAACCAGCCCACGGCACCCACCCCCTGGCTGCAGCCGAAGGAGCGCTACACGGCGCGCTGCGTGCGCGAGCAGAACACGAACACGCTGCGGCTTGCGTCGGTTGGCGGCTCGCGCCAGCCCAGCCCATCGCCGGACGAGAGCTGGGGACTGCACATCGGCGACGTGAACCTGGCGATGGGCAACCTGGTCGAGCTGGCGCGCGGCCAGTCGCGCGCCTACCTGGCGGCCGAGGCGCGCCAGCAGAAGGCGGCCTGCCTGGCGCGCGGCGGCATGGCCCGGCGCAAGGCGCTGGGCAAGGCCCGCGTGGGCGGGACGCGCACCGCCGCCCGCCGTGTGCTGACCGGCCGGCGCGTGACCGGGCGCACCGGCGTCGACCGCTACTGCGTGGCCGGCGGCGGCAGCCTGCGCCTGTACTACCCGACCCGCCGCTCGGACGCCAGGACGCGCCGGCGGCTGGCCAACAAGGCGCTGCTCGCGCTGGCCACCAGCAGGAAGTTCAGCGTACGCGGCGTCAGGCCCGGCACGCGGACGGCCATGCTCAAGCGCCGGGTCCGGGGCGGCACCACCGTCCGGGTGGGCAAGAACCGCTGGTACCTGGCCCGTGGGCGCTCCGCCACGCTGGCCTTCCAGCTGGGCGGCAACCGCCGAGTCAGGGCGGTGGGCCTGGCCGCCCGTTCGCTGACGAAGAGTCCGCGCGCGAGCCGCGCGCTCCTGCGCACCTGGCGCTGAAGTACGGCTGGCCCCACCGCCAGACGCCTGACTGCCTCATACCCACGCGCGGGGCGCGCCCGTACGGTCGGTCGCACGATGCCCAAGCGCTACACAGCCCTCGCCGCCTTCTACGCCTCCGACGAGCGCCGCCGCAGCTCGCGGGAAACCGACCTGGGCCTGTGGTGGCGCGGCGAGCGCGGCCTGCCCAGCTTCCGCGCCGCCTGGGTCGAGGCCACCGGAGAGGTCTACCTGGTTCAGCACGGCCCGGCGCCCCGCGCGGGCGAGGTCACGGTGCTGGGTCGCGAGACCAGCCGCCCGCGGCTGATGCGCCGGCTGGGCGACTGGCGCACCATCTGCGGCCGGCCCGGCTCTGTGGACTGGCTGCGCTCGCGGCTGGCGGCCGGCCCCGTCGCGGCCTGACCGCTCGCCAGTCGCCAGACTGCAGCCTCCATGGACCGCAACACCATCCTCTGGACGCTGACCGTCTTCTTCGGCGCCACGGTCGCGTTCGGCCTGATCCGCAGCGCGACCGAGGACCAGAGTGCGGGCGTGACGATCGGCCTCCAAGCCGTGGCCATGGTGCTGATCATCGCGGTCGTGGTCGCGGTGGTCCGCTACCAGGACCGCAGCTGAGAAGTCAGTCCTTCGGGATGACGAATGCCGCGACCAGCGTCTCGCCGGCCAGCTCGCCGGCGCGGCCGACGTCGAGGTCGCCGTCGGCGGCCTGGTCCACGGCCTGGGTGATGACCGCGTGGGCCACCAGGAACAGCCACCGGGTCGGCATGTCCGCCCGCAGCTCGCCCCGCTCCTGGGCCCGCTCGAGGTAGTCCATCATCGGGTCGTTGGGCAGGCCGACGCCGGCCTCCTCCAGCGCGGGCTCGAGCAGCTCGTTGTGCGCCCGCAGGAAGCGGTAGCGGTAGGTGATCTCCAGCGCCTCGCGGCCCATCCGCCGGTACAGCTCGTCCGCGGGCGGATCCTGCTCGACCAGCCGCCACGACATGGCCAGCGACTCGTTGACCACGCGCATGAACAGGCCCTTGACCAGCGCTTCGCGGTTGGGGAAGTGGCGGTAGACGGTGGTCCGGCCCACGCCGGAGGCGTCGGCCACCTCCTGCATCGAGGCGTCCGGGCGCTCGCCGAGCAGCCTGACGGCAGCCTCGAGGACCGCCTCGCGGTTGCGGCGCGCGTCCGCGCGGGGTGGTGCTGGCGACTCGGAAAATTGCACGACTGGCTCGTCGCCCAGGGTACGCCCGATCGGCCTGTCTCGCTGGTCGCTCGGTGCGATCACGCGGCGGCCGCGGTGGCCGAGACGGTGCCGGAGCCGCTGAGAGGCTCTTCGGCCAGGAACCGGCGCATCTCGCGGTGCACCTTGACGGGCTCCTCGAGCTGGGGGACGTGGCCGCAGTCCAGCTCCAGATGCGCGGCCGCGGGCAGTCGTTCCTCGACGTGGCGGCGGAAGCCGATCGGCACCAGCGTGTCCTGGCGGCCCCACACGAACATCGACTCGGGCTCCATCTCGCCGAGCCGGCTCCAGAAGCCGTCGTCGCCCAAAGGGGCGTCCAGATAGATGTTGCGCGCCGCCGCGTAGAAGGCGGCCCGGCCGCGCGGGGTCATATACGCGCGCAAGAACTCGTCCACGCCGGCGGCGGTCCAGCCGTCGCGGGCCCCGGGGACCAGCCGGCGGACGATGCCCTCAACGACGGGCCGCGGGGCGGGCTGGATGATGCCCAGCTCCGGCCGCACCAGCTTCAGGGGCAGCGCCCACGGGCGCTTGCGCAGCCAGGCCAGCGCGGGGGTGAGGAGCACCTGGCGGCCGACCCGCTCGGGCTGGGTCATGGCCAGCTCGAGGGCCACGCGGCCGCCCATGCTGTTGCCGGCAAGGTGCGCCCGCTCCAGGCCCATGGCGTCCATGAGCGACTGCACCGAGCGGGCGAAGAAGGCCGCGTCGTAGGCCGCGCCGACCGGCTTGACGGAGTCGCCGAAGCCGGGCAGGTCGATCGCGATCACGCGGTGGTATTCGGCCAGCGCCGAGACGGTGGGCAGGAACGACGCCTTGGTGGCGCCCAGGCCGTGGATGCAGATCAGCGGGTCACCTTCGCCGGCCTGGATCGTCGAGAGGTCGCCGATCTTGGTCTTCACCGCGCGGAAGCTCAGCCGGCGCGGATCGTCGGTCATGCCGCTGGTGGCGGCCAGGAAGCCGACGCCCACGTGCAGGTCGTAGCGGATGATCAGCCGGCCGCGCTGGAAGGCGCGCATGCCACCGCGCACGTCCCGGGCGATGGAGTTCCAGCTGGCGCGGTCGGCGGTCAGGACGGCCGTCGCGCGGCCACGGGAGCGGGGTTCGAGCACCGGCTTGCGCCGGCCGCGGATGACCACGTCCCAGGCACCGACGTCGGGCACCTTCAGGCGCACCCGCGCTTCCTCGGGCGGGCGGTCCAGTGCATCTATGTCGAAGCGCTCGACGAGGGTCGTGAGCGCCTTGGGGGGCGAGTCCACCGCCGACCATTCTGACCGGTTTCGCGGATTTCACACATCGTTGTCTCATTTGTAACTTGAGTAACCCACCGGTATGCGAAGGCCCGCGACCCTCGGATCGTGCTTTCCGATCGGGGTCAGGCGACGATCGAGTGGGTGGGGCTGATCTGCCTGGCGTCGCTCGGGTTGGGCGCGTTGGCGCTCGTCATCCCGGTGGTCGACGGGCGCTCGCTCGGCGGCTTTCTCAGCCACCGGATCGTTTGCGCCGTCCGCGGGGCGGCCTGCGCCGACGGAGCGCTGCGACGGTACGGCGCCTCGGACGCCGCGTTGGTGCGCCGCTTCGCCCCGGGGGTTGTCTACGAGCCGGGCGAGCGTCAGCTGCCGGTGGACTTCCGCCGCTGCCGGGTGGTGCGCTGCGCCCGGGCGCCGGACGACCCCGACCTCGACGCCCACCGCACCGACGCGGGCGGCCGGGCCACGCTGTTCACGCGCGTCGTGCGCGCGGGCGGGCGCACCTACATCCAGTACTGGCTCTACTACCCGGACTCGAACTCGGCGGTGCTGGGTTCGGACGAGATCTGGCGGCGCGCCTTCGCGCCGATGTCGCGGGGCCGGGCGATCGGCCTGCGCCCGCCGGCCTACCCGGGCTACCACCGCGATGACTGGGAGGGCCACCAGGTGCGGATCGACCGCGACGGCACGATCGCCGTCCGCTCGACGGCGCACGGCCACCATCAGTGGTGCAAGCAGGCGGAGTGCCGCGGTCGCTGGGGGTCTCGGACGGGCTGGACGCGCGTGTCGCGCGGAAGCCACGCCGGCCACATCCCGCTGGAGCGCACGGTCACCGGCCGACGCGGCGGCGGGCGGGCGCAGGCGCCCCGGGGCAGGCTGCGCACGCGCTACCGGGCGCGGTTGCCGGGCGTGGACCTGCGGGAGCGCACCACCACGCCGGAGGGCATCGAGCTGGTGCCGCTGGAATGGCTGGACAAGCGGGGCTACCGCAGGCTGGGAAAGGGGGTGACGCCGCCCTGGCAGAAGCGTCTCTACGACTCGCCGGAGGATCCGGGCTCCTGATCGGTCGATCGGCGGTGCACCGCCGGAGCGCCGGATAGAGTCAATAGACACAACGGAGGGCTCAGGAAAGGTGGTTGCACGCGATGGCGCGGACCGTCCGCGAGCAGCAGGACAAGAGGCGTGAGGAAAAGCTCAAGCAGGTTCAGGAGCAGGTCGACGAGGGCTCGCTCGTGATCCGGAAGATGACGAGCAAGGAGCGCAAGGCGAACCCGCCGCGCGAGCCGAAGCCGAAGAAGAAGCGCTGACCCGATCGCTCTATTCCGGTACGCAAATGTGCCGGATCGGGGTTAGGGTGGCGAGATGAAGGTCGGACTGGTCCTCGGGGCAGGCGGGGTGGCAGGCGGAGCCTGGCTCACCGGTGCGCTACAGGCGATCGCCACCGAGACGGGCTGGGATCCCGGCAGCGCCGACCGTATCGTCGGCACCTCCGCCGGCTCGGTCATCGGCGCCTTCACCGCCGCGGGCCTCCCGCCGTGGTTCATGGTCGCCCACTCCAAGGGCGAGACCTTCGAGGGCCTGACCGGCCCGGACGGCCGCCCGGCCGCGGATGCCGACCGCAGCGGCGGCGCCGTGTTCCGCCTGCACCGCGGGCTGCCCTCGGTGGGCCCGGGGTCGCTGAAGCTCGGCCTGTCCACGCTGGCCCGGCCGCGCCGCCACACGCCGCTGGAGCTGACCGTCGGCTGGCTGCCGCGGGGCGTGATGAGCACCGACCCGATCAGCGACATCGTGCGCCGGACGGTGCCGTGGCAGTGGGTCGACCATCCGAGCTTCTGGGCCGTGGCGTGCGACTACGCCTCCGGCAGGCGCGTAGGTTTCGGCCGCCCGGGCGCGCCCGACGCCGACCTGGCCGACGCCGTGGCCGCCTCGTGCTCCATCCCCGGCTTCTACCGGCCGGTCGAGATCGGCGGCCGCCGGTACGTGGATGGCGGCGTGCGCTCGGCCTCGAACCTCGACCTGGTGGCCGGCCTGGGCCTGGACCTGGTGATCTGCCTGAACCCGACCTCGACCCGGGTGGGCGGCGGTGCCGGGATCGTGGGACTGCACCCGCTGGACCGGGTCTTGGGGCTGAACCGCGCCGCCTCGGGGCGGCGCCTTGGCAGCGAGGCCCGGCGCGTCCGCGCCGGCGGCACCGAGGTCGTGCTGATCCAGCCGGGCAGCGAGGACCTGGCGGTGATCGGGCGCAACATGATGTCCGGCAAGCGCCGCAACGAGGTCATCGAGACAGCCATTCGCACCGTCGGCCGGGCCGTGCGCCTGCCCGGCATCCGTGAGCAGCTGACCGGCCTGCCGCAGGGCGAGGCGCACAAGATCGAGCGCCCCTCCGGGCCGCCGGAGCAGTGGCCGGACATCGTGCCCACCGCGCCGTTGTCGGCCCGCGCCGCCTGACCACCCACAGGCGCACCGTTGGCGCGGTAGTGACAGACTCCGTAGCCGATGGCGGCGGGATCGAGGAGAACGCGATCGGGCGAGAGCTCGTCGCGAAACGGGTCGTCCCGGAACGGGACATCGGCCAATGGCGCATCGCACGATGACGCTCCGGCGAAGGTGCCCGGACCGAGCGACGTCACCGCGCTGATCGGCCGGATCATGGGCGAGGTCACGCGTCAGCTGCAGGCGCGCGTGCCCAAGGCCGACCTCGACGAGCGCGACCCCGACTACATCCGCGACTCGCTGCCGCGGCTGTGGCTGCTGGCCAGCCTGTATTTCCGCGGCGAGGTCCGCGGCCTCGAGCGCATCCCGGCCGAGGGCCCGGTGCTGCTGGTGGGCAACCACTCGGGCGGCAACATGACGCCCGACACCGGCGTGTTCACGCTGGCCTTCAACACCTATTTCGGCGTCGAGCGGCGCTTCTACCAGCTGGCCCACAACCTGGTGCTGTCCTGGCCCGGGCTGGGCTTCCTGCGCAAGTACGGCACGGTGGCGGCCTCGCCGGCCAACGCCGACGAGGCGCTGAGCTCGGGCGCCGCGCTGCTGGTCTACCCCGGCGGTGACTACGAGGTCCACCGGCCCACGTGGGACGGCGACAAGGTCGACTTCGGCGGTCGCAAGGGCTTCCTGCGCCTGGCGCTCCAGCACGACGTCCCGATCGTCCCGGTGGTGTCGGTCGGCGGTCAGGAGACGGCGCTGTTCCTGACCCGCGGCGAGGGCCTGGCGAAGGCGCTGCGCCTGGACAAGATCGCCCGCCTGAAGGTGCTGCCGGTGTCGTTGGCGCTTCCCTGGGGAGTGAACGTTGGAGACATGCTCGGCCACTTCCCCGCCCCGGCGAAGATCACGATTCAGGTGCTGAAGCCGATCGACCTGCGCGAGCGCTACGGCAAGAACCCGGACATCGACCAGATCTACGACGACGTGCTCGCCCAGATGCAGGACACGCTGACCGCGCTGCAGTCCGAGCGCACGCTCCCGGTGATCGGCTAGCCCGGCGATGCGCGTCGACGAGCACGTGGACGTGGACGCCCGGCGCAAGGACGTCTGGGAGCAGGTGGTCGACACCTCCCGGTACCCGCGCTTCATCCACAACATCCGCCAGATGGAGCCCGACGGCGAGAGCGAGGAGATCGCCGAGCTGGGCTCGCGCTACCGGATGCGGATGCACGTGGGCTCGGCCGACGTGGGCGGGCTCGTGGAGGTCGTGGAGCTGGA
>Ga0190275_10003823_pt1 | contig 10773 bp, 10 predicted proteins | sample Popmic550T_FD_133745 | JGI IMG/M metagenome (GOLD analysis project Ga0190275, IMG submission 133745) | Populus adjacent soil microbial communities from riparian zone of Yellowstone River, Montana, USA - 550 T | ecosystem: Environmental > Terrestrial > Soil > Riparian zone > Trees stand | place...
CCCAGCAACCGTCGCGGCTCCTGATCGTCGTCGAGGCGCTCGACCATGCCGCTCGTCGGGGCTGGGTCGGCCGGCAGGGGCGCGGCCTGCTCCTCGTCCGGCTTCACCGCTGCCCGCCGCCGGCGCAGCAGCCCTCGCCTCTCGGGCTGACGCTGCGGGCGTGCCGGCATCTCCGGCGCCGCGGCCTCACGGATCCACCCCTCCCGCTGGGCGCGCGGCGCGCAGAGCTGGCACACCAGCCGCCGCTCCCGGGACGGCGTGAGGTAGGCCTCCGCCCGCTCGCCCTTCAGCATCGTTCGATGGCACACGTCGCAGGCCACGTGGTGCTCCGTGACCGGATTGATATTGACCTTCTGCTTCAAGCCTTTGCCGGCGCCTCTTCCTCCTGGCCGGACGCAGAGATCACCTTCTGCGCCAGGTGCGCCGGAACCTCCTCGTAGCGCGCGAACTCCATCGTGTACTCCCCACGCCCGCCCGTGATGGAGCGCAGATCTGGAGCGTAGTTGAGCATCTCCGCCATCGGGACTTCGGCCTTGATCTCGGTCATCGCTCCTGTCGGCTCCATGCCGAGCGGCCGGCCCCGGCGCCCGTTCAGGTCACCGATCACGTCGCCGACGGCGTCCTCGGGCACGACCACCGCGGCCAGCATGATGGGCTCGAGGAGCGTCGGCTGCGCCTGCTCGGCGGCCTTCTTGAATGCCAGCGAGCCGGCGACCTTGAAGGCCATCTCCGACGAGTCGACCGAGTGGTAGGAGCCGTCGTAGAGGATCACGCGCACGTCCCGCAGCGGATAGCCCGCCACGACACCCTGCTGCATCGCCTCGCGGATACCCTTTTCCACGGCCGGGATGAAGCCGGACGGGATCACGCCCCCCTTGATCTTGTTCACGAACACGAAGCCCTCGCCCTCCTCGGCGGGCTCGATCTCGATGTGGCAGTCGCCGAACTGGCCCCGGCCTCCGGTCTGCTTCTTGTAGCGCCCCTGCGCCTTTGCGGAGCCCTTGATCGTTTCCTGGTAGGGGACCCGCGGGGGCTTCAGGTTCACCTCGGCCCCAAAACGGCGCTTCATGCGGTCGACGATCACCTCGACGTGAACCTGCGACAGCCCGGCGATGATCTGCTCGCCGGTCTGGGGATCGCGATGGAAGTCGATCGTCGGGTCCTCCTCCTGGAGGCGCCGCAGCGCGGTTCCGATCTTCTCGTCGTCGCCCTTCGCCTTGGCCTCGATCGCGAAGGCCATCACGGCGCCGGGCAGGTTCGCCGGCGGGAACGAGATCGTGCTGGCCTTGCCGGCCAGCACGTCGCCGGAGTGGGTCTCCTTCAGCTTCGCGACCCCACCGATGTCTCCGGCGCCGAACTCGTCCGCGTGGCCCATCTCCTTGCCTTGTGGGACCAGCAGTTGGCCGATGCGCTCTTTCGAGTGGAGCGCACGTTGGTCAGCTGCGAGTCGTGTTTCACGATGCCCGAGCAGACCTTGAACAGGTTTATGCGACCGGCGAACGGGTCTGCCAGTGTCTTGAAGACGTAGGCGATGGGCTCTCCGTCCTCGTCCGGCTCGATCGAGACGTCGTTCCCGTCACCGTCGCGCGCCGTCGTCGCGCCCTTGCGCGCCGGCGAGGGCAGGTCCTGGACCAGCGCGTCGAGCAGCCGGTCGGTGCCAAGGTTCTTTGTCGCCACGCCGCACGTGACGGGGAAGATCGTGCCTGCCGTGACACCGTCCTTGAGCGACGAGACGATCTCGTCGTGTGAGATTTCCTGGCCGTCCAGGTAGCGCTCCATCAGCTCATCGGAGTTCTCGGCCACCTCGTCCATCAGCTTCTCGCGGTATTCCCCCGCCTGGGCCTCGACCTCGCCGGGAATCGGGATCTCCTTCGCGGTCCCGCGCCCGCCGCTGCCGTCGTACTCGAAGGCCTTCATGTCGATCAGGTCCACGACCCCGCGGACGTCGTGCTCGGTGCCGATCGGGATCTCGGTCGCCACCGCGTGCGGGCCAAAGGCGTCCTTGAGCTGGTCCAGCGCCCGGAAGAAGTCCGCGCGCTCGCGGTCCAGCATGTTCACGAAGACCAGGCGTGCCAGGCTCCGCTGGGCGGCCCGCTCCCAAAGCCGGCTGGTCGAGACCTCGACGCCCATCACGCCGTTCACGACGAAGATCGCGCTCTCGCAGACCGAAAGCGCGGCGACGGCGTCGGCCACGAAGCTCGGGTCCCCCGGGGTATCGATCAGGTTCAGCTTGCGGTCCGCGTGCTCGAACGACGACATGCCGGCCGAGATCGACATCTCCCGCTCCTGCTCGTCGGGCTCGGAGTCGGAGACCGTGGTGCCGTCGGCGACGGACCCGAGCCGGTTGATGACCCCAGCTTCGAACAACAGGGCCTCGTTCAGCGACGTCTTGCCCGAGCCCCGGTGCCCGACGATCGCGATGTTCCTGATGCGCTGTGGGCCCTTGTGAGCCATCAGCTGCCTCCTCTCCTCGACTGGGACCTCAGGAGGCGGATGATACGGCGGCCGTTCAAGCGAGCGCCGCCGGCGCGAAGCACATGACTTTAGGGGGCGGCGCAGCCGCCTCGATGTCCTAGGCTTCGACTTCGGACTGCAGGCGGGCCTTGAGCCGCAGCACGGCCTTCGTGTGCAGCTGTGACACGCGTGACTCGGTCACGCCGAGCACCTCGCCGATCTCTCGGAGAGTCAGGTTCTCGTAGTAGTACAGGGCGATCACGAGCTTCTCCCGCTCCGGGAGGCGTGAGATCGCGTGGGCGAGGCGGTCCTTCAGCTCGCTGACACCAAGCTCCTTGGCGGGGTCGACGGCGTTCGGGTCCTTCATCGTGTCGAGCAGCGACACCTGGTCGCCGCTGGCGTCCGAGACCGTCCACAGCTCGTCGAGCGCCACCACCGTCGAGTTGGAGATCTGGAGCAGGCTCTCCTGGAAGTCCTCGACCGACATCTCGAGCTTCGCGGCAACCTCCTCGTCGCTAGGCACGCGGCCGAGCTCGTGTTCGAGCTTGGTCTGCGTGGCCTCGATCTCGCGCGCCTTCGCGCGGACCGAGCGAGGCACCCAGTCGAGGGAGCGCAGCTCGTCGATGATCGAGCCCTTGATCCGCGCGACGGCAAACGTCTCGAACTTGATCTCGCGGCCGGGGTCGAAGCGCTCGATTGCGCCGATCAGGCCGAGCAGACCGTATGAGATCAGGTCCGCCTCCTCGATGTGCGCGGGCAGGCCGCTCGACATCCGCCCGGCGACAAACTTGACCAGGGGCGAATACGCGAGCACGAGCTGCTCGCGCGCCTTCTCGTCTCCGGCCTTCTTGTACCGGGACCAGGTCTCCTTGAGGTCGGCTTGCCTGACTCGAGTGTCCATCTGGAGGGTGCGGTGGATGCCGCGAATCACGCCCGCGGGTGGCTACGACTGTACTGGCGGCGCAGGCGGGCTGACTCTACCCGAGTGTATATCTGGGTCGTCGAGACGCTCGCATGGCCCAGGAGCTCCTGGATCGCGCGTAGATCCGCCCCGCCTTCGAGCAGATGGGTGGCAAAGGAGTGCCGCAGGGCATGCGGGGAGGCGTCCCCGGACAGACCCGCGTGGCGCAGCCACGTGCGCAGCCGGCGCCGCACGTCGGAGGGCGAGAGGCGGCGCCCCCGCTTGGAAAGGAACATGGCCGCCTCGGTCGGCGTCTGAAGCAGCGCGGGGCGCGCGGTGCTCAGGTAGCGCTCGAGCGCGCGCTGGGCCGGCTCGCCGACCGGGACGATTCGCGTCTTGGACCCCTTGCCGAGCACCCTCAGCTCCTCGGCATCGAAGTCCATGTCGCCGATGTCCACGTTCACGACCTCCTCGCAGCGCAGCCCGCAGGAGTAGAGCAACTCCAGCATCGCGCGGTCGCGGGCTTCGAGCGGCGTGCGCGCCGGCATGCGATCGAGGAGCTGCTCGACCTCGTCGGTGCGCAGCGCCTTCGGAAGCGGCGTCCTCCGGCGTGCGTGGCTGACCAGATCGGCGGGGTTCTGTTCAAGCTCCCCCCTCTCCACCATCTGACGAAAGAACGCACGGATCGAAGCGAACTTGCGCGCAATCGTGGGGGGAGACAGCGCACGCCTCGCGCCTTCGCCCGCTCCGCCGCCGAGGCGGGCGGCGTAACGGCGCAGGAACCGGTAGTCGACCTGCTCCGGCGCGACGCCCGCATCCGTCGCCCAGGCGGCAAGCTCCCCGACGTCCCTGCCGTAGGCCCGGCGCGTCTTCTCGGCAATGCCGCGCGCTGCCAGCTGCCGGTCGAACCGTGCAAGGGCGTCGCCCCAGGCGGGATTGCGCTCCCCCTCACCTACGATCAACGTGGGATGTCCTTCTTCATCAACGTGGAGACCGGCCGCGTCACGACGCGCGCGCAGCTCGTCGAGGCCGGTGAAACGCCCCCGCATGAACCTCCCGCACTTCCGTGGCACCCCGTGCAGGGCCCCGGCGACGCATCGACCGCGGTCTACTCAGTCCTGCGCAAGCAGATCCGGGGCCGACAGCGCGCCGCGTGGATCGGCACCCTTTGTATTCGGCACGGCGACCGCCAGGCCTCTTTGGAGAGCCAGGGGTGGGAGGAGGTCCCGGTCGGCGACATACGCGCGGGACCGGCGAGCTGACCGCGACGGGCTACTGGATGTAAACCGGCGCCTGCACCGGCACCTCGTCGTACAGCTCCTCGACGTCGGGTATAGCCATGCGGATGCAGCCGTGTGAGGCCGCCGTACCGAGCGAGGAGATCGCATCGGTGCCGTGGATACCGGCGCCGGCGTAGATCCCCAGCCAGCGCGACTTGAGCGGGTTCTCGGGCACACCGCCGGGAATCACCTTGCCGGCCAGCTCTCCGGCCCAGTCGCTGTTGGGGACGTGCCAGGCCGGGTCCGTCGCCTTGTTCTGCACGTGGTAGACGCCGGCAGGGGTCTCGAGCCCGACCTGGCCCACGGCGATCCTGTAGGTCTTCACGAGCTTGAGGTTCTTGAACAGGCGCAGCTTGAAGTTGGCACGATCGACGGTCACGACCTGCGGGTACTTGTCGGCCAGGTCGGCCGTGGTCACCTTGGGCTGCACGACCTTCACGCGTCCACGCACGCTGCGCCCGCCGCCGATCGAGTCGAGGGCGCTCTTCACGGAGGCCCGCAGCCGGCGGGCGTCCAGGCGCAGGCCCGGGCGCGACGGGATCGCCGGCAGGCTGGCGGTATGGAAGCTCACGTCGGCGTCGCGTGGCGCTCGGTTCACGGCGCGCTTGACGCGTCGCACGAAGCGCTTCACCGTGACGCCCGAGTAGGTCACGCGGGCGCCGAGCTCATGGTCCACCTCGCGGCCCGTGAGTCCCCGCCACACACGCGAGGGCAGACCACCGTCGCGGCTCACCTCGAGCGCCTCGTCGACCATTCCGTCGACGTCCGCGGCCACGTGGGACCGCCGCGCGGTGAGCTTGAAGCGGTGTCCGGCGACGGCCACGCGGACGGGGCGCTCGAGCGCCGGCCCGAGCAGGGCGCGCAGGCGCTCGGCGGCGGAATCGGCACGCATGCCGCCGACATCCACCCCGGCCACGTGAACGCCCTCGGAGATCAGGTCGTCGCGCGACGTGTCATAGCCGTAGGCCGCGACGGCCAGCACGACCAGCAGCGCCGAGGCGATCCCGGCGATCAATGGCATGCGCTTCCTGAGCACGACTATGAGTTCGACCTACCCATCGAAACCCCCGCAAAACTTGGTCTTCAAATTTAGACCACCGGGCAGCGGCGTGAAACGGCACCGCCGCGGGCGGGCGCAAAGTCGTCAGCCGCGTGGGTGCCGGACGGGGTGCGAAGGGCTCCCCGCCACCGGCGCGGATGGGAAGAAACGGGGCGGGTGCTCGCCGAACTCACCCTCGCGCTCGCGCACGCTCGGGCTCCAGCGCAGGAAGTCCTCGACCTCCTTCTCGTACCTGTAGGGCTCGTGCACTCCCTTCAGCACGGCCTTCAGGCGCAGATGCTCGGCGAACGCCTGTACGGTCTCGCGGGTCGTGGAGCCGTAGGCGAAGCCGGCGCCCTTCAGCCTGCGGTTGTCCAGCCCGCGGCCGTAGCGGAGCTGCAGCAGCATCTCGGGCGGGAGCCGGAACCCAACCCGGCGCAGCAGCGAGGCGGCCGCGCCGGTGCCCCACGGCGGCAGCACCGGCAGCGGGTGCTTGCCCAGCAGGCCGATGATCTCCGACAGCGCGAGGACGCCGTCCGGCGCGACGTTGTAGATGCCCGGCAGGTCGTGCTCGACGGCAAACTCCAGCGCCCCGACCACGTCGTCGGCATGGATGAACTGGTAGCGCGGATCGAACCCGGCGATCATCGGTACGGCAGGCAGCGAGAGCAGCCGCGCGTGGGAGGTCAGGATGTCGGGCCCCAGCACGTTGCAGAACCGCATGCGCGTGACCGTCACGTCCGGGTTCTTGTCGCGGAAGTCCTCGACGGCCGTCTCGGCCTCGACGATGTCCCGCTTCAGCGGTGTCTGCGGCGCATGGGTGCGATGCATCTCCTCGGTGAAGAACGCCGGGTCGTCGAGGGCGGTGCCGTAGTAGTGCGCGGAGCTCTTGAACACCAGCTTCCGCACGGGGGAGTTCGGTGCCGAGCACGCGGCGAGGATGTTCAGCGTGCCCATCACGTTGTTCTCGTGCGCGAGCCGGGGGCTCGTGACGCCGGAGTCGACCACCAGCCGGGTGTCGATCACGGTGTCGATCTCGGCCGCCTTCACGATCCTCCGGATCAGCGCGTGCTGGTTCGAAACGCGGACGAACTCGGTCCGGTTCAGCTCGCGCGTGGGGTACTCCGAGTCGACTCCCACGATCGCCTCGACGTTCGGGTTCTGCTCCAGAGTCTGCGCGAGCCGGCCGCCCCAGTACGTGGACAGGCCGGTGACCAGGATGCGGCGGCGTTCGCTCATGGGCTGGGCATCTTCTCACTAGCGCGGCGCACCTGCACCCGCGGGGGGCACGGGTAGGATTGACTACGTGTCCCCCACGAGCGGGAATAAGGGCATGCGGTCGAAGGAGGCGATCCGCCGCTCCGTGTGGACAGCGATGGAACGAGAGGGCGTCGCCCGCTTTCCTGGCGCCCGCGAGCGGATTCCCAACTTCGCCAACGCCCGTGCGGCCAGCGAGCGGCTGGCGCGTCACCCGGACTGGAAGAAGGCGAAGACCATCAAGGCCAATCCTGACGCGCCCCAGACGCATTCGCGGCGGCTCGCCCTCGAGCAGGGCAAGACGCTCGTGATGGCGGTCCCGCGCCTGCGCGACGCACATCCGTTCCGGCTGCTCGATCCCGGCAAGTTGAGCGAGGAGCAGATCCGCGAGGCGGCCACGATCAAGGGCGCCCTGCGCCACGGCGAGGTGATCGACGTCGACCAGGTTCCGAGGCTCGACCTGATCCTGACCGGGTCGGTGGCCGTCAACCTGAAGGGTGCGCGGATCGGCAAGGGTGGCGGCTTCAGCGACCTGGAATACGCGCTCCTCGCAGAGGGCGGCACGGTGTCCGACCGCACGGTCGTCGTCACGACGGTCCACCCGATCCAGATCCTGCGCGAGAATCTGCCGGTCACGACGCACGACATCCCAGTGGACCTGATCGCGACCCCGCGCGCGGCGATCGAGGTGGAGCGCGCGTACAAGCGCCCGACCGGCATCCTCTGGGATCATCTCCAGCCGCCACAGATCCACGAGATCCCGGTCCTCGAGCGGATCGGGTATGCCTGACGCGCCAAATTCGCCGGGTCCGGGTACGCTGGCCGGAGTCATGGCCGCCACCGCGCCGAGGCAGAAGAGCCCGGGGATCCCCCAGCTCGCGCCGCTGCCCGACGGCTACGGGCCCGACGGCCGCTCCGAGTGGCTCGACATCGACTGGCGCCGCCACCTGCGCTCCTGCACGGTGAACGGCGCGCGGGTGAGCTACGTCGAGATGGGCGAAGGCCCCCCGCTGGTGTTCGTGCACGGGCTGGCGGGATGCTGGCAGAACTGGCTCGAGAACGTCCCGCACTTCGCTCGCAGCCATCGCGTGATCGCGATCGACCTGCCCGGATTCGGCGAGTCCGAGCTGCCGCACGAGGACGTCAGCATGCCCGGCTACGGCCGGCTCGTGGACGCGTTCATGAGCGAGATCGACGTTGAGCGCGCCTCGATCGTCGGCAATTCGATGGGCGGCTTCATCGCGGCGGAGGTGGCGATCAGCCATCCCGGACGCGTCGACAAGCTGGCGCTCGTTTCTGCGGCCGGGGTGATGACCGTGCGAACGGCGGAGCTGGCTGTGGCCAAACGGCTCGCCCGCTCCTTTGAAATCGGATCCGCGCGGGTGCTCGCACGGCGGCGGAGCCTGGTGCGGCGCCGAGGACTGCGCAAGTTGATGCTGAACGGAATCGTGCGCCATCCCGAGCTGCTCCAGCCGGAGCTGGTGTACGAGATCGCGAGCGGCGGGGGCAAGCCCGGATTCCTGGATGCGTTCCAGGCGATCCTCGACTACGACTTCCGCGACCGCCTGCCCGAGATCGAGCGGCCCACCCTGATCGTGTGGGGGCGCAACGACCGCATCGTCCCCGTCGGCGGCGCGTACCGGTACGAGCAGCTGATCCCGGGCTCCCGTCGCGTGATCTTCGAGGACACGGGCCACGTGCCGATGATCGAGCGCCCAGCGCTGTTCAACCGGCTGCTCGAAGACTTCCTCGCCGAGTAGTCAGCCGGGCACGCGGAGCAGCACCGCGTCCTGGCGGACGTCGGGGGCGCCGCTGACGACATGTTCGACCAGCTCGAATCCGCGCGCCAGCTCTTCGCGGATGTAGCGCGCGGGATGGTAGGCGGCGCAGGCGTTCATGCCGGCCAGCTCGGAGCGCTTCACGACCAGGTATCCCCCCTCGAACCGCTCCAGGTCGTCCGGCCGCAGCAGCTCGGTCGCCAGCTCGGGTCCCGTGACGGTCACCAGGACCAGGCCGCCGGGGCGCACGACGCGGCCAAGCTCCTCGATCCAGGGGCGCTGAAGCCCGTCGTCCAGGTGGGTGAAGATCGAGACGGAATAGAGGAGGTCGAACCGGTCGTCCTCGTACGGGAGCGGCGGCTCGAGCGTGTTCACCGTGAAGTCCGCGAAGGTGAGGTTTTGGGCGCACCAGCTCACCAGCAAGGGGTTGTAATCGCAGCCGTCGACCTGCGGGCGCTCGAGCCCGCGCCAGTGCCGGATCACGCGCCCACACCCGGTGCCGAAATCGAGGATCGCGTCCATGGAGGCCATGTCGGCGCCCGCGCGGGACACCATGTCGCGGATCCAGCCGGCCCCCCGCTGCCCGCCTTCGAAGAAGCTGCGGTACATGCGATCGGGGTTGTTTCGCGCCTGCCGCGCGCACCCGGAGGTGATGCGCACGAGGTACACGGGCGGCAGCGGCAGCCCGTCGGGCCCGGTGTGGCCGTCGGGTGGTCGTTCGTAAAGGGAGTACCACATTCCCTCGCGCTCGTCGCCCCCGACCCACTCGAACGTGTCGAGCACCGGCGCGAGCTCCTCGAACCAAGGAAGCGAGGCCGGGGGAACCATCACGAACTCGAAGCCCTCCGCGGCGCGTAACTCACGCAGCCGCCCGAGGAGAGCCTGTCCGTCCCGTGCCTCGGAGCGCTGGATGGCTAGCACCCGCGCGCCGTTCATCGGCGCGGGCTCCTCTCCGTCGGAGACGAGCACCGCGATGCCGGCGTTCAGGGGCACGGAGAAGCGCAGCACATCCATTCCGGCCATCCTAGGCTCGCGCGGCAAGGGCCGCTGCTAGCGCGTAATCGCGCCGATCGACGCGGACGAGACCGAGCGCGCGTACTTCGCCATCACGCCCTTCTCGTACTTCGGCGGTGGCGGCTCCCACGCGGCGAGGCGGCGGTCGATCTCGTCCTGCGGGACGTCCAGCTCCAGCCGCCGGTTCGGGATGTCGAACTCGACCGTGTCGCCGTCGTGCACCGCCGCGATCGGGCCGCCGTGAGGTGCCTCCGGTGAGACATGGCCGGCCATCAGCCCGCGCGTTGCCCCCGAGAAGCGGCCGTCGGTGAGCAGCGCGACCGAATCACCCAACCCCTCGCCGACCAATGCCGCCGTGACCGCCAGCATCTCGCGCATCCCGGGACCGCCGCTCGGCCCCTCGTTGCGGATCACGACCACGTCGCCGGCCTCGATGCGACCGGCCGTGACCGCGTCCATCGCGTCCTCCTCGCAGTCGAACACGCGCGCGGGGCCACTGTGGGTCATCCGCTCGTGCCCGGCGACCTTCACCACGCAGCCGTCGGGGGCGAGGTTGCCGCGCAGGATCACGAGGCCGCCGGTGTCCTTCAGCGGGTTGTCCAGCGGACGCACCACCTCCTGCGCCGGCTTCTCCTCGGCCGCGCGCGCCTCCTCGCCGATCGTGCGACCCGTGACCGTGCGCTCGTCCTCGTTCAGGACGCCGGCTTCGAGGAGCCGCTTGGCGACCAGGCCGACACCGCCGGCTCGGTACAGGTCGACGGCAACGAACCGCCCGCCCGGCTTCAGGTCGGCGAGCAGCGGGGTGCGCGCACTGATGCGATCGAAGTCCTCCAGCGCCAGGTCGATGCCGGCCTCGTAGGCGACGGCGAGCAGGTGCAGGACTCCGTTCGTCGAGCCGCCGGTGGCGGCAACCGCCGCGATCGCGTTCTCAAGTGAGCCCCGCGTGATCACGTCGCTCGGCTTCAGATCCTGCTCCAGCAGGCTCATGACGAGCTTGCCCGCCTCGACGCAGACGTCGTCCTTGCGCGGGTCCATCGCGGGGACCATCGC
>Ga0190275_10003824_pt1 | contig 10773 bp, 11 predicted proteins | sample Popmic550T_FD_133745 | JGI IMG/M metagenome (GOLD analysis project Ga0190275, IMG submission 133745) | Populus adjacent soil microbial communities from riparian zone of Yellowstone River, Montana, USA - 550 T | ecosystem: Environmental > Terrestrial > Soil > Riparian zone > Trees stand | place...
AGGGCGAGCGCGCTCCCGCGGGTGCCCACCCGCAGTCGCGTCAACGCGCGTCGCGGCGCCGCAGCGGGCGGACCTCGGCGCCCGCCGTGGGCTCGGCCGCCGGCTCGTCGAGCCCGAACAGCTCGCGCAGCAGCTGCAACCGCGCGTGGCGGTGCTCGGCGTCGAGCTGGCGTACGCGCGCGGTCGGCTCGTGCAGGAGCCGGCTGACGGCCGTGCGTGCGAGCTTCTCGACGCGCTCGCGGTCGGCGTCGGAGAGCGACTCCCAGCGGCCCTCGTTCTCGGCCAGCAGGCCGGTCACGACGTCGTCGGCGCGCGAGCGCAGCGCGCTCAGCGTCGGCATCACCTCGAGCGAGCCGAGCCAGCCCGCGAACGTCTGGATCTCGTCCTCGACGATGCCCTCGGCCTTGCGCGCCTCGGTGCGCCGCACGAGCTGGTGGCGGGCGACCTGGGCCTGCAGGTCGTCGACGTCGTACAGCGTCACGCCCGGCAGCTCCGCGCAGGCGGCGTCGATGTCGCGCGGCACCGCGAGGTCGATCAGCAGCAGCGGCCGCCCCGCCCGCTCCGGGGTGACGAGCGCGAGCTCCTCCGCCCCGAGGATCTGGTGCGGCGAGGAGGTCGAGGCGACGACGATGTCGGCCTTCGCCAGCTCCTCGGGCAGCGCGTCGAACGCGACCGTGTCGCCGCCGAAGCGCTGCGCCAGCGCGATCGCGCGCTCGCGGCGCCGGTTGGCCACGAACATGGTCTTGACGCCCTGCGCGTGCAGCGCACGCGCCGTGCCCTCGGCGGTCTCGCCCGCCCCGATGATCAGCACGTGGCGGGCGCCGAGGTCGCCGAGCGCGTCGCGCGCGGCGTCGACCGCCACGGAGGCGACCGACGCGCGGCCGGCCGAGATCGCGGTGTCGGTGCGCACGCGCTTGCCGGTCGCGAGCGCGGCGCGGAAGAGCTTGTTGGTCAGCGGCCCCGTCGCCTTGGCCGACAGCGCGGCCTCGTACGCGCGCTTGACCTGCCCCTGGACCTCGGCCTCGCCGATGACCATCGACTCGAGCCCGGAGGTGACGCGATAGAGGTGTCGCGCCGCGTCGCAGTTGCGCAGCGAGTAGATGCCCTCGACGAGCTCGGTCGGCCGCACGCCGGCCCGGCGCGCCAGATGGCCGAGCACGACGGTCTCCGCCTCGACCGCGTCGCCGACCACGAGGTAGAGCTCGGTGCGGTTGCAGGTGGAGAGCACGACGGCCTCGGAGATCGTCGGCTCGGCCACGAGCTCGCCCATGAAGCGCTCGGAAGCCGCCTCGGTCAGCGCGATCCGCTCGCGCACGGCGACGGCGGCCGTCTTGTGCGATGCGCCGAGCGCGATCAGTTCGCTCATCGGGGCACGGCCTCCGGCTCCTCCTGCTCCTCCGCAGGTGCCTCGCGGCGCCGCTCGGCGAGCTCCGAGAGCTCGACCAGCTCGCGCTCGATGCGCGCCAGCTTCGTCGCCATGATCGCCACGTAGAGGAGGATCAGCGCCAGGAAGACCAGGTAGGCGCCCGCGACGTAGGGCCCGGCGTCGTCGAGCGGGAGGGCGGGCGTCATCAGATCTGGGTCGGGGCGGCCGTGCGCGCGAGCGGACCCGCCGCCTCGTCGCCGGCCAGCGAGCGCTTGAGCGCGCGCAGCCGCATCGAGGCGTGCTTGGAGGCCAGCTCGTACTTCCACAGCGTCACGAACAGGCACACCATCGCCACGAACGAGATCAGGAAGGTCAGGCGCATCTCGCCGGGCATCGCGCCGCCGGTGGTCGAGAGCACGCGCGGGTGGATGAGCGACTCGGCGAGCCGGACGGCGAGGAAGTTCAGCGGCACGAAGGCACCGCCGATGATCGCGAACACCGCCGCGTAGCGGGCCTGGCGCTCCGGGTCGTCGATCGAGAAGCGCAGCGGCTGGTAGCACGCGAAGAGCAGGAAGACGATCAGGAACGAGACGAGCGTCGGCTCGTCCCACACCCACCAGGCGCCCCACGACGCCTTGGCCCAGATCGAGCCCGTCGCGAGCACCCCGATGCCGAAGATCAGCGACAGGTGGATCGCGACGTAGGAGCGCAGGTCATGGGCCCGGTCGCCGGTCTGCAGGTAGCGCACCGCGTACACGCCGCCGGCGACGAACCCGCTCAGCGCGACGATCGCCAGCGGCACATGGAGGTAGAAGATCTTCTGCACGAAGCCCTGATCGGCTTCGTTGGGTGCGTAGAAGAACACGAGCGCGAACGCACTCGTCACGAGCACCAGCGAGGCGATGGAGAGGGACCGAAGTCCTCGGCCGAACATCGTGTTGCCTAGTCCTCCAGCAGGAAGTCGAAGACTGCCAGGGCGAGCAGCCCGAAGACGAGATCATAGAGGCCGAGCACCCCCAGCCAGCGTGCCGGAAGCGCCTCGGCGCCCGCTTCGGCGAACAGCGGCGCGGTCGCATGCCCCGCAGCGATCACCACCGGCAGGATCAGCGGCAGGGAGATCAGCGGGACGATCAGGTCGCGCGCCCGCGTCTGGATTGCCAGCGCGCCCACCAGCGTCCCGATCACCGCGATGCCGATGTCGGCCAGCAGCAGGATCGCCAGCAGCTCCGGCAGCGCCTGGAACGGCGAGGGCCCGAGCAGGAGCACCGCGAACGCCGGGATCGCCGCGACCTCGACTGCGACGAGGAAGCCGAACAGCACCGCCGCCTTGGCCACGAACAGTGACGTCCGATCCACGGGGGCGAGCAGGAACGCGTCGAAGCCGCCCTCCTCGCGCTCGGCGACGAACAATCGGTTCATCCCCAGCACGGCCGCGAACAGGAGCGTGACCCACAGCACGCCGGAGGCGAGGTCGCCCGCCAGCGTCTCGCGGTCGAGCCCGAAGCGGAAGAGCACGAACGTCGAGAGCGAGAACAGGAACATCGCCGGCACCGACTCGCGCGTGCGCAGCTCGAGCCGCAGGTCCTTGCGCACGAGCGCGGCGACGGCGCTCATGAAGCCGCCGCCTGCCCGGGCGGGCGGCGGATCAGCCGCGCGCCGGGCGTCCGCGGCCGGGGCCGTGCCGGCCATCAATACAGCCCTCGCACGTCGGCCGCCGTCACCGAGCCGGCAGGCTCGAGCAGCACCGGGCGCCCCGCCTTCAGCCCGAGTACGAGGTCGGCCTCCTCCAGCCCGTGCTCGACGTCGTGCGAGATGAGCACGCGTGCGGGGCCGGCCTCGCGGCCGATCAGGGGCGTGACCGCATCCGCGGCGCCCGGGTCGAGGTTCGCGAGCGGCTCGTCGAGCAGCAGCAGCTCGGGCTCGTGCAGCGCGGTGCGGCAGATCGCGACGCGCTGGGCCATGCCGCGCGACAGCGTCCGCACCGGCTCGTCTGCCCGGGCGCGCAGCCCCACCTGGTCGAGCAGCGCCTCCACGCGCGCCTCGGCCACCCGGTGCAGCCGCGCGTGGAAGCGCAGGTTCTCGCGCGCCGACAGCTCGCGGTAGAGCAGCGGGTCGTGTGCCAGCAGCCCGATCCGCCCGCGCACCGCCCAGCCGTCGGCCGGCAGGTCGCGCCCCAGCACGCGGGCGCGGCCGGCGTGCGGGCGCAGCAGCGTGGCGAGGATCCGCAGCAGCGTCGTCTTGCCGGCGCCGTTGGCGCCGAACACCGCGAGCGTCCGGCCGGGCTCGAGCGTCAGCGTGACCCCGGCCAGCGCGGTCCGCTCACCGTAGGCGCGGCCGACGTCCTCCAGCTCAATCGCGGGCGCCATGCCGGGAGTCGCCCCGCAGGGTGCGCACGGCGTGGGAGAGCGTCGGTGCGATGACCGGGAAGCCCTCGCGCACGGCGCGCGGGGAGCCCGGGAAGTTGACGATCAGCGTCATGCCCGCGATCCCCGAGATCCCGCGCGAGAGCATGCCGTGCGGCGTGACCTGGATCGCCGCGGCGCGCATCGCCTCGGCGAACCCCGGCGCCTCGCGCGAGAGCACGGTGCGCGTCGCCTCGGGCGTGATGTCGTCCGGCGTCAGCCCGGTCCCGCCGGTGGTGAAGATGAGGTCGCATCCGTCGTCGACGTAGTGGTTGAGGCGGTCCTCGATCAGCGCGAAGTCGTCGGGGACGACCTCCATCGCGACGACGTCGCAGCCCGCGTCCTCGGCCAGCGCCGCGAGGATCGGCCCCGACTCGTCCTCCGCCTCGCGGCGCGAGACCGACGTCGAGACGGTGAGGACCGCGGTGCGCATGACGGTCAAGCGATGGCCGGGCTGTGCGAGCGCTGGGCGGCGGCGATGAGATCGACCACGGCGGCCTCGTCGCCCGCGCGCAGCAGCGCGATCGGGTCGGGCTCGCCGTTGACGATGCCCTCGAAGAACGCCTTGCGGTCCTGGTAGGTGGGCAGCGTGCCCTTCGCCCAGCCGCGGACGTCGTTGAGCAGCACCGCGAGCCGCGCGTAGGGCTCGCCGTACTCCTCGGCCACCTGGGCCTTGATGCGCTTGGCGAGCGCCGGCGAGGCGCCCGCGGTGGAGATCGCGATCGCCAGCGGGCCGGTGCGCACGATCGCGGGCAGGATGAAGTTGCACAGGGGCGGGACGTCGACGATGTTGACGAGCATCGCGCGGCGCTCCGCGTCCTCGTACACGCGGATGTTGACGTCGGTGTCCTCCGTCGCCGCGATCGCGATGAAGGTCGCCTCGAGGTCCGCCGTCTCGTACTCGCGGCGGATCCACTCGATCGAGCCCTCGGCGGCGAGCGCCTCGAGCTCGGGCACGGCGCGCGGCGAGATCAGCACGACCCGGCCGTCGCAGGCGAGCAGGCCCTCGACCTTCTCGAGCCCGATCGCCCCGCCGCCGACGACGACGCAGCGGCGGCCGGTGAGCTTCAGGCAGGCGATGTAGAACGGCGTCTCGAGCATGCCCTCGACGCAGGTCTGATCGCAGATCCCGCGCCGGAACTGACAGACGCATTCCTTGCCTGCATACGCTTGAGCTGGCATCTCGCCTACACCGTACAACCAGGTAGTGGCGCCCCAAACGAGCTACTTCACCGACGCATCGATGGTCCGGCGGGTCCATCGCGAGTTCGTGGCCGGCCTCGCCGGCCCGCGCACGCTGCTGCTGCAGGCCACCCATCCCGTCGCCTTCGCGGGCTTCTTCGCCCACACCGGCGCGCTCGACGAGCCCTACCTGCGGCTGTCGCGCACCGCGCAGGTGATGGACGCGATCACATTCGGCCCGCGCGCGGAGGCCGACCGACTGACCCGGCGCGTGCGCGCCATGCACGCGCGCGTGCACGGCGAGCTGGCCGAGCCCGCCGGGCGCTTCCCAGCCGGCACGCCCTACGCCGCCGACGACCCGGAGCTGCTGCTGTGGATCCTGGCGGCGATCGTCGACTCCTCGCTGCTCGTTTACAGCAAGTACGTGCGGCGCATGAGCCGCGACGAGCGTGACGCCTACTGGCAGGACTACAAGCTGATCGGGCGGCAGTTCGGCCTCCGCGGCACCGAGATGCCGGACTCGATCGAGGACTTCGACGCTTACATGGAGGACATGCTGGCGAGCGGCGACCTCCACATCACGCCGCAGGCACGCGAGCTGGCGATCCAGATCGTGATGCGCCCACCCGTCCCGCTGCACCTGCGCCCGCTGCTCGAGCTCGCCAACCAGATCACGGTCGGGCTGCTGCCGGGCGAGATCCGCCGCGGCTACGGCCTGTCGTGGGATCCCGCGCGCTCCGTCGCACTGCACGGCGGGGCCGAGTACGTCCGTCGCGTGCTCGTGCCGCTGCTGCCGGAGCGCCTGCGCGTGACACCGCGAGCGCGGGCCGCTTAGCGGTCCAGCGCCTCGCGGGCGAGCCGGATCGCGGTGCGCACGAGCGGCACGGCGCCGGTCCGCAGCACCCGGAGCCGCTCGGCCTCGCGGCCGTGCATCAACCGCGCCGACGCGGTCGCGGCCCGCACGAGCTGCGGGTCGTAGGGCAGCCAGCGCGCGGAGTGCAGCCGCGTCGGCTGGGACGCGAGCCGGCGCGGCTCGACGTGGCCGGCGAGCCGGAGTGCGGCGTCGGGGATCGAGTGGCCGTGCTCGTTGACCCACGCAACGTCGGCCTCGAGCTCGCGCGCCACGCGCTCGCCGCGGCCGCGGTCCCCGGCCCATACCGACACCGCCGGGCCGCCCTTGGCGAGCGCGATCGCCTCCTCCTCGGTCTCCGGCTCGACGACGGCGAGCACCGGCCCCGGCACCGGCTCGCCGAGGATCCGCGCCCCCGCCTTGACGCCGCGCAGCACGGCCGGGGCGTAGAAGGCGCCGTCGACGTCGGGCACCTCGAGCGGGCCGCCGCACAGCAGGACCGCGCCCGCGGCCACCGCGTCGCCGACGAGCTCCTCGACGCGGGCGCGGGTCTCCGCCGAGCGCAGCGGGCCGATCTCCGTGTCGCGGCGGCGCGGGTCGCCGGGATGCAGGCGCTCGGCGCCCGCGACGAGCCCGCGCAGCAGCGGCTCGGCGACCGACGGGACGACCACGAGCCGGCCGACCGCTGCGCGGTGGCGCCCGCCACCGGCGAAGGCGGCCCACAGCGCGCCGGTGACTGCGCGCTCGAGCGGCGCGCCGTCGAGCACGAGCATCGTGCCCTTGCGCTGCGGCGGGCGCGTGTCGATCACCGCCGCGCAGCGGGCGGTCAAATCCTCCTGAGGGCCGGCGAGCGCGATCAGCTCCGGCGGCACGCCACCACGCTGGAACGCCGCGCGCACGCGCTCGCCGAGCGGCGCCGACAGCACCACGGCGTTGCCGGCGAGCAGCGCCGCGCCGGTCTCGAGCACGGGGCCTGCCCACGGCGACGCCCGGCCGCCGCGCACGCCGACCACGCCGAGCGGAGCTGACACGAGCACGGAGCGCCGCCCCGCGCGCAGCGCGGGGATGCGGCCGAGCCGCCGGTCGCGCAGCGCGCGCGGGCCGTCGTCGGCGAGGTCGTGCAGGCCGCCGACCGACGGCAGCAGCTCGGCCAGCACGCTCTCGGTGCGCGGCTGCCCGACGGTGTCGGCGAGCGCGTCCGCGAGCGGGTCGAGCTCGTCGAGGATCGCGGTCGCCGCGCGCCGCAGGTAGCGCGCGCGCCCCGAGGCGGGCACGAGCGACCACAGCGGCTGCGGCGAGTTGGCCTCCATCGGCCGGGGACGCTACCGCTCAGGCGCAGCGCTCCGGGGTCGCGACTCCCGCCGGCAGGCAGAGGTTGCTGCGCTTCGGGGGCCGGCCGTCGCGCATCCGGAAGCGGATCACGCGGCCGATCGCGTTCGGCGCCGTCAGGCGGACCTCGAGCACGGCGCCGACCCGCAGGCGGCGCTTGACCAGCTTGCGGAGGTCGACCGCGCCGGCGCGGTTGGGCTTGCTCACGCGCTTGCGGAACGTGCACGGGCGGCCCTTGCAGCGCAGCTCCGCCCGCCCGCCACGAGCCAGGCCGCGCACGAACAGCTTCGTCGCCTTGGTCGTGCCGTTCGGGAACGCGAGGAACTCGAAGGTCAGCCGGCCGCTCGCAAGCGCTCGCGGCGCGTCGCTGCCGGAGCAGTCCTCGTCGACGCGGTTGCCGGCGATGTCGCGCGCCCCCGGCCGCACGGCGGCGCGGGTGTCATCGCAGTCGACGCCGGCCACGACGCCGTCGCGGTCCTCGTCGACCACGACCACGGGGTTCGGCGCGGGGGCGCCACCGCCCGGCGGAGGCGGCCGCTCGACCTGCTCGCAGCCGGTGACCCGGTCCGTCGCGTCCGCGCGGGCGAGATCCGCGTCGCCCGCGCCGCAGTCCACGACGTCTTCGCCGCCGCCGCGCACGTCGATCGTGTCGTCGCCGTCGCCGCCCTCGAGCCGGTCGGCGTCGCCGCCGCCGGTCAGGACGTCGCCGAGCGGCGTGCCGCGCACCGTTTCGACCGCGATCACGTTGGCGTCGGAGCCCAACGACCCGTCGTCGGCGATGCCGTTGAGCGAGACCGAGACGCCGGCGTTCCTGCCCGTGAGATCGAGGACGTCGGCGTCCGGTCCGCCGTCCACGAGGTCGCCCGGGGTCAGGTCGGTGAAGGTGTCCCCGCCCGCGTCGCCGTGCAGCGTGTCGGCGCCAGGCCCGCCGGCGATCGTGTCGTTGCCGTTCCCGGCGTCGACGACGTCCCCGAGCGGTCCGGCGGTCAGCACGTCGTTGCCGCCCCTGGTGTCGAAGTGCTCCGGCACGCTGGCGTCCTCCGGCGTCCTCGTCCCGGAGGCGTCGATCACGTCGGCCCGCTCGGCGGTCGTGAAGCGGAGCCGCGTCCCGGTGGTCACCGGGCAGCGCGCGATCCCGGCCACGAGGGTGCAGCCCGTCCCGCCGGTGAAGGGGGTGGCGCCGGCCGCGCGGGTGAACGTCAGCTGCTTGGTGCCGCCCGGGTCGTCGCCGGTCGCGGTGAGGTCGACGATGTCGGTCGCCGCGACGGTGAAGTCGATGTCGGTGGCGGTCTTCTGGAAGCGGGCGGCCGAGGCCGGTGCGGCGAGCAGCAGCATGGCGATGAGGGCGAGCAGGAAGGTGCGCATGCCCTTCTCTGACGCCGCTCCCGCTCGGGTATTCCCCTCAGTCCTCCAGCCCGCGGGCCTTCCGCAGCTCGGCGAGGCGGTCGCGCGCCTCGGGCTCCCCCTCGTCCGGGAAGTAGAAGCGCAGGCGCTCGAGACCCTCGGGCAGGTGCTCCTGGTCGTTGATGTGACCGGGGTGGCCGTGCGGGTAGTCGTAGCCCTTCCCGCGGCCCAGCTTGCGCGCCGCCGGGTAGGCCGCCGAGCGCAGCGCCGCCGGCGGCGGCTTGGCCCCCGCCTCGCGGATGTGGCCGTGGACCTCCCCCAGCGCGCGCTTGACGGCATCGGACTTCGGCGCCAGCGAGAGGTAGATCGCCGCCTGGGCGAGCGCGAACTCGGCCTCGGGGAAGCCGACGTGCTCGACCGCGTGGGCAGCGGCCACAGCGATCGGCAGCGCCTGCGGGTCTGCGTTGCCGATGTCCTCGGAGGCCAGCACGATCATCCGCCGGGCGATGAAGCGCGGGTCCTCGCCGCCCTCGACCATCGCGGCGAGGTAGTACAGCGACGCGTCGGGGTCCGAGCCGCGCGTCGACTTGATCCAGGCCGAGATGTAGTCGTAGTGCTGGTCCCCGGCCTTGTCGTAGAGCACCGCCTTGCGCTGCAGCGCGTCCTCCGCGTCGCCGAGCGTGACCCGCGGCTCCTGCGCGCGCTGCGCGGTCGCGATCGCGAGCTCGAGCGCGTTCAGCGCTGTCCGCGCGTCACCGCCCGCGCGCACCGCGAGGAACGTGATCACCTCGCTCGGCACCTCGATCCCCTCGCCTGCCCCGCGCTCGAGCGCGCGCCGCAGCAGCGCCTCGACGTCGTCGGAGTCGAGCGCGTGCAGCTCGTAGACCTGGGCGCGTGAGAGCAGAGCGGAGTTGACCTCGAAGTACGGGTTCTCCGTCGTCGCCCCGATCAGCGTCAGCAGGCCCTCCTCGACCGCCGGCAGCAGCGCGTCCTGCTGGGCCTTGTTGAAGCGGTGGATCTCGTCGAGGAAGAAGATCGTCGCCCGGCCGTGCGGCCCGCCGCGCCGCTCCCTCGCTCGCGCGATCACCTCGCGCACCTCGGCGCGGCCGGCGTTGACGGCCGAGAGCTCCTCGAACGCGGCGCTCGCGTGCTCGGCCGCGAGCCGCGCGAGCGTCGTCTTGCCGGTGCCCGGCGGCCCGTAGAGCACCATCGAGTGCGGCTCGCCCGACTCGAGCGACGCCCGCAGCGCCGAGCCCTCGCCGAGCAGGTGCTCCTGGCCCACGAACTCCTCCAGGCGCCGCGGGCGCATGCGCGCGGCGAGTGGACCGTCGGTGAGCTCCTCGGCGGGCTCCTCCTCGGGGGGATCGAACAGTCGCTCCATGGCCCGAAGTATCGCCGGGTTGCTCGCGGCGCAGTTCTCCGGTCTACTCCCGAGGACCGCGACCTCATTGGCTCCGACGTGGGAGGACCCAGCTGTGGCTGACGATGGCTACGACCCGAACGGCGATGGGAAGCTGACCGAGGGGTTCGTCGAACAGTGGCGAGGCAACGCGTACGGGTGCTTCTCCTCCGGCCACAAGTTCTGCCGCGAGGTCTGCCCGGTGATGCAGGTCACGCGCAACGAGAACCACACGCCGACGGCGTTCCACGCCAACATCGTCGCGATGGAGCAGGGGCTCGTCGGCGTCGCCGACGTGGCCGACGACTTCGTGCACTGCACGCAGTGCGGGGCGTGCGAGCTGCGCTGCCCGAACACGCTCATGCTCGGCGACTTCTACCGCAACCGCACGCGCACGGTCGACGTCGTCAAGGCGATGCGCGCGCTGATGGTCGCGACCGGCAACGAGCGCGAGGGCTGGCGGTTGTGGAACGAGCGCCTCGCGGAGGGTCACAACGAGCCCGTGCTGGGCGACGTGGAGATCTCCCAGGAGCACGTCGCCGACTGGGCCGAGGGTCTCGACATCCCGGTCGGCGGCGAGACGCTCCTGTTCGTCGACTGCGAGGCGGCGTTCTACCGCACCTCCTACACGCGCGCCTTCGCGCAGCTGCTCCAGGCCGCCGGCCTCGAGTTCGGCCTGATGCGCGAGCAGTGGTGCTGCGGCGGCCCGGCCGCCGAGATGGGCTACGTCGACCTCGCTCGCAAGCACGCGGAGCACAACGTCGCCGACTGGCGCGCGGTCGGTGCGAAGCGGATCATCGCGCCCGACCCGCACGACTTCATCGCCTTCACCGAGGACTACCCGCGCTACTTCGGCGACGACTACGAGTTCGAGATCGTCCTCGGCGTCGAGCTCGTCAAC
>Ga0190275_10003825_pt1 | contig 10773 bp, 10 predicted proteins | sample Popmic550T_FD_133745 | JGI IMG/M metagenome (GOLD analysis project Ga0190275, IMG submission 133745) | Populus adjacent soil microbial communities from riparian zone of Yellowstone River, Montana, USA - 550 T | ecosystem: Environmental > Terrestrial > Soil > Riparian zone > Trees stand | place...
GGCCCCAGCCGTCGCCGCCCTGCGCCTCGCAACGACAAGTCTTGCACCGACTTCGGCAGGTCTCAAGAGCAGTCCAGAGTCGATCAACTCAGCCATTGAGCGCGCCAGCGCCGCACGATCCGCCTCTCGAGCCGTGCGATCCCAAAGTCGATCAAGGTCAAGCAACTCCGCCACCCCACTGTCAGGATCCCCGATCAAGGAGTGATAAATCGCCTCTATTTTGTCGATCGGACGGTCTCCCCTCTGAAATATGTCGGCGCACCTCTTGCTCAAATAGATGAAATTGTCGGGATCTCTGTTTGCGAGATGTTTCCTTAGGGGTAGCCTGCTGGCCTCATGTACATTCGCAGACATTTCTCCGCGGGCCTGGAAAGGCTCAACGACCGGTAGGCTTCTAATGAGAGTCCAATACCGAAGCGCTGTCTCGGCCGGAATCTCCATGATTGCGGCTAAGAGTTCTTCATTGCACCAGTGCGGCACCGCAGATATCGCTAAGGCCCTTTTCACAGACGCTTCTTCATTAGGCGCAAGGTCCGGCAGAGCAAGACTCACAGTAGCGAGTGCGAGCAAAGCGTCATCGCCACCAGCGTCGACCATCGCCTGCAACTGTCGCTTACCGATGCTCATATCGGCGGCGGCCTATCTGCACGGTATAGTTTCATGCGGATGGACCCAGCATTCCTGCTAGAATACTGGCTCTACCTTCGGAGAGTCCGTAAATCCTCGTGACCAGTTCGAGATCTAGGGGCTCGGAGCGGTTAGCCATCCCAAACTTCAGCCATTGTTCGGGTGTCGGCACCTGCAGTTTCAATGGAGTGCCCGCAAGTGACTCCCAGGCCGTCCCCACACGAAACGGGACTGTTTGCCCGATCACGACGACACGCAACCATGAGGCCGACACAACTAGCGGAAGCAGCACTTGCTCAATGTAATCCTGCGCCTGTCCAGCCGCCTCGTAAGTGTCGAAAATCAGAATGGTGGGCTCAGCTCTTCTCCGCAGCTGCGTGAAAAGTTTTCCGAGTCGCTCGTTCAACGTGCCGCCGTCGGGTGGCTCAATCCGCAAAGGCTGCGCGAAGGCCTCGAGTTCGATGTCCATCGTGGTTGTTCCCTTGAAGTCGAACCTTCCGCAGGCAACATTCGGCAGCATGACGCAGTTTCGAGCCATCTGCTTGGACATGTGTGTCTTACCTGTTTCGGAGGGGCCCCGCACCAGCAAGATACGGTTCGAAGCGGTTTCACGCAGGAGCTGAGCGAATACATGCCGAGCTTCCTCATGATCGGCCATTGGCCAACTCAAGTCTGGCGCTTCAGCTGGCCAAGATATGCTCGGTGCAGCGCCGACTTCGAGTTCACGGGCCAACTTGAGTCTAGATATAACCAAATCCGCAACTGCGGACGCCGGACGACCGCGGACGTCTGGAACGATCTCATTACCGAGGACGCCCTCGACCTGGCCGTCGCCGAGACGTAATGGGAGAACATGGTTTCTGCGTGATGGATCGTTCATCAACATGGCGCGGATCGCGCTATGCTCAGTCTTAGTCCAGGACTTTTCGCCATAGTCCCCTGAAATGAAGACCACGACCAGGTCCGCCTTGTTCGCGTACAGATCCTGAAGCAGAAGGTCCGCGTTTGTCCCAGCTATCCAGTGCTCGTACCAGTTGTCGTAGAATACCGAGGACCGTCCTAGGATTGCCTCGACCTCTTGTGCAATAGGTAGCGCTTGTTCTCGCTGTTCACCAGCGAGGGAGAACGCAACCGCGAAACGGGCGGGCACCTCATGAGTGGCCACTTCCCTAGGCTAGTGCAAGGCCGCGCGATCGGGTAGACCGGTCAGAACGCCGACAGGGCCGACCGCGACATCACCCAACTTTGAATTGTTTGTCAACGCCGCACTCTCCAGCGCGGACTTTGGCGACATCCGCCAATCGCACCAGTGGGCGTCGCTTCCCGACTTGGGCTCTTCACCCGAATCCACCACGGAGTGGCTCTCATGGCTGACCTGGGCTGAGATGAGTCAGGTGGGTCGACCGTCGCGACACGCAGTTCACCCGGACCAAGCGGGAAGAGCTGGAACCCGGTATCACGGGAGTACATGACCAGCGATATCAGTTGAGGATCGACGTGTGCGCGCAAGTGGCGACAATCCTGGGCGGGCGCCCAGTTCGCGAGCAGAAGTCATCTGGCCGGCTGGTGCGGGAGCCAACCTGGGAGCCAACTGGCTCACCCGGCATTGGACAGGTTGGGACGGCCGCACGCGGACGCCATCGACGAGGAGCCTGGATGCGGCCCCGTGAGGACTCGCCAGAACGCCTAGACGCCACCTACGGATCAGAACGTTTGGGGTTCGAATCCCTACGGGCGCGCAGCGAGGCTGAGAAGCAAATAGACCCGGAACGCTTCACCCCGGGTCTCTTGCTTCTCACGCCGAGCAAGCACAAAGTGCCACCGCAGGTCCAATCCCCGATGACCTGCGGTTTTGCAATTCGCGGTCTTCGCACCTGCGGCCCGGCTCATCGTGGTCCAGCACTTTGGGAGCCAGACTGAGAGCCAGAGGATTCCTAAGAGCCCCGCAACATGGCCTCGGCAGCACTCCGCATGTGTCCCTCGACGAGGTGGCCACAGACATCCTTAGTGATCGCGATGCTTGCATGGCCCATGACGTCCGAGACCACATAGAGGTCGGTGCCCTGGGTGAGCATCAGCGACGCACCCGAGTGGCGCAGCTCGTGCGGTGCCAATGACCGAGACCTGCGCTCTTCGTCAGCCGCGAGAAGGACCGCGAGAAGTTGTCCGGTCCGCGTACGGACCTTCGTCTTTTCGAAACCTGTCCCTCGAGGTTCGTCCCGACGCAGCGGTCGAGGAGGGCCGGACGCAGGTGCGTTTCCCCAACGCACTCCGCAAGACTGACACCTTTGGTGTCCGCATCGAAACGGTCGGACCGCGACGTCCTTGGGGAGCCAAGCCGAGATCGTATGGCAATGATCATTCAGCATTGGCGTGTCGCGAATCGCGTTGATCGGTCGCGGACTCAGCCGACCCAGATTTGGTTGCGCTGGACGACAGCATCCGTGAGCGCGAGGCTTGGGTGAAGTGTTCACTCCGCCATCAGGAGGCCGCATGACAACGCCGAAGACGACCCCCACGGCCGTTACTCATGGCGCGGACGCATGGTGGAAGGACGCGCCAGGCATCGTTGGCGCGCTCGCCTTGCTCTCCGGGGTCGTGGTCTACGGTCTCCTGGCTACCGCTTACGACAAGTTCTACGCTGAACTCGGGCTGACTCCCGCCGATGTTGGGATGCAGTACGGCAAGACTCTGGGCGGCGCCGCTGCGTTGACAATCCTGGTGTTTGTGGTGATGGGTGCCTGCACCTGGGCATTCCAAGCCCTGCTCCGCAGCCACGCCTTCCAGTCGGCGTCGAGAGAGTTGCGCACCGCCGTCGTGGCGATCGCGGCGGCAGTGGGCTTGGCGCTACTCGTGGCCAGTGTCGCTACTGGCGGTGTGCTGGCGGGTCTCGTGTTGGCGGCGTCGCTGCTAGCGCTCTTCCTAGGGCTCCGCAAGCCGAATCGGCAACGGCCAAGGCGCGTGACTGTTGCAGTAGCGGGAGCGGCCGCGGCGGGCGTCACATGGCTGATGCTGTCGGCGGGAATGAACGCCTACGCCAACCATCGCGCCGACCAGATCAAGGCCGGTGGTTGGGTTGAGCCGCCAGAGAGCGGTGGCCTGGTTTTCTTCTCGGTCCGGGCGATGCCGACAAGGCTCCAAGCCTCGACCGACACGGCGACCGACAAGGCATTCGCCGCGGACAGAGGCGAGCATAAGCTGCGATTCCTGGGCGTGGCAAATGGGCTGTTCGTTGTCTACGACGCCACCACGCAGGAGGCCCTGATGCTGCCGGCCACGCAATTCAGACTGCCAATTCTAAATTGCGAAACCGACAAGCTCGACGACGACGAGCGTTGCGAGCAGCCTTAACTTCCGCGCGGGTCCCTCGCGAGGCCCCGCCCGCAACCCGGCCGACAGCGTGTCCGCTGCGCCACCCGACCGTGACGGCCTGGGTGGTGACAGCGCGTGCGCCCACCTCCCCCCAGAATGCCGAGATCGCGCCGCAGGACGGCGAACAACTTCTTTTTCAGGGCAAGTGATTCGTCCTGGACAGATAGGTGTCGATCGTGTCTATCCAAGGTCGCCATGTACCAATCCACTCCCACAGCACCTGATTCTCGCTCAGCGCCCGGTCACCCACTGATGGCGCCGAATGGCGGGGCGCCTTTCCGACTACTTATCAGCGACCTGCGGTGCCCCCGTTGCTGGAGGCTCCCGCCCCTGCCATGTCCTCATTCTCGCTCTCTTGGGATTCCTTTTTGCCGTCATCCTGATTCTCCACTGCGTATGGCGGCATTTCCCAACCCAGTACCGCGGTGATCATGTCCGTTCGAATTTGCTCGGTAGCGCTGGGGATGCTGTTCACGATTCTTTCAGCTGCCAAGAGACGCCCTGTACGTTGCGGCTCGAGATAGTACCGATTCATTTGCTCGTTCGCGTCCTTGCTGGACTTGAAGAAGGTCGCTGCCAGGAACCCACTGAGCAGGGTTCCTAGGGCTGACAGCCCCCCCGTTATGTACTTGTCCACGTCATCGGTCTGTCCGAGGGCAATAAAGACACCGCCCACGAGCACCGCGAACGCAACCACACTAGCCACTTGTGCCAGTAGAAACGCTGACTTCTGCTGCTTGCGAGTGATCAACTGATATTCGTCGAGCTGTCGGCGGTTCAACTGGAACAGTTCTTGGATCTGCAGTGGGTTCTCGTCCGCGCAAGCCTTCGTGATCGCATCATCAACTCTCGCCGATGCCAGTGCGAGGCGACGTGCTCGGTATGCCGCCCGTGCCGCCAAATAAGGAACCCATGCGTGGATGATGATCCCGATTCCGGCGGCGATGATGGCGCCGCCCAGGATGTGCAAGAGCCGTTCGTAAGCCGCATCGACGTAGGGCGTCGACCGGAACCAGAGAAGTCCACCGAGGGTCACGAATGACCCTCCAACCCCACTTATATAGCCCCGTGCCCGTCTATCGAGGTACGAGTCTCGCTCCCTGCTCACCGCCCACGTTTGAAGGGTGAGGCTTTGTGCGCCGTTGATGGCCCCAGAGCGAGGCACTGGTGACAGGAGGTCCGCGGCAAACACCTCGCTCTTGGCCGACCCACGTCGCGAACCCTTTTGCCCACCGACGCTGCGACCGAAGTCGTCACGGCGTCTCTGAGCATCGTGAGCAGCCCCCAGCATCCGGAGTTCGAGGCGTGACTTCCGCAGGATGACAATTATGCCGACCGCGATAGACAGAGTGCCACCGATCAGCATGAGCCAGAACGTCGTCACATAGGCATCTGACATGATCTCACCGTCCCCCAAGTAGGTGCCTAGTGCCTATCAGGCTCCGGCGTCGAGTTCTTGTCAAGCAGGCATTCAGACCGTCCTAGTCCAATGTCGCCGCCTTCATGAGCCAACGGGGAGGGCCAATATGGCTCGTACCTATAGGGCGCCCAAGCTATTGCCAATTCCACTCATGGCAGATAGCGGTGTGATATTCACAAAAGAGACTTGGGATTTTGACATACCCGGGTACACGTGAGGAAGAAGGTCGAAGTTGCCAGCGTTCCTGTGAACTCCGTGCCACTTAACATGCTCTTCGCCTCACCCGAGCCATCGGCAGAGGAAACCATGCGTCCTGAGTGTGGAAAATCGGGTGATCCGGACCAGCGAAAATGTCCGTGGGAGCGCGCCGAGCTGACCCGGAGGAACAGCCCAGTCGAAACGAAGGGCTGGTACAAGGGGCGTGCAGGGACCCTCTAGGTTGATGTCGTCGGGAGCAAGGAGGGTGCTGTTGCAGTCGTTCTCCCACACCGCCCAGTCCTTCACCAGGCACCGTCGAGAATGACCAGCAATGCCCGTTGAGGATGACCAACGCGTCTAGGCGAAGCCGAGCCTGTCGTATGCTCAAGCGTCCAGCTTGCATTCAGTAGGCGAAGTCGGGTCCGTGATCGTCGGCTCCCCTATGTCACCCGAACGGGTCATTGCGAAAAGGGCTGCGCAGGGAGTATCACTGGGGTTTGGGTCGTGATACGGGGGGACGACATGGACAGTCGAGCACAGTTCGGTGAGGGACCCGCAGCGGACGTCGAAACCACGTCGGCGGTCGGCGCGCAGATCGCAATGGGCGACACGCGATCGCTTCGAGTCCGCGGGCACGCATGCAGTCCTGGTCCGTGCCTGGTTCCGTTGTCGCCCAACGCGCTGGCCCAGCTTTACACCCGCTATCTCGAGCTGAGGGCCTCGCGGCGGCTGTCGGAGGACATGACCTTCGATGAGTACTACGCGGTGTGGCGATCGAGCCGGCGTGGGGAGAAGTTCGTCGGTCTCGATGACGGCGCGGTGTCTCAGGGACCGAGTGGGGACCGGGAGCTGATCACTCGGCCCGACGTCCCGCTGCGGGGGGCCGTCCCGACGATGGTCCTGCTCGTGGACTTCCCCGATCGACCGCACGACCCGATCCACGGACCAGCCGGGTTCGACCAGATGCTGTTCAGTGACGGGGCGTTTCCGACGGGGAGTATGCGGGACTACTACCGCCTGGTCAGCGGCTTCGACACCTCGGCGGGTACCGGCATTGACGTCACGGGTCAGGTTCATGGCTGGTTCCGTCTCCCCCAGCCGCTCGCGTTCTACGCTGACGGCAACTCGGGGATGAACGAGAATTTCCCGCGTAACGCGCAGGGGATGGCTCACGACGCCGTGCTCGCCGCTCTGGCTGCCGGTGTCGACTTCACCGGGTTCGACGTCCTGGGTGAAGGAATGGTCACCGCTTTGTTCGTGATCCATGCCGGAAGTGGAGCAGAGGAGACTCGAGCCCCAACTGACATCTGGAGCCACAAGTGGGTGATTCCGGACGGCGTGCCCGTCGGGGGCAGCGTGCGAGCCAGCACCTATCTCACCGTTCCCGAGGACTGCGCCATGGGGGTCTGCGCACACGAGTGGGGCCACCTAGCCGCCCGTTGGGCCGACTACTACGACACGGGAACGTCACCCACCACAAAGTCCAACGGACTTGGCAACTACTGCCTGATGGCCTCCGGGTCGTGGGCGAACCACGGGCTTACCCCGACATTTCCCAGCGCCATGCTCCGCATGTTCCATGGGTGGGTCTCTCCCGAAAGAGTCACCACGACCACCCTCGGCATCGAAGTGCGCCCGGCGGACGAGGGTGGCAGTCCGGTGTTCATCCAGAACGAGGCAACCATGCGGGAGGGCCAGTACGTCTTGGCCGAGTATCGCCGCCGGCGCGGCCAGGACGCAGGGCTTCCGGACGAGGGGATCGCGGTGTACGTGGTGGACGAGGACATCGAGGACGTCAACGATGAGGACGCTTTGGCGATCGAGCTCATCCAAGCTGACGGCCGACGCGACCTCGGGGCGATCTTCGGGCGGGGCAACCGGGGCGACTCCTCCGACCTGTACCCGTTGAACGACAAAACCACCATCGGGGATGACACCACGCCAGCGTTGAGACTGCCCGGTGGAGGACCCACCGGGATCGCAATCGAGGTGACGGGAACCCCCGGGGACGACCTCATGCACATCGACGTCATATTCCGGTGACATCCGGATCGCGTTCAGTCGAACGCGCGCACCCTCCAGCAAGAAGCGGAGACTGGCTCATGAGTCTCCCAGACTCTCGCAGGCGCCTCTGTCATCGTGGTTGAGCCTCTCGACGGCCTCGGGCCTGAAGTCGTCGAGCTGCTCGGGGCGTTCAGCGTTGAACCAACACCCATTCGGCCGTGCCGAACTCGAGGGTGGTCAACGACACGCCACGGGCCTTGGAGTCGAAAGAGTTCATTCCTAGGGGACCCGACGGTAGGCCCGGCCATGACGCGTCACGTCACCGCGTTGGCGGCTGATGCCGCGCGAGCGTTGCCGCGTGGCTCCTCGATCGCGTGAGATAAGAGTCAAGCGATGAGCTCGGGTATGGGGCCAGTCCAGCGCGCCGGGGTCACACGACCACGGGGAAGCTCGATGGGCAGGTTCGTCCGCAGCAGCGGCTGCTGGCTCACTCCGTAGAGGTGGTGGGGGTGACGGAGAGGATCTCGACCACACTCGTGGTCGGGTCGGAGATTATTAGGCGCGCCTTGGCCAGTCGCGCATGTAGCTCCGCCTCCTCCAGTTCGTCGCGGATCAGCTTGAGCCGATCGGGGGCCGCTGGGCCGCGCGCTGCCGTGAGGTCCTTCTCCGCCTTGAGCAGGTCCAGCGCGTCCTTGGCGCGAGCAGTCTTCTCAGCGTCGCTTGTGCTCAGGCCTTCAACGACGGATGCGCCCGATGCAAGCCCGTCTTTGACCAGCGAGGGCGCCTCGGCCAGTGCCTTGAGGGTGTCGACCGACGGGTCCTTCACGTGTGCCGAGTGGCCTGTAAGGAGGCCGTCGACATCAAAGGTGGCCGACGCGGTCCCTGAGCCTGTTCCTGCCACCACCTCTAGGTACTCCTCGTCGCCCGGCAGGACGACCACCTTGCGTTCCACGAGGCTAGGTTTGGCTACCAATCCAGTGCCAGACTTTGCTATCTCCCAGTGCGTCACAGTGGCAATTCGAGGCCGGCGATACCAGATCGCAGTGTCGGACGGAGCACTCACGGCGGAGCGCATGGTGCGGTTCTGGTCGACCTCCGGGTCGAGCAGGTCGCACGTGACCGCGAATCGCAGGTCCTCGAACAGCGCCACGCAGCGACGCGGGTCGTCCGCCGGAAAGTGCGACCTGACTATCCTGTGAAGTTCCAGCGTGGTCGGCAGCTCGTCGATGGTCAGGACCTCATCGAAGGTGGTCTTGGTCACCTGGGCCTGGTCCGCTAGCCAGGCCAAGCAGTCGCGCTCCGACTCGACCAGTGCCTCGCGGACCGCGACCAAGGAGCGCTGCAGGTGTCGCAACTGGGCCGATAGGTCTTGTGGAGCGGCCAGCGCACTAGTCGTGGTGGCTCGCGCCATAGCATTGAGCAGCTGAACCTCGGACCACCTGAGGTTGGCCAGCAGCTCAGCGGCGTCCTTCCGCTCCGCGGCGTACGCCGGCGGGATCCCGAGCTTTTCGAGCGTCGGCCGGGACATTGTCTCGCCCGGTGCCTCGCCGAGTGTTTCGTCCAGCACCCCGGGGTCCAAGCTGGTGACTCCGGAGGCGCGGTTGCCGTAGGCGACGGCACCTGTGATGACGCCCGCGGCGACGCCCACGGCAACGCCCAGTGGCCCGGCCGGCAGCAGAAGGGAGCCCACCGCACCGCTCACGCTCGCGCCAATCTGAAGCGAAGCCTTGAGCCGCTCGGACGAGGTGTCCGTGACCGTCGCGTTGATGGTCTGCAGGCGTCCGTCCGGCTTCGCGGTGAAGGCAAGGTCGCGCTCCACGTCTCGCCGCATTGGACGCGCGAGGGGGCCGGGGTTGATGAACGAGAGCCACAGTCGCGGATCGGCATCAATCTGGGTGACGGCAGTTGCGTTCCTGCTTACCGTGTCGACGGTGGGAACCGACTTGCGGTTCACCACGTGCGTGCGCGTCCCGGTGATCCTGACGGTGGTTACGGGCAACCGGTAGCGGGCGAGGACATCGGTTTGGTCCGCCGCATGTGTCTCGGTGGTCGACTGCATCCCTCGGGCCCCCTAGTCTCAGCCGTTCCGTGCGGCTGACATTGGCTTAGCGTGGCACGGGCGACTTGGCTTGGCCATAGCTACTCCGGACGTCGAGAACCCACGTGGTAGAGCGACGTTGCCGTTGAACGAACTGTCGTCGGGAGTCCAGCGAAATAGCGAGCGGACGGGTTCGAACCCCTGCAGGCACGCCAAACAGGCCTCAGGCATATCAGTTCTGACGTGCGGCGTCGTGGGTTCGACTAACGCAGCCAAAGCTCGTCCGAGAAATGGCAACGAGTAAATCCCGATTCCGTTTGCGTGACTTCGCGTCCGCGCCGGGCGCCGAAAGGCACACGCATTCTCGTCTAGACAGGTTGCATCATTTTGGGCCTGTCTGTTGCAGTCGAATGGTCTTGGGCGTACTGCTTGAAAGGTGTTCCCGGGGCCACCTTTCTGACGCACACACCTCGCGGAACGGAATTGGTGGGAACGCCATGGCATCTGCGACGACCAGCCCCAGCCCTCTTCGACGACCCCGTCACCTGACGTTGACGTCGCGGAACCTGGCTGAATCTGGGCCCCTCAGAGACGCCCGTTCTCGTGCTCGAGGGCACACCCCGGCACGCGTTCACCAGTGGTCATGGACCGCCACCAATCGTCTCGAGAGGAGCGGATCATGCCTTGGAAAAACCAGAACAGCAGGTCCACGGCTGCGTTTCGGCAAGGTCGGGGGTCTCGCCGGCTTCTAGTCGCCGGGCTCACGGCCGCGCTGGCCACCACGTTCGCAGCAACACCCGCCTCGTCGACTGCGAACGAGTCCGGCCGTCATCACTCCCAGACAGACAGCTATGTCTCGGCCTGGGACGCCATCGGGGAGCGGGCCTTCATCGCTGCGGCACTGAGCCCCGCTGAGGGACACGTTCTCTTCGGGTACGCCGGCATAGCGGTGTACGACGCGGTGATGGCAGTCCGGCACAAGTACGAACCCTTTGCCATCCGCACCAGCGCACCCCGGGGTGCGTCGCCCGAGGCAGCGGTGGTCGCGGCCGCCCATCGGATCTACGAGCACTACCTGCCGCTCCAGGAGGCCACGATCCTCGACCCGGCGTAC
>Ga0190275_10003826_pt1 | contig 10772 bp, 5 predicted proteins | sample Popmic550T_FD_133745 | JGI IMG/M metagenome (GOLD analysis project Ga0190275, IMG submission 133745) | Populus adjacent soil microbial communities from riparian zone of Yellowstone River, Montana, USA - 550 T | ecosystem: Environmental > Terrestrial > Soil > Riparian zone > Trees stand | place...
CGCCGAGCTGCGGCGGCACCGCCCGGGGTTGGTGTTCGGCCACGCCCACTCGCTGTATTTGGTCGCCTGCCACCTGAAGAAGGCGGGCGTGCTCGACATCCGCCCGAACGGCATCATCTCGACGGCGATGGTGCTGCACGACTACCAGCGGAAGCTGATCGCGGAGGTGTTCGGCACGCCGGTCACGAACCGCTACGGGTGCGAGGAGGTGAGCCTGATCGCATCGGAGTGCGAGGCGCACGCCGGGCTCCACGTCAACGCCGACAACGTGTACGTCGAGGCGCCGGCCGGCGCGCCGGGGCCGCTGGTCGTGACCGATCTCGTGAACCACGCCATGCCGCTGATCCGCTACGCCATCGGCGACGTGGCCGTCGGCGCCGGCCGCGCCTGCCCGTGCGGCCGGGGGCTGCCGCTGCTCGACCGCATCGAGGGGCGCGAGGCCGACTACGTGGTCACGCCCGCCGGCACGCTCGTCAGCGGCATCTCGCTCACCGAGAACTTCGCACTGCTGATCGACGGCACCGCCCAAGTGCAGATCGTGCAGGAGTCCGTCTACGACCTGCGCATCCGCCTCGTCGCCGGCGACGGGTTCGGCCCGGCGAGCCACGTTCAGATCGAGAAATTGGTCCGCGACACGTTCGGCCCGGCGGTGCGGTTCGTCGTGGAACTGGTGGACGCGATCCCGCAGGAGCCGAGCGGGAAGTACCGGTTCTGCATCTCGAAGGTCGCCCGAGACCACCTCCAGGCGCTGAGCGCATGACCACGCCGCACGTCTCCGTGGTGATGGCCGCGAAGAATTATGCCCGCTTCCTCCCGGCCGCGGTCGAGTCCGTGCTCGCGCAGACGTTCCGCGACTGGGAGCTGCTGATCGTCGACGACGGCTCCACGGACGCCACCCCCGCCGCGGCCCGGCCGTACCTCACCGACCCGCGCGTGCGCTACGTGCGCTCAGACCGGCTCGGCCAGTCGCGGGCCAAGAACCTCGGCATCGGCCTGTCCCGCGGCCGGTTCGTCGCCTTCCTCGACGCCGACGACGCCTGGCAGCCGACGAAGCTGGAGAAGCAACTCCCCCGCTTTACGCCCGACGTGGGCGTCGTGTTCTGCCGCCGCTCGCTGATGGACGAGGAGGGGAGGGCACTGCCGCAGAAGCCGTCACCCGCCCCACCGACGGGTCGCGTACTGACGCCGATGTTCGTGCAGAACTTCGTGTGCTTCTCGTCGGTGGTGGTGCGCCGTGAGGTGTTCAGCGCCGTCGGGGCGTTCGACCCCGAGTGGGATTTGGCGATCGACTACGACCTATGGCTGCGGGTCGCGGCGCGGTTCGGGTTCGACTTCGTGGACGAGGAGTTGGTTTCCTACCGCACGGGTCACGGCAACCTGTCGAAGAAGCTGGCGGACCGCGTGGCGACGGCGCTGTCGATCATGCACCGGGCGGAGACGCGCTACGGCGTGGGGGCGGAGGTGCCCACCGGCGTGATCGCCGCCGGCTACGCCTCGACGTGCCGCACGCTCGCGTACGTGATACGCAACGCTGAACCGCTGGCCGCTGCGAAGTGGTGCGCGAGGGCACTCCGTTGGCCCGACGCGCGGCGGGCGTCGGTGAAGGGGCTGGCGGGGGCACTGGTGGCGTGGGCGCGTGGGAAGCGCGAGGCGGGGGCGGCGGAGAACGCGACGGCGAACGTGTGAGCGGGGCGAAGCCCACCCGTTGCAACGGGTGAGCTTTCAGGGGTGTTACCACCGCAGCGGCTTCTGCCACGCTTCCTTCAACTCGGCCAGCTTCGCCCACACCAGCCACTCGCCGCCGGCGCCGGCGACCCGCAACCGCGGCTCCGCCAGCGTCACGCCGATCTTCGCCAGCGGCAGGCCCGCAAACACCGTCGCCAGCCCGGCCGCGGCGTCCGGCTTCGCCTCGATCACGAACCGCGTCTGCGACTCACTGAACAGCCGCGCCTCGTCCGTCAGCCCGTCGGCGCCCGGCAGCTGCGACAACCCGGTGACATCGGCCCCGATGCCGCCGGCGAACGCCATCTCCGCCAGCGAAACCGCCAGCCCGCCCTCGCTCAGGTCGTGACAGGATCGGATCAGCCCCTCGCAGATCGCCCGGTGAACGGCCGCGAACACCTTCGGCGCCACTTCCAAATCTACCTTCGGCACGTCGCCGCCGCCGCGGCCCGTCACCAGATACAGGTGCGATCCGCCGAGCTCGTCGCGGGTGTGGCCGACGACGTACAGGTCGTTGCCGGGCTCCTTCAGGTCCATCGTCACGCACTTGCGCACGTCGGGCACGCGGCCGAGGGCCGACACCAGCAGCGTGTGCGGGATGTCGAGCCGCTCGCCGTGCTTGCCGGCGTAGGTGTTGTTCAGGCTGTCCTTGCCGCTGATGAACGGCGTGCCGAACGCCACCGCCACGTCGCGGCACGCCTCCGCCGTGCGGACCAGCGCCCCCAGCACCTTCGGGTCGTTGACGTTCCCCCAACAGAAGTTGTCGAGGATGGCCGTGCGGCTCGGGTCGGCCCCGACGGCGACGACGTTGCGGACCGCCTCGTCGATCGCGCACGCGGCCATGTGGTACGGGTCGAGGTCGGCGTACTGCGGGTTCACCCCGCAGCCGACCGCCGCACCGACCCAACTGCCGAGCACCGGCATCACCACCGCGGCGTCCGACGGGCCGTCGTTCTTGACGCCGACGAGCGGCTTGACGACGCTGCCGCCCTGTACCTCGTGGTCGTACTGGCGGACGATCCACTCCTTCGAGCAGACCGAGGGGTGCGCCAGAATCTTGAGGAGTGACTCTTGAGGGTTCACGGGCTGAAAGCCCGGGGACGGCCGTCCCCGGGCTTCGCTCGGCGCCCACTCCGCACTCCTCACTTGCTGAGGGCGGCCGTCGTGGAGGAAGTGCATGTCGAGGTCGGCGACCTCGTTCCCCTGGAAGCGCAGCTTCAGCCGGCCGGTCGCCTCGAAGGTGCCGAGCACCGCGGCTTCAACGTCCTCGGCGTCGCACAGCGCCTTCAGCTCGGCCCACTTCGCCGGCGGCACCGACAGCACCATCCGCTCCTGGCTCTCGCTGATCCAGATTTCCGTGTAGCTGAGCCCGTCGTACTTCAGCGGCGCGGCGTCGAGATCGACCGCGGCGCCGAGCTCGGCCCCCATCTCGCCGACGGCGGAACTGAACCCGCCGGCCCCGCAGTCGGTGATGGCGCTGAACAGGCCGCGGTCGCGCGCCTGAAGAATGACATCCGCAACCTTCTTCTCGGTGATCGCGTTGCCGATCTGCACGGCGCCGCCGCTCACCGTCTCGGACTCGTGGGTGAGTTCGAGCGACGAGAAGGTGGCGCCGTGGATGCCGTCGCGGCCGGTGCGCCCGCCGACGGCGACGACCAGGTCGCCCGGGTGGACCTGCTTGAACGCCTTGTCGGCGGGGATGATGCCGACGGTGCCGCAGAACACGAGCGGGTTGGCGAGGTACCGCTCGTCGAACAGCACGGCCCCGTTCACCGTCGGGATGCCCATGCGGTTGCCGTAGTCGCGCACGCCGGCCACGACGCCGTTCATGACCCGCCGCGGGTGGAGCACGCCCTGCGGCAGCGCGTCCGGAGACAGGTCCGGCGGGGCGAAGCAGAACACGTCCGTGCTGCAGATCGGGCGGGCGCCCATGCCGGTGCCGAGGAGGTCGCGGATGACGCCGCCGAGGCCGGTGTTCGCACCGCCGTAGGGCTCGATCGCCGACGGGTGGTTGTGCGTCTCGACCTTGAAGCACAGGTGGTTCGCGTCGTCGAACTTCACCACGCCGGCGTTGTCGGCGAACACGCTGACGCACCAGTCGTCCGCGCCGAGCTTGGCGCGAATGGTCTGCGTCGCGGCGAAGACGGTTTCCTTCAGGAGGTTCTGATACGTCCGCGTCTCGCCGGTCGTGTGGTCGGTGAGGGTGATTTTTCCTTTCAGCGTCTTGTGCGAACAGTGCTCGGACCACGTCTGCGCGATCGTCTCTAACTCCACGTCCGTCGGCTCGCGGCCGAGGTCGCGGAAGTGGCGCCGCACGACCGTCATCTCGTCGAGCGTCAGCGCGAGCATTCCGTCCTTGCTCAGCTTGACGAGTCCGGCGTCGTCCAGGTCGCGGAGCGGGACGGTGACGCGATGGAACGTGTAGGCGGAACCGAGGCCGAGGTGGTCGGCGCGGACGGGGCCGACGACGATCTGCTCGATGGCGTCGTTGGCGAGCACCTTGCGGAACAGCACGTCGCGGTCGGGGGACGAGAGTTCGGGCGGGCCGAAGTAGCGGCGGAAGGTGCGCACGGCCTCGACCGGCAGCTTCAGCATGCGGCACACGTCGAGGACGGTCTGCGCCACCGGGTCCATCACGCCGGGCTTCAGCAGCACGGTGTACGCCAACTCGCTGCTGCCGCCGCCGGCGCGGACGAGGCCGGTTTCGACGAGCGGATCGACCAGCACCTCGGCGGCGAGGCGGAGGGCGTCGGCCTCGGTCAGTTCGCCCTCCAGCAGCACGCCGCGGGCGCTGGCGGTGACGAGGTCGCCGCCGCGCTGGGCGTGCGTCAGCAGGTCGAACTCGTCGCACACCCGCTCGCGCTCGCCGTCACGCCCGAGCGGTCGGATTTCCACTTCCCAGAGCATCGCGCACCTGCTTGGCCTCGGCCAGCCACCGCCCGAGGCCGGCCCCGTCGCCGTCCTCCAGCAGCCGCCGGAACTCGGCCAGTCGTGTCGTGAATCGGTCCGTTGCGGCCAGCACCGCGTCGCGGTTGGCGAGGAAGATCGGCACCCACATGCCGGGGTCGCCGCCGGCGACGCGCGTCGTGTCGCGCCACCCGCCGGCGGTGAGCGGCAGCCACTCCGGCGGAGTCGCGCCGGCAACGCTCGCAGCGACGGCGTGGGGTAGGTGGCTGGTGGCGGCCAGCGCCGTGTCGTGGTCGTCGGCGCTCATGCGGACGACGCGGCAGCCGAGGGCGCGCCAGAAGGCGGCCACGCGTTCGGTCGCATCGTCGTCGCCGGACGCCGGGGTGAGGATGGTGACGCGGTTGTCGAACAGGTCGGCCCGGCCGTTCTCGCAGCCGGCTTTTTCGGACCCGGCGAGCGGGTGGGCCGGAACGAACGCCTGTCCGCCCCGGAGTGCCCACCACGCGTCGTTGTGCAGGTTCCGCTTGGTGCTGCCGGCGTCGGTGAACAGCGCGTCGGCGGTGGCGTGCGGGGCGGCGTCGGCGATCGTGCTGCTGATGCGATCGACCGGCGTGCAAACGACCACGAGCCCCGACCCGGCCACGCCCTCGGCGAGCGAGGTCGTGCCGGCGTCGATCGCGCCTTGCGCGACCGCCGCGTCGAGCTTCGCGCGGTCGCGGCCGACGCCGACCACGCGGCCGGCGACGTTCTTCGCCTTCGCGGCGAGGCCGATCGACCCGCCGATCAGGCCGACGCCGACGATGGTAATCTGCTCGAACCGCATGGGGTCGATTGTATGACGGCCGACCGCTGGCACCCCGGCCCCGGATCGGAGATAATCGACCCCATGACCGGCGTGTTCGCGCAACTCGGTTCAACCGGCCGTCCGCCCAGCCGCCGCGAGGTGCTGCGCCTCGCCGCGCCCGCGCTCCTCGCCGGGGCGGCGAGTGCGTCGCCGCAAGCGGCGGGGTTCGGCCGCGCGAAGTCGGTGGTGGTCATCTTTACGAGCGGCGGGCAGAGCCAGCTCGACACCTGGGACCCGAAGCCGGACGCGCCCGAGGAGATCCGCGGCAGTTTCCGCACGATCGGCACGCGCACCCCCGGCCTGCGGGTGTGCGAGCACCTGCCGCGGCTGGCGGCGCTCTCCCACCGCTACGCCGTGCTGAAGTCGATGACGCACGACGACCTCGACCACGGCTCGGCGTGTTATCTGGCGCTCACCGGCCAACACCACCCGCGGAAGTCGTCGAACCCGCCGCCGCGGCCGACGGACTTTCCGGCGCTCGGGGCGGTGCTGAAGCGCGTCCGCCCGGCGCGGCACTTCCCGCACACCGCGGTCCACGTCAACGGCCCGCTGCTGGCCCCGAAGGAGGAGGCGCCCGGCCAGTACGGCGGGTTCCTCGGCCGCGGGTTCGAGCCGTTCGAGCTCGGCAACGCGCTCGAAGCGGACCGCTTCCTCGAAGGGCTGGACCTGCCCGCGGGCGTGAACGCCGACCGGCTCGGCGGCCGCGAGGCGCTGGCGAACAGCCTCGAAGCTGCGGCGCGGGCCGACGTGCGCCTGCCGGCCGCCGCGGACCGCGTGACGCTGGCGCGGCAGGCGTTCGAGCTGATCCGGGCGCCCCAGGTGCGGGCCGCGTTCGACCTGTCGCGCGAACCCGTGGCGGTGCGCGAGCGGTACGGGATGCACCGTTCCGGGCAGGCGTGCCTGACGGCCCGGCGGCTGGTCGAAGCGGGCGTGCCGTGGACGACGGTGTTCTTCAACCACGGCATCCGCGGCCAGGACGACGCCCCCGACGACACCGACGCCTACGGCTGGGACACCCACAACGACATCTTCGAGTCGCTCAAGGATCACCTCCTGCCGCGGTTCGACCATTCGGTCTCGGCGTTCCTGGAGGATTTGCACCAGCGCGGGATCCTGGGTTCGACGCTGGTGTGTGTGATGGGCGAGTTCGGCCGGGCGCCGCTGGTGGCGCTCGAGAAGAACTTCGCGGGCACGACCCCGGGCCGCAAGCACTGGGGCGGCTGCTACTCCGTCGTACTTGCCGGCGCGGGCGTGACGCCGGGGGCGATCGTGGGTCGGTCGGACCGCATCGCCGCGTACCCCGGCGCCGACCCGGCCACGCCCGGCGACCTGGCGGCGACGCTGTTCCACGCCCTCGGCGTTCCGGCCGACACCCACTACGACGACCTCACGAGCCGCCCGCAGCGCGTGGTGACGGGCGTGCCGGTGGCGAAGCTGTACCGCTAGCTCTGGCGAGCGGCGCGGCGTCAGCCCGCCGGTGCGACCCCATGACTGAAAGCGATGGGGTCGCACCGGCGGGCTGACGCCGCGCCGCTCGCTCGCTTGCCGCCGCCTCTCCCGCGCGGTCCAATGCCCGTCCCTCCCCGCCGCACACCCCGGAGGCCGTCGTGCCCCGTTCGCTCGTCGCGCTCGCGCTCCTCGCCGCCACCGCCGGCCCCGCCCGCGCCCAAGACCCCGTCCAGCTCGCCGTGGACCTGTCCGACGTCCAGGGGCGCATCATCCGCTCGCGACTCGACATCCCGGTCCGGCCCGGACTACTCACCCTCTACTACCCGAAGTGGGTGCCCGGCACTCACGGCCCGACGACCCCGCTGGCCGATGTGGCCGGGTTCCGCGTGAGGGCCAACGGTGCGGACGTGCCGTGGCTCCGCGACCCGGCCGACCCGCACGCGGTGAACCTCACCGTGCCCGAGGGTGCGAAGACTTTGGAGGTCGCGTTCGACCTGCTCCTGCCGGGGCTGAACGAGCCGCCGGCGCGGCAGAACACCGTCGCGTCCGGGCGGCTCGCAGTGCTGAACTTCTGCGACCTGCTCGTCTACCCGAAGGCCGCGAAGGCGATGGACACGCCGTTCCGCCTCACCCTCACGCTGCCGAACGGGTGGACGCACGGCAGCGCCCTGGAGCCGGTGAACTTGAATCCTGTGGAGCTGAGGCGGAACGTCAACAGCTTCTTCCCGTGTTCGCTCGAAACGCTCATCGACTCGCCGCTCCTGTGCGGCCTCCACACGAAATCGCTCCCGATCGGCGCCGACGGCAAGCACCGCGTCTTCCTGGCGTGCGACAGCGAGGCCGGGCTGGACGTGCCCGCGGACGTGAAGGCCGGCTGGGAGAAGCTCGTCGAGCAGGCCGACAAGATGTTCGGCTCGCGGCCGTACGGTTCGTACACGTTCCTGCTGGCGCTTTCGGACAAGATTCGCTTCCGCGGTCTGGAACACCACGAGTCCAGCGACAACCGCCTCCCCGAGATGACGCTCCAGACGCCGCACCTGCGGCTGTACTCGGCCGGGCTGTTCCCGCACGAGTTCGTCCACGCGTGGTGCGGGAAGTTCCGCCGGCCCGCGGGGATGATCGTGCCCGACTTCCAGGCCACGCCCGACACCCGAATGCTGTGGGCCTACGAGGGGCTGACGAACTACCTCGGCTGGGTGCTCACCGCCCGCAGCGGCCTCATCAGCGCGGAGGCGGCGCGCGACGACCTGGCCGGCACCGCGGAGCGGATGAAGAACGCCCGCGGCCGCAGCTGGCGGCCGCTCGAAGACACCGGCACCAGCAGCCACGTCCTCGCCGGCTCCCGCGGGGCGTGGGGGGCGTGGCGGCGCTCCCTCGACTACTACGACGAGGGCACCCTGCTGTGGCTCGAAGTCGATGCCGTCATCCGCAAGGAGACGAACGGCGCGAAGTCGCTCGACGATTTTTGCCGCGCCTTCTTCGCCTGCCCGCCCGGCCGACCCGCGGTGAAGGGGTACACGTTCGACGACATCGTGGCGGGCCTGAACGCCGTGTGCCCCTACGACTGGAAGACGCACCTGACCCGCCGCGTGACGCTGCCGTCGGCCGACGCCCCGCTGGAGGGGTTGCTCCTCGGCGGCTGGTCGCTCGGCTACTCGGACAAGCCGAACGACACGCACAAGGCCGGCGAGAGCGTGTCGAAGGGGATGGACCTGACGGCGTCGGTGGGGGTGAAGGTGTCGGCCGACGGGGTGATCGGCGACGTGGTGCCGGACAGCCCCGCGGCGAAGGCGAAGCTGGCCCCGGGGGCGAAGGTGGTGGCGGTGAACCAGCGGAAGTTCACGCCCGAGCTGCTGAAGTCGTCGGTGGCCGCGACGCGGGCCGGCGGCAAGCTCGAGCTGCTCGTGGAGAACGGCGACTGGTTCAGCACCGCGACGGTGGCCTACAACGGCGGGCTGCGCTACCCCAAGCTCGAACGCACGCAGGCGGAGCCGGACCGCATGGGGGCGATCCTGGCGCCCAGGTAGTTGAGTTGCCGCTTGCGGCTTCGCGTTGCGAAGCGCGAAGCCGCAAGCGGCGAAGTCACTTCCCCAGTTCCACCCGCGCCACGGCGTAGACCAGGAACCGCGGCACCGCGAACCGCAGCCGCCCCTCGCGCACCTCGAACGGCACCACCACCGGCTCCCCCTCCGGCGTCACGACCCGCACCGCGGTCACCCGCGCCCCCGCCGGCAGCCGCACGTCGGCCTTCACGCCGTCCACCGCCCGCGGCTTCTCGTCCTTGATGCCGCCGCCGGGGCTGCGCTTCTCCTTCGGCTCGTCGCGGTCGTAGTTCACGAAGTGCAGCGTCAGTTCCCCGCCGGCCGCGGGTACACTGGCCGAAACCCGCACCGTTTTCGGCGCCGCGAACGTGCTGCGATCGGCCGGAAGCACGACGCGGTCCGGCAGGCCGCTCACGCCGTGGTAGCCCTTCAACCGGTCGGGCGTGGCGAGGTCGTCGGGGATCACGTCGAACAGGACGTGCCGGTCGAGCAGGTCGCGGCCCGACTTCTTGAACTCCTCGACGCTCGCCACATCCCCCTGGTGCACCTTCGACCGCGGGAACAGCAGCGCCACCTCGGCGTAGGGCCGGTTCGCCTTGAACGCCGCGTCGTTCGCCGCCAGGAAGCGGTAGTAGCGCACCAGCTCCGCGCGCGCCTCCGGGTCCTTGTGGCGGGCGTAGAAGCCCATCGGGGCGCCGCCGTTCGCGGCGAGCTCGGCGATCGCCACGCGGGTGCGCGTGGCCTCGTACTTCCCGAGCGTGAACGGCTTGTCGTCGAACGCGCCGCGGATGTAGCGGGCCTGCAACGTCGCCTCGCCGAGCACGCCGGCGGCCAGGTCGGTGAAGTTGGCCGCGCCGCCGGTGCTGTACCACAGGTAGTCCTCGTCCTTGCCCCACAGCTCCTTCGGTAGCAGGCAGCGCTCGTCGCCGCTGATCTGGCCGAAGTCGCCGAGGTGGTTCCACTGCGCCACCAGGAACCCCGGCTTCAGCGCCTTCGCGTACTTCACGAACACGTCGTCGAACGCCTGCTTCTGGCTGATCTGGCTCCACCGCAGCATCTCGAGCCGCAGCGGCGTGCTCGTTTTCGGGTCGTGCCAGCCGACGATCTCGGCGAACTTGTGCGCCTTCACGTCGTCGATGCCGAGCCCCTTGAGCGCGGCGGGCGTGTGCCGCTCGGCGAGGTAGCCGCGGAAGCCGGTCTGGCAGTGGTCGCACAGGCAGTTGTGGCGGTAGAAGTAGTTGGCGATCAGGCCGTCCACGCCGCGCTCGGCCGCGCGCTTCGTCCACGCCTTCAGCACGGTGCGCCAGTGCGGGTTGTTCAGGCACGCGGTGTACTCGCGCATCCCGCCGATGCTGTACTGCTTCGACGCCATCGGGGTGCCGTCCGCGTTGCGGGCCAGCAACTGCAGCGCGTCGGCGACGGGTTTCGGGCCGAATTCCTTCTCGTCCCACAGGTCGCGGTAGAACTTGAAGAACCCCTTCGGGCCGTCCTTGCCGTCCGGCTCGCCGACCAGGAATGTGACGTTGAAGTGCCCCACGACCTTCGCCCCGAGCTTGTGGACGGCGGCGTTGCGGTCCTCGAACCACTTGCCGCACTCGGGGATCCCGCGCACCGGGAAGTGGGCCGGGTAGCCCTTGTACTCGGGGGTGTGGACGAGGCTGAAGAAGTGTCCGCCGTAGAAGCCGAGCTGGCAGACCTCGGGCCGGGCCTCGGCGACGAACGCGAGGTAGTCGTCGTCGCCATAAGCGTCCCAGTGGGCGATCATGCGGGTGAATTCGGCGCGCGGGGGCGGCGGGTCGGCGAGCACG
>Ga0190275_10003827_pt1 | contig 10772 bp, 9 predicted proteins | sample Popmic550T_FD_133745 | JGI IMG/M metagenome (GOLD analysis project Ga0190275, IMG submission 133745) | Populus adjacent soil microbial communities from riparian zone of Yellowstone River, Montana, USA - 550 T | ecosystem: Environmental > Terrestrial > Soil > Riparian zone > Trees stand | place...
CCGCGCAGCGGAGCGGCATCGGCGGTGGCCGCGAGCACGGCAAGCGTGGCTAACGCAGCGACGAGCGCGCGCAGACGTGTGGAGCAGCGTGGCGTCCGTGCCAAGGTCATATGGGGGATGCCGGAGGACGCCGTCCATAGCGTTTCCGGCAATCTCCATTGTTAGACGGTCGCGCCCGTGAGCGCCAGCGAAATTCGCCCTCCCCATCGCAGCGCGCTGTGCTGAGTAATCCCCCTCCTGGGGGGATAAGGCAGCACAGCAGGAATGCGGCCGCACGGCTTGGACTACAAGGAACACCCGTTCGTAACGAGCGGTGCGCGGCGGCGGCTCGACGCCATCAGGCCCCCCGCAGGTGTCGGTACCACTCGCGGTTAGTTCAACTTAGTTCAGGCGCTCGACGACCGTGGCCTGGCCCTGCCCGCCGGCCACGCACATCGTCTCGAGGCCGATGGTCTTGTCGTCTGACTCGAGGTCGTTCAGCAGCGTGGTCATGATGCGGGCCCCGGTCATGCCGAACGGGTGGCCGAGCGCGATCGCTCCACCGTGAGGGTTCAGCTTCTCGAGCGGGATGTCGCACTCGCTCATGATCGGGATCACCTGGGCGGCGAACGCCTCGTTCAGCTCCACCACGTCGACTTCGTCGATCGTCATGCCGGCGCGCTCGAGCACCTTCCTGATCGCGCCGATCGGGGCGACCCCCATGATCTCCGGCTCCAGCGCGGCCGTGGCCGAGGCGACGATGCGCGCGCGTGGGTTCAGGCCGAGCTCCTTGGCCCGGGTGTCCGACATGACCAGGACGGCCGCGGCGCCGTCGTTCAGCGGGCACGAGTTGCCGGCGGTCACCTTCCCGTCCTCACGGAACACGGGCTTCAGCTCCGCCAGCTTCTCCAGCGTGGAGCTCGCCCGGGGACCCTCGTCCCGCGCGACCTGGGTGCCGTCGGGAAGCGTGACCGGCACGATCTCACGGTCGAAGAAACCGCTCTCCTGCGAGGCCACCGCCAGCTCCTGGGAGCGCTGCGCGTACTTGTCCATGTCGGCGCGGCTGACCTCCCACTTGTCGGCCACGTTCTCGGCCGTGAGGCCCATCGAGATGTAGGCGTTGGGCTGACCGTCGTTGCCCTGGAGCTTCTCGTTCTGGTCGGCGACGCCGGCCGCCTCCTGGCGCTCGTTGTAGCGGCTCACCCACTCGACTCCGGCCGCGATGTAGGTGTGGCCCTCGCCGGCGCGGACGGAGTTCGCAGCCTGGCGGATCGCCTCGAGGCTCGAGGCGCAATAGCGCGATACGGTCACGCCGTTGACCGAGTCAGGGAGCTGCTCGGACAGCAGCACCATGATGCGGCCGATGTTGAACGCCTGGAGGCCCTGGGGGAGCCCGCAGCCGGCGATCACCTCCTCGACCGACTCGGGGCTCACGTCGGGATTGCGTTCGAGCAGCTGGTCGATGACGTAGGCGCCGGTGTCGTCCGGGCGAAGGCCGGCGAGCGCGCCCTTGAAGGCGCGGCCGATGGGGGTGCGAATTGCGTCGACGATCACTGCTTCAGGCATGAATTGCCTCTCCTAAGGTGGATGAACCGGGGCGTATGAGCCTATCTCAGCGGCAGGTTCCGGTACCCGCGTCGGCGAACGAGCTGCCGGGCCGGCCCACGAAGCGCCAGTTGTAGCGCCCATCGCGCAGCCGCAGGTGCAGCACACCCCACGTGGTGTTGTCGCGCGCCTCGCTGTTCGGCTCGGGTGGCCCGAACGAGCGCAGGGGCGCCCCGCCCGTGCCCACCACGAACTGACGAACCCCCCGGTCGACGTCGAGCGCGCCGGAGGTCGTCTGTGGGGCGAACCGCTCGTAGTCGTGGTCGTGGCCCGCCAGCACCAGCTCCGCGCGATCTTCCTCGAGGGCACGCCACAGCGGCTCGACCGCGGGGCTGCCGCCGTGCCGGTTGCCTGAGCTGAACCGCGGATGGTGCATGTAGGCGAGCGTGCACTCCGCTTCACTTGCCGCCAGGTCGGCGCGCAACCAGCGCTCCTGCTCGGACCCCGCCTCGCACCCGCCGACGTGAGTGCAGTTCGAGTTCAGCGCCACCACGTGCCAGGCGCCCAGGTCGTAGCTGTACCAGCCCTTGCCGGCCTCGCCTGCCGCGGTGCCGAAGTACCCCCAGTAGCCGGCCGCTCCGGGTGTCCCGTACTCGTGATTGCCAACAGCGGGGCGGGTGCGCGCCTTGTGGCGCCCCCAGGTCGGGTCGTAGCAGCGCGCGAACTCATCGGGCGTGCCCTTCTCGTAGACCGCGTCGCCCAGTATCGCAACCGTTCCTGGCAGCCCGTCCAGCAGCCGGGCGGTGATCTCCGCGCCGGCCTTGCAGTCGGCGATGTCCCCGGCGGCCACCAGGAAGGCATCGGCCTGGGACGGGGCGGCCGGCCGGGTGACCCGCTCGCAGTTGCCGTTCGGATCCTTGGAGCCTGCGCCGATGATCCGGTCGAACGAATCCAGCAGGGCTCTGTCGCGTCCCGGCCCGCAGGACACGCGGTCCCGCACGCCGTCGGCGAGCCGGATCGTGTCGTTCCCGCGGCCACCGTAAACGAGGTCGCGGCCCGGACCGGCGATCAGCCGGTCGCGGCCCGGACCCCCGGAGAGCCGGTCGCGGCCCGGACCCCCAGATAGCCGGTCATGCCCGCGTCCGCCTATCAGCCGGTCGGCCCCCCCTTTCCCGAACAGGCGGTCGGCCCCCGGTGTGCCCCGTAACACGTCGCGCCCGCCATCGCCACGAAGGGTCGCTGCGCCGGCCGTTGCGCTCACGATGGCGCAGCAGGCGGCGCCGAGTGCAACGGTGCGCGTGATCGTCCGTTTGAGGGGGCGAGGATCGGGCATGCTTGCGCCGCCATCCGGGCGGGCCTCAACCCAAAGTACATGAGGGCGCGAGATCGGTCGCGCCCTCGGTACCGCTCCCTAACCTCCCTCGACCGGCGCGTATCCGTACCAGTCGCCGGCGGTGCCGACCACGACCCGTGAAGCCCGTCCCTTCATCAGCGACCAGGCGTAGAGCCACATTTCGTCGTACTCGTCGCCCGACAACGCACGGCCTTCGAGCCGTGAGTCGATCGCGCTCATCGCGACTCCCGTGTCGGCGAGGTCCTCGAGCTCCGTGGCCAGCAATGCTCTCTCTCGAGTGTCGATCGCTCACCTCCCTCTCGGAGTCGGTGTAGAACAAGAAGCTTCCCGCAATTCCGGGCCGTCGTTAAGGGGGCGTGCCCGGAACTTCACGCAAACTGCGGCGTTGACGCTTTGTCACACGCTCGGACCGCGCAAGCTCCGGCGGATACGGCTCGTGCAGCATCTTGCTGCGGGCATGGAACTCGATCAGCGCCGGGAGCCCTGCGGCCGCGGCAGCGCGCACGCCGGCGAGGGCGAACGCCTTCGTGAGGAAGTGATGGCGGAGATCGGGGTCGTTCATCCCGGCCTCGTCCTCGACGGCCGCGTGGGGGAACCGCTCCAGCACCCGCGCGGCGAACAGCCCGGGGCCCGAGTCGAACGCGGCGCCGTCGTCGTCGGTTTGGAAGACCTTCGCGTCGCGCACCCCGCATGACGGCGAGCGTGCCTTGAGGATGAACCCGTCCGCGGTGCCGAGCCCGCTCAGGAAGTCGCGCGAGAACGACTCCATCTGCGCGGTCACGTCGCGGCCGGTGGCAGGCTGCACCATGTTCGCGGCGCCGGATCGCCGCACGAGCCGCACGGGATCGCGCGGCACGCCGAGGCCGATCTCGAGCTCAGGGCAGATGGGGACGAAGTCGACGTGCGGCTCGAGCTCCTCGCGCAGGCTGGCCCGGACCACCTGGCCGTCGTAGCGGCACGAGTCGAAGTCGATGCAGCGGCTGATCACGACGCGGGGCCGAGGATGCTCGCTCATGAGTCGCGGTGGGTCTAGAGCACCAGGCCGGCGATCCGGCGCAGGGTGGCGGCGTCGCCGCCGATCACCAGCGTGGTGACGATCGACTCGCGCCAGGCCTCCAGGTCGTCACGGATCTTGTCCTCCGAGCCGACCAGCGCCAGCTCCTCCACGAGTCGTGTCGGGACCGCGGCGGCGGCCTCGTCCTTCTTTCCCTCCAGGTACAGGTCCTGGATCCGCTTCGCCTCGGCCTCGTAACCGAGCCGCACCGCGACGTCGTGGTGGAAGTTCGCGCCGCGTGCGCCCATCCCGCCGAAGTAGAGCGCGTACATGGGGCGGATGAAGTCGGCTGCCTGCTCGACGTCGTCGTGGATGATCACCGGCACCGTCGCCGCGACCTCGAAGTCGTCCCACGAGCGCCGGGCGCCGGGCCGGGCAAAGCCTTCCGCGAGCGCATCCTTGTAGAAGCCGGCGTTGCGCGGCGAGAAAAGGGCGAGCCAGCCGTCGCAGATCTCGGCCGCCAGGGCGACGTTCTTGGGCCCCTCCGCGCCGAGGAAGATCGGGATGTCCTCGCGCAGCGGGTGGACCGTCGACTTGAGCGGTTTCCCGAGTCCGGTGCCGTCCGGGTACGGCAGCGGGTAGTGCGGCCCCTCGTTCGTCACCGGGCCCTTGCGGGCGATGATGTCGCGCACGATCTGCACGTACTCGCGGGTGCGCGCGAGTGGCTTGTCGAACGGCATGCCATACCAGCCCTCCACCACCTGCGGGCCGGAAACGCCGAGGCCGAGGATGAACCGGCCGCCCGAGAGATGGTCCATGGTGATCGCCGCCATCGCGGCCGCCGCCGGTTGGCGCGCGGACATCTGCATGATCGCCGTGCCGAGCTGCGCGTTCTGCGTCCTGGAACCCCACCAGGCCAGCGGGGTGAGCCCGTCCGAGCCATAGGCCTCCGCCGTCCACACGGAGTGGAAGCCGAGCCGGTCGGCCTCCGCGATCGCCTCCTCCACGCCCGGCGGAGGGCCCGCACCCCAGTAGCCGGTGTTCAGGCCGAGCTTCAGATCCTGCGCCATCGCAGCGGACCCTATCCCTAGTAGTGGCCGCGGCGCACCCGCACGACGTCGCCCCGGCGGATCCCGTGGTCCGCGGCCCAGCCGGCACTCACCTCCAGCGCGCGGTCGGCGGGCCGGTCGGGAGAGTAGGTCGCAAGCGGTGCATTCGGGCTCCGCGGCGGAGGCACGTCGGCGGTCACGTCGACCACCCGGCCGTCCCGGATCCAGACGATGTCGATCGCGAACCGCATGCCCTTCATCCAGAAGGAAGGCGAGTCGTTGGCCAGCAGGAAGAGCATGCCCTCCCCCTCGGCGAGGCTCTCCCGGCCGGAGAGCCCGCGCTGCCGGGATTCCCTGTCGCCCGCGATGTCTGCAATGACCGTCGCCTCGCCCACCTGCACCACCCTTTCGGCGGTGGACCGCTGCTGATCGTCGCCGCAGGCCGCAAGGGCGATCCCGGCCGCCGCCAGGATCAGGATCCGTCTCATGCGGCTATTCCACCACGGACCCGGGAATACTGGGCCACTGTGATCGACCTTCACTGCCACATCCTGCCGGGCCTCGACGACGGGTCACGCGACCTCGACGACAGCGTCGGCATGGCGCGCCAGGCAGTCGCGGACGGCATCGAGGTGATTGCGGCGACGCCTCACATCCATGCGAACCACGCCGTTGTGATCGACGAGCTGGAGGAGCGGGTGGGACAGGTCAACGCCGAGCTGGCACGGCAGCAGGTCGAAGTGCGGGTCGTGACAGGCGGCGAGGTGTCGGAGCCGATGCTCGACCAGCTCGACGACGATGACGTGCGACGGGTATCGCTCGGGGGGCAGGGCTGGATCCTCGTCGAGCCGCGCCCCGGGCCGCTCAGCGATCACCTGGAGCTGGCGATCGGTGCGCTCACCCGGCGCGGCTTCCGCAGTCTCGTCGCGCACCCGGAGCGCCATGCGGGCGGCGACTTCCGGGAACGGATGCAGGCGCTGGTCGAAGCAGGAGCGCTGATCCAGGTGACGGCGGCCCTGATCGCCGACGGGCCGGCCGCGCCAGTGATGCTCGAGCTGGCCGCACTCGGCCTCGTGCACGTGCTCGCCTCCGACGCACACTCGTCGCGGGCCGGGCGGCCGGTGAAGCTCAGCCACGGGGTCGCCCGATTGCGGGAGGTGCCGCCGATGGCTCCGTACGCGGGGTGGGCGGTGCGCGAGGGACCGGCGGCGATCCTCGGAGGCGAGGACGTGATGCCGCCCTTCGCGCCGGTGCTGGAGCTTGATTAGAGCTCGCGTAGCGCGACGCGCGGGAGCAGGTCCTCGATCACCGTCTGCGAGCCCGTGCCCAAACCCTCGCGCAGGAAGTTCGCCGCCCCCGCCGCTGCGCCCCAGCGCAGCGCCTCCTCGAGGGACAGCCCCTGCGCGAGCATCGCGGCCATCGCGCCCACCATCGAGTCCCCGGAGCCCTCCGGTGCGCCCTCCTCGAAGCGCGGAGGAGTCAGCTCCCAGGTCTGCTCGCGCGTCGCGATCAGCGCCGGGTCGCCCCCGCGGGTGACCATCACGCACCCCGCACCGGCCTCGAGGACCGCCTCGGCACCGGAGCGCATCTCGTCCGCGGTCGACACCGCGCCTTCGACGAACTCGGCGAGCTGCCAGTCGTTCACCTTCACGATGTCCGGCTCACCCTCCAGCGCGCTGTTCAGCCGCGGTGGTGAGAGGTCCACGATCGTGCGTGTGTCTCCGGCGCGGGTGTCCGCGACCAGCTTGCCGTAGACCTCGACCGGCAGCGACTCCGACGGCACGGGCCCGCACAGCACCATCACCTCGCTCGCGAGCGCCGACGTCACGGTGAGCGAGACGAGGTCGTCCAGCTCGTGCCGGGTCGGCGCGGCGCTCCAAGCGAATGCGATCGGATCACGCTCGCCTGAGCGGCGGTCCATCACGTAGGAGCCGCTCAAGACGGCGGTGCGCACCAGCCGGCGGCTGCCCGGCAGCTCGTCGAGCAATGGCTGCAGGACCTTGCCGGTCTCCCCGCCGATGAAGCCGCACAGCACCGGGTCCGCCCCCAACTCGCCCGCCATGCGCGCGACCCACACTCCCTGGCCCGCAGGGTGCAGGTGCAGATCGTCGCTCTCGCCCCGCCGCTCGATCGTGACCGCGAGCAGTGGATGCGGGCCGAAGACCGTGACCTGGGCGGGCATCCGGGGATGCTAGCCGCGCACCGGTGTCTTCAAACCCCGCGCGCCAAGGCGCGCGCAAACGTCACGGAATGAAGATGCCCTGGGCCGCGAACTTCTGGTTGCCGTCGGCTGTCGCGGCGAGGCCGTCCGGCCCGCCGTCGTTCACGCGGACCTGGCTCAGCTGGACGATCGCGCGCTGACCGTCGCGCACGGCGCCGGGCACGATCGCGTTGGCAGTCGTGGCGACCGCGCACTGGCCGCCGACGTCATCCGGCGTGCCGGAGCATTGAATCGTGACCGGGAAGGGGAAGTCGACCGACGTTGCCGCGTCCTCACCACCGCCCGCCTCTACGCCGTTGAACCGGTCCGTCACCCTGAGGTCCGCCGTGGCCTCGAGCTCGCCGATGTAGTCGCTCCCGGCGGCCGCGTTCTGGCCCCCGCACATGTCCCCCTCCTGCAGGGAGCCGCAGCGCACGTCGGTGATGGACGCCGAGATCGTCACGTCGGAGTCCTCGGGCGGCCCCGGATCGCCCACGCGCACGCCGAGCCGCACGAATCCCACCGACTTGGAGTGGGCCCCATTGGCGTCCGGCGTCCCGACCGTCAGATCGGACGTCTGCGCCGGGGGCGCGCATGACGGGAAGGCGAGCGGTGGCCCGTGCGTGCGGTTCGGCGCCGTGCACGACTCATAGGCGGGGACGAGTGACACGCGCAGCGGGCTGGCGCCCGCCGGGCGCGGGTAGCCGGCCCCGCCCTCGGAGATGTCCCGTACCTCGAGGTTCGGGTCGGCCGCGATCTCGTCCTCGCAGAACGCCTCGTCCTTCCACTCCTTGTCGGAGAACATGCGGGTCTGGTCGGCGAAGTAGGGCGAGTTCGGGTTCGTGGACTGGGAGTACGTCAGGATCGTGCGCGTGTCGACGGGGCAGTCCGGGTCGTCGGTGAACTGCGCGGCCATCACGAAGCTCGAGCCGTGCGGCACGTTGCTGTAGAGATTCCCCCGCGGCGGATCCCATCCGACGTTGATCGCGTTGAACACGCCCACGCCGCCAGGGCCGCCGTGGATCGGGATCCGTTCCGCGCCGCGGCGCTCGTACTGCACGTCGCCCAGCCGTGCATCGAGCGCGATGCCGTTGTCGCGCAGGTCCTTGACCGCGTCCGCAAAGGACTGCTCCACAGCCGGGTTCGCGATGTTCAGGCCGTACGGGGTGTGGACGGCGTCGTTGGCGTCGAACTGATTCGTGTAGAGGCCGGGAGTACCCGCCACCGGCACCGCACCCAGCGCCCGGCTCGCGAACCGCCGGAACAGGATCGCGCCGCGGCTGTCGAGGTCGTCCTTCAGGTCCCACGCGCGCAGCACCGGGCAGGCCTCGCTGACGTCCACCGGCCCGCCGGTTCCGGTCATCACCGGCGTCGCCTCGCAGAACGTCGCCAGCTCGTCCCGCCACAGCTCGCCCGCGTACTGGCGGTTCTGGAAGACCGTGTCCTGCAGCTGCTGGAGGGTGTACCGGTCCCCGGACCATCCGTCGAAGCCGGTCAGCCGTTGCTCGACCTGCACGAGCCCGGACCGCGTGCGCAGCGAGCGCTCCGTGCGCTCGTCCCCGATGATGCGGTCGAAGCCCTCGAGCGGCTCTTCGGGGTTCGAGAGCCAGTAGGAGTCGTTGGAGTTGGTCACGTAGTCGTCGCGGAACATCTTCGGCAGGTTGCCGGGACCGAAGATGCCGGGCTCGACCGCGTCCGGGTCGGTCCCCCATTCGCATGCCGACAGAGAGCCATCCAGCACCGGCAGGCCGAGCGCCTCGAACGTGCCGCGTCCGAGTTCCGTGTTGCACGTGGCGGCCTTCTCGTTCGTCACGTGGGGCACCACGGAGATGTCCGCGTACAGCGCATCCCCCCCGGAGTCGGCCGCGATCGTGTTCACCCACGGCACACCCTGGTTGCGCTCCAGGATCTCACGCAGCTCCTGCACGCTCTGGGCCAGGTTCGTCTCGAAGAAGTGGTTCAGGTAGCGGAAGTTCCCCGCGTTCGCGTCGCCGATCGACCATGCGGTGGTGGGCGTCCAGGGAAACAGTGGCAGCCCGAAGATCGACGTCATCACGGGCCCGTGGTGGCTGGAATAGAGCGTCCGGGAACGCGTCGAAAGTGACCCGTCCGCGTTCTTGACCGTGACGGTCACCGGGTCCGCCGTCATCTGGCGCGGCTGCCCGTCGTACAGATACGTGGTCGGGGAGCCGGGCACGAGCCTCAGCTCGAACGGGGTGAAGCGGAATGCCGTCGAGACCGTGTGGCTCCACGCGAGGTGGTCCGTGTGGCCGATGTTGATCACCGGCACGCCGAACAGGCTCCCACCGCTCACGTTCACCACGCCCGGGATCGTGAGCTGCGACTCGAAGAAGCGCTCCGAGCCGTCCCAGGGGAAGTGGGGGTTGCCGAGCACCATCCCGCGCCCGTTCTCGGTCGCGTCGCGCCCGAGGCCGTAGGCGTTGGAGCCGATCCCGCCGAGCGGCAGGCGCTCGCCGAGCTGGCCGATCATCTGCGCTTGCTCGGCGCTCGTGGTCGGGGTCGGCCCGGCGCCGGCCGGCGGCTGCGCGCCCCCGATGCCGTCGATCGCGACGCCCTGGCTGGCGAGCAGGCCGAGCTGGTAGAAGCGCTGGTAGGCGTCCATCTCGGTGATCGGGCGCACCCACGGCTCTCCGTCGCAGCGCGGGTCGGTGATGTTGCTCACGCCCGTGTCGCGCAGCCAGCGGTTGTAGCCGGCCACATAGCCGCGCACGGCCTCCTTGATCTCGGGCCGCGGGCCGCGCGGCGGCTCCTGCGCGAGCAGGTCCTCGATCACGCCCTTGTCCTTTACGCGCTGGAAGAAGAAGTCGCTGTTGAGGTTCGTTTGCCTGGCGCCGTTGCCGCCCTGGTCGTACGTCGCGTCGGGTCCGAACCAGCGGGAACGCTCGGCGTTGGAGGTCACGTAGGTGTCCGCCAGCACGCAGATGTTCGCCTCCGCCGCGACGTAGCCGTAGCCATAGCCCAGGCCGGCGAAGTTCGACGCGAGGATGTGCGGAATGCCGTGCGACGTGGTCCGGATCGTCGCGTGGAGGCCGTCACCGGGCGCGTCGAGCGACTCGTCCGCGCTCGCGGCGCTGCCGGCGTTCAGCAGCGCGACCGCGCAGGCTGCCACGACAAGGGCCGCGAGCAGCAGTGAACCGACCCGGCCATACCGAACGGACGAAGACCCGACGCTTGCCCTCAACTCTTTCCTCCCCCTGTGAACCAGCCTGAGCGCCGGGCGTATACCCGGATGAACGGCTTTTCAGTCAGGCGGACCAGCGCACGGGGAGGGAGAGCATCCCGTACAGGCCGGTGATCGTGTCGTAGGCGGGCTCGCCGTCCAGCTCGAGCGCGCGCATCCGCGGCGCCAGGAACGCCAGGCCCTCCTGCAGCTCGGCGCGGGCCAGGTTCGCGCCCATGCAGAAGTGCGGCCCGGCACCGAACGTGAGTGACTTGGCTACCCCGCGCTCGGCGGAGATGTCGAACCGTTCCGCATCCGAGTCGCCCTCTGCCTCGCGGTTCGCGTTCCACGCCGAGGCGAACACGACCGTGCCCACGGGGAAGGTGATGTCCCGGAACTCCACGTCTTCGAGCATCACCCGGGTCGTGAAGGGCGCAACGGGCTCGAAGCGCAGCACCTCCTCTGCGGCC
>Ga0190275_10003828_pt1 | contig 10772 bp, 6 predicted proteins | sample Popmic550T_FD_133745 | JGI IMG/M metagenome (GOLD analysis project Ga0190275, IMG submission 133745) | Populus adjacent soil microbial communities from riparian zone of Yellowstone River, Montana, USA - 550 T | ecosystem: Environmental > Terrestrial > Soil > Riparian zone > Trees stand | place...
CGCCGCGTCGACGCCGTCCCGCGCGAACCGCACCGCCCCGTCGCCGAGGAGCACGTTCACGCCGCCGGCGTGGTTGCTCCGCGCCGCCTTGAACCCGGCCGACGTGAACATCTGCGGGCCGGGCGTGTTCAGGTTCGTCACGCAGTCGTACCGGTCGGTGTTCGGCGGGAAGTAGTGGTTGTAACTCACGCACCGCACCTCCCCCGCCACCCACTGGAAGCCGCGCGGCTGCTGGAAGTTCCACGAACTCGGGCTGCCGCACCGGGCCGGGTCGATCGGTGGGGCGACGTTGCCGTACACCTGCTTCGCCGTCCCCGGCGGCGTACTCCCGCCGACCGCCGCCCCCTCGCCGAGCAGGCTCTCGGAGAACGACGCCGTGTTCGACAGGCCGTCGGTCACGTCCGCGAACCGGCCGAACACCTGCGCCCGGAACATCCCGTCGGCGTCCCACGGCGAGCCGTAGGGGGCGCCGCCGTTGGTCGTGCCCGAACCGGTGGAAGCGGTGTAGTTGGACGGGCCGAACGACGCCACGCCGTACCCGCCGGCGACCGGCTGGCCCCGGTCCGACGGGCACAGGAACAGCGGCACCACCTGCGCCACCGCGAACTGGTTCTCCGGGTCCACCTGGAGCGACGGGTACAGGTACACCGGCTTGTCCAGGTTCATCCGGTTGTAAATCGCCGTCTGCTCCAGGTACGGGTTCAGAAGCGCCAGCACGCTCCACGAATAGAAGTACGGCGGCACCACCCCGACGTAGGGCGGCTTCACGACGCCGGGGAACAGCGGCGGCGTCACCCCGCGGCCCGACTCGTAGTTGTGCAGCGCCAGGCCGATCTGCTTCAGGTTGTTCTGGCACTTGGCCCGCGCCGCCGCCTCGCGGACCTTCTGCACGGCCGGCAGGAGCAGCCCGATGAGGATGGCGATGATGGCGATGACGACCAGCAGCTCGATGAGCGTGAACGCCCGGCGGTGGGGGTGAACGGCCCGCACGAATTCTCCAGCCTACCCAGAACGGGGAGATTGCCGGGCCGGTACCCGGCTCCTTGACACCTGCCCGGTTCCTATTATATCGTCCCCGAACGGGTTGCGCCGCCCCGACTTGGGAATTCGCCGCGCACCCGCTCCCGCCCACCACAGCACCACCTGAGACGCACACCATGCCCCGCGCCCTTCCCGGCTGGCTGGCCGCCGTGGCCGCCCGCCTGGCCCGCCGCCCCGTCCGCCGCCCGGCCCGCCGCCCGCTCGCCGCCGAGCCGCTCGAAGCCCGCGAGGTGCCGGCGACGTACTCCTGGACGCCGACCGGGCCGGGGGCGTACAGCTGGACCGACCCGGCGAACTGGACCGGCGGCCCGGTCGGCACCTACCCCGACGCCGTCGGCGACGTGGCCGTGCTGAGCGGGACGCTGACCGGCAACCAGCTCATCAACCTGAACGACGCCATCACCCTCGGCGCGCTCAACATCGGCTCGTCGGGCACGGCCGGGGGGTACACCGTCGCCGCGAACGGCACCGGCAACGGCCTGACCTTCGACTCCGACCTCGGTACCGCCGTCCTGAACGGGATCGGCGACGGCACCGGCGACGCCGTCCTCGCTCCGATCACCCTGATCGACAACCTCACGATCACCGGCGGCGGAACGGACACGCTGGCGCTGGCCGGCGGCGTCAACGCCCCCGCCGCCCGGACGCTGACCGTCGCCGGCACCGTCACCCTCCTCGACGACGCCACGGTCGGCCCGAACGTCACCCTGGCCGGGACGGGGACGCTCGCCGCCGTCCCGGTTACCTACTCCACGTCGTTCTACGACGGCGCCCTGTACGCCTTTCACGCCGACACCGGGGCGCAGCTGGCGACGCTCGTGGCGCCGAACGCGGGGGCGGCGTCGCTGGTCCTGCCGGCGGGGCTGACGGTCGGCCCGGACGGCAACCTGTACGTCAGCAACCAGGGGTTCGGGTTCGGGTCGAACAGCATCGCCCGGTACAACCTCGACACGTTCGCGGTTGAGACGTTCATCACCGCCGGCCAGCTGGCCGCCGTCCCGCTGACCAACGGCGGCGACGCCGAGTTCAGCCCGGCCGGCCTTCAGTTCGGGCCGGACGGCGACCTGTACGTCAGCCAGAACGGCGGGTTCGGCGGCGCCAACCCGGACGCCGTGGTCCGCTTCGACGTGACGAACACCGCCGGCGTCCTGTCGTACGGCGGCACCTTCACCACGGTCGCGGGGGCGCAGAACCAGCCGAACGGGCTGACGTTCGGGACCGCGGCCGGCGACGAGACGACGCTGTACGTGGGGACCGCCGCCGGCGTGGTGCGAATCGCCAACGCCACGACCGTCCCGGGCGCCGCGGTGCCGTTCATCCTCCCCGGCCCCGGCAGCGGCGGGCTGGAGTTCGCCGCCGGCCTCGCGTTCGGCTCGGACGGCGACCTGTTCGTTGCCGACCTGGGGGCGTTCACCGGCGCGGGGAAGGTGCTCCGGTTCAACCCGGACGGCACGTTCGACTCGGAGGTCGTGGCCGCCGGCAGCGGGGCGAACCCGGGCGACCTGTTCGGCCAGTTCCCGTCCGACCTGTACTTCGACCCGCAGGGCCGGCTGGTGGTCGTGAACCTCGGCCCGGCCGGGGGGAGCGTCCCGTCCAACGACTACGCCGGCTCCCTGTACCGGTACACCGTCCCCGCGTCGTCGAACCCCGGCGCCTTCGACACCGCCCTGGTGACCGCCGCCCAGTTCCCCGACACCCAGGACACGCCGGCCGTCGGCGACGACGAGGCGACCGGGATCGTGCCGTCGCAGGCGGAGCGCGTGGGGGCGGCGACGCTGACCGTCCTCGGGCGGCTGTCCCCCGCCGGGGACGGCGCCGTGGGCACCCTGACCGTCCCGTCCCTGACCCTGTCGCCGACCAGCATCTACACGTTCGAGCTGGGCGCGGGCGGGAACGACCGCATCACCTCGACCGGCACGGTGGCCCTGAACGACGCCGTCGCCAGCTTCGGCGCGATCGGCGGGTTCGCCGCCCCGCTCGGGAACGTGTACACGATCGTGTCCGCGGCCGCCGTCACCGGCACCCTCGGGGCGCTGGCCGACGGGGCGGTGTTCAGCGACGCCGGGGTGGAGTACCGCATCAACTACACGGCCACGACCGTGACCCTCACCCGCGTCCAGTCACCGGAGATCACCAGCGGCGGCGCCGCGACGTTCTACACCGGCCGGGCGAACACCTTCACCGTGACCTCGACCGGCACGCCGACGATCACGTACACCCTGGGCGGCGACCCGCTCCCGCCCGAGCTGACGTTCAACACCACGACCGGCGAGCTGTCGGGCACGCCGACCGTGGCGACGACGTACAACCTGACCGTGACCGCCACGTCGAGCGCCCCGGGCCTGACGCCGGACACCGAGCCGCTGGTGCTGACGGTGCTCGCCGGCGCGGCCCCGGACATCACCACCGCGAACAACGCCGCGGTCGTGCAGGGCACCGGCGGCACGTTCGACGTGAACGCGACCGCCACCCCGGACGCGACGTTCGCGCTGACCGGGGCGCCGGCCGGGGTGACGATCGACCCGACGACCGGCCTCATCACGGTCGGCACGACGGTGCCGAACGGGGTGTACACGTTCGACGTCACCGCCGCGAACGGCGTGGCCCCGGACGACGTGCAGCCGTTCACGCTGACCGTCGGCACCGTCCCCGAGGTGACCAGCCCCGGCACCGCGACGTTCTACACGAACCGCGACAACACCTTCACCGTGACCGCGACCGGCTTCCCGACGCCGGTGCTGTCGTCCGACCCGCTGCCGGCCGGGCTGATGTTCGACGCCGGCACCGGCATCCTCAGCGGCACCCCGACCGTGGCGCCGGGGGACTACACCATCACCTTCACGGCGACGAACGCCGTCGGGAGCGACGCCGAGGTGCTGACGCTGACGGTGGCGGCGGGCGTCGCCCCGCTGATCACGACGGCGAACAACGCGGCGGTCGTGCAGGGCACCACCGGCACGTTCGACGTGAACGCCACCGGCACCCCGGCCCCGACGTTCTCGCTCACCGGCGCCCCGGCCGGCGTGACCATCGACCCGACGACCGGCCTCATCACCGTGACCCCGGCGGTGGCGAACGGCGTGTACCCGTTCACCGTCACCGCCGACAACGACGTGGCCCCGGACGCCGTCCAGTCGTTCACCCTGACCGTCGGCACCGTCCCCGAGGTGACCAGCGGCGGGAGCGTCACGTTCATCTCCGGCGTGCCCGCGAGCTTCCCGCTCACCGCGACCGGCAGCCCGGCGCCGACCATCACCGTGACCGGCGCCCTGCCGGCCGGCGTGACGTTCAACTCGACCACGAACACGATCGAGGGGACGCCGACGGCGACCGGCCCGTTCACCGTCACGGTGACGGCCACGAACGCCGTCGGCTCGGACGGCGAGCCGCTGACGATCACGGTGCAGGCCGGGGCCGCCCCGGCCTGCACCACGCCGAACACCCTCCTGGTCGGCACCGCGACCGGCGGCACGCTCGACGTGAACGCCACCGGCAACCCCGCCCCGACGTTCTCCCTCACCGGCGCCCCGGCCGGCGTGACGATCGACCCGACGACCGGCCTGCTGACGGTGCCGGCGGGGCTGGCGGTGAACACCTACACGTTCGACATCACCGCCACGAACCCGCTCGGCGGCGCCACCCAGACGTTCACCCTGACCGTCGGCTCGCCGCCGGCGTTCACCAACGCCACCAGCACGGTGTTCCCCGCGGGGCAGGCGGGGAGCTTCGTGTTCACGGCCACCGGGTCGCCGGCGCCGACGTTCGCGTTCACCGGCGGGACGCTGCCGCCGGGAATCACGCTGTCGCCGAGCGGCACCCTGAGCGGCACCGCGACGCAGGTCGGCACCTTCCCCATCACCGTCACCGCGTCGAACGGGGTGAGCCCGAACGCGACCCAGCAGTTCACTCTGACCATCGGCCAGGGGCCGGTCATCACCAGCGCCAACGTCGCGGCGGTCGGGTCGGCCGGCGGCACCTTCCAGGTGACCGCGACCGGCACGCCGGCCCCGACGTTCGCCGTCAGCGCCCAGCCGGCCGGGGTGACCATCAACCCGACCACCGGCCTGCTGACGGTGGCCGCGGGGGTGACGCCCGGCGTCTACAACCTGACCGTGACCGCGACGAACGCGGTCGGCGGGGCGAACCAGGTGCTCAACCTGACGGTCACGTCCGCGCCGGTGGCGGTGCCGCCGGACCTCCCCTCGCGGCTGGCGGTCGGCGGGCAGACGAACGGCGGCGCGGCCCTGTTCGACCCGAACGCGGCCGGCACTTATGCCACCACCCCGACGGCGACCGTGAACCCGTTCGCCGGGCTCGGCGTGCTGGTGCGGTCGGCGGTCGGCGACGTGAACGGCGACGGGATCGACGACACCATCGTGGTGACCGGGCCGGGCACGCCGGTGCGGTTCGCGGTCGTCAGCGGGGTGGACAACCGCACCCTGCTGGTGGGGCCGACCGCGGCGTTCGCCGGGAGCGAAGATTTTGCCGGCGGCGCGTTCGTCAGCACCGGCGACCTGGACGGCGACGGCCGCGACGACATCGTGCTGTCGCCGGACCAGGGCGGCGGCGCGCGGGTGGTGGTGATGGCGTTCCGCGGCGGCACGCTGCAGGTGGTGGCGAACTTCCTGGGCATCGACGACCCGGGCTTCCGCGGCGGCGCCCGGACCGCGGTCGGCGACGTGAACGGCGACGGCCGGCCGGACCTGGCGGTCGCGGCCGGGTTCCTCGGCGGTCCGCGGGTGGCCCTGTTCGACGGGAAGACGGTGATCCCCGTCACCGTTATTCTTGGCATCACGGAGAGGCTCGTCACCAACCCCCTGACCCGGCTGGTGAACGACTTCTTCGCCTTCCCCGGCGCCGACGCCGAGACCCTCCGCAACGGCGCCTACGTGACGATCGGCGACATCACCGGCGACGGGTTCGGCGAGCTGATCTTCGGCGGCGGGCCGGGCGGCGCCCCGCGGGTGTTCATCCTGAGCGGGGCGGTGGTGAGCACCGGGAACGTGAGCGGGGCGCAGGCGGCGCCGGTGGCGAACTTCTTCGTCGCCAACAACAGCGCCGACCGCGGCGGCGCCCGGGTGGGCGTGGTGGACGCGAACGGCGACGGCCGGGCCGACCTGGCGGTCGGCAGCGGGCCGGGCCAGCCGGCGCGGGTGCGGGTGTACCTGGCGCAGAACGTCACGGCGAACGGCGAGCCGGCCCCGTTCCAGGACCTGTTCCCGTTCACCGGCGAGGTGCTGACCGACGGGGTGTACGTGAGCTGAGTCGTCCGCCGCTCGCGGCGTTGCACCGCGGTGCAACGCCGCGAGCGGCGGAGCCCTTACTTCCGCTTGAACTCGTCCGTCTTCTTGTCGTCGCCCTCGAGCTGCAGCTCGGTGGCGGTCAGCTTCTTGATCGTCGCCGACTGCTCGAACGCCGCGTCGCCGAACTTCAGCTTCACCGTCAGCTTCGCCTTCTCGATCTTGTACGTCCCGGTGCCGACCTCGTCCTTGTCGCCCTTCACCTTCACGGTGAACTTCCCGTCCTTGGCGAACTCGAGGGTGCTGCCGGCCGGCAGGTCGGCGGACTTCGTCACCTCCCACACGCCGACGATCTTCGTCGCCTCGTCCTGGGCGCGGGTGCGGGCCGTGCCGCCGAGCACCAGCACCGCCACCAGCCCCACCCCGAACGCCGTCAGCCGCCCCATGTGAATCCCTCCAGGTGGTCGGGCCGAACCGCCGGCCCTCGGGTCGGGAGATGTTACGCGAGGCGGCGCGCCGCCGCAAGCCGCACGCTTTTCCGCGCGCCCCGGTTGACACCGGCGATCCCACCGGGTAAAGTTTGGTGAGACGCAATCTCAACAAGGTTCGCGTTCCCGCCACGCCCGGGTTTGGAACCCGCCGATGTCGCTGCCTCAGCTGGACGACCGCCTCTGCCCCGACCCGTGCGCCGGCCCCTGCGGCGGGTGCGAGGACCGCATCGTCTGCCGCTGCCTCGGCGTCACCGAAGGCCACATCATTGAGGCCGTCGTCACCCTCGGCCTGCGCACCGTCAAGGACGTCCGCGGCGCCACCGGCGCCGGCGACGGCTGCACCTGCTGCCACAAGCAGATCCGCGCCCTCATCGAGGTTCACACCTCGGTCGAGGTCGAGGTCCGGCTCGCCGCCGCCGGCTGATCCCCTCATCCCGCCGCCCCTCCGCGGTCGATCTTGCATTCCGATTGTGATTTCGGAATAGTGCCGGCCGCCCGAATCGCACCCCGCGGAGATTCGCGCCCCGGAGACGCTACACCCCGGCAGGGACGCCGATGGGGCCGCCGCGCCAGCTCGTGGTCATCGCCGACGACTTCGGGATCGGCCCCGACACCGACCGGGGCATCCTCGAACTCGCCGCCGCCGGCCTCGTCACCGGCACGACGCTGCTGGTGAACTCGCCGCACGCCGCGGCCGCGGTCGCCGGGTGGAACCGCGCCGGCCGCCCGCTCGACCTCGGCTGGCACCCCAACCTCACGCTCGACCAACCGATCCTGCCCGCCGACCGTGTGCCGTCGCTGGTGCGGGCGGACGGCACGTTCTGGCCGCTCGGGGCGTTCATGCGGCGGTCGCTGCTGGGGCGGATGAACCCGGCCGAAGTCGCGGCGGAACTGGCGGCGCAGCACCGGCGGTTCCTGGAGTTGGTCGGCGCGCCGCCGCGGGTCGTGAACTCGCACCAGCACTCGTCGCTGTTCCGGCCGGTGACGCGGGTGCTGTTCGACTTCCTGGCGGGCTGGCCGGCCCGGCCGTTCGTGCGGCGGGTGCGCGAGCCGTGGCGGCTGCTCGCCCGGGTGCCGGGGGCGCGGGTGAAGCGCGTCGTGCTGAACCGCCTGGGGCGGCGGCAGGCGCGCGACCTGGACCGGGCCGGCTTTCCCGGCTGCGACTGGCTGGCCGGCATCACCGACCCGCCGTTCGTGACCGACGCGCGCTTCCACGCCCGCTGGCTGGCGCACACGCCCGGGCGCACCGTGGAGCTGATGTGCCACCCGGGCTACCACGACCTCACGCTCGTGGGCCGCGACGCGGCGGCCGACGACGAGTACGTGCGGCGGCGGGTGGACGAGCTGGCGCTGTTCCGCCGGCCGGAACTGCCGGACCTGATTCGCGCCGCGGGGTTCGTGCTGGCACGCCCGAGCGAGCTGGGCGCCGCCGCACGGCGGGCGGCCTAGAGCGGACTTCGGGAAGGCGTAGCGGGCGAAGCCCACCCGTGGCAACGGGTGGGCTTTCCGCAGGTGCTACAGCGACACGGGAACCGCTCGACGACAGACGACCCGAGACCGACCCGAAGGCTCCCTCCATGCCCGCCCGCCCGCGCCTGAGCGTCGTCTGCCCGGCCTACCAGGAGGAAGACGTCCTCCCGAAGTTCCACGCCGTGCTCGTCCCCGCCGTCGAGCCGCTGGCCGCCGACTTCGACCTCGAACTCCTCTACGTCGACGACGGCTCCCGCGACGGCACCCTCGACGTGATCCGCGGCTTCGCCGCCGCCGACCCGCGCGTCCGGTACGTCGCCCTCAGCCGCAACTTCGGCCACCAGGCGGCGCTGACCGCCGGCCTCGACCACGCCACCGGCGACGCCGTGGTGTCGCTCGACTCCGACCTGCAGCACCCGCCGGCGCTCATCCCGGTGCTGGTGGCGAAGTGGCGCGAAGGGTTCGACGTGGTGCTCACCATCCGCGGCGACGACCGCCGCCTGGGGTGGTTCAAGCGGATGTCGTCGCGGGCCTTTTACAAGGTGCTCGGGCGGATGAGCAGCGTGGAGGTGCGGCCGGCGGCGGCGGACTTCCGGCTGCTGTCGCGGCGGGCGGTGGACGAGCTCGGCCGGCTGCGCGAGGCGCACCGGTACGTGCGCGGCATGGTGCAGTGGCTCGGCTTCCGCGTGGCGGAGGTGCCGTTCGAGCCGGCGGCGCGGCAGGGCGGCGTGTCGAAGTACACGCTGCGGCGGATGGTGCGGTTCGCGATGGACGGGCTGTTGTCGTTCTCGCCGGCCCCGGCCCGGCTGGCGGCGGGTGCGGGCGTGGCGGTGACCGTGGCGAGCTGGCTGCTGTGCGTGTGCGCGGTGGCGCTGCTGGTGCCGCTGTCGGAGCCGGTGGCGCGGGTGGGGCTGGTGCTGCTGACGGCGCTGCACCTGCTGGCGGCGTGCGGGCTGGGGGTGCTGGCGGTGCTGGGGGAGTACGCGGCGCGGGTGTACGACCAGTCGAAGGGCCGCCCGGTGTACGTGGTGAAGGAGGCGACCGCCGACGCGGGTCAGGGTGTGGCGCGGGTGCGGCGGGCCGCGTGAACCGACCGCCGCTTGCGGCGTAGCAACCGCGGCTGCTACGCCGCAAGCGGCGGAACGGTCACTTCACCGCCACCGGGGACCGGAATGCCGCCGCGATCGCGGCCGCCTCGGCCACCGTCATCTCGCCCTCCTGCGCCCACACCCGGTAGCGCACCCGCAGCGGCTTCGCCGGCGTGATCTCGTACTCGAAGTAGTCGCCGAACCGGCCGTAGTCGCGCTCGCTGCCGCGCGCCTCGCCAGGGTTGTCCGGGTGCCCCACCCGCAGCACCGTGTACCGCTTCCCGCCCACCACAAAGCTGCACGCGTCCCACGGCAGGTTGATCGTCCGCGGGTCCTTCGCCTTCGGGTCCCAGTTCCGCGTCTCGCCGGTCTTCCCCTTCCCGTCCGGCCGCAGGTAGTACGTCTGCTTCGCCGACTCCTTCGACGCCACCTCCATGTTCGCCCGGAAGTGGAACCCGGCGTGCTGCGGGTCGCCGTCGAGCTTCACGCTCGGCAGCTCGGTCCGCACCACGCTGGCGAAGTCGATGAGGGTGCCGCCCTTCGTGGCGTAGGCGGTCAGCTCGCGCTCCTCGTTGGCGAACGCGGCGCCGTCCGGGCCGTTCCAGGTGATCGCCGCGCGGTGCCGGCCGAGCACCTCGCCGCCGTCCTTGGTCAGCAGTTGCTGGTGCTCGGCGTAGACGTTGTTGGTGCCGTGCCACACGTCGGCCGTCTTCTTGTCGCCGTAGCCGACCTTGTTCCACGCGAAGAACAGGCCGCGGTGGTGCGGGAAGGTGCCGTCCTTCGCCGTCTTCGCGGACCCGTTGGTGAGCAGCACCTTGCCGCTCGGGTCGTAGACGTGGTGGAACGGCTTGAACGTGTAGTAGTGGTCCTTCGCGTCGCGCTTCGGGGCGAAGAACTGGAGGACCGGCCGCCCGTCGAACGTCACGTTCACGAGGCCGGGCTCCTCCCCGACGGTGAACTGCGGCGGCGCCTTGACGTAGTTGAGCGTCGTCGGCAGCACGGTGACCGTCTCGCCGGCCTTGAGTTGCGGGAGGATGAACACGATGCGCGAGCCCTTCTCCTTGTCGGCGAGCGCGGGCGGCACGCCCTGGACGGGGACGTGGGTGCCGTCGGGGAGGGTGACGGCGTTCGGGATCACGGACGCGGCCAGCGGGACCGGGGTCGACACGACCACCTGGGCGGCGTCGGCGGGGCCGCCGGTGACGGTGAGCCGCTGGGCCTGCGCGGGGGCCGCGGCGAGCAGCAGGAGGAGGACAGGGAGGGTGCGGGGCATCGGGTGTCGGGGGTGGGAGGGTGAAGGGCCGTCCGCGGACGCCGCCCGGGGCTATGCTATCCCAGCCCTTCGGGCTGATGAGGGGTGTTTGGTTTTCAGGCCAACGGCCTGGGACAGCATAGCCCGGGGCAACGCCCCGGGTCCGGCCACGGGCGTCGGGCATCGTTAC
>Ga0190275_10003829_pt1 | contig 10771 bp, 7 predicted proteins | sample Popmic550T_FD_133745 | JGI IMG/M metagenome (GOLD analysis project Ga0190275, IMG submission 133745) | Populus adjacent soil microbial communities from riparian zone of Yellowstone River, Montana, USA - 550 T | ecosystem: Environmental > Terrestrial > Soil > Riparian zone > Trees stand | place...
CTTCGATGACCTCTCGTCGCTGGCTGCATTCCTGCCGGTCGGGGATATCTCACTCGACAACTACGTCGCCGTGTTCGATCGCGTGCCGGCGATGCGTTTCCTGCTGAACTCCGTCGTGATCTCCGTGCTGACGGTCCTGCTCGGGCTCTTCGTCAACAGCCTCGCTGCCTTCGGACTGTCACGGCTGCGAATCCCGGGCAAACGGATCATCCTCACCCTCATCATTGCGACCCTCATCATCCCGTTCGAGACCCTCGCACTGCCCATGGTGTGGTGGGTGAACCAGCTGCCGTCCTTCAGCATCGACGAGTTCGGATTCGCCTTCACCCAGGGCTGGCTCGACACCTATCAGGTTCAAATCATTCCGTTCGTCGCAAATGCCTTTGGGATCTTCCTGTTCTACCAATACTTCGAGTCGATCCCGAAAGAGCTCGACGAGGCGGCGCGGATGGACGGTGCCGGATGGTTCCGGATCTACCGGCAGGTGATCATGCCACTGTCCGGTCCGGCTATCGCCACCGTAGCGATCCTGACCTTCCTGCCGGCGTGGAACTCCTACCTCTGGCCACTGATGGTTGTGCAGAGCGAAGAACTACGGCCCGTGATGATCGGCATCCAGTATTTCAAGGACCTCAACCCGGCGTGGGGCGAGATCATGGCGTACTCCTCGATGATCACAGTCCCGGTCGTTGCACTCTTCATCGCGTTCCAACGCTCCTTCGTCAACAGCATCGCCTCCACCGGCGTGAAAGGCTAGAAGACAGATGGCCCTCGTTCTTCCCGACAAATGGATCTGGGACTCCTGGTTCGTTCGTAATGGCGACACCGTCCACGTCTTTTACCTGCACGCGAGCAGGGCGCTCGGAGACCCTGAACGCCGACACCTCCACCCCATAGTCGGCCATGCGATCAGCACCGACCTCGTCAACTGGACGGTGCTTCGCGATGCCTTGACCGTGTCCGAAGCGCCCGCCTTTGACGACGGCACGACCTGGACCGGCTCGGTCATCCGCGACGACGACGGCACCTGGTGGATGTTCTACACAGGGACGAGTCTTGCCGAGGACAAGAAGGTCCAGCGGATCGGAGCGGCGACCTCCTCTGACCTAGTGACGTGGACGAAAGTCTCAACGGAACCGCTCATCGAGGCTGATCCAGCGGCGTACGAGTTGCTCGACCGGACGCTCTGGCATGACGAGGCCTGGCGTGACCCGTGGGTGTTCAGGTTTCCGGACGAATCCCGTTGGCACATGCTCATCACCGCCAGAGTGAATCACGGGGAACCATCAAGTCGGGGAGTAATGGGCCACGCTGTCAGCGACAACCTCCGCGATTGGACGGTGCTCCCCCCGCTCAGCGCGCCGGGCCAGGGCTTCGGGCAGCTCGAGGTCCTGCAATTCGCCACCGTGGACGGGGTACCCCTCATCCTGTTCTCCTGCGGCGCCAGCGAGCTTGATGTCGAACGGGTGGCGGCAGGAGACGTTGGCGGGATTTACAGCGTCGTAGTCGACCCCCGCCTGGAAAATGTCGACTTCACGCGGGCACGGCTCTTCGAACGCACGGATCTGTATGCGGGACGCCTCGTTCAGGATGCTGCGGGCGGGTGGAACCTCATCGCGTTCGTCAATATCGTCGACCACGCCTTCGTTGGGACGCTGAGCGATCCCATCCCGGTGTCCGCCCATCCCGAATATGGCCTCATGCGGAGGGCCTCCGAGATCAAGGCCGCGACGTCAGCTCCGACCATGGTCAGCGGCGCTGCGCAGCAGTAGACGCAAAGACCCTGTCGGCAGAGGGCCGAGTGCATCACGGCTCCAGTCGCGTAATAGGTTGGGACGGCCGCGGGAGCCGCCCGCATCGGCGTCACCAATGGCGGCGGCAGTTGAAGGGCGACGAACGTGAGATCCCCCCATCAGCCACGACAGGTGGCAGCGGTGCCGACGCAACTGGCGGACGGGCTGCGGCCAGGTAGTTAATCAGGATTGGAGGCCGCTGTCTGGTCGACTGTCGAGGCGACGAATCGGCGCTCTTCGTCGCTGAACTCCGGGTGGAGGTACTCATTCACGATCCGGTCAGACTGGTACCCATCCTCGTTCAGCTTCTCCGCCACGCCCGCGGCGGCCCCTTCGCTGCCAGACCGGATAATTCGAGTGCGACGAGACTCCGCCGCTTGTTCGCATGCGTGAACGGAGCGTTTTGAGGACCTAATGCTCTGGTGGCTGCTGATAGTCGCGGGCGAGTATCAGTGAGAGGCCAACCCCGGTCGTCACGATCTGGAGGCATCCCATGACTACGCAAACCAACTTCGAGCGCCGGTTACCAGAGTCCGTCGAGGTGCAAGCTGGCCCGGTTGAGACCGCTGTGGTGACAACTCGGGCCGGAAGGCGGTCCCTGGCGGCCCTCAGGCTGGCCACTGGTTTCGTCTTCCTGTGGGCGTTCCTGGACAAGACTTTCGGGCTCGGGTTCTCCACCCCCGCTGAGCGCGCATGGGTCGCCGGCGGAACGCCCAGCCAAGGGTTCCTCCTCAGCGACGGTGTGGTTGGTCCGCTCAAGGGCTTCTTCACAGCGATCGCCAGTCCCGCGAGCGACATTCTTTTCCAACTCGCGATGCTGGGAATCGGAATGGCTGTGATGCTCGGCATTGGCTTGCGTGTCAGTGCCGTTGTCGGCACCTTCCTGATGGTCATGATGTACCTCGCGGAGTGGCCGTTCATCGCAAATGGCGCGTCGACCAACCCGCTCGTCGATTACCACATCATTTACGCCCTTTCACTGATCGTCATTGCCGTGCTCCACGGCGGCGATACCTGGGGTCTCGGTACGCAGTGGAAGGACCTGCCGGTTGTGCGCCGCCTTCCGTGGCTCGTTTGATCGGGCACCGATACCTGTCTCCCGGTGCGTCGATCACTGACACACCGGGAACGACATCTCACGAACATCACGCGTTGACCGCGGACGAGGTACTGCACGTTCTGGCGGCGAGTGCCGACGGGTTGAGCACTGCAGAGGCTTCTCATAGACTCACCGCGCACGGGCCGAACGCCCTTCCGAGTCAACGGGCTCCCCACCCGCTAGTGACCTTCGTGAAACAGTTCAACGACATCCTCATTTACGTCCTCCTGGGCGCGGCAGTCGTCACCTTCGTCTTCGGGGACTGGATCGACGCGATCGTGATACTCACAGTGACCTTCATCAACGCGCTCGTGGGCGTCGTCCAGGACGGCCGCACGCAGAAGGCGCTGGTCGGGATTCGCGCCATGCTGTCGCTGAGCGCGAAGACGAGGCGCGGTGGCAACTGGACGAACGTCGACGCTGCCAAGCTTGTCGCAGGAGATATCGTTCGAGTCGAACCCGGCGACAGAATTCCCGCCGATGCGCGCCTCATCCAGGCGAGCGTCCTTCGGATAGACGAATCCGCGCTGACCGGTGAGTCGCTTCCCTCGGACAAGAGCACTCCACCCGTGCCTGCTGGTAGCGGAATCGGCGACCGCCGAAACATGGCCTACTCAGGTACCCACGTCACCGCCGGAGACGGCACCGCGGTCATCACTGCTACCGGACTCAACACGGAGATCGGTCTCATCCATGCTCTCGTGACCGGGACGGAAAACACAGCCACACCGCTGACACGGCAACTGGACTCGTTCAGCAAGCGAATCTCTCTCCTGATCGTCGTCGTCGCGGCCCTCATGTTGATTGTCGGACGCTTCTTGCACAATCGCGATTTCACGGAGCTCCTGCCGGCCGCAATCGGATTCGCTGTCGCTGCGATACCAGAGGGCCTTCCCGCACTGATCACCATCACTCTCGCGCTTGGGGTTCGGCAGATGGCATCCCATAACGCAATCGTCCGCAAACTCACCGCCGTGGAAACCCTCGGGTCGGTCACGACCATCTGCACGGACAAGACCGGCACCCTCACCCGTAACGAGATGACCGTTCGCACCGTTGTTACCGGTGTCAACCGGTATCTCGTCGCGGGGACGGGATACGCACCATCCGGGGCGGTAACGGATATCAGTGGTCGCGATGCATCGCACAGTCCCGATCTCAATGCGATCGTCGAGGTGTTCGCTCTGTGCAACGATGCGCACCTTCGCTCCACCGGTGGCGAATGGCAGGTCGTCGGAGATCCGACCGAAGGTGCTCTCCGCACGCTCGAAGCCAAGACTGCGTTCGACAGCAGCCTGTTCGAACGTCTCTCCGTGATTCCGTTCGCCGCTGAGAAGAAGTACATGGCAACCAGACACCAGAAGGATGGCGCCGATCCCCGCATCCTGCTGAAAGGCGCCCCCGGGGTCGTCCTCGAGCGATGCAGTAATGAACTCGGGGCTGACGGGACAACGCGCCTGATCGACAGCGCGAAATGGGCGCAGGTCGTCGACGAGCTCGGCGCCCAGGGGCTGCGTGTCCTCGCCGCTGCTCGCTCCGAACCAAGCGACGAAACGGAGGAACTGCGGGACAGCGAATTCGAGTCGGGGATGCTGTTCCTCGGCGTCGCCGGAATTCTCGACCCGCCCCGCGCTGAGGCGGTCGTCGCCGTTGCAGCGATGCATACAGCCGGCATCCGCGTGAAGATGATCACCGGCGACCACCCCGGGACCGCACTCGCGATCGCCCGGGAAATGGGCATCGCCAACGCCGACTCCCGGGTCCTCACCGGCGACGCCGTCGAGTCGATGACCGACCAGGAACTGATGATCGACGCACCCGACGTCGACGTCTACGCCCGCGCCAGTCCCGAACACAAACTCCGAATCGTTGCCGCGTTGCAGGCGCGCGGCGAAATAGTCGCGATGACGGGCGACGGAGTCAACGACGCCCCCGCGCTCCGCCGCGCCGACATCGGAGTGGCCATGGGCATCAAGGGCACCGAGACGACCAAAGAGGCAGCCGACATCGTCCTCACCGACGACAACTTCGCCACCATCGGCCACGCTGTCGAAGAGGGCCGCCGGATCCGCGACAACCTGCAAAAATCGATCCTCTTCCTCCTACCGACCACTTCTGCCCAGGCGCTCGTTCTGCTGCTCGCCGTGCTCATCGGATTCACTCTTCCTCTTCAGGCGACCCAGATCCTGTGGGTCAATCTGATCACCGCTATCACTCTGTCGCTGGCTCTAGCGACGGAACCGGCCGAGCCGGGAATCATGAAGAGGCCACCGTCACGACCTGGCCGGGGCATCCTCGATCGGAGCTATGTCGGGCGCATCGTGTGGGTCACCGCGCTGATTACCGCAGCGACGATCGGAGTCTTCTTCTTCGAGACGAGCATCGGCTCCACCAACGCCGAGGCACAGACCACCGCCGTCACGATGCTCACCCTGGGACAGCTCGCATTCCTCTTCAACTGCCGGTTCCTGAGGGCATCGAGCCTTCGCCCCGCCGTGCTCACCGGGAACCGAGCTATTTACATCTCCTGTGGCGTCCTGATCGTCCTGCAACTGGTCTTCGTGTATGCGCCGTTCATGCACCCGTGGTTCCATTCGGCACCTATCGGCATCCGCGAATGGGCATACACCGTCACGATCGCAGCACTGATCTTTGTTCTCACCGAAACCGCCAAGCTGGTCGAAGGAGTACGGCGGAATGAGCCGTCCTCCCCGGCCGAAGCACTGACGAGAGAGCCCGCTGATTCGAAGAACTACGTCGCAACGAAGTAGCGCCTTCAGGTCACATGGAAAACACGGCAAGAGCGAACTCTAGTCGACCGCGACTGCCTCAGGGCCTTCGCTTGCTGTGCGCGAACTCCGGTGAAGGATGGCTGCGTGCGTGCGCCGATGGAGTCCCAATTTGCCGAGCATCATAGAGACATAGTTTTTCACCGTCTTCTCGGCCAGCGACATGCGGGCACCGATCTCGCGATTGGTCAGGCCTTCGGCGATCAGCGCCAGCATCTGGTGCTCCCGAGCGGTGAGCGAGTTCAGGCGCGGGTCATTCCGGGCGGGGGCTGTGATCCGCTCCACGACCCGCATTGTCAGCCTGGGGTCGAGAAGTTGATCTCCTGCAGCTACTTTCCGGAGAGCGTCCACAAGTCCGGTTGCGCGGATATCCTTTATCACGTAGCCCGATGCCCCAGCCAGAACGGCGGCCCTCAGAGCGTCATCGTCGTCGTAAGCGGTAAGGACCAGGCACTTGATCTCCGGGTAGCGCGACCGGATCTCCCGGCACAGGTCGATCCCACTCCCGTCGGGGAGTCTTACGTCGAGCAGCACGACGTCTGGGCGCGTCGCCACGATGCGCGCCCACGCCTGCGCCACGGTCGCTCCTTCTCCGACGATGTCGATGTCGGGCTCTGAGAGGAGTAATCCAGCGATTCCCCGGCGCACCAGCTCGTGGTCGTCGACGAGGAATACACGGATCATGGTGGTTCCCATCTCAGTTCTCGGCGAGTGAATACGGGACGCTCCAGCGCACATGGGTGCCGGAAAGTGGCTGGCCGGCGTGCTGATCCGGATTGAGCTCGAGAGTGCCGCCGCGAATTTCTGCGCGTTCCGTCATGTTGGCGATCCCGCTCCGGCGAGTACGGGCGTCGATTCCTATCCCGTCGTCGACTACGTCGACAACGACACCTCCGTCAGCGACTCGGACGGATACCCATATCCGCCCCGCGGACGCGTGCTTTGCGGCGTTAGTGAGACTTTCACGAACCACCGCGATGACGTCGCGAGCAAGGTCACCGGTGATAAGGAGATCGACAGGGCCGGAGAAGGTTACCTGCGGAATTGCGGCAAGGCCTGGCGCGAGATCGTTCGCCACGTCGATGATGGTGTGCCGCACCCCTTCAAGGGCCTGGCCCGTCGGTTCGGATAAAGCGAAGATCACCGTTCTGATCTGCGAGATGCTGGAATCCAGCCGTGCAACCGCTTCGTGGATACGCTCCGCGGCGGGCTCACTGGAGAGGCCTCCCGCAATGCTGTGGAGATCGAGTCCGGTGCCGAAGATCTGTTGAATCACGTGATCGTGAAGGTCTCGCGCGATGCGACCTCTCTCTTCCAGCAGAAGAAGCCGTTGACGGTCGGAGCGCGCTTTGGCTAGCTGACTCGCAACACTCGCCTGTCCGGCGAAGTCGGCCGCCATTTCCAGGTCGGCAGTCGTAAACGGCATTCCGGGTTTTGTTCGCGCGACAATCAGTACCCCCTCCGCACTATCAGCCGCGATGAGGGGGACGGCCAGGGCGGGACCGAGCCGAACACCAGTCGGCAAGGTGATATCGCTGTCTGTCAGGAGCTCGGGTTGGCGGCCCTCGATGACTCTGATTGCGATTGAGTCACTGAGCGAAACGAGAACCCCGTGAAGGTCGGCGTCGCCGAGTCCGGCAGCGACTTCGACCGTCAGCTTCCCCGGCTGACCAGAGGGAACGAGCATACAAACCAGGTCTGCCGTAGACAGCTCAAGCACACGGTCAATCAGCAGCACGATCGTATCGCTCTCGGCTCCCGAGAGAAGCGTGGAAGTGATTTCGGCAGAAGCTGCCGACCATGCCTGCCGTCGCTGCGTCTCAGCGAACAGTCGCGCATTCTCGATCGCGACGCCGGCGGTAGCGGCGAGAGCGGTGATGAGTCGGTCGTCTTCGTCGTTGAAGCCTCCGTCGCGGGTATTGCTGAGATACAGGTTCCCGTAGACCTGGTCGCGAACCCGGATCGGTACCCCGAGAAATCCGCCCATCGACGGATGACCCATCGGAACGCCTGAGGATCGCGGATCGTCGCCGATCCGATGAAGGCCAATCGCACGTGGATCATCGATGAGCGCTCCCAGCAGACCATGCCCCTCAGGAAAACGCCCGATCTTCGCGACGTCGGCAGGTTTCATTCCGACGTGGATGAACTGGTCGATACCCCCATGCGCGTCGATGACCCCCAGTGCGCCGTAGTCGGCGCCGACGAGCTCGACGGCCGCCTCGACTATTCGTTCCAGCACCACCGGGAGTTCCAGCTGCTCGACGACGGCGTGATTTGCTCGTAGTAGCGCCTCGAGCCTGGTGGGCGATGCGCTGCTCGCCGCCGATTCTGCACGAGTCGGCACAGGAGACGCGCGGTCGTGGTACCGCTTCGAGCTGGACGGGACTCCGGGCATCGTGGCGTCGCTTCGGATAATCGTGCAAAGAAGATGCTGACCCAAACGAGTCAGCTTCGCCCCAGCGTAGCGCTAGGGCAAGCCTTCGCTCTTCCGAGGCGCTCCTCTGCGCAATGCGTTCACCGCTCGGGGACCTTCTGCGGTGCCAACCGGAAGGGCTGGGGTCATGCTTCGTGCGGATGGGCATTCTTCCCCTTGCCTTGCCCTTTCGAGCGACAGTCACCAGTCCTGGGAGATGACAGACACAGAGAGTGCTACTACTCGGACACGACCTGGCGCGGACACAATCGTCGTCGCGGTCGACGGATCTGAGCCTTCAATTGACGCGCTCCTCTATGCGGTGAAACTCGGGATGCCCTCGACAAGCGCGTCGAGGCTATCGCAGTGTGGCATCCGGCGGTGTCGATGTACGACGTCTACTCCCCTGAGCCTGGTTGGTCGCCCGAAGGTGAGGCCCGAGAGACGCTCGAGGATGCCACGGCCAAGGCGTTCGGCGACATGGTCCCGGACCGACTCAGCGCCTCAATGTGGAAGGGCCGGACGGCTCAGACACTCATCGAGGTCAGCGCCGGTTCTGAGTTGCTCATCCTCGGCTCGCGCGGGCACGGCGGTTTCGCTGGCTTAATGCTTGGATCCGTGAGTGCCGCTTGTGACGCGCACGCGCGCTGCCCCGTACTGATCATCCATCACGGACAACCCGACCCGAAGTAGCAGTTGTCGTGAGCGCGGAGGCTCGCTGACAGGGCCACGGAGGCACCGGCCTCAGAACGGCGGAGTTGTCAGTCGAAACAGTCCTCGACGGGCACCGCCGGGCGATTCCTGCTACCCATGGTTGCCCGCGGTGGGCGTCAGCCTCATTCGTGGGCGCCAAGCAGGCTCCAGCGCTCACCGTCGCGGTCTTAACGAATGTCGAACCCTGGGCTCCCCCGCTTCGTTAGTTCCCTGGAAGCGCCATCCGGGTAGCGATCCTGCTGGCTTATGCGGAGGATTCGCTCGTCGAGGAAGGACACAGGCGTCAGCGTCCCAACCTCAGCGCCACAACCTCAGCGCCACAACCTCAGCCGATAAATCAACGTTAACCGGGCGTACGAGATTGAAGACCCGGGCTACTGGAACCGCTGATCAGACCGAAGTTCCCATCATCTGAACCCAAGACCACTTGCCAATGGAGTCGAATCTCGCGCCGAATGAGGGGGCCGGAAATCGCGTTGATCAGGGATTTACAGTAGGGGCGGACGGGACTTGAACCCGTGACCGACGGATTTCGGCGAGTTTCTTCACGGGTCGACCTCGCGCCCGAAAACCTCGACTGATCTCGACCTGACCTGGCTTTTCTTGCGGAATCTGCGCCCAGTCTACGTCGACTCCTCGGCTCACTTCGGCCCGTCTCGACGCAATAAACGTTGAATGAACGTGCACGCATCAAGTCCGGAATCAGCGACAGTCCTTGCGCTGTGGCGATGATATAGCCGAGGCCGCTGGTCGGCTGAACTCGTAGGCGTTAGGGTAGCGCGACCCCTGTGACCGGTGATTCGGCGTACGTCCAGTCCGCTTCTTTGAAGCACTCGAATCGAATGACGTTGCGAGGACTTGCTCGTATCCCCACGCTACCTTGCCTCGCCGTAGCGTTCGAGGACGTGGCCGGCACGACGGTACGCGATGAGCATTATCGCGATTGTGGCGACCCAGAGGGCGGTGAGGACGCATGCCATAACCCCAGGCCAGGCCCCGCGGTTGCGAGTGCAGCTGGCGCGCTGGCGAGACTAGCGCGTTTGTGTCGTGACTGATGAACGTACGAAAACCAACTTCGCGATTGAACCGTATCAGTCACGGCAGTCCCAACTTGGTCGATGCCCACGACGCAACTCCAGAGGAACCTGACCGCGCCACCCGGTGTCGTTCAATCAGCTACCGCGCTCGTCGACCCTCCAACTCGTACGGGACGTTGATGATCGGGTCGGCACCCGGGTTCGGCTCCCAAGCTCCCCCGAACGACTCCCCGTCGTCGCTGAAGCTGCCTCGGAAGGTCGCATCCATCGGAACATACGACACCGAGATCGTGAGTGACCCGTCCTCGCCGATCTCCCAGGTGTAGGGCAGCGGCGGAGGGCTCATGTTCGAGAAGACCTGTGAGGGAAACATCCCGGTCTCCGGGTCGTAGCCGACCAGCTCAAGGCTTTGGATTTGCGCCCACCCGGCGAAGTCGAGTTCGATGCGCTGCTCGAGGAAGTAGCCTCCTGGCAGCCAACGGAACGTCGCTCCCATCAAGGCACATGATCAGGCACATCATCAGCAGCGCCCTCAGCCGCCTACGGCCACTGATCGCATGCACGCAAACCGTTGCGTAACTGCGCCTCAGGGTGGTCGGCGCAGTTTTCTCTGTAGCCGGAGCAGTGCTGCTGCGACCTGTTTTCGATCAGTGATCTGAGTCCAACAACCACTCTGTCACTGTCATCGTCTTCGTCACACGAGGCACAGTACCCGGCGCGGCTCGGCCAGGTGGCTTAGCCGCCGCTATCGTCGTCGTTCCAATAGCCCTGGAACGCGGGACCGTAAGGGCCGGAGAGCCACGAGATCTTCGTTCCGATCTGTCCCCAGTGACCGGTGTACTTCACCCAGTCATTGCCACTGACCGGGTGCTCCCGTTCGCCGACCAGGCTGAGTGAGTTCCACGTTCGCCAGACCTCTCCCC
>Ga0190275_10003830_pt1 | contig 10769 bp, 10 predicted proteins | sample Popmic550T_FD_133745 | JGI IMG/M metagenome (GOLD analysis project Ga0190275, IMG submission 133745) | Populus adjacent soil microbial communities from riparian zone of Yellowstone River, Montana, USA - 550 T | ecosystem: Environmental > Terrestrial > Soil > Riparian zone > Trees stand | place...
GAGACGTGGTCGACGTCGTGACCCTTGTCAGCGAGCCGGCGGGAGAGCTCGGCCTGGAACGGGTGGCCGGAGAAGTCGTGCAGGACGACCTTCATGAGGTCAGGCCCGCGCGCTGAGCTGGTCGTAGATCCAGGCGTAGGTCTTCTCGAGGCCGTCCCGGAGCGAGATCGACGGCTCCCAGCCGTAGATGCTGTGGAACATCGTGTTGTCCGAGTTGCGACCGCGAACACCCTGGGGTGCGTTCAGGTCGTGGCTCTTGGTGACGCTGATGCCGGCGATGTCCTCGAGGATGCCGATCATCTGGTTGATCGTGACGAGCTCGGAGGAGCCGAGGTTGACCGGCTCGACGTTGTCGCCGGCCAGGATCTCCTGGGTGCCCCGCACGCAGTCGTCGATGTACATGAAGCTGCGGCTCTGCTCACCGTCACCCCACACGTCGATCGTGTGGTTGCCACTGAGCTTGGCCTCGGCAATCTTGCGCGACAGGGCGGCCGGCGCCTTCTCGCGGCCACCTTCGAACGTGCCGTCGGGCCCGTAGACGTTGTGATAGCGGGCGACACGGGTCGCGATCCCGAAGTCCTCGCGGAAGTGCGCGGCCATCCGCTCGCTGAAGAGCTTCTCCCAGCCGTAGCCGTCCTCGGGATCGGCGGGGTAGGCGTCGGACTCCTTGAGTGCCGTGACGTTGGGGTCGGTCTGCTTGTTGCCGGCGTAGACGCACGCGGAGCTGCTGTAGAAGTAGCGCTCCGTGCCGGCGTCACGTGCCGCGACCAGCATGTTGGTGCTCGTGAGGACCGACAGCATGCACTCGGCCTTGTTGTTCTCGATGAACCCCATGCCGCCCATGTCGGCTGCGAGGTTGTAGACCGCCTCGGTGCCGACCGTCACCTTGTGGGCGTCGCCCATGTCGGCGCAGTCGGCGACGATGTTCTCGGCGTCCGGATGGACCTGGTACCACTCGTCCTGAGGCTTGATGTCGACGGCGCGGACGTCCGTGCCCTGCTGCAGCAGATCCGCGACGAGGTGCCCGCCGATGAATCCGCCGCCTCCGGTGACCAATGTCGTCATGCAGTCGCCCTCTCAGGTGTGATCAGCGGTGTCCCACACCTGCGCCGCCGAAGATCGCTAGTCACTCTAAACGAGATGTGTTTCGACGTTGCACATGTGTCCTGTACGCAGAGAGTGTGTCGAACCGGTGCATCACGCAGTCGATGGGATGGCGCCGCCGGTCTCCTGGCGGGTCCGGTGTCGCCCACAGCGGGGCGTGCGCCGTTTCAGGGGAGGACTCGAAAGAGCCAGTTGATGCCGCCGCTGGACATGCCGAGCGCCTCGACCTTGATGGAGGTGCGGTCCAGGAACTCGCGCCACGCACGCAGCTCGTGATTGATGTCGCCGAGCTCGTCGAAGTAGATCAGCGTGCCCGGTACCAGGTACGGCTCCATGGCGGTGAGCACGACCACGGCCGATGAGTACAGGTCCGAGTCGATGTTGACGATCAGCTGATCATGGGGCGGCAGCTCGAACCCCGGTACAGAGTCGTCGAACCAGCCCACCTCGAACGAGGCCCTGGGATCGGGCGGTTCGGGGATCGTGTCGACGGCGAACGTCCCGGCCTTCGCGTGGGCGTGCCAGTCCTCGGGCAGGCCCTCGAACGAGTCGAATCCCACGAAGTGGGCGTCCGGCGCCGGGATGTTCTCGCACCACCAGCGGAGGGTGTCGCCCTTGTAGACACCGAACTCCAGGTACAGCGGCGCATCACCGCTGACGTGCCGCAGCGCCTCGCGGAACAAGTCGTAACGATCGTGCCAGTGCCGGGGGAGCTGGTCGCCGACCGTTGCCGCCCACATCCCCATGGTGGCGAACCGGTCCAGCGTCTCGGCGCGTCGTTGCATACGACGGCCTCCTCGCATGCCAGCACGCATGATCGCGATCCGTCCGTTGTTCTTCAACTTTTCCCGAAAGCCGGCTGACATGCGAATACCCAACCACATGGATCGGAACGACTCGTTCGTGCGAACCAGGAATGGGGCGCGGGATCCCGGCCAGGGAGTCCGGATCTCATCCGACCTGATCAATGAGAGAGCACGACTACGATGGTCGGGGCACTGGCCACTCGGAGAAGGAGCGTCACATGGGTTCGAACGCTCTCCGTCATGCCACGTGGACAGTCCCCGCTCTCGTCGTTGCCGTCCTTCTGGCCATGATTCCCGTGGCGATGGAGTCGGTGCTCTACGCAGCCGGCATCGCGGGAATCGTCGTGCTGGCGATCCTGATCGCGTGGTTGGGCCTCGATCGGACGTCGGTGGTGATGATGGTCCTGGCGTTCGCGTTGGCGCCGGCCGACACGCTGAACGTGAGCTTCCTGGGAATCTCCGACGTGCTGTTCTTCGTGGCCATCGGCCTGGCATTTCCTCGGCTGCTGGGGACGCCGATCACGCTTCCGGCCGCGTTCATCCTGGCATCTCTTGCCTTCATGTCGATCGGCATGCTGTCCAGCGTTGCCGCGGACGAACCGGTCGTCTACTACTACACCGCGCGAGTGATCTTCACGTTCGTCGTCCTGCCGATCCTGATCGTCTGGTGGGCGCCACGTGGCAAGGTGCTCGTGTGGCTGCTGGTCGCGTACGCCGCGGGCAACGCCATCAGCGTCATGTACGGCATCCCGAGTTCCGGTGTCACTCGCAACCTCGGGCTCTCCCAGCACCCCAACGCCCTCGGCTATACCTCGATGCTCACGCTGTCTCTCGTCCCATTCCTGTGGGTCGCCGTTTCGCGGAGGTGGCGCAATTGGATCTGCGGGGCTGCTGTTGCAGGGGCAGGCGTCGGAGTCCTCACCAGTGGCAGCCGCGCCGCCCTGGTCGTGGCAGTTGGCCTCATCCTTCTCGTCCCCGCTGTCGAACGCTCGATTCCCCTTGCACTGACCGTCGCCATCTCCGGCGTGACTGCGATCGGGGTCCTGGGGCAGCGCCCCGCGCCGACTCAGGGACAGGACGCTCTGTCCCGACTTCTCGGCGCGGGCCCCGTGGAGGGCTCGGACCAAGCTCGGCTCGAGGGCGTGGCAAAGGTCTGGCAGACCGCGCTCGACCATCCGTGGTTGGGCACAGGCTTCAATCTCGTCGATTTCAACGGCCACAACGTGTATGTCCAGGTGGCGGCGGCCGTCGGCTTCATCGGACTTGCCGCACTCATCGGGATCTTGATCTCGTTGGTCACGCCCGTATTCACCACCAGCAACATCCACAGCCGCCTGGTCTATCCGGCGATCGCCGTCATCGCCGCCGGCCCGGTCAGCCCCAACCTGACCGACAGGTACTTCGGACTCCTGCTCGGAATCGCTCTCGTCGGAGGCAACATCGTCAGGGCGGAGCGTCAGCGGGAAGCCAAGGAGCTGGAGCCAATACCGCCGCGCCGCCTGGACACGTACAACTCGTCATCCTGAGAGATGAGCGTCGCAGCTCGTCGGTCTGGAACACCGGCCGTTCCCGAGGACTGCGACGGCAGGGGAGGCGGCCGTGCCGCGTCGAATACGTCGCTGACACACCGATCGCAGCCGTAAGGTGGCACTCGTGGATCAGGAGTTTCAGCCCGCCGAGGCCATGCTGCGCTATTACCCCGAGGCCGCGGTCGGGGGCTTTCCGCACACCGATGGCGAGATCGAGTTCTATCTCCGGGTCGGCTCGCTCGTGGGTCCCAAGAGCGAGGTCCTTGATCTCGGTGCGGGTCGCGGACAGTGGGCCATCGAGCCGGCGCCGGCCACGCGACGCGACGTGCGGCTCCTCAAGGGTCGCGTACGAGAGGTCGTCGGCTGCGACGTCGACCCGGCCGTCCTCGACAACCCGACTCTCGATCGTGCCGTCGTCACCGAGCTCGGCGAACCGTTGCCGTTCGACGACGACTCGTTCGACCTGGTGGTGGCCGACTACGTCCTCGAGCACGTGGCGCGTGAGGACGTCGAGGGCTTCGTCGCCGAGATCGTTCGTGTGCTCCGGCCCGGGGGATGGTTCGCGGCCCGGACCCCCAACAAGTGGGGACTCATCGGTCTGGGAGCCCGCGTCGTGCCCAATCGCTGGCACACCCGGGTCCTGCACCGACTGCAGCCGGAGCGCAAGGATGTCGACGTCTTCCCGACTCGCTACTCGATGAACACGCGACGTGCGTTGCGCAAGTGGTTCGCCGGTCACGACGTCTACATCTACGGGCACAGCGCGGTCCCCACCTACTTCGAGCAGAGCAAGGTCGCGTGGCATGCCGCCTCGATCTTCGGCCGGCTCACGCCCCGTCGGCTCGACTCGACGCTCAACATCTTCGTCCGGGTCACCTAGGGGGTCGAGGCGGCACCTTCGTGGTCCACATCTGGGGAGGTCGTACGCCAGGGTGACCAGCACTGGTGCGCTAGGCTTCGCGGGTGCGCTCCAGACTCACGACGCTGGTCTTTCTGCTGCCCCCGAGTCGTCTGAAGATTCGCCTCCTGAACGCGCTTGGCCACTCGGTGCACCCCACCGCTCAGCTCGGGATCTGCCTCGTGGTCAAGGTGAAGCGGTTCGACCTGGCCGAGGGTGTGCTGATCGGACACTTCAACTGGTTTCAGGACATGGCGTTGGTGCAGCTCGGGTATGGCGCCCAGATCATGATGTTCAACTCGATCCTCGGCTACTCGGGCTCTCATCCGAGCGACATCGATCCTGCCGATCTACGGACGTTGAGAATGGGCCGGTTCTCGCACGTCATGAGCAATCACTATCTCGACTGCGGCGGCGGGTTGGTCCTGGGAGATGACGCGTGGCTCACCGGTATCAGGTCCACCGTGCTCACCCATGTGTTCGACCCGGACGCCGGTGGTATCCGCTTGGCGCCCATCGTCCTGGAGAACGGCGCGGTCGTGGCGACCTCGTGCACCATCCTTGCCGGCACGGTGGTCGGCGCCGGTGGACTCCTCGCGGCAGGGTCCGCCACCTGGACCGGCCAGAAGCTCGCCCCCGAAGCCGTGCACGGCGGAGTACCTGCTCGCCGACTGGCTCCCATCACGATGTCGGACGCGGTCTACCAGCATGGGCGGTACATCCCGGATCAATCGTCCTGATACCCTCCCACGGACCCACGGATGGAGGATTCGGGAACGATGGATGAAACGCAGGCCAAGGTCATCAAGGTCATTTCGTCGCTTCTCGAACGGTCGGGCAAGCCCGGTGTCGACGTCACTGTCGAGTCGCAGATTCACGGCGATGACCTCGATCTCGACTCGCTTGAGTCCGCAGAGCTGTCGGCCGTCCTCGAGGAAGAGCTCGGTTCCGACCCGTTCAGCGCTGGCCTGATGCCGGAGACCGTCGGAGAGATCGTCGAGTTCTATGCCGGCGCGGACGAGTCTGGGGCGCCGGCTCCGCAGTGAGGTGGAGCCACGCGCCGTCCGATCAGGCCTTGCGGGCGCGCACGTCGATCACGATCCGCGGTGCGATCCGGCTCGAGATCGCCTGATCGAGCAGCCATGCCCCCGGGCCCAGCAGCCAGCCCGGTGGGTCGAGTGAGGCGAGGTACGCGCGCGACGTGAGTGAGTAGCGGTGCCGGGGCTCCACGTCGACGTCGACGAAGCCGACTCGCTCAAGCTGCGCCGTGATGCTGGCGGCGGTGTGCAGGATCCGATGGTGACCCTGGCCCGCGAGCCGGCGGTCGGGCACGGCGCTCCACCGGCCCCGGCTGGCGACCTTGAGACGGTTGCCGACCGCGTCGACCGTCGTCCGATGTGGTGTCTGGAGAAACACCACCCCGCCCGGCCGGAGCATCGCGTGCACGTTGCGCAGGAGGACGTCACCCTGCGGCACGTGAGCGAGCACGCACCAGAGCGTGACCGCATCGAAGTCGTCGCGGTGGCCGTGCTCGGCGATGTCGCCGAGCTCGAGATCGATGTCGTGCTGCTTCCGAGCGAGAGTGACGGCGCCCTCGATGATCTCGTTGCCGGTGACCTCGAACCCGAACTCGTCGCGGGCCAGTCGGAGGTAACCCCCGTCACCGGCGCCGACGTCGTAGAGCCGGGGCCGCTCGGCGCCGATGTCGCCGATCGCTTCCTTGATCCAGGCGGTCGCCTCGCGCCAGACGTTCTCACCGACGCCTTCGCGCTTGATACCGACCCACGCCTCGTAGTCCTCTGCCGACATCTCGTCGCTGGGGACGAACGAGACCTCGGTGGTGTGTGGGTGGGTCAGGAACAGTGCGCGACAGGATCGGCAGCGGGTCACCACGCGTCCGGTCACACGTGACGGCGGGCCCTCGACGACGGCGCCGGCGGCGCAGGCGGGGCAGCGGATCGTCGGAAGATCGCGGAGCGCCGGCATCACAGGACGGTCCGCTGGGCCTGCACCGGCACGGGATCGCGGCCCTTCCAGACCATCGCGACCCACCAGCATCCAGTCGAGAACACGGTTCCCACCGCCATCGCCCACATCGCACCCTCGACATCGGCAAGCGCGGCGCCGGTGACCATGCAGATGCACATCAGCCCCATGTTGACGATGTCGGTCACCATCACGGTGGTGATCCGGTGTCGCCCGATCAGCGCCGCCCGTAGGCCGCTCTGCCCCGACATCAACAGCACCCTGAGGGCAACGGGGAGCATGAGCGGTTCGACGAGGAACCAGGACTCGCCGAGAAACGCCTCGCCCAACGCGTCCGGGAGAAACACCAGGATGATCAGGTTCACGACGCCCAAGGCGAAGGCGATCGCGATCGCGCGCCGTACGTTGTGCCAGACGGCACGCTCGCTGTCGCGCTCCCGTGCGATGTCGGTCGCGGCAGCGGTCGAGACCGCGAGCTGCATCGCGGTGCTCGGCGCCGACAACAGGGTCGCGGCGCGGAACGCCGCCACCGCGAGCACGCTGCTGAACAGCGTCATGAGGGCGCCCATCAGCAGCACGATGCCACTGCTGGTGATGCCGCTCACCAGGGATCGCCACGAGAATCCCCAGTGCTCACGCAACCATTCGAAGCCGCCGCGCGCGGGTGTGCCGTACTGCCTGAAGACCCAGAGCCCGGCGATGCCGCCTGCTCCGGCCCACACCAGCACCAGCCACGTCAGCGACGCTCCATCCAGCGCGGCCAGTGCGACGAAGGCACCCGCCATCAGGACGATCCACAGCGAGTCCAGGACGACTGCACGGCCTGGTTCCCGGCGCGCGATCGCCACGTAGCGGCCGACGTCCTGCAGCATCATGAATGGCAGCGGGATGGCCAGAGCCAGCACCGGACCGGCGAACGTGCTGTTGTCGACGTAGAGGTACAACCCGGCCAGCGCGCACAGGCCGCCGCCGACCAGACCGGTGATCACTGCGGAGGTGAGGATCCGACGCGTGTGATCGTCGGCTTCTTCGGGATGCACGATGACGGTGGTCGAGATCAGGCTGCGGCTCGCGACCACCGCGACGGTGTACACCATCACGATCAGGCCGAAGCGCCCGAAGTCGCCCGGCGTGAGCGCATGGGCAACCCAGATCAGTGCGCCGACGTTGGAGACGCTGGAGAGGATCTGGTCGATCGTGACGATGCTGAGCCGGCGGTTGGCCTGTCCATCACCCCAGCGACGGCCCGCTGCGAGTTCCTCAGCGTCGCTCGGCCCCTCGGTCACGCTGGTGCTCCTTCTTGACGTTTTCGGCGTCGTCATCCTGTCACGCGACAGAAGAGGTGTCGGCTACCTTTGCAGAACGTGCTGGCCAGACTCGCCGGCCCACGCCAAGGAGAACCCTGTGACACCTGACCTCGCCATCTCGTCGCGAAAGCTCGCCAGCGCGGAGATGACCCTGGCTGCGGCGCTTGGGGGATCCGGGGAACAGGCATGAGGCACCGGATCCACGTGCCCATCCACCGAACGACCGTTCCGGGGGGGGAGCCGGGATGACGACTCTCGCGCACCTTGCCGATGGCCTGATCACCATGCAGTGCGATCTCTGCACTCCGCCGAACCTGACGATCAACACCGAGGCGGAGCTGCTGCGCACGGGGTGGACGCTGCGTTCCTCGGGCCAGCCTCTCGACTCATGCCCCAACTGCACGGTGCACATCGGCGCCCGCAACCGACGGGCTCGGGGCGACGTCTCCCCGACCGACCCGGACCCCGCGCGCCTACCGAACATCGTCGTCATCGGCGCGGCCAAGGCCGGGACGACCAGCATGCTCAACTACCTCGACGTGCACACGGAGATCGCGGTGTCGACCGAGAAGGAGATGCGATTCTTTCAGGATCCCGACGGCCGCAGCTGGGTGGGCGAGTATCAGGCGCACTTTCCCGTGGGCACGCGCTTTCGGGCCGAGGCGACGCCCGCCTACTCCAATGCGTCCAGCTATCCAGGGGTCGTCGACCGGATGGCCGAGTTGGTGCCGGACGCCAGACTCCTCTACCTCGTGCGCGATCCGATCGACCGCATCGTCGCGGAGTACGTCGAGCGGCTGCAGTGGCGCTCCGCCGGTGGCACCCTCGACCATCGGCTGGCCGACGCGGCGGATCCTCGCAACTATCTGGTCGCGGCGAGCCGTTATGCGACGCAGCTACGCGAGTACCAGCGGCGGTTCGCTGCCGAGCAGATCATGGTGGTCGACCTCGCAGACCTTTCCACCGACGTGGTCGGAGTCATGGGGGAGGTCTTCGACTTTCTCGAGCTGGAACGGCCGGCGATGTCACCGACCGACTTCGGCCTGTTCAACACCCGGGACGACAAGAAGATGTTTCCTGAGTGGATGATGCGGCTGCGACGTGGCCCGATCGTCAGGACGTTCCACAGGTTGCCCGAGCGGCCGAGGCGATTCATCAGTGACCTCGCCTGGCGCCGATTTCGCACCCCCGTGGAGCGTCCCGAGCTCAGCGAGCAAAGCCGTCGGGTCCTCCGCGAGGTGCTCGCCCCTGAAGTGGCGGACCTGCGCGCCCTCACCGGCCGCGACTTCGCCACTTGGTCCCTGTGACCAGCGCTGGTGCATGTCATCGTGCGTCGCGAGGCTGGCAACGAATGCGGCAATGACGCCCGTCCATGAGATCCTGAGCCATGAGTTCTCGCGTGGGTCACGGGCGAATTGTCCCCGTTGCCACGCCGGCACTCACCTCCCGCATACACTCACAGCAGCAATCCGGTTCACATCCCGGACACCGACATGAGGGGATCTCGTGGACCTGAGCCAGTTCTTGGGCGTCCTGCGCACGCGCTGGAAGTTCGTGTTCGTGACCTTTGCCCTGGGCGCTCTCATCACCACGCTGGTGATCGTCTTGGTGCCGCCCACGTACAAGTCCACGGCCACGCTCTTGATCTCCACGCCGTCGACCGGTGTTGCCGACTCGTATCAGGCCAGCCTGACGGCTGGCCAGAGGGCTGACTCGTACGCCACCCTGGCCAAGAGCTCGGATGTGCTGACGCGGGTCGCTGAACGACTCGACAACGAGGTTTCCGCAGCGGAGCTTGCCGACAGCATCGAGACGTCCGTGGTGGAGAACACGTTGCTGCTCCGGGTGGAGGCGAGCGCCAAGTCGCCGGCCCTGGCCCAGCAGATCGCCACGGTTGAGTCCGACGAGATCATTCGCCTCGTCAAGAACATCGAGACGCCGAGTGATGAGGAAGTGCCGGCGCCGATCATCGCCCGTGTCGCCGGCAAGGCATCCATCAGCAACACGCCCGTCACGCCGAACGTGCCCCTCGAACTTGCTGTCGGCCTGTTGCTGAGCCTCCTGATCGGCATCGTCGGGGCGTTGGTGCGTGACAAGCTCGATACCTCGGTCAAGTCCGGTGACGACATCGAGGAGATCACCGGGAGCTCCCTGCTCGTCACGCTGCCCTTTGATCCGGGCGTCAAGCACAACCCGTTGAGCATCGAGGCCCTGGACGGCTCACTCGGCGAGGCGTTTCGCGTGTTGCGGACGAACATGCAGTTCTCCAACCTGGATGCCAAACGCCAGATGGTGGTGATCTCCAGCGCCGTGCCGGAGGAGGGCAAGACGTTCGTCGCGACCAACCTCGCGATCTCCATGGCCAAGAGCGGCCGCTCGGTACTCCTCGTCGACGCAGACATGCGAAACCCGAACGTCGCCGATCTCCTCGGTCTCGAGAACTCCGTGGGCTTGATCACGGTGCTTCTCGGTCGCACCACGCTGGAGCACGCCATCCAGGAGCATGTCAGCGGTGTGAACTTCCTGGGAACGGGCCCCCAGCCGCCCAACCCGGCGGAGGTGCTCGAAACCCAAGCCATCCGTGACCTCCTCGGCACGGTGCGAGCCGAGTACGACGTCGTCATCATCGACGCACCGCCGATCCTTCCCGTCGCCGACGCAGCGATCCTGGCGACTGAGGTGGACGGCGTGCTCTTGCTGGCCCGCTATGGCTCGACGAGCCGGGACCAGCTGCAACAAGCAGTGTCCCGGATCAGCAGCGTCGGCGGCCGCATCCTCGGAACCGCCCTGAACTGCGCGCCACGCGGCGGCTTGGGCACGTATGGCTACGGCTACGGCTACGGCTACGGAGCGCCGGCGGAGAAGCCGCGGAGCGCGCCCAAGGCTCAAAGCCAAGACCGCAGCCCCACTCGCACGTCGAGCCGATCAGGACGTCGCGTCAGACGATGATGGCTCGCCTGCCCTCGACACGAGGACGGTTCGAGTAGTTCACCGCACAGGTAGAGGGCACCACCTGTGCGGTGGTGCCCTCTGTGTGGCCAGCATCTGCAGCTACCAAGCGTGCGTTTCGTATCGTCGCCCCGGGGCCGCGTGATCCCTGAGTGTCGCGGTTGTCCCGAATGCGACTGCCCTTTGGGAC
>Ga0190275_10003831_pt1 | contig 10768 bp, 7 predicted proteins | sample Popmic550T_FD_133745 | JGI IMG/M metagenome (GOLD analysis project Ga0190275, IMG submission 133745) | Populus adjacent soil microbial communities from riparian zone of Yellowstone River, Montana, USA - 550 T | ecosystem: Environmental > Terrestrial > Soil > Riparian zone > Trees stand | place...
CGCGCAAACATCCCAGGCAGCGCAATGAGCTCCTGCGGCCGTCCCGATTGCACCACACGCGCGCCATCGAGCACGATCACCTGGTCGGCACTCATGGCGACGTCGCGACGGTGCGAGATGATGAGCGTGGTTCGGCCCCGCATCACGGCGCGGTAGCCCTCGACCACTGCGCGCTCGGAAATCGGGTCGAGTGCCGCCGTCGGCTCGTCGAGCACCAGCACCGATGGATTCGCCAGGAACGCGCGCGCGAGCGCCAGCCGCTGCCGCTCGCCGGCGGAAAGCTGCAGCCCGCGCTCCCCGACCATCGTCTGGAAGCCCTCCGGCAGGCAATCGATGAACTCACTCACGCCGGCCGACATAGCGGCTCGACGCAGTTCCTCGTCGCTGACGCCGGCCGCATGTCCGTGATCCGCCATCCCATAACGCAGGTTCTCGGCAATGGTCGCGTGCAGCAGCGTCGGCTCTTGTTCGACCATGACGACGTGCCGGCGGATGTCGGCGAGGCGCACGCGGCGGAGGTCGTGCCCGTCGAGTCTCACCGTTCCCTGATCCGGATCGATGAGCCTCAGGATCAACGCCGCGATGGTCGACTTGCCGCTGCCGCTGGCGCCGACGATGGCCACCGAATGCCCGGGGGCAGCTTCGAAACTCACGTCATCCAGCACGCGAACGCCGCGATCGGTTGTGAGCGAGACGCCATGCAACGCCAGCGAGCCGCGGACGCTGTCGAGGGTCACCGCCTCGGGATTCTCCTGCACGTCAATCGGCGCATCGAGAAGTTCGAGCACGCGCCGCCACGAGACCTTCGCCGTGGCCACAGCGGTGTAGAGTCCCATCAACGCTTGCACGGGCGCCATCACGCGCATCTGGTATGCGATGAAAGCCGCGAAGGTGCCGAGGGTCAGCGTTCCCTCCACCACGCGCCAACCGCCATACAGGAACACCGCGGATGCTCCCAGCGACAGCAGCATGCCGGGCAGTCCGCCGGCGAGATAGCTCACCCGCTGCATTCCCATCAGGGCGGCGATGAACTGATCGTTCAGCCTCCGGAACCGCCCAGCCTCGCGCGCCTGCGCGTTGGACGACACAATCAACGTGTGCGCCTGCAAGGTCTCGATGAGGAAACTGCCGATGTCGGCACTCCGCTGACGCAGCACCGCCACCCGAGTCTCGAGCCGCTTCCGGTAGAACACCAGGGCACCGAGGCTGAGCGGCATGACCGCGGCGGTCACGAGGGCGAGTTTCCAGTCGAGCCACACCAGCATGAACGCGCAGCCAATGAGGAACAGGATGTTACCCACCCACGCCAACGCTGCCTCGGCGGCCACCCGCTGGATTTCGCCGATGTCACTGTTGATGCGGGCGACGATGTCGCCGAGACGTGTGCGGGCGTAGAACTTCGGCGACAGCCGCTGGAGATGCTGGTAGAGCGCCAGCCGCATGTCGAAAAGGATCTCAGCGGAGACGCGAGTGTAGCGCAGTCCACTCACCACGTTCAGCACGTAGCTGAGGAGCCCGAGCGCCGCAAACATCAGGACGATGCGCTGCAGTGCGGCAAGATCGCGCCCGATGAGGGCGCGGTCCACAAGATCCTTGGTGAGGTAGGGAGTGACCAGTGACAGCGCCGTGCTGACCAGGCTGATAGCCATGACCAACACGAGGCGGCGCCAGTACGGCGCGAGATAAGCGAATGCCCGCCGCAGATTCGCGTCGGCGGCGGGCCGGGAGGTCACGGCACCCTCAGCGCGCGCTGGAGGCGGCCGCGGCCGCCGGCACGACGAAGAGCTCGGTGGTTTGATCGGCGCCCATGTGAATGGTTCGCAGATACTTGTAAGTGGCCGCCTCGTAGAGATCGATGGTATCGCCCGCGATGTAGACGTAAATGACCTTGCCGTTCGAGCTCACGCGAGGGGACACTCGCGGGCGTCCCTTGAACTCCTGCCGGCTGACCACGCTCGCCTTCTCGAGATCGAACGTCCAGAACTCGTACCGCCCGATGTCGCTCTTGATGCCGTAGGCGCGCTTGTGGTCGGGCGCCTGCGCGAAGCTCACCTGCTCGGCGGGGCCAATCGGACGGAAGTCGATCTTCTTGGCAGTCAGATCCACCTTGCCGATTCCCATGATCCGCCGCTTCTGGATGGGATCCTGCATCGTGAAGAGGCCGGTAAAGGTGCCCGGCGCATCGTAGAAGTCGTGCACCGGCCCGAGATTGATGCGGCCCAGCCCGCCTTCGCTGGGTGTCGTGAACGGCCAGGTCTCGACCTCAGCGAATTTCTCCGTCTCCACGATCGTGACGTCGTCGCCAAAGAAGTACAGCAGCTTGCCGTCTGGTGAGAACCGCAGGTTGACCGTCTCACGCTCTTCGCCCTTTGGCCATGGAATCGTTCGCGTCACCTGACCGCTCGCGAGGTCGAACTGGTTGAGGACGGGTGCGCCGATTTCCCAGCGATCGATCAGTTTGGTCGCCGTCCGGGTGAGCAGGACCAGGTAGCGGTTGAGCGGATCCGCGACGAGGCTGATCACGCGTGTGTGCGCGTTACCGCTACTCAACTGGTAGGTGTTGAGCGTCTTGCGGGTGGCAATGTCCACCACTTCCAGCTTTTCGTACGTGGAGTCGAGCACGTAGAACCTGGTGCGATCCGCCGACGGCGTAATGGAGCGCGGCAGACCGGTCTTGAGGATGATGCGATCTTCGAGCTTTTCAGTGGCCTCGTCGTAGATGCGGATGTCGCCGGTATAGGTGCCGATGTACAGCTTGCCGGTGCCCGCGGAAACCGCGGGCGCCGCGGCCGGCTTCCCCTGCGCGGATACCGCCACCACCGCCCCCGTGACGATGGTGCACGCGATCAGCCCCGCGTATACCCCCCTGCGGACCTGACGAACCGTTGGCCAACTCGCGCCTGCCGTTGTCATGTCGATCATCCCGGGAACACCAAATCGATCTTGCGCCAGTCTTTCTGCGCGGCCGCGCACTTGGCGGTCCAGTCGGGCGCGTGATTCAGCTGGTCGGGCACCTGGGCCGGCCAGAAGCAACCCATGTGGCAATCGAACAGGTCGCGCTCGACCGGCTGGCACAGGCCCGCGGTGCCCCCTGTGCGGTCCGCTTCCCACCCAGGTGAGAAGACGATCGAGCAGCCGGGCGGAATGTGCGGCCCCTCGGGCTGCTGCGGCGGCTGGCCGCCCTGTTGCAAAGCGACGACGTCGGTGGCGGCCGCCGGCTCGGTGACCGCTTCCACGCGTGACGCCTTGCGGTTAATGGCGTTGAGGTGCTTCATCGTCTGCTCCATCGAACTGGCGTAGGAAGCCGGGGTTCTTCACGGCCAGCTCGCCGTAAATTTCCAGGCAGGTGTGCGTCCAGCCGCGAATCCACTCACAGTAGTGCAGGTTGGGCCCGGTGGTCGATCCGTAACGGGTGTGGGCCTCGTGATAGCAGCCGCCGGCGCAGATCGGCCGTGCCCAGCACGACTGGCAGTCGGTCTTGTGATTGATGTGATGCGAGTCGAGGAACGCGGCCTGCTTGTCGCGGTCCACGCCGCCGGTCACCGACCCGAAGCTGTGCGCGTCGGAGCCCGCAAACCGGTGGCACAGCGAGACGTTGCCGTCGGTGGACACCCCGAGCAGCCCAATGCCGGCGCCACACGGGTACGCCTTGGCGTGTCCCTGATGGATTTCCTGCAACGTTTCGCGCACGTTCGAAAACCCGTGGTGACGGCCCTCCAGCGAGGCCTTCAGGAAGTCCTGAGCCAGCAGTCGAAACTGGCCGAGCAGGTGATCGAAGCCTTCGTCGCTGATGGCGTGTCCGCGCTGCGGCGCGGTGGTGACGGGCGCGAAGCCGACCTCCCAGAAGCCCATCTCGTCGTGAAGGTGCTTGTAGATCTTCATGACGTCCAGCGTCTGCTTCGTCAACGTGACGCGTGCGCCGATGGGGCGGGCCTTGTGGCGCGCCAGCAGCGCCTTGATTTTGGGCGCCACGAGTTCGTAGCTGCCCATGCCGTTGCTGAAGACGCGGAACTTGTCCTGCATCTCCTGCGGACCGTCGATGGAGATGGTGACCCCGATGCGCTCATCGGCCAGGAACTCGATCACGTCCGGCTTCAACAGCGTGGCGTTGGTGGTGAGACTGAAGTCGATGTCCTTCCCCACTTCGGCTGCGCGGGCCCGCGCGTAGGACACGGTCTTCTTCAGCACGGGAAAGTTCATCAGCGTTTCGCCGCCGAAGAAGGTCACCATGGCCGTCCGGCCGCTCTCGCGCAGGGCGAAGTCAATGGCTTCGCGCGCGGTTTCCTCGCTCATGAACTTGGGCTGCGCGCCGTTCTCGGTATCGACGATCTTGTCCTCGCCGTACTCGTAGCAGTACTCACAGGCCAGGTTGCACTGGTTCGTGACGTTGACGACCAGCGTCTGCAGCGGAATGACCGTGAGCGGAAGAATCTTCGGCGCCGGCTTGGCGGCTCGATCCTCGTCGATGGCGCGAGCGCGGTACAGTTCGCCGAGCGTGTCCCACACTTCATCGGGGCGGAACGTCGGCGCAAGCGCGGCGGAGAGCTCGCCGATTGCACGAGGCCCGTTGGCCAGCGCGTCGGTGATCGCCTTCGCGCATGCGTCGAAGGCAAACACCGCCGCACTCGGCACCATGTAGCCGAATCGTTCGCCGGACGCTTCGAAGGTGTGGAACTCACCGAGGCGCACCACGGTGTCGACGCCAGGGCTGATGCCGGGCACACTCAGGTCCGCGGCGATGCTGCGGGCGGGAACGGCGTCGCCAGTCTCAGCGGACGGGTCCATGGTAGTGCTCATCGTGAAACCACCGACGGGTCGAAGCGCATGTACACCGGGGGCGATACCAGCAGGTGCGCGCGGCCCTTGACCGGGGTGCCGGCCGAGTCGTACGTGGCTACTACCCACACGTCACCGATGTTGTTCCGCTGGCCACTGCGCTGTTCGTTGGGGCCTTCGAGATTGGGGGTGAAGATGCCGCTCTTGGCATCCACGGCACCGACGAACTTGATGTCATCGTCGTCGAGCGTCGCGGTGTACTCCTCGATGGTCCAGGTCGCATCCACCATGTCGATCTTCACATCGTCCGCGGTGTTGGGTTTCTTGTCCGGTCCGTTCATGAATGCCCAGGCGTCGAATTGCGCGTACATCTTCGGGTAGTTCACGCCGCCGGTGCGAGCCAGGTTCCACTCGGGTGTGACGCGGATCTGATCCACCTTGTCGTAGACCACCAGTGCCGCTGGCGTGACGGCGCCGGCCATGTAGATATCACGTGGGCCGACGGCGGCGGACTCGGCGACCGTGACGGTGGCCGTGATCACGTTGTTGGCGACCGTCGCGCCGCTGACGGTGATGCCCGGTCCCAAGTCGATGTCTGACGCCTGAACCGACGATGGCGCATTGAGGGCGAAGATCTTGACGGTCTGTCCCGGGCCGCCTTGCTTGAGACCGGCGCGGTCCACTCCGAGCAAGGTCGTCTCCGTGCCCACCCTGCGCAGCCGCACGTCCATGCCGATTTCGTCGTAGCCGCCCGTGAACCAGCGCCCCTCGATGCCGCGCCAATCGCGGTCCACGAACATCACTTCGCGAAAAGCAGGTGCGTCAGCGCCCGCCGCCGAGCGGCCCCGCCACTGGAAGCCGGTGTAGATCATCGTGCGGCCCGTGCGCTTCACCTGCTCGCCGCTCCTGGCGTAGGTGAACATCACCTCCGTCGTGAACTCGTCTGGGGCGTTGGGCACAGGCGTCACGGTCACGCGACCGTAGACGGGACCCTTGCCGACCTCGTGGCCGGTGAGTGCCCAGGTGCCATCGATGCGAGCGGGCCGCTTCGTCGCCGACCATGACGCCCATTCGGGAGTTTGGAAGGGGAACGTCTTTGACAGGTGATCGATCGCCTTTTCCGACGGGTGCCGGGTGTCGGGCGGACGGCCGTCCGGACCGCGGTCGCGCGGCACCGGTCCCATCCGGCGATAAACCTGCCGATCCACAAGGGGGTACCAGCCGCGGTGCATCGCGATCAGCAACTCCCACTCGCTTCGCGTCCGGCGCTGGGAAATGATGCGGCCGACCGAATGACAGGCGTTGCAGACGCCCTTGATGTTGTCGTCGAGGAACTTCTCCTGGTCGAACACCACGCGCCGTTCGGCCTCGAACGCCGCTGGCTTCGCTTCTTCGGGGGCCAGGCCAAGGTTGTCCGACAGATATTTGACCACTTCCCGGCCGGCCGCCGGGTCGAGCTTCAGGCCATTCAGCGCCACCATCCTCTTGATCGTGTCCTGCCAGCCTTCTGGGGTGTTGCGCTGGAACGAGATGCGGGACATCTGCCCCTTGTCGTCGCTCCGGTGACACGAACCGCAGGCGCTTTGCACGGTCTTGTTGGTGATCGGAATGCCGATTTCAGGAGGCGGGGTGGGTGCCGAAGCAGGCGGAGCCGCGGGCTGCTGGCCGGCCGCTGACGGGGCCGCGAGCGAAAGCCCGGCGAGGACGATTGCCACAACACTTCGGGAGAAGCCGTGAATGCCCATGAATTGACACTCTTTTAGCACAGATCCAGCCATCGCCGGGCGACAGCCGTGGCCAGCGCCGTGAGAAATCCGCGCAGGTCAACCGGCCCTGCGCGCCGCTCGTAGGCCGCGAAAAGATCCGGGACCTGGCGCACCGTCGGCGCCAACTCGACGAGCGCGACGACATCCACATCATGGAGGAAACGGACCCCCACCCCATCGCCGGGAGTGATCACCCTGGGTTCAAGGACGATTTCGTTGCCGCCGATAGCCGCTCGCCGCTCGATTTGCGCTTCTGGTCCCCGGCAAGTGACGAGTTCGGGTGCCGCCTTGATGCGGTCGAACGCCGCTTCCACGGCCACCCGCTCGCGGTCCGCCGCCGCGCGGACGGCATCCTGCTCACCCGCTTCGGCCCGTTCGGACCAGAACGGATGAGAGTGCCCCTGTGCGGCACTGCCCAGGAATCCCCGGGTGAGCGCAAGGAAGTTTGCGTAGACCTCCGCCTCACGGTCGGCAAAGAACTGACGGGCGGTCGCGGCCATGCCGGAATTTACCAGGCTGGTGTGCGCCACGATGGCGGCGAGCCAGCCGGACGCCAGTGCCTTCTTCACGCCGGCCGACGACAAGGGGTCCACGAAGGACGCAGCATCACCGACGACCAGCCAGCCGTCGCCCGCATACGCCGCGGACGAGTACATCGACGCGTCCCAGCCCGCGGGCCCACTGGTCAGCTGCGCGTGCGACAGCAGCTCGCGAAGCTGGCGGGTCTTGTGGATCTCCGCGAGGTAGGTGGCTCCGGCACCGTCGCCCCGCCTCATCGACGTGGTGCGCGGATCCACCATCACGGCCACCGCGCGGCGCGTCCGATCGAGCGGCACCGACCACGCCCACCCGTCCGCGTACGACTCGAGGATGGTGTGGGACGGCTCGGCCAGCCCCCATCCTTCCGTTCCCTCCCAGACTGCGGACAGCGACACAGTACGATGTCCTTCTTCCAGCCGTCTGCCGGCGCAGTGGCGCGCAAGCAGCCCCGCACGGCCACTGCAATCGAGGCGGATGGTTGCCGGTCGGGAGGACGACCCGTCCGGCGTCAGAACGGCGCGCTCCACTCGAGCTCCCGCTTGTTCCGCCGCCAGCGACATGACGCGCTCGAGTGCCGTGGACGTAACCTGCCAACCCGCCCCCGCGTCGGCAAACATCTCTACCCGCGGCTCGCCTGGTCCCCACCACACCGTATTGCCGGTCGTGCGCACGAAACCGGCGGCGTCGATTTCAGCACGAATGCCAAGGAGGTCGAAAAACTTCCCGCAACTCGGCGTCAGCGACTCCGCGAGCGGGGTGCCCATCTGCGCCTCGGGCCGCGTGACGATCGTGACCGCATGGCCCCAGGTCGCGAGCAGCCGAGCGGCCGTAGCCCCTGCGGGGCCGGCGCCGAGGACGAGGATGTCGGGAGGAGCCGAAGACACGTTCCTTGAATATACGAGCTAAACTGCCACCGCGCGCGCCTCGTCCCGGCGCCGCACCTGGAGGAGAACGCTGCATGCGCCCCACTCTGCGAACTGCGCTCTGGTCCACCCTGTTGATGGCGGCATGCGCGGGCATGGCCCTCACCCTTTCCGCGCAGGCGCCGCGGCAGGTGGACGATGCGACGTTGCTGAAGCCGGCAGCCGGGGAATGGGTCACCTACGGCCGCGACTACGCGGAAACGCATCACAGCCCACTGACCGGCATCGACGCCTCGAACGTGTCGCGCCTCGGGCTGGCCTGGTCGGTAGAGGTCGGCTCGCAAGGCAAGGTCGAAACCACGCCCATCGTTCACGACGGCGTGCTCTATGGCACCTCCACATGGAGCGTCGTGTTTGCGATCGACGTCCGCACCGGCACGCTCAAGTGGCGATGGGATCCGGCGCTGGTGAAGGGAGGGTTCGCGGAAGGCGGGCCGCGCTACTGCTGTGGGCCGGTGAATCGCGGGGTTGCGCTCTACAAAGGGCGCGTCTACGTTGGCCTGCTCGACGGCCGGCTGGTGGCGCTGAACGCGCAGACCGGTCACGTCGACTGGGCCGTGCAGACGACACCGGTCGGGACCGACTACTCCATCACCGGCGCACCGCGCATCGTCAAGGGCAACGTCCTCATCGGCAACGGTGGCGGCGAATACGGTGTGCGCGGGTATCTCACCGCCTACAACGCGGAGTCCGGCAAGCAGGTGTGGCGTTGGTACGTGGTGCCAGGCGACCCGTCTCTCGGGCTCGAGGACGCCTCGATGGAGCGCGCGCTCAAGACATGGAGGGGCGAGTTCTGGAAAACCGGCGGTGGTGGCACGCCCTGGGACGGCATCGCCTACGATCCGGAGGCCGACCTCGTCTATGTCGGCACCGGCAACGGCTCGCCATGGTCGCGCGATCATCGCAGCCAGGGCTTTGGCGACAACCTCTATCTCTCCTCCGTCGTGGCGCTGCGGGCCACCACCGGCACCTACGTGTGGCATTACCAGACCACGCCCGGTGACGACTGGGATTACAACGCCGCGCAGCCGATGATTCTCGCCGATCTCACGATCGACGGCCGGCCGCGGAAGGTGCTGATGCAGGCGCCGAAGAACGGGTTCTTCTACGTGCTCGATCGGTTGACGGGCGAGTTCATCTCGGCTGCGCCGTTCACCAACGTCACGTGGGCCACGCACATCGATCCCAAGAGCGGCCGCCCGGTGGAGACGCCGGAGGCGCGCTACGGCAAGAAAGGCGCACGGTTGTCGCCGTCGCCGGTCGGCGCGCACCACTGGCCGCCGATGGCCTTCAATCCCGCGACCGGCCTGGTGTACTTCCCGGGGCAGGACACGGCGTCCAACTTCCAGGCCCTCGACAGCTTCGCCTTCAAACCCGGCCAATGGAATACCGGCACCCGTCTGGGACCGACCGCCGGCGCCACGGCGGCAGGCGGCGCTGCAACGCCGTCAGGAACGCCCGGGGCGGCACCGGCACCAGCTGCACCGGCGGCATCGCCAGCAGCGGCACCACCCGCCCCGGCGCCACTGCCCGGACGACGAGGGTTCCTGGTTGCGTGGGATCCGATCGCGCAGAAGGAGCGCTGGCGTAACGAGTTCAATCCGAGCGGTGGCGTCCTTTCCACCGCTAGCAATCTGATCTTCGTCGGCGACGGCGGCGGCACGCTGTTCGCCCTGGACGCAGTGAGCGGCAAGACGCTGTGGGAGCACAAGATGCTGCCGGGTGTGGCCACGCCGGTGACCTACGAGCTGGATGGCAAACAGTTCGTGGCGGTGCTGGCCGGCACCGGCGGTGGGCGCGTGTTCGCGTTCGCGCTGGACGCCGTCGGCGGCAAGCCGTGACCGGCGCGGGCGGCCCCCGCGCGATCATCGTGACGGGCGGCAGTCGAGGCATCGGTGCCGCCACCGCGCGGATGGCCGGCTCGCGTGGCTACGCGGTATGCGTGAACTACCGTCGGCAGCACGAGGCGGCGAACGCCGTGGTGGACGACATCGAACGGGGCGGCGGTCGCGCCGTTGCCGTACAGGCCGACATGGCGGTGGAGGCGGATATTCTCCGCCTCTTCGACGCCGCAACCACCGCGCTGGGGCCGCTCTCCGGCTTAGTCAACAACGCTGCCATCCTCGAGACGCAGATGCGGCTCGAGGCCATGGACGCCGCGCGCTGGCAGCGCGTCCTGCAGGTGAACGTGATCGGCGCGTTCCTCTGTGCCAGGGAGGCGGTGCGACGGATGTCCACCGCTCGCGGCGGCGCCGGCGGTGCGATCGTCAACGTGTCTTCCGCCGCGGCACGAATCGGAGGCCCGGGTGAATACGTGGATTACGCCGCTTCCAAAGGCGCCATCGACACCATGACGATGGGCCTGGCGAAAGAAGTGGCGATGGAAGGCATCCGCGTCAACGCCGTGCGACCCGGCATCATCCAGACCGAGATCCATGCCAGCGGCGGGGAGCCGAATCGCATCGAGCGGGTGAAGCCGTCCGTGCCGATGCAGCGCGGCGGCACCGCCGACGAAGTCGCAGCAGCCATCCTATGGCTGATGTCTGATGAGGCGTCGTATGTGACCGGCACCTTCTTGGACGTTGCTGGCGGCCGCTGATCGGGTCTATTCACTCTGCTATGGTGTCGCCCATGGCTGCGACTACGCGCACCAAGGTCACTCTCGACGAAATCGACCGCGTCGTCAACGAGCGGCAAGCGGCGCTTCGCAACCTCCGCATCACCGAGTGCTACCACCGGCTTTCTCATGAACTCGCCGGTGCA
>Ga0190275_10003832_pt1 | contig 10767 bp, 10 predicted proteins | sample Popmic550T_FD_133745 | JGI IMG/M metagenome (GOLD analysis project Ga0190275, IMG submission 133745) | Populus adjacent soil microbial communities from riparian zone of Yellowstone River, Montana, USA - 550 T | ecosystem: Environmental > Terrestrial > Soil > Riparian zone > Trees stand | place...
ATGATCTTCTCGTCGGCGAACTGGCGCACCATTTCGGTGATGTCGCGCTGAAGATCGGTCTGCTCGCTGTAGGCGGCGGTATCTACGGCCATGGCTCCTAGCTCATTCGAGGTCGTGGACGGGCGGCCGCGCGTCTCCTTGGACCAAGCGCGGCGGGAGGCGAAGGATATCGACGCCGCTTCGAGCCGACCGCGCGATACGGGCAGGAGGCCGGCCGCCGATGCGGAATTGCACGTCGATGCCTGCCCGCAGGACCATTCGCGAGCGCCTGCTCGACCTGCCGTCGGCGCTGCGCGACCGCCTGGAAAACGGCAAGCGCACGCAGCGCCTGGTCTACGCGCTGCGCAACCGCCGCCTCTTCTCCGACATCTACCAGCACGACCGCATGCTGGCCGACCGCGCCCGCGTCGACTCCTACTGGGAGGCCCTGGGCAAGCACCTCGGCGAGGGCGACGTCGCGATCGACCTCGGCTCCGGGACCGGCGTGCTCTCCTTCTTCGCCGCCCGCAATGGCGCCCAGGTCCACGGCGTCGAGCACAGTCCGCTGGCCGAGGCGGCGCGGGCGATCGCCGCCGACAACGGGATCGAGAACGTCGAGTTCCACCGCGTCCACAGCAGCCGCCTGGAGCTGCCGGTGCAGCAGGTGGACGCGATCGTCCACGAGCAGATCGGCGACGCCCTCTTCGACGAGCGCATGGTCGAGAACATCGCCGACCTGCGCGACCGCTTCCTCAAGCCCGGCGGCAAGATCCTCCCCGGCACCTTCGACCTCTACATCGAGCCGGTGCAGCTGCGCGAGGACCTGCGCGCGCCCTTCGCCTGGGAACAGAAGCTGCACGGGATCGACTTCCGCGCCCTGGAGCCGTTCGCCGAGACATCGCAGTCCTACCTCTACAAGTCGCTGCGCCCGTTCCCGCACGGCCAGCTGCTCTGCAAGCCCGAGCCGGTGGTCACCTTCGACCTCCACACCGACGGCGTCGCCGACCTGCCGACGCGGATCTCCTACCGCCGCCCGGTCGTCAACGCCGGCCACTTCGACGGCTTCTGCGTCTACTTCGACGCCCGCTTCGACGAGGAGACCGGCTTCAGCTCCTCACCGGAGCTGGCGACCACCAACTGGGCCAACCCGCTGCTGCGGGTGCGCACGCGCCCGGTCGCGGTCGGCGAGACGATCGAGCTCGACCTCAGCGCCGACGACCTCGCCGCCCCCGCCAGCTGGCGCTGGAACGTCCAGTAGGCGTCGGCCCCGCTAGTCCTCCTAGCCGAGCGCGTCGAGGACCAGCTGGTCGTGCGTGGCCGGGTCGACGTCCTCGAAGACCCGCTCGATCCTGCCCTCGGCGTCGATCAGGAAGGTCGAGCGCCGCGTTTCGGCGCGGAAGGGGGGGCGCCGGCGGCGGGTCCAGGCGCCGTAGCTGCGGGCGACGCGGCCGCCGGGGTCCGAAAGCAGCTTGAAGGGCAGGCCGTGGCGGTCGGCGAAGGCGCTGAGCTTCTCCGGGCTGTCGGGCGAGATCCCGATCGTGACCGCGCCGCGCGAGGCGATTTCCGCCTGGTGGTCGCGGATGCCGCAGGCCTGCGCGGTGCAGCCGGGCGTGTCGGCCTCCGGGTAGAAGTAGAGGACGACCCGCTGGCCGGCCAGCGAGGACAGCGAGACCTTCTCGCGGTCCTTGTCCAGCAGCTCGAAGTCGGGAGCCTTCTCGGCGGGGTTCACGTGGCTATCTCCTCTCGCGACGAACTCCAGCACCGCATCGGCGATGCGATCGAGGTCGGAGTCGTCGAGTTCTTGGTGGACTGGAAGCAGGATCGTCGATGCCCGCCGCCGGGCCGCGGCCGGGTACTCCGCAGCCGGCAGGCTCGGGTGCGGAAGCGACCAGAAGTGGGTGGCGCTGATGTCGCGCTGGCGCAGGTGCCGCGTCAGGCCGTGGGGGTCTGGCGTGCTCAGCGGCAGGCCGAAGGGGCAGGAGCCCGGGACCGTCGCCGTGAACGGCGGCGCCACGTGGGGCCGCAGCCGCTCGACCAGGCGCGCGTGGTTGCGGCGGCGCCGCGCCGCGACGTTCGCCAGCTCGCCGCGGCGCAGCATCCACAGGCTGATCGCGGCGGGGCCGTTGTCGGGAGCAGGAACCGAGAACTCGGCCGACGGGTCCCAGGGGGGCGGCCGATGGGAGCGGCGCCAGCGGCTGAGCAGGCGCGAGTGCTCGATCCCCCGCCGCAGGAAGCCGCGCAGCAGCCGGTCGCGCGGCACCTCCCTGCGCACCGGCACCGCCGGCGGCGCCTGGCCGCGGCAGATCACGGCGCCGCCGTCGGGCAGCCCGTGGGTCTTCCAGAGCGAGAAGAAGGCGATGTCGCCGGCCGACCCCAGCGGCGCCCCGTCGCGCTCGGCCAACAGCGCCTGGGCGACGTCTTCGATCAGCAGCAGCCCGCGCTCGTCACACCAGCGGCGCCAGCGCCCGGCGTCGAGCCCGAAGCCCAGGTAATGGATCAGGTACAGCGCCCGGGTCCGCGGGCCGAGCCGCGCCTCGAGCTCGTCCGGGTCGGGTTCGAGATCCTCGGTCGCCTCGTAGAAGCGGCTGACGAGGCCGCGGTCCTCGAGCACCGCCACTTCGGAGCCATGGTGGTAGGCGGGAACCAGGACCTCGTCGCCCGGCTGCAGCCCAGCCGCGGCGAGGCCGTGCCAGAGGCCGTAGCGCCCCCACTCATAGAGACGGCAGCCGGGCTCCTGCAGCGGGAACGGCAGCGTCGCCGCCGGGCGGCCGAAGAGGCTGCGCGGGCTCGGCGAGGCCCAAACCGAGAGCTGGCCGCGGCTCACCGGGAGATCCTCCGCTTCAGGCGCTGCAGGGACGGGCGGATGCCCTCCCAGGCGGCGGCCGCCGCCCAGCGGCAGCGCCCGGCCGGGGTGCCGGCGTAGGCGCGGATCCAGCTGCGCTCGGAGTGACGGTCGGTCCAACTCGCCTTGAACGGGTCCTCGTCGCCCAGCAGCTCGATCCGCGCGACGCCGCGCTCGCAGCAGTAGGCGATCTCATCGCGCAGCAGCAGCGCGCCGGGGCCGAAGGAGCGCAGGTCGTCCTCGTAGCCCGCCTTCAGGGTGTACCAGACGCCGCCATGCTCGAGCGCGTAGTCGCAGGCGATCGGGCGGCCGTCGAGGCGGTGGAAGGCCAGCCGCAGCCAGCCGCGCTCGGCCGCCCAGCGGGCGACCTCGGTGTAGAAGCGCTCGGTCTCCGGCCGCGAGGAGATCGCCGTCCCCCGCTCCCCCTTCCAGCCCGAGGCCTCGACCGCGAACAGCTCGCCGAGCAGGCGCTCGAGGTCGCCGCGACCGTCGTGGACCTCGAACTCCAGCTCCCCCTCCTCCTCGAGCTTGCGGCGGTGGCGGCGCAGGGCCTTGCGGCGGTTGCGCGAGAGGGTGCCCTCGTAGGCCTCGAAGTCGCCCTCGAGGAGGATGAAGGGCGGCCGCGAGATGGTGCGGGTGACGAGCTTCCTGCCGCTGGCGGCGGCCGCGCGAGCGAGCGCGTCGGTCCCGGCCTCGCCGCCGCCGTACTGATTCAGCTCGACGCGCGCCGTCGGTTCCGCGAAGAGGCTGCCGAGCAGCTCCTCGCCCGCCGCCGCGTCGGTCGCGACCGGCCCGAACGCCGGCGTGTGCCAGTTGGTCGGCGAGCGCAGGGAGCCGCGGCCGCGCAGCATCGGCAACAGCGCCGTCAGCTCGCCGTCGCGGCGGATCTCGACCGTCTCCAGCTCGCCGGCCCCGAAGGCCCGCATCCAGGCCTCGGTCCAGCCCGGCCGCAGGAACGGAGGGGCGTCGACGCGCTCGGCCAGGGCCTCCCATTCAGCAGCACCGGAGGCGGCCTTTACGCGCACGTTGGGGAGTTGGTCATTTGGCTCTGGCACGGTTGGCGGGACACTGTAATCGTGCCTTCCCTCATATATCCGTCCAGGGTGAATCGCTGAGCGCGGGCTGAGGGTGGGCCTGACGACAACTGAGCGATGGCCTCCAAGCTCGCACTCGTCGTCGCCCTCGCCTCGGTCCTCTGCCTGGGGCTTACCGCCAGCGCCGCCGCGGTGCCCCAGGGCGTCACCGGCAAGCGCGCCGCCGAACCGGTCGCGCGGACGGCGACGACCAGCGCCCTGATCGCCAGCGCCGGCGCCTGCCCCACCCAGACCAGCCTCGCCTCACCCCCCGCGACGCAGGAGCAGGCGATGCTCTGCATGACCAACTTCGCCCGCGCCGGCGCCGGCCTCGGCCCCCTCGGCGCAGCCGAACCGCTAGCCAGCTCGGCCCGCGAAAAGGCGACGGACGTGGTCCGCTGCGACAGCTTCAGCCACTTCGCCTGCGGGCGCGACTTCACCTACTGGATGCGCGCCAGCGGCTACATCGGCGACCAGTGCTGGCGGGCCGGCGAGAACCTCGCCTGGGGCTCCGGCGAGTACGGCTCGGTGCGCTCGATCTTCCGCGCCTGGATGAGCTCCCCCACCCATCGCCGCAACATCCTCGGTGACTACGACGAAGTTGGGATCGGCCTCATGGCGGGCCCCGTCGAAGGACACGACGCCGCCCGCGTCTGGGCCGCCCACTTCGGCACCCACTGCTGAGCCAGGCGAAAGCCGCCGGACGCTCTGATTGGCTTCGCCCATGGATCGATCGAAAGCCGAGCAGCCGCGCGGCAACCGCACCCGCACCTACATCGCCGCCGGCCTGGTCGTCCTCGCCGCGGTCCTAATCGTCGTCTGGCTCGTCTCCGGCGACGACGGCGACTCCTCCGACGGCGACTCCAGCGCCGCCAGCGACTCCGGCGCCCCGGCGATCGTCAGCAGCGACGCGCTCGAGGAGGCAGCAGACGACAGCGAGGCGCCGATCTACTGGGCCGGCGAGCGGCAGGGCACCGAGCTGGAGCTGAGCCGGCCCGACCCCGACCGCGCCTACGTGCGCTACCTGGCGGACGGAACCAAGGCCGGCGACCCCCGGCCGGACTTCCTCACGGTCGGCACCTATGTCGCCGCCGACCCGGTGGCGGAACTACGCCGCCAGGGCAAAGAGCCCAATGGCGTGCTCGGCACGGCCCCCGGGGGCGCCACCGTCTACTTCGACCGCAGCGAACCGCTCAGCGTCTATGTCGCCTTCCCCGGCGAGGACGTGCAGGTGGAGGTCTTCGACCCCAACTTCAACCAGGCGCTGCGGCTGGTCAACTCGGGACAGATCGTCCCAGCCGACTGACCGGGCCCCTCGCAGCGAGATCCTCTCGTGAAACGACGACGGGGCGGATGGTCCGCCCCGTCGTCGTTCACTCCTTCGTGGCTTCCCTCCCTAGGAAGTCGGGGCGCAGAGCACGTACGCCGTGGTGGCAGTGCCTGAACCGTCCGCATTCGGGAACTGTGCGCGCCAGCCCGTCGGGGTCTGGCCGGTGGTCGCGAGCGACCTGCCGCTCGCCGTTCCGGTCCCCGAGACAGGCGCCGAGAGGCCCATGTGCCGGTCCTCTTTGGTGGTCTCGTTGGTGTTGCCGCCACCGCCGACGGCGATGTCGGTTCCGGTGCAGACCGCGGTAGCGGCCGCGCCGTCGTCAGCCGTGGCGGTCACGACTTTGACGCTGGCGACACCGGCCGGGCCAGCCGGGCCCTGGGGCCCGACGGCGCCATCTTTGCCGTCTTTACCGGGGGCACCGTTCTCGCCATCTTTGCCGGCAGGGCCGGCAGGGCCGGCGGGGCCGATCGGGCCCTGGGGGCCCTGGGGGCCTACGGCACCATCTTTGCCGTCTTGACCGGCGGGACCAACAGGGCCCTCAGGGCCAACGGCGCCGTCTTTACCGGCGGGCCCAACGGGACCCTCGGGGCCAACGGCGCCATCTTTGCCGTCTTTCCCGTCGAGACCGTCTTTACCGGCGGGACCAGCAGGACCGATCGGGCCCTCAGGGCCAGCCGGGCCCTCGGCACCGTCTTTACCGGCGGGACCAACCGGGCCCTCAGGCCCGACGGCGCCATCTTTGCCGTCGAGGCCGTCTTTACCAGCCGGGCCGACTGCACCGTCTTTACCGTCGAGGCCGTCTTTACCGGCCGGGCCGACCGGGCCCTCGGCACCTACGGCGCCGTCTTTACCGTCAGCTCCGTCTTTACCGGCGGGACCGACAGGACCCTCGGGGCCGACAGCTCCGTCTTTACCGTCGAGGCCGTCTTTACCGGCCGGGCCGGCAGGACCCTCGGGACCGGCAACTCCGTCTTTCCCGTCGAGACCATCTTTGCCTGCAGGACCAGCAGGACCCTCGGGGCCAACAGCGCCGTCTTTGCCGTCTTTCCCGTCGAGGCCGTCTTTACCGGCAGGACCAGCGGGACCCTCGGGACCTACGGGACCCTCAGGGCCGACAGCACCGTCTTTGCCGGCGGGGCCGACAGGGCCCTCCGGGCCAACGGCTCCGTCTTTACCGTCGAGGCCGTCTTTGCCAGCCGGGCCCTCGGGACCTACGGCGCCATCTTTGCCGTCGAGACCGTTTTTCCCGTCTTTGCCGTCGATGCCGTCTTTACCGGCGGGACCGGCAGGACCCTCGGGACCTACGGCGCCATCTTTGCCGTCTTTGCCGTCGATGCCATCTTTGCCGGCAGGGCCGGCGGGACCAGCGGGACCCTCGGGACCAACGGCGCCGTCTTTGCCGTCGATGCCGTTTTTTCCGTCTTTGCCGTCGATGCCGTCTTTGCCGGCAGGGCCGGCGGGGCCGATCGCGCCGTCAGCACCAGCAGGACCGGCGGGGCCAATCGGTCCGACGGGGCCGGCCGGGCCCACGGGACCAGCGGGGCCCACGGGGCCAATAGGACCAACGGTGCCGTTCACACCGTCCGTGCCGTCCTCACCGTCAACACCGTTGGTGCCGTCGGTGCCGCTGGCGCCGTCGGTGCCGGCGGCACCGTCCTTGCCGGGGAGACCAGCGGTACCCGGCGTTCCGGCGGTGCCCGCAGGACCGGTCGGGCCGCTACCGGCTTCAACGCCGAGGACGCCCTGCTGACCCTTGCTGGTCAGCACGACGACCTTGAGCTCGCCCTTGAGGCAGGCGAGCTTCGGCGCGACGAAGCGGATGCTCCCCTTCTCCGGGCCGCTCTTCTGGATGCAGAGGTTCAGCGTTTCCAGCGAGCGCTTCTGCGCCGCCGATGCGGTGGTGGCCAGCAGGCCGATCGTGGCCAGGCACGCCGTCATGGCGAGCACGAGCCACCGAAGTTTTGACTGTGAGAACGAACTAGCGGTCATCCGGGGGTCTCCCTTGCTTTGAGCTTTTAGGACTGGTGCGCCCCTCTGGACGCCGGTCAAGGCGCAGCAAGGTACTGACGGTTTGGCCGTTTGCCCGTTTTTGCAGGTCAAACATCCGGCCAATCTCCGTGGACGCCCTAAAGTCTCAGGGTGAGAAGTGGGGCTGCAAAGCGGAAAACAGCGCCTCGGCGGCACTTGAGTCGATCGCCCGAATCGGTGCCTGAGCCTTCAGAAATGCCTCCTCCAACTCGCGGTGGGCCTCCGATTGCAGGACGATCGCACCCCCCATCCCGACCGTCGCGGCGCTCCCATCGAGCACGATCGTCCGAATCGTGACGCTGAGATCGCAGCCCCCGCCGAGGCCCAGGTAGCCGATCGCGCCGGAGTAGATCCCCCGCGGCGCGGCCTCCAGCCGGTCGAGGATCTCGACCGTCCGCAGCTTCGGCGCGCCGGTCATCGAGCCGGGTGGGAAGCAGGCCCTGATGCCGTCGAGCGCGCCGGCGCCCGGCCGCAGCTTTCCGCGCACGGTCGAGACCAGCTGGTGCACGGTCGCGTAGGTCTCGACCTCCATCAGCACCGGCACCTCGACGCTGCCCACCTCGCAGACGCTGCCGAGGTCGTTGCGGAGCAAGTCGACGATCATCAGGTTCTCGGAGCGGTTCTTCTCGCTGTCGCGCAGCGCCGCCGCCAGGCGCTCATCCTCGGCGGGCGTGTCGCCGCGACGAGCTGTGCCCTTGATCGGCTTCGCCTCCACCCCGCCATCCCGGTCCACCCTGAGGAACCGCTCGGGCGAGGAGCTGAGGACGGCGAGGTCGCCGAAGCGCAGGTAGGAGGCGAACGGGGCCGGGTTCAGACGGCGCAGGCGCCGGTAGAGGTCGAGCGGCGCCGTCTCGACCTCCGCTTCGATCGAGTTGGTCAGGCAGAGCTCATAGCTGTTCCCTTCCAACAGCTCACGCTCGCAGGCGGCGATGTCGGCCAGGTAGCGCTGAGGGGAGCGGGCGAAGCGGAACTCGACCCCTGTGGCAGCAGGCAAAGGCGCCGGCGGGGTCGGGAGCGCGGCCAGCGCCGCGGCCGTGGCGCCGATCCAGGCCGCCAACTCTCCCTCGTCCCCGTCCCCCTCGAGCCCGAGCAGGTAGGTGTGACCCTGCTCGTGGTCGCAGGCGATCATCCGGCCGGCGCGGACGAAGGCCGCATCGGGCAGCGGCGAGCGCGGACCGCGCCCGGCCCCGCAGTCGGCCCGCAGCTCGTAGCCGAGGTAGCCGGCGAAGCCGCAGTCGAAGTCGAAGGGCAGCTCGGCCGCCGAGGGGCGCAGGCGCGCCAGCTCCCGCTCCAGGTACTCGAAGATCGACTCGGAGCGGATCTCCTCCTCCCCATCCCGCGCGACCGTGACCTCGTGGGCATCGACGTCGTAGGAGATCGTCGCTCCGTGAGGGCCCGCGGCGTCGCCCATGAAGGAGAAGCGGGCGCCGTCGCCGGGCCTGCTGCTGTCGAGCCAGAAGGCGCTGGCGCTGTCCTCATAGAGAGCGACGAAGGCCGCCTCCGGGTTGACCGGCCGATCGAGCCGGACCGCCTTCATCGCCGCCCTGCTGTCAGCTCGCGGAAGTTGGCGAGCAGCTGCCGCCCGTGCGCGGTCGCCACCGACTCGGGGTGGAACTGGACCCCCCACTGCGGCCGGCGGCGATGGGCGATCGCCATCGCGACGCCGTCGTCGGACCAGGCGATCTCCTCCAGCTCGTCGGGCAACGGACGGGCCAGGCAGAGCGAGTGGTAGCGGGTGGCTTCGAAGCGCGCCGGCATCCCGGCGAACAGCGGCGCCCCGGCGTGCTCGACCGCCCGCACCCGGCCGTGCATCGGCTCGGGCGCCGGGACCACGTGGCCACCGTGCACCCAACCGAGGCCCTGGTGGCCGAGGCAGACCCCCAGCAACGGCGCCTCGCAATGCCGGATCGCCTCGGCGCAGACGCCGAAGTCCCGCCGCCGCTCCGGCCGCCCCGGCCCCGGCGAGAGGACGACGTTGTCGAACCGCAGGCGCGCCAGCTCCTCCCAGTCGGCGGCGTCGTTGCGGACGACGATCGGCTCGGCTCCGTTCTCCTCCGCCAGCATCTGGAAGAGGTTGTAGGTGAAGGAGTCGTAGTTGTCGATCAGGAGGGTCCGCATGGTCCCGGGCGCCGGCAGAGGAAAATACCCCGATGGTGAGCTCCCCCCCCACCCCGGACCCGCGGCGCGGGCTGTTCGAGACCCTGCTGGTGATCGAGGGCGAGCCGGTCGAGCTCGGCGTCCACCTGGATCGGCTCGCGGTCAGCCTCGAGGCGGTCTTCGGCGCCGCGCTCCCCCCGGGGGCTGCCGGGAAGGCAACCGCGCAAGCGCGACCGTTCCACCTCGGCCGCCTGCGGATCACGGTCGACCGGATCGACTCCGGCCCGCGGCTGACGCTCGCAGCCGAGGACGTCGACCCCGGCGATTTCTTCCCGGTCTGGGAGCGCGGCGCCGAGCTGCGCTCGCTGCCGCGGCCCGGCGGCCACGGCTGTCACAAGTGGGCGGACCGCCGAGCGCTGGACGGAGTCGAGGCAGGAGCCGTCCCCCTGCTGCTCGACCGCGGCGACGAGGTGCTCGAGGCCGGCCGCGCCAACCTCTTCGCCGGCATCGACGGCACCCTGTTCACACCCGCGGCCGACGGGCGCATCCTCCCCGGCATCGCCCGCGCCGGGGCGATCGCGGCCGCCGCCGAAGCCGGGATCGACGTCGTCGAGCGGCGGCTGTCGCGGGACGAGCTGCTGGCCGCCGATGAGGTCTTCCTGACCGGGTCGGTGCGGGGAGTCGAGCCGGCGCGGGCGCTGGACGGGGCCGAGCTGCCAGCGGCAACCGAGCTCAGCCGCCGGGTCGGCGCCCGCTTGCGGCGGCGCTGGCTGAACGCGGCCGCCGCGGCCGGCGCTCGAGCGCTCGCAGCCGGGCCACCACCCGGTCCGCTCGCTCGCTGAAGCTGCGCAGGGCCGCATCCCCCACCGGCCCCTCCTGCGACGGCGGGACCACGGGCACGGACTGGCTGGCGCTGAGCGCCGCCGCGCTCGCCCGCTCGGCCAGCTCGGCCGCACGGCGAGCTTGCTGCGCGGCGTCGAGAGCCGCATCGCCCACGACCATCACCGCCTTTTCGGAAGCCTTGGCGATGATCAGGGCCTCGTCGATCCGCTGCTCCAGCTCGCTCAGCAAAGGCGGCGCCGAGCTCTCCGGGAGCAGCCAGTCCTGCGTGCTGTCGCGCTCGGCGCCTTCCATTTCGCGCAATTTACGGGCGCGGCAGGCGGCAAAGGCGCCGGCCGACTAGATTCCGGCCCGCACTAGAGAGCGAAACGACCCCGAGGAGCGCCTTGAGAAACCCCAGAGACTTCTTCCAGCCACAGGCGATCGGAGCGCCGGAGCCGCTGCGCGAGATCCCCGTCACCCCGTCGCGGATGATCCACTTCCTCGACTTCTCCAACGAGAAGATGGTCGCCAAGGCCGGCGCCATCGCCGAGAAGACCGACATCCTGCTCGGCAACCTCGAGGACGCGATCCCGGTC
>Ga0190275_10003833_pt1 | contig 10767 bp, 9 predicted proteins | sample Popmic550T_FD_133745 | JGI IMG/M metagenome (GOLD analysis project Ga0190275, IMG submission 133745) | Populus adjacent soil microbial communities from riparian zone of Yellowstone River, Montana, USA - 550 T | ecosystem: Environmental > Terrestrial > Soil > Riparian zone > Trees stand | place...
ACCCGACGATGCCCTTCTCGTGCAGGTTGGCCAGATGCAGCGCGTACCGGCTGATGATCCGGCCCATGTGGTTGTCGCCGAAGGGCAGGTTGAGCCGGGGGATCCAGGTCGCGGCGAGCACCAGCGTGATCGCACCGACGCCGAGCCAGCCCCAGCGGTCCTCCTTGGAGGAGGTTGGCCGGGGTGGCTCTTCCGCGGTCTTGTCAGGGGTGGCAACGTCGGTTGCGGTCATCGCGGGGCAGCCTCTATTCGGCGCGGGACCGCACGATGAGGTCGGCCAGCAGAGCTACGGCCCCGATGATCAGACCAGCCATCAGGATCATCGTCGTGTTGTTGGCGACCCGCACCGGGTGGGCGATCACGTCGTAGATGATCTTCACGAGGCCGATGCCGATCAACCACAGCGCCGGCGGCATCAGCACCTTGAGCGGGTTGAAGTACATGACCATGCGGACGACCTGGAGGATGTAGCGGTAGGCGTCGCGCACGAAGTGGAACTTCGACGAGCCGGCGCGCTTCGCGTAGTCGATCGACACGTACCGCACGTCGTGCTGGTTGTGCAGGAACGCCATCGTGATCGTCGTCACGCAGGAGAACCCGGGCGGCAGCAGGCGCAGGTAGGGCAGCGACACCTCGCGGCGGAACGCCCGCAGGCCCGAGTTGAGGTCGGGGATCTTCTGGCCGGCGAGCCGCTCGGCGATCTTGCGGATGACCCACTTGGCGGGCACCCGGAGCAGCTTGTGCGTGCCCTGCTCGCTGGTCCGCGCACCGACCACCTGGTCGATGTTCTGGTCCTTCTCCAGCAGCTGCACGAGCTCGGGGATGCGCTCGTTGGGATACGTCATGTCGGCGTCGGTCCACACGACGATCTCGCCGCGGGCCTCCCGGGTGCCGATCCGCCGGGCCGTGCCGGAGCCGCCGTTGCGGTGGAACGGCATCACGCGCAGGCTCGGGAAGCGCAACTCGGCTTCGCGCAGTACGGCGAGCTTGTTGTCGGTCGAGCAGTCGTCGATCGCTAGCAGCTCGTAGCTGTAGCCGCTGCGGTCCATCGCCGCGGAGATCCGCTCGATCTCCTTCAATACATGGTCCTGCTCGTTGTAACACGGCAGCACGACCGTCACGTCCAGCCGCTCCGGCGCCGCGACGTCGGCTGATTCCCCAGCGGCAGACCGCTGGAGGAACCTGTTGGGTGCCGTCATTCCGGTCCACGCTCCCATCCGGGGGCGACCGAATTGGATGGCCGCCGCAAGGTGTCAGACTCTAGCAATGCCCGCGCAAAGGATAGTGCCACGCGTTACTGCGCGGGTCATCGGCCGACACCGTCGCCCGCCGTATGTGAATGGGCGCACGGTGTGACAGAACCCTCTTTCTGGAGTGCGGCGTGAGCGCGATGAGCTATCGCCGGCTCGGCAGTTCGGGACTCGTCGTCTCGGTTGCCGGCGTCGGTTGTAACACCTTCGGCCGGGATATCGACGAACACGGCGCAGCCGCGGTCGTCGATGCGGCGCTGGATCTCGGAATTAACTTCTTCGACACCTCGGATACATATGGCGGCCCGGGCCACGAGCTTTCCGAGCGTTTCCTGGGTGCGGCGCTCAAGGGCCGCCGCGACGACGTGGTGGTGGCGACCAAGTTCGGCATGTCGATGTCCGGTGTCAACGGCCCCGACCACGGTGCGCGCGGCGCCCGCCGCTACGTGATGCGGGCGGTCGAGGGCTCGCTGCGGCGGCTGGAAACCGACCACATCGACCTCTACCAGATGCACGAGCCGGACCGGGCGACGCCGATCGAGGAGACTCTCTCCGCGCTCGACGATCTGGTCACCGCCGGGAAGGTCCGGTACATCGGCTGCTCGAACTTCGCCGCGTGGGAGGTCGCCGACGCCGCGTGGGTGTCGCGGACCCGGGGCTGGGCGCCGTTCGTCAGCGCACAGAACCACTACAGCCTGCTCAGCCGCGAGGTCGAGGCCGAGTTGGTGCCCGCCTGCCAGCGGTTCGGGCTGGGGCTGCTGCCGTTCTTCCCGCTGGAGAGCGGGCTGCTGACCGGCAAGTACCGCAGGGGGCAGGAGGCGCCACCCGGGTCCCGGCTGACCAAGGAGCGGTTCGCCCGGCGGCTGGCGGGTGCGCCGTGGGACCGGATCGAGGCGCTGCGGTCGTACGCGGAGGACCGCGGACGCTCGCTGCTCGACGTGGCCGTCGGCGGCCTGGCGGCCCAGCCCGCGGTCGCCTCGGTGATCGCCGGCGCCACCACGCCGGACCAGGTCCGGGAGAACGCGGCCGCCGCGGCATGGCAGCCGTCCCAGGATGATTTGACCGCGTTGCGCGCGTTGGGGTGAGTCACCTGTCGATCGTTAGTGCGATTTAGTCCGTTGCCCGTCCCGCCCCTCGTGCTACCTGGTGTAGGACGAGAGGCGGGAGGAACCCATGACACCACTCGCGGTGCTCGCGATCGGCGGTTCGGACTCCAGTGGCGGATCCGGACTGCAGGCTGACCTGAAGGTCTTCGCGGCGATGCGGCTCTACGGAACGTCGGTCGCGACCTCGGTGACGGCGCAGAACACCCGCGGCGTCCAGGACGTGTTCGAACTACCTGGCAACGTCGTCTCGGCCCAGCTGTCCGCGGTGCTCGACGACATATCGATCACCGCGGTGAAAGTAGGCATGCTGGCGACGGCGGAGGCGGCCGCGGCGGTGACCGCCAAGGCCCGCTCGGGTGCCCTGCCCAACCTGGTCGTCGACCCGGTCCTTTCGGCTGCCGCCGGCCGCCGCCGGGGCGTGGTCAGCGCGCTCGAACGTCTGCTGCCGTACGCGACGGTGGTCACGCCCAACCGCGAGGAGGCCTCGGCCCTGGTGGACTGGCAGGTCTCCACCCCGGCCGACATGGCCGGCGCGGCGGCGCAGATCGCCTCCAACGGCCCGAAGTTCGTGGTCGTGACCGGGGGCGACATGGTCGCCGGCGACGAGGCGGTCGACGCGGTCTGGACCGACGCCGGTGCGCGGTTCCTGCGCTACCCGCGGGTGCAGACCCGCAACAACCGGGGCACCGGCTGCACGTTCTCGGCAGCGATCACCGCCCGCCTGGCCCTGGGCGACGACGTGCTGGAGGCGTTGGTCGTCGCCAAGGAATACGTGTCCCGCAGCCTGTCCGGCGCGCGTGACTGGCAGCTGGGAAACGGCAACGGGCCGCTCGACCACTTCGGTTGGTCGACCTTCGCCGCCTTCTCCGCGTAGGACCCCGGACACGGCCCTGCCGCTGGATCACGCTCAGGGTCTGTGCTGCCGATCAACGCGGCCTGCGACGGGCCCAGGCGCCGCCTGGTTGCGTCTCGGCTCACGATGATCGACTGGACAGGCCCTGGCCCCGCAGGCGCATCAGCGTGGTGCTGCGGCGTGGTCCAGGCGGCGCTAGTCGTCCTTCCGGCGGGTCGTAGACCGCAGGCTGCGGCGCGGTACGTCGTCGCGAGGGCGTTCGTTGACCGGCGGCTCCGGGGCGCTCAGGCCGGTGACCCAGTCGACGTATTCCTCGTCGCCCTCCTGGATCGGCTTGTCGCCGCCCTTGCCGCGGCGGCCGCGGGCCGGTTCGGGGGCGGCGTCGTCGCCGTCCGGTTCGACGGGCGTCTCGGTGCTGCCGCCGTTGTTGCGGTTGCGCCGGAACAGCCCACGGGACGGCGCCGACCCGGCGTCCGGCTTGGTGTCGTCGTCCTCGGCCGACCGGCCCGGTGCCGGGTCGTCGATGTCCCAGCTGCCGGTGTCACCGTCGCCGGTCCGCTTCTGGTCGTCGCCGAGGTCGACGCTGCGCAGGTGGCGGTCGGCCCGGCCCGACTTCCGGCCCGATCGGTCCTTGGGCGGCGTGCCGCCGTCCGTGGGCGCCTGGTCCGCACCGGCGTGGGCCCGATCGGCCCAGGACCGGCGTCCGCCGTCGTCGTCGGCGCTGGGCCCAGCGCCGGCCGCGCCGAGCTGTGCCCCGGAACCGGTCCGTGTGTCGGCCGATCCGGTCTCGCGATCGGAGGTGCTGCCGCCGAACCGGGTGTCGGCCGAGCCGGACTTGCGGTCGGAGGTCCCGCCGCCGAAGCGCGGGTCGGGCGAGCCGGACTCGCTGTCGAAGGCGCCACCGAAGCGTGGGTTGGCCGGGCTGCTCTCACTGTCGAAGGTGGCGCCGCCGAAGCGCGGGTTGGGCGAGCCGGCGTCGCGGTCGGCGCTCGGCCGCGGGTCGGGCGTGCCCGTGTCCCGGTCCGCCCAGGAATCCGCAGGGTCCGTGGCCTTGTCGCCGCCGCCGAAGCGGCCGCTGACCAGCCCGCCGAAGCCGAAGCCGCGCGGGCCGGTGGGTGCCTTGGTGCCGGTGGCGGTCTGCTCGTCGGTGCCCAGCGGCTCGTCGGGCACCGAATCCGCCGACGCCACCTCGACCCAGCCGGTGTCGGCCGGTGCCGGCTCGGACTTGTTCTTGCGGCGGAACAGGCCGCGCCGCTTCTGCTCCGGTGCCTTGGCCGGCACGGCCTCGGCCGGTGGCGCGTCGGCGCGGGCTTCCGGCCCGGCTTCCGCCGGCTCGCCCGGCGTCACCGGTGGCGGCGGCGTCCAGGCCGGCGGCGCCAACCGCCAGTCCGGCATCTCCCCGCCCGCCTGGCTCGGAGGCGCGGTCGTCGGCCCTCCGGCCGACGACGTGGCGACGCCCGTCCGGTCGGATCGGCCGCTCCAGCCAGCTGAGCCCGGGTGTCCGGCGCCGCTGGTCTGTGCCGGGTCGTCCGGCCGCCCCAGCGCGCCGCGCCGACCCAGGTCGCCGGCTTGGCCCGCGCGACCGGACGGGTCGGAACCCGACGCCGGCCAGGCTGTGTCGGACTGGCCCGGTAGGTCGATCGGTGCGAGACCGCCGGCCGCATCCGTGGCTGGCTGGCGGGGCACCCGCCCCGCCACCGGCGGCTGAGGCCGGATCGCGGTGGGTCGCTGATGCAGGTCGCCGTCGTCGCGCCGCTGCGGGCCGTTGGCCGGCACGACCGGCACGGACGCCGCCGTGAACGTGGAGGTTTGGTCGGTGCGCCAGTCGCCCGGACCGGTCGAGGGCTGCCGCTCGAACGGCCGGACCGGCGTCGGTTCCGCAATCGGCGGCGGTGAGACGACCTCGGGCCGGCGCGGTGGGGCGACCGGAGTAGGCGGGTTGAACAAGGACCCGGCCGGCGGCCCGTCGCCGGCCCGCGGCGGCACCGAACGCTCCACGTCGCCGAGGTCCAACGCCCGACCAGGCCCGGACCCACCGAGCGGGTCGTCGTCGTTGCCAACGCGGTCGCGGCCTTGGGCGAACGATCCACCACTCAGGCGGCTCTCGGACCCGCCGAGCGGATCACGGGCCGCCGCGCCGAACGTGTCGCCCGCCGTGCTGGTGTCGCCCCGCCGGCCTCCGCCGAAGCCGCCCGACCCGGCGCCGCCAGGCCGGTCACGGTCATCGCGCCCGCCGCCGAAGGCGCTTGAGCCCGAGCCGCCGGGCCGGTCGCGGTCATCGCCTCCGCCGCCGAAGGCGCTTGAGCCTGAGCCGCCGAATGACTCGCGGTCGCGGCGTCCGCCGCCGGAGGCGCTGGAGCCTGACCCGCCGAGTGGGTCGCGGTCATCGCGCTCGCTGCCGAAGGCACCTGATCCCGCGCTGCCCAGAGTGTCGCGGTCGTCGCGCCCGCCGCCGAAAGCACTCGACCCCGCGCCGCCGAACGAGTCGCGGTCAGCGCGTCCGGTGCCGAAGCCTCCCGAACCCGCGCTGCCCGGTCGGTCGCGGTCCGTGCTGGAGCCGAACAGGTCGTCGCCGCTCCGGCCGGGCGGTGGGTCGAGGTCAGCGCGGCCGAACGAGCTCGTCGGGTTGTCGTCGCCCCCGGCCGCAGGCTTGTCGCTGCCCCAGGGGTCGAACCCGCGGCCGCCCGGCCGGGTCGGCTCGTCGTCGGCGCGCGTGGGCGTCGACGTGGAGCTGTCGCCGGGAAAGACCTCCGCGGTGTGGTCACCGTGTCGCCCGGCGGCACCGGCCTCCGCGCGTTCACCGGTGAGTTGCCGCGCCACGGCGGCCAGGACCGAGCCGAGCCCGCCCGCCGCCACCGCGATCAGCGCGCCCCAGTAGGGCGCCGCCTGGTAGCGGTCGGCGTCGTCGCCGGGCCCCGCGATCAGGTAGGCCAGCGCCAGCAGCGCCGGACCCACCACGCCCGACACGGCGACGGGGATCACCGGCAGGCCGCGCCAGCGGGCCAGGGCGCCGATGCCGGCGCCGGCCGCCAGCGCGATCGCCGGCATCACGATCACGGCTAGTCGCTGGGCGAGCCCTTCGCCGAGCCAGGTCGCGTCGAGCACGCCGAGGCGTACCTCGGGCAGGGGGTCGTCGGGGCCCAGCGACGGCGCGACCGAGAGGAGCGCGACCAGCCAGATCACGACGGTGACCGCGCCCAGGTTTAGCCCGGCCACCCGTTGGGAGAGGACCGCCACGGCGGCGAACACGCCGACGAGGGCGCCTAGGACGGCCGACAGGCCGGCGATGGTGACCGGGCTGCCGGAGGGGATCGACGCCACCCGGGACGGCAACATCGCCAGGGGAGCGACGGCCAGCGCGCCGACGCCGCCGGCGACCGCGACCGCGACCCGCGAACCCAGTGTCGGTCGGAGGTCGTCGCGGGCCGCCAGCCAACTGCCGGCCAGGGCGCCGGTGACCGCGGCCAGCATCGCGAACCACGCGACCCAGGCGAGGTGTGCCGTCCACTGCCCGGGCGACTGCTCAAAGTCACGGGCGAACCGCACCACGCCGAGCCCGTAGGCGAAACCGAGCTGGCCGGCACCAGCGAGCAGGCCGACGCCGAGCGCCGCGAGCAGCACCCTGCCCCAGGTCCGATAGGCCATGCGGGCACGGTACGGCGCTCACTGGCGGACCGCCACCCGCCAATCGGAGACTGTGGATAACTACGCAGGGTCAGAGGTTCTGGAGGATACGCAGGGCCCGCGAGACCTTGAACATCGTGTCGCTGTCGGCGACGTTGACCACGTCACTGAACCACTTCTTCATCGGCGACGACAGCCGGTCGGGCATGACCACATAGGAGCCCATCGCGACGGCCAGCGGTGAGTCACGCAGCAGATCGGACTCGACCACTTCGGCCACGATCACGATCGGCACGTCGGTGCTGTTGTAGAGGTCGGAGCTGATCACCAGGCCGAGGCGTTCCCGGGCGCCGTTGATGCGCCAGATCTCGCCCCTACGCGGCACGCCCGTCGCCTCCGAAGAGGGCTTCGTCGACCATCGCCACCTCGCGCTCGTCAGCCAACGCCGCGGCCTCGAGGTCGGCACCCGCCCGACTCACCACCGCGGCGTGCGCCGTGAACAGCTCGCGGACCGCCTTCTCGCGGGCGGCCTGGTCCATCCACGCGGACAGGGACATCCCCTCGCGCTTGGCGAACCGGCGGGCCTCTTCGATGGTCTCGTCGGAGAACGAGAGAGTCACCTTGGCGGTCATACCAACGACCATACCAAGAGGCATTCCAAAGGTACGCTCAGCTGGCTTTACGCGGCTCTTAGCACTTTCGAAACAAACGGGACGCCGCACCGAAACGGGACACCGGCACGCTTCCGAACATGTACAAACGGTCGGCTCGGACACCCTGATGGGCCGCCCGATGTCCGCCGAACTGACGGGTTTCACCGTCGGCGTCACGGCCGACCGGGCCCGCGACACCCTCGGAGCGCTGCTGGAGCGGCGCGGCGCACGGGTCGTGCTCGCGCCCGCACTGCGGATCGTCCCGCTCGCGGACGACACCGAGCTACGCGCGGCCACCCGGGCCTGCCTCGACCGCCCGCCGGACATCGTGGTGGCCAACACCTCGATCGGCATGCGCGGCTGGCTGGAGGCGGCCGCCGGCTGGGGCCTGGCCGAGCCGCTGCGCGGTGTCCTGGCCCAGGCCTACCTGGTCACCCGCGACCCTCGGGTACGTGGCGGCGTCGAGCACGCGGTGCCGGTGGAGGAGAGCTACGCCGAGGTGATCGACCACCTGCGCGACCGGGGCGTACGCGGTCAGGTGGTGGCCATGCAACTGCCCGGCGAGCGAGCGCCCGAGTGGACCTCCGCGCTGGAGGCCGCCGGCGCCACCGTGATCGAGATCCCGGTCTACCGCTGGGCACCCCCGCTGGACCCGGCCCCACTGCACCGGATGGTCGACCTGGTCACCGGCCGGCTGGTCGACGCGGTCACCTTCACCTCCGCCCCCGCGGTCAACGCGCTGCTCCGCGCGGCCGGGCCGGGCCGGGACGACCTGCTGGCGGCGCTCCGCCACGACGTGCTGGCCGCCTGCGTCGGCCCGGTCACCGCGGCCCCGCTGCGCCGGCACGGCGTGCCCGTGGTCGCGCCCAGCCGGGCGCGGCTGGGGTCCCTGGTCCGGACGATCATCAAGGAGCTGCCGCCGCGGGCGATCAGCGTCCGGGCGGCCGGCCACGATCTCACCCTCCGGGGCCACGCGGCGGTGGTCGACGGAGCGCTCAAACAGCTCGCGCCGGGGCCGATGGCGGTGCTCCGGGCGCTGGCCGCCGAGCCCGGCCGGGTCTTCTCCCGGGGTGCCCTTTTGCGCACTCTCCCGAGGGGCGCGGACGAGCACGCGGTCGAGATGGCGGTGGCCCGGCTGCGCGCCGGTTTGGGTACCCCTAGAGTGGTGCAGACCGTGGTGAAACGTGGCTACCGTCTGGCTGTAGACTGACGGTGGCCCCGGCCACAACCCCGTTTTGACCCTGCCTGCTCGCAGCAGGTATTGTTGTCTGCTGTTGTGCGCGACGTGTGACTATCTCTGGCGCGCGACCCCAGACCGACGACGAGACAAGGTAAACCTGTGCGTACGTACAGCCCGAAGCCGGGTGAGATCGAGCGTCAGTGGCTCATCATCGACGCGTCTGACGTCGTGCTGGGCCGGTTGGCCACCCACGCGGCCACGCTGCTGCGCGGCAAGCACAAGCCGACCTTCGCCCCCCACGTCGACACCGGCGACTTCGTCGTGATCGTCAACGCTGGCAAGGTCGCCCTGACCGGCAACAAGCGCCAGAACAAGGTCGCCTACCGGCACTCCGGTTACCCGGGCGGCCTCAAGCAGGTCTCTTACGAGGAGCTGCTCGCGAAGCGCCCCGACCACGCGGTCGAGCTCGCCGTCAAGGGCATGCTCCCGCACAACAAGCTCGGTCGTCAGCTGATCAAGAAGCTGAAGGTCTACCCCGGCGCCGAGCACCCGCACGCCGCGCAGCAGCCAGTGCCGTTCGAGATCAAGCAGATCGCGCAGTGAGCGCGGACGAGGAAGCCACAAACATGACCGACATCAGCGCGCCCACCCCGGCCGCGGTCGCGGAGGCCACCACCACCGCTCCGGCCACGACCGCCACTGCTACCGCCACCGCCCCGGCGCCGGCTCCGGCGACCCGCGCCCCGCGCGGCGACCGCCCGATCCAGACCGTCGGCCGGCGCAAGCAGGCCATCGTCCGGGTGCGCATCGTCGCCGGCACCGGCAAGATCACCTGCAACGGCCGCGAGCTCGAGGAGTACTTCCCGAGCAAGGTCCACCAGCAGCTCATCCGCGAGCCGCTGGTGACCACCGAGAAGGCCGAGGCGTTCGACGTCATCGCCAACCTCCACGGCGGTGGCATCACCGGGCAGGCCGGCGCGCTGCGCCTGGGCATCGCCCGTGCGCTGATCACCAACGAGCCCGACGACCGTCCGGCGCTCAAGAAGGCCGGCTTCCTCACCCGTGACGCGCGGGTCAAGGAGAGCAAGAAGTACGGTCTCAAGAAGGCCCGTAAGGCTCCGCAGTACTCCAAGCGTTGATTCACTGACCACACGGCCGGGATGTGCCATCGCCACTGGCGACGGCCGCCCGGCCGTTGGCATTTGCGGACGCCCGGTGGATCGCCGGACCGAACACAGCGGAGGAACAGATGGGTCGTCTCTTCGGCACCGACGGGGTACGCGGTAAGGCGAACGTCGACCTCACCCCGGAGCTCGCGCTCGCCGTGGCGGTCGCCGCCGCCCGTACCCTCGCCGAAGTGGACCGGTCCCACCCGCCGCTGGCCGTTGTCGGCCGCGACCCCCGGGCATCGGGGGAGATGCTCGAGGCGGCCACCGTCGCGGGCCTGACCAGCGCCGGCGCCAACGTGCTGCGGGTGGGCGTGCTGCCGACCCCGGCCGTCGCCTACCTGGTCGGCGAGACCAAGGCCGACTTCGGTGTGATGCTGTCGGCCTCGCACAACCCGATGCCGGACAACGGCATCAAGATCTTTGCGGCCGGCGGGCACAAGCTGCCCGACGACATCGAGCACCGGATCGAGGCGGCGATCGAGGCCGGCACCGCCGGCTGGACCCGGCCGACCGGCGGCGCCGTCGGCCGCGTGCACGACCTGCTCGACGGCGCCGACCACTACGTGCAGCACCTGGTCGCCTCGATCACCCACCCGCTGGCCGGGCTCAAGGTGGTCGTCGACTGCGCCAACGGCGCGGCCGCCGACATCGCCCCTGTGGTCTACGGCGAGGTGGGCGCCGAGGTGATCGCGATCCACGCCGAGCCGGACGGGCTCAACATCAACGACGGCTGCGGCTCGACCCACCTGGAGTCGCTGCAAGAAGCGGTGCTGCGCGAGGGCGCCGCGGTCGGGTTCGGCCTCGACGGCGACTCCGACCGGTGCCTCGCGGTGACGGCCGCCGGCGACGAGGTCGACGGCGATCACATCATGGCGATCCTGGCGCTGGCGATGCGCGAGACCGGGACGCTGACCAGCGACACCCTCGTCACG
>Ga0190275_10003834_pt1 | contig 10765 bp, 8 predicted proteins | sample Popmic550T_FD_133745 | JGI IMG/M metagenome (GOLD analysis project Ga0190275, IMG submission 133745) | Populus adjacent soil microbial communities from riparian zone of Yellowstone River, Montana, USA - 550 T | ecosystem: Environmental > Terrestrial > Soil > Riparian zone > Trees stand | place...
GAGACCATCAACGCCGTCTGGTTCGTCTTCGCAGCCGTCTGCAGCTATCTGATCGGGTTCAGGTTCTACAGCAGGTTGATCGAGCGCAAGATCACCAGACCGGACGACACCCGGGCGACACCTGCGGAGTACAAGGAGAACGGCCTGGACTACCTACCTACCGACCGCAGGGTGCTGTACGGCCACCACTTCGCCGCAATCGCCGGTGCAGGCCCCCTGGTCGGACCGGTGCTGGCCGCCCAGATGGGCTACTTGCCGGGCACGATCTGGATCATCATCGGCGTGATCCTCGCCGGTGCGGTGCAGGACTACCTGGTGCTGTTCTTCTCGATGCGCCGAGGCGGTCGGTCGCTGGGTCAGATGGCACGTGATCAACTCGGCCGGATCGGCGGAGTCGCGGCGATCCTGGCCACCTTGTTGATCATGCTGATCATCATCGCCATCCTGGCACTTGTCGTGGTGAACGCCCTCGGCGAGAGCCCATGGGGTGTGTTCTCCGTCGGCATGACCGTGCCGATCGCGCTGTTCATGGGCTGCTACCTGCGGTTCCTGCGGCCGGGCAAGGTCGGGGAGGTCTCGATCATCGGCTTCGTCTTGCTGATCGCCGCCATCGCATTCGGCGCGGTGGTCGCCGAGAACCCGTTCTGGTCGGAGGTGTTCCACCTCGAGCGGCTGACCATCGCCTGGCTGATCGTGGGGTACGGCTTCATCGCCGCGATCCTGCCTGTGTGGCTGTTGCTGGCACCCCGTGACTACCTGTCCACGTTCATGAAGATCGGCACCATCGTCATGCTGGCGCTGGCGATCATCGTGGTCCGGCCGGTGATCACCGCACCGCCGCTGAGCGAGTTCGCCGGACGCTCCGACGGCCCGGTCTGGCCCGGATCCCTCTTCCCCTTCCTGTTCGTCACCATCGCTTGCGGTGCGCTATCCGGGTTCCACGCCCTGATCGCCTCCGGCACCACTCCGAAGCTGATCGAGAAGGAACGGCAGACCCGGGTGATCGGCTACGGCGGCATGCTGATGGAGTCCTTCGTGGCGATCATGGCGATGGTCGCCGCACTGAGCATCGACCGCGGCATCTACTTCGCCATGAACTCCTCGGCCGCGGTGACCGGCGGCACCCCGGAGACCGCCGCGGCGTTCGTCAACGGGCTGGGACTGGTCGGGGTCAACCTGACACCGGAGATGCTCACCTCGACGGCCGAGGCCGTCGGGGAGGAGTCGGTCATCTCGCGCACCGGCGGTGCCCCGACACTCGCACTCGGCCTGGCCCAGATCATGCAACAGATGACCAGCACCGGCCTCACCTCATTCTGGTACCACTTCGCGATCATGTTCGAGGCGCTGTTCATCCTGACTGCGGTGGACGCGGGCACCCGGGTGGCCCGCTTCCAGCTGCAGGAGTCGCTGGGCAACTTCGTCCCGAGGTTCCGTGATACTTCCTGGCTGGTCGGGTCCTGGCTGTGCACCGCGGTGATGGTGGCCGGCTGGGGCGCGATTCTCGTCCTCGGCGTCACCGACCCGTTGGGCGGCATCAACACCTTCTTCCCGCTGTTCGGGATCGCGAACCAGCTGCTGGCGGCGATTGCGCTGGCGGTCTGTCTGGCCATTGCCGCGCGCGGCGGGGTCAGAGCCTGGCTGTGGATTCCGGCGCTGCCGCTGGCGTTCGCCTCGGTGGTGACGATCACCGCTTCGCTGTACAAGATCTTCTCGCCGGTCCCGGCCGTCGGCTACTGGGCGCAGAACAAGCTCTACCGGGACGCGCTCGCCGCCGGGAAGACCAGCCAGGGCACGGCGAAGACTCCGGAGGCGATGGAGGCGGTGGTGCGCAACACGACCGTGCAGGGCACCTTGTCGATCATCTTCCTGACCTTGGCGATCATCGTGATCACCGCAGCCCTCATCTCCCCCGTCCGTACGCTGACCGGAGCCGATACTCCCGAGACGGAGGATCCCCGGCAGGAGTCGATGATGTTCGCGCCGGCCAACTTCATCCCGACCCGCGCCGAGAAGGAGCTGCTGGAACAGTGGGCCGAGGTCGAGCAGCCCAGGCGCCGAGCGCACCACTGAGCATCGGATCCCACTCGTGACCACCCCTCAGCCGACCACTCCCGGATCCCGCGCCACGACCACCGCGCGCGGGGTCTGGGCCGGCCTGCGCTGGTACGCCCGCGGCGTGCTCGGTGGATCCAAGTACGAGGGCTACCTCGCCTGGCACGGACGCCACGGCGAGGGTGAGCCGATGTCAGAGAAGGAGTACTGGCGACACCGTACGCAGCACGAGGAGGAGCACCCCGAGGGGCGCTGCTGCTGAGGTGCTGGTCCGTTGTCGGCTGACCTGTCTCGGACGCCGCGTTCTCCGTCATTCGACGGAGGCCGGAGGCATCAACCGGTTGCGGCGTCGCGATCTCCTCGAGTGACGGACAGCGCAGGCCCGAGGCCGGCGGACAGCCGCCCCGCGTGACTCAGTGGGGGCTCGGGTCCGCCGCCGGCAGCTTCAGCAGCTCGACGACCTCGTCCCACAGCTGCCCGAAGGCGAGGGCGGCCGGCGACTTGGCGGCGTAGGCCGGCAGCGGCTCACGGCGTACGCTCATCTGCTCGACCGCGCTGGCTGACGGGATGGCGATCGGGCTCACCTGCCGGTTCTCGGCCGGCAGCTCGGCCAGGATCTCTTGATGCAGCTTGCGTCGCCGATCGAGCATCGAGAAGTAGCCGCGTAGCTTGGGCTTGCGGCCCTTCAGCTCGGCGGTGAACTGCGCCAGCTGCTCGAAGGTGCGCACCGACAGAACCGTGGGAATGAGCGGCACGAGCACCAGGTCGGAGGCTCGCAGCACGTTCTCCGACACCAGCGACAGGCTCGGTGGGGTGTCCAGGATGACGACGTCGTAGTCCGTGGCCAGCGGGGACAGCAGCCGGCGCAGCGTCCGCTGCGGTTTCGGACGGTCGTTGAGGTCGATGTCCATGTGCCGGTACGTGAAGTCGGCGGGCAGCAGGTCGAGACCGATGAAGTCGGTGGCCTTGATCGCGTCCAACATCGGCCGCGACCCCCGGACCAGCTTCGGGCTGCCGCCCTTGACCCGCGGCTTGACCCGGAACAGGTAGGTCGCCGCCCCCTGCGGGTCGAGGTCCCACAGCAGCGTCCGACGACCCTGGCGGGCCGACAGGTAGGCCAGGTTGACCGCTGCCGTGGTCTTGCCGACACCGCCCTTGAGGTTGTAGCTGGCTATGACCTTCATCGACCGCCTCCGGCAAGGACCTTCATCCGAGGTCACGCCGACACGAGCCGGTCGACGTGCTTGGCCGCCTTGGCCCCAAGGTAATTCTCGTGGTGCGCGGTCAGCGTCTCGCGCGCGGCCCGTTGGCGCGCCTCGAACTTCCCCGACAGCTCGCCCATCGCCAGGATCGCGTTGGCGTCGACCTTGCCGGCGTCGACCATCTCCTGGGCGAACTGGCGCAGTGCCACCGCCTGCACCTCGCCGTCCTGGAACTCCCCCAGCAGATCCTGCAGCTCCTTGAAGTCGCCGAGCACGGACTTGTAGGCCGACTTGTCCAGCAGCGGCTTGAAGACCTCCATCAGGTAGCGCATCTCCTTGCACGCCTTGCGCAGGTCGTGAATCAGCTCCGACTCTGACTCGGCCGTGATCTTGGCCGCGCGCCGCCGGCACTTGCGGAAGTTCGTGTGCAACCGCTCCTCGGCCAGGGCAGCTGCAGTCATCTCCGCATGGGACGGGTGCGCGATCACCTCGGACAGAGCCCTGCGCCAGCCGGTCACCAGATCGGTGTAGCGCCGTGATCGCAGGGCTTTGGCCAGCGCCTTCTGCGCGGTGGTCCGCTTTTCCCGGACGTACTCCCCGAAGGTGGTCAGATCGTCGGGATGGGTGACGGTCGCGGCCAGCGAGTCGAGCTCGAGAAGGTACACATCCAGGTCCCGGGTCGGGGTGGTGACTTCACCGAGCCAGCGGAACTCGGGAACCACCTGGTCGGCCAGTCCGGCCGGCAGCACGTCACCGAGCAGCTTGAGCACCGAGCGGGTCCGCCGGACAGCGACCCGGAAGTCGTGCAGGAACTCGGAGTCGACATCGGCCACGATCCCCTCGACGGTGGCGTCCAGCTCGGCCAGGTAGCCCAGCAGCGCATCGGCCACCGCGAAGTCGGCGGCCTGGTCCGGGCGCATCCCGAACCGCTGGGTGACCGCCGGCCGCAGCGCCGGCAGCCCCCTGACCAGGGCGAACCAGGACAGGTCGGTCGGCGCCAGCGGAGTGTTCCTGACCAGGGCCCGGCGCACCCGCTCGGACTCGGCCCCATACCCCCGCAGCGTCTCGATCCCCACTCTGACCGGAAGCTCGACCGAGGCGGGCTTGGTCAGCGACCCGGTCGTCCAGTGCGCTCGTACGACGGTCTTGCCGTCGCCGTTGCGGATCGCGTACGTCGTCGTCTCCGCCTGGGTGGTGGCGTACGGGATCAGGGCCCGGATCCAGCTCGGCTCGGCCACCAACGACGTCACCTCACCCGCAGGAAGCTCGGTGGCGAGCCGCGGCCACGTCCCGGTGACTGGCTGCTCGAGCCGCTGACCATCGGTCAGGGCGAGCAGCCGACGTCGACGCGGGAGGTGAGCGAGGTCGATGCCGGCCGCGTGCAGCCGTCCGTCGACGGTGTCGAGATGGGTGACGATCTCGGTCCGGGTGGACTCAGCCGCCACGGTGTAGCTCGGTGCCAGCGCCTCGGCCAACAGGGCCTCGGCCTGAGGCGCGCCGCGCCTCTCATCGGCCGCCGACAGCGTCAAGATCGGGGGGTCGAAGATCACGTTCAGGGGCATGGTGCGATGGAACGTATCAGCAGGATGTGAACAGTTCGCCGGTACGACACCGGCTCGTCACCTGATGGTTGCGTGCTCACCCGGTTCAGGTGAAACGGTCCGCCGGCTCAGCGTTCCCCACCGTGCCGGGCGACCGGATCGGTCGCCTCCGCCCACAGGGCAGCGTCGGCCAGCTCCTTCTGGTTCTTCCGGTACGCAGCCCAGACAACCCCACCGGCGACGGCCCCGAGGGCCAGTACCCACGTCCACTTCACGACCGCAGCCTAATCGCACGGCCGGGACACGTCCGATGGTCACCCGGCCAGGGATGCCGAGCGGGCTACCGTTCGGCTATGAGAGGGCCCGAGGATCGCACCCGACGGCCGGTGCTTCCCGGCGCTCGGTGGGCTGTCGTGATCAGCTCGACCCTGCTGGCACTCGCGGTGCTGTCCGCCGGCTGCGGACGGATGCCGACCGGAGACGACTCCTCGGCCACTTCGGGGCCGTCGAACGGCACCCTGACGGGCGCCGAGAGCCTGGAGAACCCCTCTGCCAGTTCCAGCAGCGGGGACGAGGACTCCTCCTTCGGCTTCGACGACATCGCCAGCTACGACGATGGTGTCGAGGTCGAGATCGTCGGCACCGTCGCGCAGCAGGCGACCACCGGGACGACCGGTACCGAGACCACCCACGGCCAGATGGTGGTGGCGTCGGTGCTGATCCGCAACGGCTCCGTCACCGCCGTCGATGCGGCTTCGGTGCTGGTCACCGCCGCGTACGGAGCCGACGACACCGACGCCCCGGTGGTGGTCGATCCGACCGGGGAGCTGGCCAACGCCTTCCTCGGCCACGTCACCGCCGGCGAAGAAGCCACCGCCGGGTACGGCTTCGCGATCCCGTTCACCGCGCTCGGCCGAGTCATCGTCACCGTCGACCTCGGTGACGGTGAGCACGAGCCGGTGAGCTTCACCGGCGCGGTCGCGCGCGGCGGCTAGCGCAGCGCTGGGTCATCGCGATCCGACAACACTGATCTCAGGCGGGGCGCAACGCGATCACCGTGGCGTCCCTGCCTTGGTCGTCGAGCAGACCATTTCGGTGCGCGATCGCCGCTGCCTCTCCCCGCGAGCTCACACTCAGCTTGGCCAGGATGTTGGATACGTGCACGCTCGCCGTCTTGGTGCTGATGAACAGAGCTGAGCCGATCTCTCCGTTCGTGCGACCAGCCGCGACCAGCCGCAGCACTTCGACCTCCCGGGCGGTGAGGCTGGCGAGCGGGCTGCTCGGCGCAGCGGTCGCCGGGATCGCGTCGCCCAGCTCGACCCCGGCGCGTTGGGCGAGCTCGTGGATGGGATCGATGATCAACCGGGCACCCAGAGCTTCAGCCCGCTCCAGCGCCAGCCGCAGCACGTCACCCGCCTCGGCACGCTGACGCATCGCGACCAGATGCTGTCCCAGTCGGAGCCCGACATAAGGCCGGAGATAGGTCGGCGCCTCGGTCTGCTCGAGCTGGGCCAGCGCGGCGCGCCAGCTGAGCAGGTCGTCGGTGAGCTCGGCCCCGATCACCGCATCCCAGATCTCTCGGTTGTGCACCGGCTCCGATGCCGCCAAGAGCTCCCTGACCCGCGCCGACCGGAAGGCGACGTTGACTCGGTCGGACATCCTGGCCGCCCGGGCCGCGATCCACAACGTCGGGCGGTGGTGCGCCGCATGGTGCAGATCCCAGTGGTCGAGCAGCTGGGCGGCATCGGTCCAGGCGCGCTCCGGGTCACCGGTGGCCAGGGCGAGCATCGCGTCGCCGCAGATCGCCCCGTACGCGTACTGCGGGGCCACCTGGGGTCCGTTGATCAGCCCGCGGAAGTCGGTGAGGATCTCCTCGGCCTCGGCCAACCGTCCGGTCCACAACCGGAGCCACGCCAGCAGCAGGCGAAGGTGGGCGTCGTGGTGTGCCGGTGGGTCCAGCTCCAGCGACCGCTCGATCAGCCTCGTCGCCCGGTCCCACTCGCCCAGCGCTATCAGCGGCTCCGCTGCGTTGCCGGCGAGCATGGCTCCCATCGACCGCTCCAGGCCCAGCTCCGCCGCCACGTCGACGCCGGCCAGCGCCTGGGCGGCTGCCTCGGCGTACCGGCCGGCCAGGCAGAGCGCGTCGGAGTAGTTGACGTGATAGCGCAGCAGCAGCGTCAACCGCCCGCCCGCGAGCTCGCCGGCGCGGACCAGCTCGGCCAGGCCCGCGTCCTCGTCGCCGCGCGCGACCAGACAGACCCCCAGCGTGTTGCGAGCGTTCGACTCGGTCGCCGGATCGTCCAGCCGCTCCGCCAGTGCGACCGCATCGCGCGCGATCTGGTACGCATCGGAGCCGGCCAGCACGGACACGGTCGCCAGATGGTTGAGGATCCGCGCCCGCTGACGCGGAGGAGCGGTGGCAGGCAGCAGATCGAGCGCCGTCTGCAGCGCGTCGACGGCGCCGGGCCGCATCAGGCTTGACAGCCGCTGCCCCTTCTCCGACCATCGGACGGCGACGTCGGTCAACGGGGTGGCGTCGGTCGTCTCGGCGATCGCCTGTTTGGTGAGGGCCAGCGAGCGCTCGATCTCCCCGGCGTCGCGCGCGGCTTGCGAGGCGGTGTCCAGGAGGGCGAGGTGCGAGCAGCCGGCGACGGTCTCCGGGTCGGGCAGCCGGTCCCACAGCTCGAGCGCCCGCTCGTACTGCTTCAGGGTCTCCACGTGAGCCGACGACCCGGACCGGGCCGCCGTCAGGGACCAGCTGAACGCCTTCGGTGCGTCGTGCGCAGCGGACCAGTGGTGGGCGATCTCGAAGGACGCCGTGCCGGGGGCCAGTTCCGGCCGCGACTCCAGCAGTATGGCGAATCGTGCATGCAAACGGGTGTGCTGGCCGGGCAGCATGTCCTCGTGGACCACCTCGCGCAGCAACGCGTGGCGGAAGCTGTAACCCTCCTCGTCGACGGTGAGGATCGAGGCGTCGACGGCCTCGCGCAGATCGGCGTCGAGCTCGGCCGGAGACCGGTCTCTGGCCAGCTCCAGCAGGGCGTGGTCGACCCGGTTGCCCGCGACGGCGGCCACCTGAACGGTCTCCTGAGCGCGGTCGGAGAGTCGCTGGATCCGAACGTTCAAGGCGTCGCGCAACGTGTCGGGCATGTCGACGCACCCGCGCGACGCCGAGCTGGCGAGCTCGGCCACGAAGTAGGGCAGGCCCTCGCTGCGGCGGTGGACGAGAGCGGTGGCCACCCCGCTGGGGGTGCGGCCGAGCAGCTGGGTCAGCAACTCGGCCACCTCACCGCGGCTCAGCCCGGCGATCTCCAGTCGCACCACGCCGGCCAGCCGACCGATCTCGGCCAGGAACGGGCGCAGCGGGTGGCGGCGGTCCAGCTCGTCGGTGCGATAGGTCGCGATCACCAGCACAGGAGCATCGGTGAGGGCGCCGGTGAGGAACCGCAACAGGTGCCTGGTCGACTCGTCGGCCCAATGCAGGTCCTCGATCACCACCACCAGCGGACCGGTCTGGGTCGCGCCCTCCCACAACCGGGCTACGGCCTCGAAGAGCTGCAGACGCAGGGTCGCCGGCTCGCTCGGCGGGGCGATCAGGTCGGGCAGGACCACTCCGAGACCGAGCCGGCTCGCGCCGGCCCAGTCGAGGGCCTGCTCGGCTCCATGGGCAGCGACGAGAGCCCGCAGGGCGCCGGCGATCGGCGCGTAGGGGAGGCCTTCACCTCCCAGGGGCACGCACTGGCCGCGGATCACCTGGGCCTGTCGGTCGGAGGACGTGGTGGCGAGCTCGTGCAGGAAGGCGTCGACGACGGTTGTCTTGCCAGACCCGGCGTCACCACCGACGAGGACCAGCTTGCTGCCGTCGACCAGGACACTGTCGAGCAGCTCACGCAACCGGCTGAGCTCCGCCACCCGACCCACGAGGCCGACTCCGCTGGAGCCGTTGCGGCTGGTCGCCGATGCCGACGGGCCGTCGGGTCGCGCGGACGTGCGAGCGCCGGCTCCGTCGCCGGCGCGCGGCGGGAGATGTCGGACCACGTCCTTCATCGTGCCACCGCCGTCCGACACCGCCGAGTCGATTCCGGTGGGGAGGTCGGCAGCGCTGCCTTCCCCGACCGCCGCCCCGGCACCACCGGTGGGTACGCCGCTCACCGCCGCCGCTCAGCAGGGGGATTCGCTGGCGGCGACGGTGGCGGCGGGCCGGTGAGCGCCCGTCACCTGGACGGTGCGGAACAGCATCAGCCGCTCCCACCAACGCCGCTGCTGCGGCTGCCCGGCGCGGGCGAGTCGGCCCAGCCGGTCCTGCTCCGCCTCGTGGCGGAACCCGGCCAGGCGCTCTTGGACCAGCAGGCTGGTCACGTAGTCGTGGTTCATGAGAGGTGCCTCCTTGACGATCCGACACCTCTACAGTCGTTCTAAGGCGGCCCTCCCGACATCGTGCAAACTGCCCATCTTCTCGCACCGGCATGCCTACATATCAGGCCTTCTCTCGTCGGACGGGATCTGAGGTAGCTGAGGTAGCTCAGGCGGTTTGGGAGGTTGTGGGCGTAGGCCCGTGGTCAGGCGGTCAACGCCGACGGCGCGGTCAGCTCCACCAGCTCCGCCAGCACCTCGGCCGGGCTCGGCATGGCCGCGATCTCCGCCTGCAGGGCCTGCGCTGATTGCACGTAGACGTCGTCGTAGAGCACCGCCCGCAGTGCCGTACGCAGGCTGGCGGGGCTGAGCTCGTCCGGCAGCAACCGGATGCCGGCGCCGACCGCTCTGATCCGGTCTGCGTTGGCGAACTGGTCGGCACCGCGCGGCAGACAGACCTGCGGCAGGCCCGCGGCCAGCGCGCCCAGCATGGTGCCGGAACCGGAGTGCGAAACCACCGCCGAGGCGTACGGCAGGATCAGCGCCTGCGGGACGAACTCAGCGACCGCCACGTTGTCCGGCCGAGCGCCCAGGATGGCTGGGTCCACACCCGGACCGGTCGTCACCGCGATGGAGATCGGCAGGTCCTCGATCGCGTCCAGGACACTGCGGGCCAGCTCGGGGTCGTTGACCACGGTGCCCAGGGTGAGGTAGACGACCGGTCGCTTGGCTAGCTCGAGGAACTGCTGCGGCAGCCGATCCCCCGGCACGATCTGGCCGCTGCTCGGGCGGATCGGCCGGATGTCGAGGCCGTTCAACTCGTCGGACTGCAGACCGGGTGGGCACGGGTCCAGGTAGAGGCCGGTCTCGAAGACGTGCCGGCGGTTGGGGGTGCCCAGACCGGCGCTGACGTGCTCGAAGATCAGATTGGCGAAGAGCCGGGAATGGGGCACGTGGGTGCCGAAGCCGTGGGTGACCGACAGGGCCCCGGTGGCGATCGCTGCCTCCCGACCGGCGAACTCGGTGATCTCGCTGACCACCAGGTCGGGTCGCCAGGCGGCCGCGCGTGGGATCAGATCGAGCGCTCGTCGGACGGCCGGCCGGGCGAACAGGTAGATGGCGTCCTGACCGAGCTCCTCGCCCGGCTTGATCCCACCGTCACGACTCGCCTCGCGGAGCTCGGCGGCAGCCTCGTCGAAGGACGGGCCGACCGTCCAGGTGGTGAAGCCTCGGCGTCGTACCTCGGCGATCAACTCCGCGCCGGTCGCCATCACGACATCGTGCCCGGACTCCTCGGCGGCGTACATCAGCGGGAACATCGGGTACACGTGTCCGACGAGCGGGTTGGCGGTGAACAGGATTCTCATGCTGCCCATTGAGCCGGTCAGCCGTCCCGCCAGACATCGGTAGCCGTTACTGAACCCTCGCCGGTCGGCTACCGACGTGACTGGTCGCGTCCTGAGCCTGTCGAAGGACGAATGTCCTGAGCCCCTCGAACGCGTCCTGAGCCTGTCGAAGGACACCTCGTCGCGCAGGCAGCCAGTCCAGCAGATCGGGATCGGGTGAGATCTACGGCGCGGCGGAGCGCAGCGCCTCCAGCAGTGGCCCGGCGGC
>Ga0190275_10003835_pt1 | contig 10765 bp, 9 predicted proteins | sample Popmic550T_FD_133745 | JGI IMG/M metagenome (GOLD analysis project Ga0190275, IMG submission 133745) | Populus adjacent soil microbial communities from riparian zone of Yellowstone River, Montana, USA - 550 T | ecosystem: Environmental > Terrestrial > Soil > Riparian zone > Trees stand | place...
CAAGCCCGATCACGGGTGCTTACACGCCTGACTGCATTCCTGCTTCTGTGTGTCGGCACCCAGATCGCACTGAATGGGGTAACGGACGCACTGCGCCCCCTTCTCGCATCACAGTAGACATCGACTCTCGGCAGATATCGGCGCTTCGACGGCGGCGTCGCGATCCGTCCGCGAATAGTTTCTCTATTTGGAGACCAAAAGAATACGCCTTTGGGAAGGAGTATGTACTCTTTAAATTGCATGTACACTTTCATGAAATGGAAATTTCGGCCAGTATTTTTGACTTGCGTCAACGCTCTATAGGCAAATAACAGGAGCTAAAGACATGGTCAAAAAAGTCGGGACCGAGAAGAGCGAAACTATTAACGGCACCAGCGCGGCAGATGACCTCGATGGAAGAGGCGGTAACGACATCATCCATGGCGGATCTGGCGATGACCGTATCCAGGGAGGACATGGCAATGACAAAATCTATGGTGAGGGCGGCAATGATAAAATCTACGGTGGATACGACGCCGACCTGATAGACGGTGGAATAGGGAACGATACCATCTACGGCAACTCAGAGAATGATACCGCTTATGGAGGAACCGGGAACGATTTCCTCGATCTTGGGTACGGTAACGACAAGGGCTATGGCGGAGCCGGCAACGACACACTCAATGGCAGCTACGGCAACGATCTTGTCAATGGCGACGCCGGTAACGATGCGGTGACCGGTGGCGCCGGAGATGACAGCGTTTACGGCGGGGCTGGGAACGATATTCTGCACGGAGGTGCAGGAAATGATTATCTGAGAGGGGGAGCGGGCGCGGATAAAATCTATGCCGACTCCGGGGCTGACCGCTTCGTTTTCGATGATGGAGAGGCGGGAGTGGGTGACGCCAGACGCGATTGGATCGTGGCGATGAAGTATAAGGAAGGCGATCGGATCGATATGAGCCTGATCGATGCCAATTCGAGCGTCAAAGGCGATCAGGCTTTCAAGTATATCGGAGATGACGCCTTTACGGGGCTTGGTCAGTTGAGAGTGGTGAAGACCGATCAGTACGATCACATCCTCAGTAACCAGGATGCCTCTCCGAGCGGTTATCTGATCCAGGCCAATACTACCGGATCGACAAGTCCTGATGTGGAAATCAAGGTAGATGGTTTCTGGGACACGGCTCCGTCGAAGGATTGGTTTATTCTATAATCAGATACATGACGAGACGCTGCACGGGGGCGAGGTACGGGGGCGAGGCCGTCACGCCGCAGCCTGCGCCAGGGCGAACCTCCGGCAGTGTTCGAGATAGGCTACTTCGTGGACGGCCAGCAGATCGACGACGCTTGCCCATAGCCAGGACGGCGCGTCCAGCGTGGCCGACTGGTTGCGGGTCAGTTCTACGCGCCACCTCTGCCGGGTTTCGGCATCCATCTGGCGTCCGTGCGCCCGTCCCACGACGCCGGCGAGATAGCGGGCAAGCGCGGTCGCTCCTTCCCGCGTCAGATCGTTCACCTCGATCTTCAGGTCCTGGGGCATCAACTCGCGGATCACGACCCCGGTTTCCATCAGGCGGGCGGGGATCATCCGTTCGCCCAAGTGCGGCGACAAGGCTCTTGCACCGGTCACGACGCGGACGGCGTTGTCGCGTGGCATCGACACGCCGGCGGCGCGCGGTGCGGCGGCGGTGACTCCTTCCTTGACATCGATCAGTCGAAGCGCCGAGTCCCTGCCCTCGCCGACCCGCAGCATGACCGCGTAGCGCAGGCGTCCGAGCGAACTGCACCCCTTCATCCAGTAAGCGGCATCGACCACTTCGATCGCATCGCCGGCATCGTGGTCCTGGATGCTGGCTATCCTGGACCGCAGGTCCGGCTGAGCGAAGAGATCGTGCAAGGCGGAGCGTTCGTCGCGTGTCAGTGCCCAGAACCTTTTCCCGAGGGGCACTACCGGCTTCACCGTTTCCAGGCGTTCCTCCGCCAGATGGCGCCAGCGGCGGCGGACCGACTGCTCCAGAAGGCCCTGGATCATCCTGGGACGGTAACTCTTGTCCCGCTCACGCTCGAACGATCCGGCGAGCGCTTTTTCGTAGCCCGAAACCATGTGCTCGAGGACCTGGGCGGTCGTCACTCCGGGCAGGTCGGAGCCCCGCGCCGCCGAAGCCAGCGACAAGGCCAGACGTATCAAGTCATGCGCCGGATTGCCGATCACCGTCTGGTCGAGGTCGCGGATCTGCACCGCCGCGCGCCCCTTGGTATCGGCCAGCGGACCGAGGTTTCCGACATGGCAATCGCCGCAGATCCAGACCGGCGGACCGTCAGGGACTTTCCCGCTGCTGTTCTCCAGCCACTCGTAGAACTTGACGGTGCTGCCCCGGACATAGGCGTGGGCCGAGCGCGCCATCTTGAGATTGCGGGTCCGGATCAGCGTTTCCGCGCGTTCCTCCGGCGCCGTCATGGCCGCCCCCCGTTATCGCTCGCGGGCAGGCTGCAACATCTGGTTTTATTGGGTTCGGTCATGATGCGCTCCATTTACCAGCACAACACCTTGCCGGCCTGGGCCGTTCACAACATTAAATGTAGTTAATCAACGTGCTGGCGAGCGGCAGCCGGCGCCTCAGCCCTGCCGGCTCGGTTCCGGGCCGCGCGTGGTGTCGCGGCCGGCGACCGGGGCCAGGGCTACGGCCGCCATGGTTTCGGCCGACTGGTAGAGCGCCTCCATCAGCAGGTGGTCCTGAAGGCCTTCCTCGCCCGGTGTCCGGGGGACGCGGTTTTCCTTGACGCAGGACGCCATGTGGTCGATTTCCAGGGCGAACTGGTTCTGCTGGGGCAGGCGGACGGCGTCGATCACCTCTGCCTTGCCGCCGCGATGGGCGACGCGCATCTGCTGGCCTTCGTAGGCGAAGGCGTTTTCCAGGTCGATCCAGCCTTTTTCCAGCCGGACCCGCAGGTCCTTGCTTTCATGGGCGCCGTAGCTGGTCGTGCAGTTGGCGATAGTGCCGGACGGGAAACGCAGCATGAAGCCCATCGTTTCCTCGACCTCGCGGTACCGGTCGTCGCCCGGCGGATTGAAGATGCGGGCGAAGACTTCCACCGGCTCCTCGCCGGTGATCGCGCGGGCGGTGTTGAGGCAGTAGAGGCCGATGTCGGGCAGCGCTCCGCCGCCGGCCAGCGCCTTGTCGAAGCGCCACTGGTCGCCGGATCCCATGACCTGGGTGTTGGTCGCCTCGATGAAGCGGGCGGCTCCCATCTCGCCGGAGCGCACCCGCTGGATGACGTCCCTGTTGTAGGGCTCGTACTGGCAGCGGTAGGCCACCATCAGCCGCACGCCGGCGTCCTTGCAGGCGGCGATCATCTCGCGGGCCTGTCCGGACGACACCGCCATCGGCTTCTCGCACATGACATGCTTGCCCGCCTTGGCGGCGCGGATGACGAAGTCGCGGTGCAGGCCGTTGGGCAGCACGACGTAGACGACCTGGACCTCCGGGTTTTCGGCGATCCGGTCGAAGTCGTCGTAGGCATAGACGGACGATTCCTTGATGCCGTGCTGCGCCGCGACGACCTTGGCCTTTTCCGGAGAGCCGGAGACGACGGCGACAGGACGCGCCATCTTGCACTCCGCGAAGGCGGGCAGAAGCTGTTCCAGCGACAGCCGGCCGAGGCCGACGATCGCGAAGCCGACGCGCTCGCCGGGCGGCAGCGGGGCGGGCGGCGGCGGCGATGGCCGGTCGGCCTCGCCCCGCCAGTTCTCGAAAACCACCTTGCCGCCTTCGACCTTGCCACGGTCCAGCGGGGTTGGCCCCGGCAGGCCGGAACCGGTCGAAGTGGCAGCCATCGCGGGGCCGGCGACGGCGGTGAGCAGTCCGACCGATCCGGTCTGAAGCAGGCTGCGGCGGGAGAGCCGGGGAATCTCGAGAACCATGGAAATCACGACCTTACCAAGCGTGAACGGGAACCCTGCCGCCAACAGTGCGGCGCCTGAATGGGTTCCGGATCGTCAGGCCGGTCCGTTTCTCACGGAAACGCGAAAGACCGGCATTTCCAGGTTGACGCCCTTCAGATGGGCCATCCGGCGCTCGACGGTGAAGCCTTCCAGAAGCTGCTCGACGCCGGGATAGTCGTGGATCTCCTGGCTCAGATAGATCTCCTCGGCCTGGGCGAGGCTTTGAATGCGCGCCGCGATGTTGACCGCCTGCCCGAAGTAGTCGAGCCGGTCGTTCAAGGTGACGGCGATCGAGGCGCCCTTGTGCAGGCCGATCTTCAGGATCATCAGCCGGTCGCTGTGGTCGCGGTTGAAGCCTTCCATCTCGTCGAGCATCGCGACGGCCGCCTTGACCGCGTCGGCAGGGTTCATGAAGGCCGCCATGACGGCGTCGCCGATCGTCTTGATGACGGTGCCGTTGTTGGCCGCCGTCACGTCCTGAAGCCGGTCGAAATGCTGCTGCACCAGGGAGAAGGCGTTGAGGTCGCCGATCCTGTCGTACAGCGCGGTCGAACCCTTGAGATCGGTGAACAGCAGGGTGATGTCCTTGACGCCGATCCCTTCGGACGCCTTGATCACTTCAGACCGGAACAGGCTGCGGAAGGTCTGGGAGGTCAGCAGCCGCTTGCCGTTCAGGAACGGCCTGAAATGAAGGTGGGGGTGCGTAAAGCCTTCCGGAATCATGGAAATTCCGATAAGGCGGCGGCGGTCGGAGGCGTTGCGGACTTCCAGCACCGCCGCACCCGGAGAGATCCGGGCTTCCGCCGGCTCGCACGATGACTCGTGGTAGTGGATGGTCAGGGACTGCGGCGCCGTCGTCCGCTCGCCGGATGCCGCGACCAGGAAACTGGCGTCGGTGTCGATGTCCCAGCCGAACAGCGTTCCGCGCTCGGCCTCGACGTCGATCTTCGCGACCGAGTGCGGCGGCAGGTAGCGGACGTCGCGGGTGGAGGCCTTGAAGAAATCGGCCCAGGGCTGACCGTCCGGCGTCAGGCCGTCGGGCGTCACGCGGCAGTCGAAGCAGTAATCGACGGCGTCGAGCGTGTCGGGGTCGTGGAAACGGATTGGCCGGATCTTCGAGGCGACGGTGAAGGTGACCGTGATGAAGTCGTCCAGCATCGCTTCGTAATCGGTGCGGCACAGGTTGCAGCGGTAATGCTTCTCAAGGGTCCGCAGGCTGCCGAAGCTCTGCACGATGCAGGCGCACATGGGGCAGACCAGTAGCCAGTCCAGCTCGAACAGGCCCAGCGAGGATGCGTGCAGGAACAGGTCGACCGATTCGGATTCATCGACGCTCCGTTCGGCGGCGAAGGTCAGCGGGTTGATCCGGAACAGGGCGCGGTCGTCGCCGGTCCGGATCAGGCTTTCCAATTTCGAAATGAGCCGGGGGCTCCAGCTTCGCACCGTTTCCAGGGTTGCGAGACGTTCGTCCAATTCCGGTTCGTCAATCCTAGGTTCCATGATCGTGGCCTCGGTTTACGTAATCCAGACGGTCGATATTTGGGGTTCCGCCGTTGGGGCGGGAAGAAGGTAAATGAGAACTTAACATGAACAATCCCCTCGCTGCAACACGCGGGTCGGCAACACGGGTCGGCAACACGGGCCGTCTCAGGCGGTGACGACCGGGCGTGAGCGAAGCATGATGAACGGCAGGATGAAGGCCGGCACGAACAGCGGCTTTTCGAAGAAATTGACGGCGACGGCGCCCGACCCGGCGCCGACCGCGTAGGCGAGCCAGACGAGCGCGAAGATCGTGGCGCCCTGGCGGGCGGCGCCATCCTTGCCCGGCCACAGCCACGTGACCAGTTCCTCTCCCAGCTTTTGCAGGTTTCCGGTGATGAACACGGTGTTGAGGGCGACGCCGTTGAACCGGTTGGCCGCCGAATTCTGTATTCCCATGGCAAGGGAGAGAAGGACGGCCGCCACGGAATCTCCCGTAAAGCTGCAAACGATCAGCAGCGCGCCGGCGACCGACATCGCGAGCCAACTGTTTTTGCCCCCGTGGTTCCTGATACGCGCGACGATCACGCCGAACAGGAAGGCCAGTATGATGATGCCATGAAAGACCGCCATGTCGTACCTCGCGGTTGCGAGTTCGATCCCCATGAAGATCGTGTTTCCCGTCATCAAGCCCGCGAAGGCGTTGAAATGCAGGTAGCCGACCGTGTCCACATAGCCAGCGATAAGCGCTAGAATCACCGCTCGAAGCAAGACATCCTCCCGCCTTTATTGGTCTTGGCGGGGGCAAGTCTATCACGCTTCCGGGAACCTGCTGACGAACCAGTGCTGGGTCTTCCGGGGCCTCGTTTCTTGAGAGAGACGTTTTTTCCGGCAATGGCTCGATCGGGACCTATGTAGGGACGGAGCCGTTCAACCCGGTCAGCTCACCGAAACAGCCGATGCCGTCCATCCTGTGGGAGGTACCCAATGACCACGAACTGGATCGTCGATTTAGTCCTCATCCTTGTCGCACTTGGTTCGATCTTCGTGCTGATGAAGGCTATGCTTCAGAAAGACGGTAAGAAGGTCGGGGTTTGGGGGTCCGTGATGACAATGGCGGTCGCGGCACTTCTCTGGACGAGGTTTGCCGAATAGGCGGGAACCCCGGCGTCGCCACAGACGTTCGAAGCCCATAACTGGAAACGTCGGGGGAAACGCCAAATGACCGTAACCGTTCATCCGTCCCAGCCGGTTCCGCTGGCGGAGGGCCTGCTCGCCCGCTGGCGGAGGATTCCCGTCTCGGTCATTGTCGACCTTGCGCCGGACCGTCAGATCGATCCGGCGATCAAGGCGCTGCATCCGGCGGGCCGGCAGCCTGCCCTTTTCGGACGGGCCGTCACCGCCCGCTGCGAGCCGCCGGACTTCGGCGCCGTGCTGCATGCGCTGGAATTTGTCGAACCGGGCAACGTCCTGGTGATCGCGGCGGGCGGCAACGCGGCGTACGCGATGATCGGCGACGTGCTCGGCGGGCATCTCCATCGCGGGGGTGCGGCGGGCGTCGTCTGCGACGGCGCTATCCGCGACACGGCGGGGCTGGCGGCGATGACCGGCTTATCGGTCTATTCCCGCGCCATCAATCCGCGCGGGCCGACCGGGGCTGCCGATGGCGATGTCAACGGGACCATCGATATCGGTGGCTGCGCCGTCAACCCCGGCGACCTCATCATCGGCGACGGCGACGGTCTGGCGGCGCTCACGCCGGCCAATCTGGCGAGCCTGATCGACGCGGCGGAGGCCAAGCTGGCGCTCGAGGCCGAGTGGACCGGGCGGCTGACGGCGGGCGACAGGGTCAGCGAAATATTCGGGCTGACTTGATCGGCCCGCGCGGCGCCGGATCACCGCCGTTCGACGGCAGGGATTATGTCGTCGGCCAGGATCGAGTTGAGATCGCTGATATAGCCGCCGGAGCGGGCCGGCCTCGTGGGGTCGGAGGTGACGACGACCGTCAGCCCGAGGGAGGGAACCACGTAGACCATCTGGCCGCCGAACCCGCGTGCATAGGCGACCTTGCGGCCCTGCGCTTCCGCAAGGAACCAGCCATATCCGTAGTCGTCGCCGGAGAACGGCGAGCGTGCCCGCGGCTTCCACGACGCTTCGGTCCAGGCGGCGCTCAGGACCCTCGATCCCTGCCATAACCCGCCGGACCGCCACAGCTCGCCGAACCGGAACAGGGCGAGCGGTGAGAGCGCCATGTTGTTGCCGCCCATGTAGAAACCCTGCGGATCGCGTGTCCAAGGCCGGATGTCGATCCCCAGGGGATCGCCGAGCCAGTCCCGCGCCAGCGAAAGCAAATTCCGCTTCGATGCGCGGACCAGCACGGCGCCCAGCACGTGATAGCTGCCCGTCGAATAGAGCATCCGTTCGCCGGGTTCCGTGACGAACGGCCGGCCGAGCGCGAAGGCTACCCAGTTCGGGCTTTCGACCCAGCGGCCGTAGTTGGGGCCGGAGGTCGGCTCCAGACCGGCCTGCATCGTGAGGAGCTGGGCGACCGTGACCTTGCGGACCCTCGGGTCGGCCGAGCGCGGAACCATCTCCGGTACGATATCAGCGAAGGGCTGATCGACGTCGCTCAAGACTCCCCGGTCGAGCGCGATGCCGGCAAGCGTGGCGACGATCGTCTTCGACACCGACTTGACGTTTACCGGGCGGTCGAGTTCAGGACCGCGAAACGCCTTCCCGACCACGATTTCGCCGTTCAGGCCGACGATGAGACCGTGGAGCTGGTCGAGGCGGGCGGCCCGCGTTCTTGCCCTATCCAGTAGCGAGGGATCGAGGGCTTCCACCGCAGCACCGGCCTCGGCGCCGTATGCGGGGCGGCTCCGGGGCGCCGCCGCGCCGAAGGAAGCCAGGGCCGCCGCCTTCAGGATGTCGCGTCGGTGGAGTCTGGGTAAGTGGAGATCGATCTGGTCGAGACTTTTCATGGACAGCTATCTGGTCCGCGACGCTCCGGTTCCAAGCACCCGCGCGGGTTCACGCCCTCCGGATGGCTGCGGACAGATAGGGCCTGAGGCTCTCGGCAAGGTAGCCCGCATTGTGGTCGTTCATCATCGTGACGTGGTCTCCTGGCACCCGGACGACCTGCACCGGGGCTTTCGACACGGCGCTCCAGGATCGGTCCATGGAGATGCTTGAAGACTTCCAAACCATAAGGGAACCCGGTGCCGTTTTCAGCGCCACGTGAACCTCAGACCTCCACGATCGCCTTGACGACCCCGGCTGCTGGATCGAGCAGTCCCGCAAAACCGGCCGGGACTTCCGCCAACCCCATCCGATGGGTATTGAGCGCCTCGGTCGGGATCTTGCCGGAGCGCATGGCGGCCATCACCGTTTCGAAATCCTCGCCGGTGGCATTGCGGCTGCCGAGCAGCGTCGTTTCGCGTTTGTGGAACTCCGGGTCGGAGAACGTGATGTCGCCGGCCACGATGGAGACCAGTACGTAGGTGCCGCCATGGGCGACGAAACCGAACCCGCGCTCCATCGCCTTCGGACTGCCGGTGGCGTCGAATACGGCGTCGAAGAAGTCGCCGCCGGTTAGGGCCGACAGGCGTTCGGCGTCATCCGGGGCCGCCCGGACCGTGCCCGAGATCCTGAGATGGGCCTGACAGAACGCCAGCCGGTCGTCGCGGGTGTCGAGCATGGTCACCTCGGCACCTTGAAGCTCCGCAAAGATCGCCACCGCGATGCCGATTGGTCCGGCGCCGACCACGAGCGCCCGCTGACCTGTGCGCACACCGCTGCGGCGCACGGCATGGGCACCGATCGCCATGAACTCGATCATGGCGGCCTGATCGAGGCTGATCCCCTCGGCCTTGTGGACGAACCGCTCGGGCAGGCTGAGGTACTCGGTCATGCCGCCGTCGCGGTGGACGCCCAGTACCTGGATATTGCGGCAGCAATTGGTCTTGCCCTGCCGGCAGGCGTGGCAGTTTCCGCAGGAGAGATAGGGCACGATATAGACCGGGTCGCCAGGCGAGAGGGCGCCGCCTGCCGGAGCCTCCTCGACGATGCCGGAAAGCTCGTGGCCCATCACGCGCGGATAGGACAGGTAGGGCTGGTTGCCCGAGAAGATGTGCAGGTCGGTGCCGCAGACGCCGATCCGCTTGATGCGCACGAGCACCTCGTCCTGACCGCGCTCCGGCTTCGGCCTTTGTTCGGCGCGGAGGGTTCCAGGGGTCTCGCAGGTGACGGTCAGCATGCATGCCTCTCATGAAGGATCAAGTTTCGCACCGGTGCGCCGGTTCAGGCCTTGGCCTTGAACACGATCGCCACGGGTGTCACCGACCGGGTCACATGCCCGGTCGGAACGAGCCGGCCAGTGCCCTGATCGATCCGGAACTGCACGATGGTGTCGCCCTTCTGGTTGGCGGCGTAGAGCCAGGCGCCGCTTGGATCGATGGCGAAGTTGCGCGGGAACTCGATTCCGGACGTGGTGTGGCCGATCGGCGAGAGCAGGCCGCTCGCCGGGTCGATCCGGAACGCCGCGATGCTGTTGTGGCCCCGGTTCGAGGCGTAGAGGAATTTTCCCGATGGATGGACCGCGATCTCCGCCGTGCTCTTCGGGCCTGAATAGCCGGCCGGCTCGGTCGATACCGTCTGCAACTGGCGTCCCAACTGGCCGGAGGTCGGATCGTACTCGAGCGCCGTGATGGTCGCGTTGAGTTCGTTGATGACATAGAGGATGCGGCCGTTGTGATGGAACACGACGTGGCGCGGCCCCGCTCCCGGCACCATCGATACCTCGCTGACCAGACGCAGGTTGCCGTTTTCCAGGCGCAGGGTCTGAACCTTGTCGACACCGAGATCGGCGGTGGCGATGAAGCGGCCGGCCTGATCGAAGACGACGATGTGCGGATGCGGACCTTCCTGCCGCTCCGCGTTCGGTCCGTCCCCCTTGTTCGCGAAGCTGCCCGCCACCGGCCCCAGCCTGCCATCCGCTTCTATCGGCAGGGTGACGAAGTTGCCGCCCATGTAGTTGGCGACGACCAGATATTTACCCGTGGGATCGACGGTCAGGTGCGCCGGAATCGTGCCCATGACGGACTGGCGGTTGAGCAGCGCGATGGTCCCGGTTTCGGGATTGATGGAGTACGCCTCGGCCGATCCCGCCTTCTGGCCCTGGTAGTCGTCGATTTCGTTGATGACGTAGAGGAAACGCTGCGAGGGATCGAATGCTACGAACGACGGGTTGGCGCTCGGGACCTGCTGGATCAGGGTGAACTCGCCCGACTTCGGATCGACGCGGAACACCGACAAGCCGACCGGATTGTCGTTTCCGCCGCCCGGCGGGTCCTTGGTGTAGGA
>Ga0190275_10003837_pt1 | contig 10763 bp, 12 predicted proteins | sample Popmic550T_FD_133745 | JGI IMG/M metagenome (GOLD analysis project Ga0190275, IMG submission 133745) | Populus adjacent soil microbial communities from riparian zone of Yellowstone River, Montana, USA - 550 T | ecosystem: Environmental > Terrestrial > Soil > Riparian zone > Trees stand | place...
GCCCGCCCCGAACTGCCGTGCCTGGGTCATGCTGGCCAGAGAGTCATTCAGCCTGTGTCAGCGCGACTGCGGGTCGTCGTTCGGCTGCGTCTCCTTGCCGGCCGCCTGGCCGGCGAGCTCGGACGGCGCCGCGTGCCCACCGACGTGGGCCTCGCTGCGGAACCGTTCGACGTACTCGGGGTAGTGCAACTCGAACGCCGGGCGCTCGGACCGGATCCGGGGCAGCTCGGTGAAGTTGTGCCGCGGCGGCGGGCACGACGTGGCCCACTCCAGCGAGTTCCCGAAACCCCACGGGTCGTCGACCGTCACCACACGACCGAACCGGTAGCTCCGGAACACGTTCCACAGGAACGGCAACGTCGACAGGCCGAGAATGAACGCGCCGACCGACGAGATCGCGTTCAGCGTGCTGAACCCGTCCGTCGGCAGGTAGTCGACGTACCGGCGCGGCATGCCCTCGTTGCCCAACCAGTGCTGCACCAGGAACGTGGTGTGGAACCCGATGAACAGGGTCCAGAAGTGGACCTTGCCCAGTGTCTCGTCCATCATCCGGCCCGTCATCTTCGGGAACCAGAAGTAGATGCCTGCGAACGTCGCGAACACGATGGTGCCGAACAGCACGTAGTGGAAGTGCGCCACCACGAAGTACGAGTCGGACACGTGGAAGTCCAGCGGTGGGCTGGCCAGCAGCACCCCGGTCAGCCCACCGAAGAGGAACGTCACCAGGAAGCCGAGCGAGAACAGCATCGGAGTCTCGAAGGTGATCTTGCCCTTCCACAGCGTGCCGATCCAGTTCACGAACTTGACGCCGGTCGGCACCGCGATCAGGAACGTCATGAGCGAGAAGAACGGCAGCAGCACGGCGCCGGTGGCGTACATGTGGTGCGCCCACACCGCCGCGGACAGGGCGGCGATCGCGAGCGTCGCGAACACCATGCCCTTGTAGCCGAACAGCGGCTTGCGAGCGAACACCGGGAAGACCTCGGTGACGATGCCGAAGAACGGCAGCGCCAGGATGTAGACCTCGGGGTGGCCGAAGAACCAGAACAGGTGCTGCCAGAGGATCGTGCCACCGTTGGCGGGATCGAACACGTGCGCCCCGAGGTGCCGGTCTGCCAGCAGCCCGAACAGGGCAGCGGTCAGAATCGGGAACGCAAGCAGGATCAGGAACGACGTGACGAAGATGTTCCAGGTGAAGATCGGCATCCGGAACATCGTCATGCCGGGCGCCCGCATGCACAGGATCGTGGTGATGAAGTTGACGCCACCCAGGATCGTGCCGAGACCGCCGACCGCGAGGCCGCAGATCCAGAGATCGGCACCGGCGCCGGGCGAGCGCACGGCGTCCGACAGGGGCGTGTAGGCGAACCAGCCGAAGTCCGCCGCGCCGCCCGGCGTGAGGAACGACGACATCACGATCAGGGCACCGAACAGGAACAGCCAGTAGGAGAAGGCGTTCAGCCGGGGGAAGGCGACGTCCGGTGCACCGATCTGCAGCGGCACGATGTAGTTCGCGAACCCGAAAAGGCTCGGGGTCGCGTAGAGCAGCAGCATGATCGTGCCGTGCATGGTGAACATCTGGTTGTACTGCTCGTTGCTGAGGAACTGCTGCCCGGGCACGGCCAGCTCACCGCGGATCAGCAGCGCCATCGCGCCGCCGACCATGAAGAACACGAACGTCGTGACCAGGTAGAGGATCGCGATGTCCTTGGGATCCGTGGTGTGCATCATCTTGACGAACATGGATCCCTTGGCCGCACGTCGCGCCGGGTACGGGCGCGACGTGATCGGCTTGGGAGCGACGGCGGTCACGGGACCTCCTGGACAGACCTGACTGGCGGCTCGGCGAACCTTCCGGGGATCGTAGCTCCACACGCTGTCGAAGGCGCGTCGCGGGTTGGGCGGGATCGGTTCAGCCCACGGCCGTCCGCAGGGGCGTGAAGAGATCGAGGAACACCTCCGGCACGGCGGCCGGTCCCGGCTCGTGGGCGACGATGTAGAACTCGACGCCGAGGCCGACCAGGAACATCGGCTCGGGCATCGCCAGCAGGGGGTGGTCGGGCCCCATCTGGCTCGCGTGGGCCCGCATCGCGGCCCGCTTGCGGGCGGCGACGTCGGTGACGTCGACCTTGTGCGTGATCTCCGCCTCGGGCTTGCCCCAGTCCGCGGCGTCCGGTTCCGGCATTTGTGCAGCACCGTCGGCCTGGCCGGAGGCGACGAGGTCGCGCAGGCCGCGGGCAAGCCAGTCGCGGTTGATGGTGTGCTGGGCGACGACCGGAACGGCGCTCACCTCGGCAGCGCGCATCCCGACGCGGTGAACCTGGATGTGGTCGGGGTGCCCGTAGCCGCCGTTGTCGTCGTAGACGGTGAGGACGTCGGGCTCCTCCTCGTCGAGGATCACGGCCAGCCGGCGCGCCGCGTGCTCCACCGGCGCGCGCCAGAAGCAGTAGGGAACGTCGTTGGTCGGCTCGCCCATCATCCCGGAGTCGGTGAAGCCGAGGAACTCCACTCGCTGGGCCCCGATCTCGCGCGCCGCCTCGAAGCACTCTGCGGAGCGGCGCAGCGCCAGCTGCTCGCCGTCGCCGAGCACCCCAGGCACGGGTTCGCCGAGCTCACCCCGGGTGGCGAAGACGAGGACGACCCGGTGCCCGGCGTCGGCCGCCCGCGCGAGCGTGCCCGCCGTGCCGATCGCCTCGTCGTCGGGATGGGCGTGGAAGCTGACGATGGTCCCCACGTCGCGCACCCTAGACGTGGGCCCGCGGGCACCGCGGCCGGTCGCCGGAGGACAGCCGGCACTCTGTGATGCGGGTCACTTAGGGTAGCCTGGAATCGGCGAGGGGACGCGGCAACACCGACAGGGGGGACGACCCACTGTGGCACCTGACCTGACCCTCGACGTTCTCGCCATCCCGATTACCGGGAATCTCCTGCCATTACGCCCACCGGGCCCGGCCACGAAGCCGGACGTCTTCCGGCGACTCCGCAGGCTCTAGCCGCACCGCCCACCCGGACGAGCGAACTTCGGCAACCGGCACGGTCCGATGCAGGTCACAGCCCGTTTCGTGGGGTGACCGGCCGTTACGATTCGTTCGGCAGTCGAGGTGTCGGACTGCCAAGGATCGCAGTGCCGCGACAGTAGGAGAAAGCGGTGACAAGCGTGGACAATCTGCGCAACGAGATCCGAACGAGCGTGCTGCGACTGGTGGCCGAGGTCTGCCTGCGCGACCACGTGGCGTCGCAGCGCATGGGGCTCGGCGGAACCGACTCGCGGTTCCTCACCCTGCTCGACGTCTACGGCCCGCTCACGCCGGGCAGGCTCGCCCAGCTGACCGGCCTGACGACCGGCAGCGTGACCGGCGTCATCGACCGGCTGGAGCGCGGGGGCTTCGTCAGCCGGGAGCGGGATGACGCGGACCGGCGCAAGGTCCGCGTCATCCCCGACCCGGAGGCCACCGCCCGGTTGGTGGCGGCCCGGCACGATCCGATCGACGTGCTCGACGACGTCCTGCAGGGCCGGGACGCCGGCGAGCTGGCAGTCATCGCGCGCTTCCTCGGTGAGATCGTCGAGAAGCAGGAGCAGCACTAGCGAACGACTACCGGGCGACGACGGCCCGGCGACGCGAGCCGAGAGCGGCGTCCACGCTGAACCGACCCGGGCCGGCCGCGACGAGCACGAGCGCGGTGGCGGCGATCATCCCGACCAGCTCGAACCCGTTGTCGGTGACGAACACGCCGTTGCCGATGTGCACCAGCAGGAACGCACCGAGCATGTCGAGCACGACGAGCGCACCGGCGATCACGGTGGCCGCGCCGAGCAGCAGCGCCGCACCGCCGGCCAGCTCGACCACGGCGGAGAACACGGCCGAGACGGCGGGCAGCGGTACGCCCATCTTCTCGAACGACGCCGTCACACCGCCGATGCCGTAGGTGGCGAACTTCTGCCAGCCGTGGGCGATCAGCACGATGCCGATCAGGACGCGGGCGACGAGCAGCAGCACGTCGCGAACGGTCGAGGGCAGAGTGATCACAAGCAGCCTTCCGTCGGAGCTACGGACGATCCGCAGCTGTTAGTTGATGCTTCAACTTACCCGACAGGTTATCAACTATTTGGTTGAAGCGTCAATGCCTCATACGAGGGCAGCCCGTTTCGCTGGTCAGAACCCCAGTGCGGCGAGCACGTCGCCTTCGATCAGAGGAGCCATCGAGGCGGAGTACGACGCGGTGAGGTGGTTGTCGTCCAGGTAGACCAGGACGTTGCCGATCACCGCGGGGCAGCGGTCCGGCCCGCAGACGCGGTCGGCGATGTCGAGGAACCGGACGTTCGGCGGGACGTCCGGCAGGTGCGCCCACGGCGGCACCGAGGCGTAGACCGCAGCCCGTTCCACCCCGCAGGAGGCAGTGGCCGGGGCGTCGGTGCTGGTGGCGGTGGTGGCGGCGTCGGGCTCCTGGGCCCACGAGGATTGGGCGCAGTCGGGCATCGACCGGTCGAACCGCGGGTTGTCCCGGATCGCCAGCACCGGGATGCCCAGCTCCGCCAGCTGCTGCCAGCGGGCGACGAACCCCGGTGGCGTCTGCTCCGTCAGCCCGGGCCGGACCTCGCGACTGGCCAGGGTGACCACCGCGTCCGGGCGCAGGTCCGCGATCTCGGCGGCCGCGGCGTCGCCCCAGGCCAGGCAGTCCGGCTCGTCGGCCACCACCTCCGAGACGGTGGAGAACGGGCAGGCACCACGCGCGATCACGGTGAGCTGCCAGCCGTGCCGGTCCGCGATCGGGACCAGCGCACCCGCCAGCTGCTGGACGTGCGAGTCGCCGACCACGACGATCCGGCGCTGCGGCTCCTCGACTGTGCGCGTGCAGGCGTCCATCGGGAACCGGGCCATCGGCGCGCAGTCCCAGCGCTCGATCCGCACCCAGTCGTCGTAGACCGACACGGGCGGCGGCAGCAGTGGCGCCGGTTCCGGTTCACCCGCTGCCAGGGCGAGCGCGCCGGGGTAGCGGATGTCGCCGACCTCCCCGTCACCCTGGGCCCGCTTGACCGCCTCGACCTGCCACACCCCCGCGGCGAGGAAGACCGCGACCAGGCCCACGACGGCCACTCGGAACCCGCCTCCGGGGAGCGCCGGCACCGGCTTCTCAACGAGGTGGTGGGACAGCACGGCGAGCACCATCGACAACGCGACGACCCCCGCACCCGCTGCGAAGTCGAGCCGGTCCCGGCCGGTGAGCACCAGGGAGAACACCAGCACGGGCCAGTGCCACAGGTACAGCGGGTAGCTCACGTCGCCGACGTAGCGCAGCGGCCGGGACGTGAGCAGCCGGTCCGCCCCCCACCGCGCACCGGTGGAGCCGGCGAGCAGCACCAGCACCGCACACCCGGTGGGCCACAGGGCGGCGATCCCGGGGAAGACAGTGCCCACGCGCAGCACGGCGCCGCACGCCAGCAGCCCGGTGAGCCCGATCCAGCCGAGGTGGACCCGCGTCCGCCGCGGCAGCCGGACGTTGTCGATCGTGAGCGCGAGCAGGCCGCCGAGCGCGAACTCCCACAGGCGGGTCAGCGAGTGGAAGTAGGCCAGCGGCTGGTTCGTGGCGGTCAGCGCCACCGAGAACATCAGCGAGGCGGCGAACACGCCCAGGGTCGTGACGGTCAGGTGCTCGCGCACCCGGGTGGGCTCGCCCCGGGCGGCGAGCGCGACCAGCGCCACCAGCAGCGGCCAGACGAAGAAGAACTGCCCCTGGATGGACAGCGACCAGAAGTGCTGCACCGGGCTGGACATGTTGCTGCGCGCGGCGTAGTCGACCGCGTCCGCGGCGAGCTGCCAGTTCTCCAGGAACACCGCGGCAGCGCCGACCTCCTCCAGGGTCTGCTGCCAGCGGCCCTCGGGTAGCAGCAGCATCCCGGCGACGACGGTGGCCACGAGGACGACGACGGCGCAGGGCAGCAGCCGCCCCAGCATGCGGATCCACCGCCTGCCCAAGGCCAGCGGCCCTCGCTGCGCGGTGCGGGCGAGCTGCCCGGTCAACAGGAAGCCGGAGACGACGAAGAAGACGTCGACGCCGCCGGACACCCGGCCGAACCACACGTGGTAGACGACGACCAGCGCCACGGCGACCGCGCGGAGGCCCTGCAGCTCGGGCCGGTGCACGCGCACCAGCGATCCCGTCACAGGACCCGTACCACCACCCACGTAACGCGACCCCTCCTCACCCGGCCGCTACGGACGGCACTTCCCCCGGTAGGTCGATCGTAAGAGACCGATCAGGGCTCGACGAGCCCGGCCCGGATGGCGAACCGCGTGAGGTCGAGCCGGTCGCGCAGCCCGAGCTTGGCCAGCACGTTCGCTCGGTGCCGGTCGACGGTCTTCACGCTGATCACGAGCGTGTCGGCGATCTCCTTGGCCGAGTGGCCCTCGGCGATGAGCTTGACGACCTCCTCCTCGCGCGGCGTGAGCAGGCGCTCGGGCACCGTGCCACGGCGCAGGTGGTCGCGGATCAGCGCACCCGCCGCTCCGGCATGCAGGAACGGCTCCCCGCGCACCGCCGCCCGGCAGGCCGCCACGAGGTCACGGTCGACCACCGACTTGAGCACATAACCCGACGCGCCCGCCTGCAGCGCCGCGAGCAGGTACTGCTCGTTGTCGTACATCGACAGCATGAGCATCCGGACCGGCAGCCCGCGCCGCGAGATCTCCCGGGCAGCCTGCAGGCCGGTCATCCGGGGCATCGCGATGTCGAGGACGGCGAGGTCGACGCCCCCGGCCGCGACGCGCTCGACGGCCTCGGCACCGTCCCCCGCCTCAGCGACCACGGTGAGCCCCGGTTCGCCGTCGAGGATCAGCCGCAGCCCCCGGCGCACGAGGGCGTGGTCGTCGGCCAGCTGGATCCGCGTTTTCCCCATCGTCATCCGCCGGGCACCCGGAGCCAGACCTCAGTGCCGCCGGTCCCGCGCGGCCCGACGCGCAGCTCCGCGCCCACCAGCAGCGCCCGCTCGCGCATCCCCCGGATCCCCGCGCCCTCCACGCCGGCCCCGATCCCGCTGCCGATGCCGCCTCCGTCGTCGGTCACCCGCAGCACGACCGCAGCGCCCTCGCGGCGCAGCGCCAGTTCCGCGACGTGCGCGCCGGCATGGCGGGCGACGTTCGTCAGGCTCTCCTGAGCGATGCGGTAGACGACCAGCTCGGCGTCAGCTCCCAGCCTGGGCAGGTCGGCGTCCACCTCGACGGTCACCGGCACCCCGCTCGCCTCGGTGACGTCGGCGGCCAGCGCGTCGAGCGCGCTGACCAGACCCAGGTCGTCGAGCACCCCGGGCCGCAGCCGGCGCGCGACCTGCCGCACCTCGTCCAGGCTCGCCCGGACCGTCTCGGTGACCGCGCCGAGCTCGGCCCGCAACGGTGGGGGTGCGGTGTCGGCCGCGCGCTTGAGCCCCAGCAGCACCGCCGTCAGGCTCTGCCCGATCTCGTCGTGCAGCTCGCGGGCGATCCGCTGCCGCTCCCCCTCCTGCGCGGCCAGCGCGCGGGCCGCGCTCGCCCCACGCTCGGCCTCCAGACGGTCCAGCATGCCGTTGAAGGTGCGGATCAGGTGGGCGACGTCCGCGGTGCCGGTGGCCGCCAACCGCACCCCCGGGCGCAGGAGGTCGACCCGCTCCATCAAGGCCGTCAGCCCGTCCAGCGGCCGCAGGCTCGCCCGCAGCAGCAGCGCGTTGAGCACCAGCGCGGTCAGCAGGCCCACCGCGAGGATGGCGAGCTCGGTGGCCACGATGGGCGCGGACACCGTGACCGGGGAGAACACCAGCAGCGCTGACGAGCCCAGCAGGACGGCGACGTTGACCAGGAACACCCGCCGGAAGAGCCACCGCATCGTGGCGGGGGTGCCCGTGGCGGGCGGGCGCACGTCGTCGGCGGGACGCGGCGCAGTGAGCGAGCGCATCGAGCGAACCAGTGTCACAGCGCTTCGCGCAGTGTTGTTCTCTTCTGGGTCGACCGAGCGCAGCGAGGGAGTGCGGTGAGCACGGGCATGCCGTCCAGGGTGGCCAGACATCGACGGCCTGTCCATGCGGTCCCGCACCCATACCGAAGATGGGTGCTGGGCCCGATACCGCTCGGCCGCGACCCGCGACGAGGCTGGATGATGCGCCGCCCACCCGCGTGACCGACGGAGTGCGGAGCGGCGGCGCGGAAAGGGACGCCATGATCCTGCAGGAGTGCCCGAACATCCGGGGCGGGCTGCCGTGAACAACAACGCGCTGGTCGCCGCGCTCGGCTCCGACGCCGTCGCGGCGGTGCACGGCTACCGGGTCGCCGTGGTCGACGAGGCCCGGGTGCGGGGGCTGACCCTGCGACCCGCCCGGACCTCGGTGACCACCGACCCGATCGACATCCGGCTCGTCTTCGCCGACGGTCCAGGCGGCGCGTTCACAGGGCAGGTGCTCACCTGGGGCCCGCAGCGCGGCTGGGCCCTCGCCCGAGCCGCGGCCGACCCGTCGCCCCGCTACCTGGCCGGCCCGCTCGCCCGGCCACTGGATCTCGTGCCGACGGCGGTCGATGTGCTGGATCGCGTGACCGGCGGACGGCGCGGCTCGACCGTGCCGCCGCTGCAGGTGGAGCTCGACGACGACTCCGCCGCCCTCCGCCGGTTGCTGCGGTTCGCGTCGGCCCGCCGCGACCGGTCGTCCGACGCGCTCGACCTGATCGCCTGAAGCTCCGCCGGCCGGCACCCCTCCCTCCGGTCCGGCCGGCGGCCCTCCGGTATGGAAGCCACCTTGATGTCACCTGACGACATGAAGGATGGCTTCCTGCCGACATCCCGCCGTCAGTCGGCCCGCGCGCCGGGCTCCCCGCCCTCGTCGGGGCTCTCCGCGCCCGTGAAGAAGGCCGCCGTCCGGGCCGCCGACTCCCTCGCCGCCGTCGGATCCGCGCCGGCCGCGGCGTGCGCCTCGCCCCACGCCTCGGCGCTGAGCGTGACGAACTCGCGGCCCTCGTCGGACACCGCCCAGGCCTCGCCGTCCGGCGGTTTCGGCACCCCAGGCGCGCCCAGGTGGCCGGCCAGCCCGAGCAGCCCCAGCTCCCACCCGACGCCGACGGCGCCGGGACCGAACTGCCCCCAGAACTCGTCGTCGACGTGCCCGACGTGCTCCAGGGTCAGGAGGGTGCCGTCCTCCGCGGGGTCGAGGCGGACCTCGATGCCACTCACCTGCCCGCCGAACTCCCAGGTGGCGGCGAACGACCGCGGCGGGTCGCAGCGCTCGACGAGCCCGCCGGCGTTGCCCTGCACCTGGTAGCGGCCGCCGACCCGCAGGTCGCCGGTGACGGGCGCGAACCAGCGGGGGATCCGCTCGATGTCCGTGCAGGCGTCCCACACGTCGTCGACGGGGGCGTCGTAGGTCCTCATGATCGTGACGACGCGGGCCTCCCCTGCCTCCAGCGTGCGGGTGCCGACCTCGCGTCGGACCGCGCTGATGTGCTCCTTGACGTCGATCATGGTTCTCCTCCTCGGGGTCAGCGGGCCGGCGCGTAGTCAGGCCATTGCGGCATCGGCGCGTCGTGGAGGGAGGCGCCGAGCCGGTCGAGGTACCAGCTCCAGCCGGCTTCGACGTCCGCGGGGTCGACGCCCTCGATCACCTGCTGCTCGAACAGCAGAACGGTGCGGCCGGCCTCCTCGGCGAGGCTCACGGCGACGCGCCAGGGCCGGTTCTCGCCCTCGGGGATGTCGAGGACGAGCCGGCGCGGCGGGTCGCACTCCACGATGGTGACGGTCACCGGCGGCGCGATCTCGCCGCCCGCGTCCACCTCGCCGGTCATGGTGAACTCGACGCCGCCGCCCACGCGGCCGACTCCGGTGTACGTGCCGATCCAGCGCGCCGTGCGCTCCGACTCCGTCAGGGCCGACCACACGTCGTCGATCGGATCGGGGTACTCGCGCCGGAGGACGACGAGCCGGGAGCCGTCGTCAGCCTGCTGTTCTGTCGTCATGGGCCTCTCCATTCTCGGGGGTGCGACGGCGCCGGCCGCGCCGGATCTCGGTGTCGAGCGCGTCGAGCCGGTTGGCGAGACCGGTGGGCACGGACGGCGCCGCGGGGCTGCCCCGTCCGGGCAGCGGCCGGAACCGCTCCAGCCAGGCGTCGAGCTCCGCCAGCGGTGCGCGTTGCAGCCGATAGACGCGGCGCTGCGCGCGGACCTCACTCGTGACGAGGCCGGCCTCGCGCAACACACGCAGGTGCCGGCTGACGGCCGGCCGGGTGACCGGGAAGCGCTCGGCGATCTCCCCCGCCCCCGCCTCGCCCGCCGCCAGGAGCTCGACGATCTCCCGGCGCACCGGATCGGCGAGGGCGGCGAGCACGAGCACCGCCATATTTAACCGCACACTTCATTAACGAGCAAGTTACCCATGCGCGTGATCGTCACCTGCGCTACGGTTCCGCCCACTCGTCCGGGTGAAGAGGAGACAGCATGAAGATCGGCTCGGTGATCCTCGTCGTCTGGCTCGTCATCGGGGCGCTCGCGGCGTATCAGCGCAACTACTTCTCGAGCGAGCCCGCGAACTGCGCGCAGATCAGCACCGTGCTGCTGACCGTCGTGGCCGGCCCGCTCAACTACTTCGGGCTCAACCCGCAGGTCGACTGCCCGTCGCTACCCCAGCCGTCGCCCTGACCGTCGGCGCACTGCTCGGACGGACCTGGGTGACTGCGGCCCGAACCCGGAGGAGCAGCAGTTGCTCCGGGAACAAGGCGGGTGCGCGCAGCCCGGTGTGCGCGAGCGCGGAGCCGGGCA
>Ga0190275_10003838_pt1 | contig 10762 bp, 10 predicted proteins | sample Popmic550T_FD_133745 | JGI IMG/M metagenome (GOLD analysis project Ga0190275, IMG submission 133745) | Populus adjacent soil microbial communities from riparian zone of Yellowstone River, Montana, USA - 550 T | ecosystem: Environmental > Terrestrial > Soil > Riparian zone > Trees stand | place...
CAAGGTGATGGATGCCGTCAAGAGCATCGACATCATGGATCCCACCAGCGAGGTCAGCCGGTTCGAAGACAAGATCCGCCGCGAGGAGGCGAGGGTCCGTGGCGCCAGTGAGCTCGCAGCATCGAGCCTCGATGCCCAATTCGAGAGCCTCGAGGACATCGGCGAGCTCACTGAGGTGGATGCCCGACTCGCTGCCCTGAAGGCCGGCTCGCCCTCCGCCCAGGCGATCGAGCAGTAGATAGCCAAGCCGGGTACACCGTAAGTTCGTCGAGGACGCGGTTGTCGGGCGGCACCGCCGCACATACCGCAACCGCGTCCCATCCACGCAACACTACGAAGGCCGGGTAAGAGATGACCACCATCGGACTGATCGGCGCCGGACACGTCGGAAGTCAGCTTGCACGCCTCGCCGTTGCGCACGGTTATGACGTCGTGGTGAGCAACTCGCGGGGACCCGAGACGCTGAAAGACCTGGTCGACGAGCTCGGCGTACGGGCCACGGCCGGCACACCTGCCGAAGCCGCCGCGGCCGGCGACCTGGTCATCGTCTCCATGCCGCTGGCCCAGATCCACTCCCTGCCGTTCGACGAGCTGGCCGGCAAGATCGTCATCGACACGAGCAACTACTACCCGCAGTTCGATGGGGAGATCGGCGTGCTCGAGGATGAGACGACGACCGTTTCGGAGATGCTCCAGGCTCTTCTCCCCCAGTCACATGTGGTCAAGGCGTTCAGCCACATCAACGCCGGCGACCTCACGACAGATCCGGAGCCGGCGGATTCCCCCACCCGTCGCGCACTCACGGTGGCCGGTGATGATCCATCCGCCCGCGACCGGGTGGCTGCGCTGATCAACGAGTTCGGCTTCGACGCGGTGGACCTCGGCATGCTGGAAGAAGGGTGGCGCGTGCAGCGCGACACTCCGGCGTACGGAGTGCGGCTGGACGTGGTCGAGTTGCGCGACGCCCTCGCCGCGGCCAAGCGGTACCGCGACATGTAGCCCTGAGAGTGACCTTCCCGGTCGAAAGCGCCCGTTCCGCCGGTCACTCTCGACCGGAAAGGTCGCTGTCGCTCCAGAACTATTTCATGGCCGCAGGATGACCCACCGGGCATACTGGTGAGGTGTCTGTCTCCTTCGTGGTTGTGCCGCAGTGGCAAGGTTCAGTTTCACCACGCGCGATGCGCCTGATCGACGGAGCGGAGGCCATCAGAGGCGACCTGCCCGCATCACGCACGCGGGTTGTAGACGTTCCCGCCGAAGCGGGCGACGGCCAGGACACCGGCATCTCGCGTTTCTCCACCCTGGCGATGGTGCGGGAGCGCCTCGCCCACACGCTTCGCGAGCTGGTCGATGAGACGCCGGAGGCCGAACCCGGTTGGGCGCTCACCATCGGCGGTGACTGCGGCGTGTCCCTCGCCGCTGTCGGGCATGCGGCGGCGCAAAACTCCGGGAAGATGGCGGTGGTCTGGTTCGACGCTCATCCCGACCTGCATACCGCGGAAACGTCGGCATCCGGCGGATTCTCCGGCATGGTGCTACGGGCGATCACCGGGGACGGTCACGATCAGCTGGCCCTCGCCGACGACGCGGCCGTGCCGTTCGACCGGGTGATCCTCGCCGGAATTCGCGACGTCGACCCGCCCGAGGACGAGGTCATGGAGCAGCGCGGCATCCGATCGCTGTTCGCCGAGGACCTCGAGGCCTCTGACGGACTGGTCGGAGCGATCCGTGACACCGGCGCCACCTGCGTTTACGTGCACATCGACCTCGACGTCCTCGATCCGGCGGTGCTCATGGGCCTGTCGAACCCGCTTCCGTTCGGGCTGAGCGTCGAAGCGCTCACGGGGGCGATCACCGCACTCCGCGCGGAATTCCCGATCGCCGGCGCCACGATCGCCGGCTTCGCTCCAGCGTCGCCGGAAGCCGCCAACGACGACCTGCCGAGCATCCTGCGGATCATCGGCGCGCTCACCCGCTGAACGGCGCGCTCACCCGCTGGACGATGCTCATCGCTGATGCGCCAACAGGAACAATGACTCTCCTACCGATGCCGCCGCGTCGATAGCATGAACGGGTGGCCCGTTTCACGGGCAGCCAAAGGAGGCAGCGTTGAGCGATCAGGATACGAACGAACCGGGCGTCGACGAGCCGAGGATCATCACCGAGCGACGCGGGCACGTTCTCCTCATCGGCTTCAACCGCCCCGACAAGCGCAACGCCGCCGACTTCGCACTGCTGCAACAGCTGTCCCTCGCGTATGGGGAGCTGGAGCGTGATCCAGGGGTCAGGGTCGGCCTGGTCTACGCGGTGGGCGAGCACTTCACGGCAGGGCTCGACCTTGCCGACATCGGCCCTCGCCTGGGTTCGAACGGGCTCGACATTGTTCCGGAGGGCGGCATCAACCCGTGGCAGCTGGACGGCGTGACGCTGACCAAGCCGGTCGTGATTGCGGTCCAGGGCACCTGCCTCACCCTCGGCATCGAATTGATGCTGGCGAGCGACATCACCGTCGCCGCCGAGTCGACGACGTTCGGCCAGATCGAAGTGGCACGCGGCATCCTTCCCTTCGGCGGGGCCACCATCCGCTTCCCCCGCACGGCCGGCTGGGGCAACGCCATGCGCTGGCTCCTCACCGGAGACAGGTTCGACGCGCAGGAAGCGCACCGGATCGGTCTGGTCCAGGAGATCGTGCCCGACGGCACCCAATTCGACCGGGCCCTGGAACTGGCTGAACGCATCGCAGCGCAGGCACCGCTGGCTGTGCAGGCGACGTTGGCCAGCGCGCGGTCAGCCCTCACGAACGGCGACCTGGCGGCCGCAGCGACATTGCAGCCCGCCCTCTCCCGCCTCGCAGCGACGGAGGATGCGCGCATCGGCATGCAGGCATTCCTCACCCGTCAACCGGCCAGGTTCATTGGCCGGTGATCAGTAAGAGAACCCACAACGAACAGGGGATGTCATGACCGACACAACCGAAGCAACCTATGACGTGGTCGTGATCGGCGCGGGCGCCGTCGGCGAGAATATCGCCGACCGGGCCGTGCAGGGCGGACTCACCGTGGTGATCGTCGAAAACGAACTGGTCGGCGGCGCCTGCTCGTACTGGGCGTGCATGCCCTCGAAGACGCTGCTGCGAAGCGGTGCCGCCATCGACGCGGCCAAGCGCGTACCGGGAGCTGCCGAAGCGGTCACCGGAAAGATCGATCCTCGGGCGGTGCTCAAGCGCCGCAATATGATCACCCACGACTATGACGACGACAGCCAGGTGAAATGGCTGAACAAGGCGGGCATCGATCTCGTTCGGGGTCACGCACGGCTCACCGGGGTGAAGCACGTTACCGTCACCTCGAATGACGGTCAGACCACGACGGTGCTGGTCGCGAACCATGCTGTCGCCGTAGCCACCGGATCGGCGTCCATGCTGCCCGCGGTCCCGGGTCTCGATTCCATCGACGCGTGGAACAGCCACGAAGCCACAGCGGCCACGGTCGTTCCCGAGTCACTCGCCATCATCGGCGGCGGCGTCACCGCGGTCGAGATGGCCGGCGCCTACAATTCACTCGGATCGAGGGTGACGCTGGTGGCGCGGAGCCAACTGCTCCGCAACCAGGAGCCGTTCGCCGGCGAGATGGTGGGCGAAGCGCTCGAAGCTGCAGGCGTCAGGCTCCTCACCGACACCAGCCCGGAGTCAGCCGAACGCAACGGAGCCGGTGACGTTCAACTCCGCCTCTCCAACGGGGAGACCCTCACCACGAGTGAGGTGATCGTGGCCACCGGCCAGGTTCCCCGCACCACCGACATCGGCATCGAGCAGTTCGGGCTCACATCAGGCGACTGGCTGAACGTCGACGACACCCTGCTCGTGCAGGGCGACTCACCCGGCCTCCAGGGCCGGTGGTTGTACGCGGCCGGCGACGTGAACAAGCGGGCCCTCTTCACGCACCAAGGCAAGTACCAGGCGCGGGCAGCCGGAGACGTCATCGCCGCGCGGGCGAAGGGCTTGCCTGTGGATGACGCGCCGTGGGGCACTCACGTGGCGACCGCCGACCACACCGCCGTGCCGAGCATCGTCTTCACCGACCCGGCTGTGGCATCCGTGGGGCTGACCTCCGCCGCAGCGGAGAGGGCGGAGTACAACTTCCGCGTTGTGGACTACGACCTGAGCTGGCTGGCCGGCGCATCCATCCTCGCCGACGACTACGTCGGCAAGGCCAGGGCAGTCATCGACGAGGATCGCGGCGTGATCCTCGGGGTGACCTTCGTGGGCCAGGATGTCGCCGAGCTGCTGCATTCCGCCACCATCGCCGTGGTCGGTGAAGTGCCGCTCAGCAGGCTCTGGCACGCCGTACCGGGGTATCCGACGCTCAGCGAGATCTGGCTGCGGCTCCTCGAGACGTATGGCCGCCCTGACACCTCCGCCACGGTCGGTGGCTAGCATCCTGTTCGACTCCCCCATCAGCCGCGCCGGCTACCTGTACGCCACCGCCGTCGGGATGGTCTGGGGAGCGCTGTGGAGCACGGGCCGCGTCGAGCGCAGGAACGGTCTCGTCATCTTCCGTGGGATGCCGAAATGGACGTTCGGTCGCGGCGGCTCGTGCGTCGGCGGCTGCTACCTCACGAACAGCAACGTCGCCGACGACGTGTTGGAGCATGAGGCGGTGCACAAGCGGCAGTGGCAGCGCTACGGCATGGTCTTCCCGTTGCTGTACCTGTTGGCCGGACGCAACCCGTTGAAGAACCGGTGGGAAATCGAAGCCGGGTTGGAGAAAGGCGGCTACCTTCCGAAGCGTGGGAGTCGGGAACGACCGGCCAGGCGCGCGGAGCTGTCACCGCATCCGGGGAATGACCATCGGGGTACCGGATTCCGGGTCGGTGATGATGACTGATGACAGCCCGAACACCCGCTGCACGAGATCCCCGGTGAGGATGTCATTCGGATCGCCTTGCGCGACGATCTCACCCTGCTTCATGACGACCAGATTGGTGGCGTAGCGCGCAGCCTGGTTGAGGTCGTGGAGCACAGCAACGAGGGTGCGACCCTCGACGTGCAGCCGGGCACACAGGTCGAGAACGTCGTACTGGTGGGCGATGTCGAGGAACGTGGTCGGCTCATCGAGCAGGAGCAGTTCCGTCTCCTGGGCGAGCACCATAGCGATCCAGGCCCGCTGCCGTTGGCCGCCCGAGAGCTCGGACATGTACCGCTCGGCGATGTCGTCACTGCCGGTTGCCGCGATGGCACTGGACACGGCACGCTGGTCAGCGGGTGACCATTGGCGGAGCATCCGTTGGTGCGGGTATCGCCCCCGTCCGACCAGGTCGCGTACCGTGATTGCCTCCGGCGCGATGGGAGTCTGCGGAAGCATCGCCAGTTTGCGTGCCACGGCTTTGCTCGGGTACGAGTCGATGGGCGCCCCGTCGAGCAGGACTCGACCCGCTTGCGGCTTCAGCGTGCGAGCGAGTGCTTTCAGCAGGGTCGACTTGCCCGACGCGTTGGGGCCGACGATGACCGTGAAGCCGCCATCCGGGATTTCGATCGACAGGTCCTCGGCGACGATTCGCTCGTCGTAAGCCAGCCGGAGGCCCCGCGCCGAGAGCAGGACCGAGCCCGTGGTGCCGGATGGTGCCGGAACGGATGTCGCCACTAGACGGTTCCCTTCTTCCACTCAGTCACCAATAGGTAGCCGAGGTAGACGCCGCCGATGGCCGCGGTGAGGATGCCGACGGGCAATTGCACGCCGAACGGGGCCTGCTGGGCGACCAGGTCGGCGAGGGCCAGCAGAAACCCGCCCATCAGCGCGGAGAGGAGAATTCCCGGCCCGGGCATCCGGCTGAGTCGTCTCGCGATCTGCGGAGCGGTAAGGGCTATGAACGCGATCGGCCCGGCCACACTGACCGCCGCCGTGGCCAGCCCGATGCCGATGAGGATGGCCGACAGCCGGGTCGAGGCGCTTCGAGCGCCGAGCGCGTCGGCCTGCTCGTCACCCATCTCGATGAGCTGCAGCCGGCGGCTGAGGAGCAACGCGCATGGCACGAGGAGGAGGAGGCTGACGGTGATGATTGCGACGTGTTCCCACGACCGCGCGGCCAGGCTGCCGTTGACGTACGCAGCCACGACGACGGCCTGCTCGACGCCGGCCCTGGCGATGGCGTACTGCACGAACGCCACTGCCATCGCGGAGATCCCGATCCCGACCAGCAACATCCGGCTCGGGGACGAGAACCCGCGCCCGGTTCCCGCCCAGACGAGCGCCATGGCTGCGAAAGCGCCAACGAGGGCGCCGACCGGAAGCGGCAGGATTCCCGTCCACACCAGTCCGAAGGCCGCGGCGCCGGCCGCAGCACCTGATGACAGGCCGATGACGTCGGGACTCCCGAGCGGGTTGCGAGTGACCGCCTGGAACAGCGTGCCGGCGATGCCGAACGCTGCGCCTGCCGCGATCGCCGTGAGCAGGCGCGGTCCGCGGATGGTGCCGAAGACGATCCGGTCGGGTCCCGTGCTCGTGCCGAGAATCGCGGGCAACAGCGCATCCGGAGCAATACCGAGCCGGCCCAGCGTGAGGGTCAGGAAGCCGATGAGCAGGATGCCGGCGACGAGGAATCCTGCGATCGCCAGCGACCTCCGCCGTACGGGGAGGCTCAGCCAGCTGCCCGCCCGCAGGGTCACCGCGGTCACGCGGCTGCCTTCATCCGTCGCACGGCGAGCACAAGCACGGGCGCGCCGACGAAGGCGGTGACCACGCCGACCATCAGCTCGGCGGGGTTGATGATGACGCGGCCGACGACATCCGCAAGGAGCAGCAGTGCCGCGCCTGCGACTAGGCAATGCGGGAGCAGCCAACGGTGGTCGCTGCCGGTGACGGTCCGGACGATGTGCGGCACGGCGAGTCCGATGAAGGCGATCGGTCCGACGGCCGCGGTCGACGCCGCGCAGAGGAGTGTCGTCGCGACGGCGCCGAGGATGCGGGTGCGCCCGACGTGGGCGCCGAGCGCCCGGGCGGTGTCGTCGCCGAGGGCAAGCGTGTTGAGCGACGCCGCCAGCGCGAGCGCCAACGCCAGCCCGGCCGCAACGAACGGGAGAATCTCGCCGATCAGCGCCGGATCCCGCCCGGCGAGAGAGCCGATGACCCAGAACCGGTAGGAGGCGAACACATCCGGCAAGCTCAGCGTGATCGCCTGGATATACGCGGCAAGAACCGCCGAGACGACGACGCCCGCGAGGACCAGCCGAACCGGGGTGGACGGGCCGGCGCCTGAGCCGACCAGGTAGACGACGACCACGGCGATCAACGAACCGGGAAGGGCCACCCACACGCTGGTGGCGGTGGAGCCGAGTCCGAGGAAGGCGATACCGGTGACGATGGCGGCGGCCGCTCCCGCGTTCACGCCGAACAGGCCGGGGTCGGCGAGCGGGTTACGGGTGATGCCCTGCATCACCGCGCCGGCCACGGCAAGGCTGGCGCCCACAAGCACACCGAGCACGGTGCGCGGGATTCGGCTGGCAACCACCGTATCGGCGTAGCCCGTGCCGGGTTCGGTCAACGCCTGCCAGACATCCGCGACGGGCACGTACTTGGTGCCGACGGCGAGGCTGAGCAGGATCGCAACCCCGAGCAGGGCGACGGTGGCCAGAAGCGTGAGCGCGAGCCGGGGAGCTCGACGACGAGGGCCGGGAACGTTGTCCCCGACCCTCGTCTGATCCGCGGTTGCGGTCATCGCGTTGCAGCTTCCGGCACGCCCGCTACGTTACTGGTCGACCTTGGTGACGGCTTCGGCGATCATCGGCACGTACTTGTCCAACGCCCACGGCACGCTCAGGGGGGTCAGGGTGCTGGATGCCATACCGAGCTGGTTGTCGACGCTCGGCACGTACGAGCCACGTGTCACCGCGGGGATCTGCGCGAACAACGGCTGCGCTTCGATGGTGGCCTGGTTCGTCTCGTCGTTGAACCAGGTGAACACAACATCGGCGTCCTTCAGGATGTCGGCCCGCTCGAGGCCCACGGTCGAGGCGAACGTGCCTGCGGTGATCGGCACATCGGCGACGGCCGGATCCGGCGTCAGGCCGAGGCCCGTGATGAGGTCGACTCGCGGGTCACCACTCTGGTACAGCGACAGCTGGCCCGGCTCCGCGGCGTAGACGTAGGCGAAGCTTGTGCCGGCGAACTCCGGGTGCTCGGCGGCCGCGTCGGAGAGTTGGGTCTCGATTCCCTCGATGAGGCCTTCGGCCTTCTCGCTCTTGCCGAGCGCCTGTCCGATCAGCGTGATCTGGTCATCCCAGCTGGTGCGCCACGGCTCGCCGGGGTAGGCCACGGTCGGGGCGATCTCAGAGAGGGTCGCGTAGTCACCGGCCGAGATGCCGGACTGCGGGGCGAGGATGAGGTCGGGCTCGAGTTCAAGGATCGCCTCGACGTCGACCTCGGGGTACACGGTGAATGTCTGGGGCAGTTCGTTCCCGGCCTCTTCGATCGCTTCACGGACCCACGGGAAGTACTGGTCCTCGTCGCCGCCCCAGGTCGCGGCCTCGACGCCGACTGGCGTGTCGCCCAGGGCGACGACCGTGTCGGCGGTTCCCCAGCCGATCGTCACGATTCGCTTCGGCGCTTCGGGGATGACGGCCTCGCCGAGCGCGCTCGGGATGGTCACGGGGAATGCGCCATCGGACGGCGCCCCGGACGGTGACGATTCGCTGGTGGCTCCGGCCGAGCAGCCGGCGAGGAGGAGTGCGGCGGCGGATGCGACGGCGATGGCAGCGAGGCGGGTGTATCGGGCGGGTCTCTGGCGCACGGGAGTCCTTTGATCGGTGGTGTTGGGGCTGAGTGGGCGGACACAGTCGCGCCGCGTTGCCGCCCGGCTTCAGCGCGAGGCGTCAGGTCGTGCAGTGGGTGGTTAGTTCGCTTCAGCGCGACCGTCGCGCCAGTAGCCCATGAAGGCCACCTGGCGTCGGTCGATGCCAGTCTCCGACACGAGGAATCGACGCAGCGTCTTGATGACACTCGCCTCGCCGGCGAGCCAGGCGTAGAGATCCGAGCTCGGAGTTGTCGGCGCCTGCGGCACGTCCCAGAGGATGCCGTGGTCGATGTCGACGTCGGGAAGGTCGTCCCCGGACCGGGTGGTGATGAACTGGGACGTCCAGGCGCGGACGGCTTCTTCGAGCGCTGCACCGTGCGCGGCGGCGGCCTGTGCCCTGGACAACCAGGTCACGTGCACGCCGTCCGGAGCGCCGGTGTGCATCGCATCGCCTTCGTCGGGAACCTCGATGAAGGCGCATCCGCGGGCGTCGCGGGGAAGAGCGGCGAGGATGGCACAGATCGCGGGGGCCGCGGTCTCGTCGCCGGCGATCAGGACGTTGCGGGCGTCACCCGGACGCCATTCGATGCCGGAGCGCGGGTTTTCGCCGTGCGCATCCGGGCCGACGATGCACAGTTCGTCGCCGACCACCGCGCGGTTGACCCACCGGGAGGCGGGACCCGCGTCACCGTGGGTAACGAAATCGATGTCGATCTCACGGGAAGCGGGGCGGACAGCCCGCACCGTGTACGTGCGGATGGGGTTGCGGTGCGTGTCGGGAAGCTCGCGCCAGGCCTGGTACCAGGTCTCGTCTTCCGGAAGCGGATAGACGCCGATCGAGGGCAACGGCAGGATGACCTTGACCCGCTGGTCCAGTCCGGCGGTGCCGAAATCGTGCAGTTCCGGGCCCGTGAAGGTCACCCGGGTGAAGGTGTCGGAGAGGCGGCGGACACCGGCGACGGACACGGCGAAGGGGCGATAGTTGGATCTCGCCTGTCGCGTCTGAGCCGGTGCGGCTGGCGAAGTAAGCACACCCTAACTATGGCATGCCTTACCTTAGTTTGTCGACGCCGCCTTATTCCCTACTCGGCATATTCCCATCTGCCAGCAGGCCGAATGCCCATCGCCGAACTGTGAGTTAAGCAGGGTGCAGGGGCTTCAACACCCTGCTTTACTCACAGTTCGGCGATGGATGACGGGTGGTTACTCCGCGACGCCGACGTACTCCGCGGCCTCGTTGGCGGTCTGGTCGCCGCTCTCGAGGGCCGCACGGAGGTTTTCGCCGAGGGTTGCGTCGACGCTGCTCCAGTACCAGATCGCGCGCTCGCGAACCTCGGGCCGGGTCACGCCGCTGACGGCGCCGGTGATGGTCTCGAGGAACCGCGCCCTGGCGTTGTCGTCGAACACTTCCCGGTACAGCGTGCCGGCCTGGCCGAAGTCGTCATCTTCCGAGTGCAGGGTGGCGGCGGAGCGAACCAGCTCACCGTCGCTCTCCCAGCTTCCTGCTCCGGCAGCTGCGGCATCCGCCACCGGCCCACCGAGCGAGTTGGGCGCGTAAACGGGGGAGCTGGCCGGCTTGAACCCGTGCCGGGTGGGGCCGTCCTGCGAGTAGTTGTGCACCGGTGCCTTCGGCGAGTTGACCGGGATCTCGTTGTAGTTCGCACCGACGCGGTAGCGCTGGGCATCGGGGTAGGAGAACACGCGTGCCATCAGCATCTTGTCGGGGCTGATGTCGATGCCGGGAACGGTGTTCGCGGGCGAGAAGGCCGCCTGCTCGATCTGCCCGAAGAAGTTCTCCGGGTTGCGGTCGAGCGTGTGGGTCCCGACCTTGATGAGCGGGTAGTCGGCGTGCGGCCACACCTTGGTGAGGTCGAACGGGTTGAACCGGTAGGTCTTGGCGTCTTCGTAGGGCATGACCTGCACGTGCAGGTCCCAGGACGGGAAGTTTCCGGCTTCGATCGCCTCGTAGAGGTCG
>Ga0190275_10003839_pt1 | contig 10761 bp, 7 predicted proteins | sample Popmic550T_FD_133745 | JGI IMG/M metagenome (GOLD analysis project Ga0190275, IMG submission 133745) | Populus adjacent soil microbial communities from riparian zone of Yellowstone River, Montana, USA - 550 T | ecosystem: Environmental > Terrestrial > Soil > Riparian zone > Trees stand | place...
CGCCACCTGCTCCGCGCCAAGGATCCCCATGGTCTGGAAGCCCTCTCGCGTCTGCTCGCGCCACTGTCGCTGGATCTGCTCGTGCATCGCCCGGTACTCCAGCGCCACCTCGGCGTTCTGGGGCGCAGGCGGGGGTGGACGCACCACCTCCGCGGCCACGATCTTCCAGCGCGACAGCCCACTCCCCGCGATGTGCTCGCCCTCCCACTCCAGCCGCACCTTCCGAGGGCCCATTCCTTGGGTGAAGGGCGCCAGCACGTTCACCCATGTGCCCACCGTCTCCGGCGCCGCCCTCACGGACTTGCCCCCCGGCAGCGAGCGCGGCGGGCGGGTCTCCAGGCCCCCTACCCGCTCGTCCTCCAGTTCCACCTCCACCTGCCACCGCACCTGCGCTCCCTCGGGGGCCCACACCCTGGAGGCCACCTCACGCCCCGTGGCGGCCAGGCGCTCCAGCACCTCGACGCGGACTCCCACTTGCTGGATCGGCCATGTCTTGGCCTCCAGCGGGAACTCTGCCCCGGTGTCCAGGTGGAAGTCCGCCCGCCAGCGGTGCTCCTCTCTGCGCAGCACAAGGCGCAGCAGCCCTGCCGCTCCCTCGGCGTAGGGGGGCAGGCTCTCCCGCAGGCCGCTCGCGAAGGACTCCTGCTCCAACACGCTTCCCAGGCCCCTTCCCCACTCGGGCCTGCGCAGGGACAGCAAGGAGAAGGCTCCGCCCTCCGCCCAGTAGCTGAACTCCAGCACCGCTCCCACTTCCCTCACCTCGCTGGCCACGCCCCACATCCCCGCCAGCGCCGACTCGAGCTCGGCACGCCGCGCCTCCTCCAGTTCCTCCCACTGCGAGCTTCCTGGAGTGGGGCCCCGCTGCTCGACAGGACTGCCGCTGCCGCCGGTCCCCCCCTGCGGCACCGTGGCGCACCCGTTCATCAGCAACTGAGCCACCAGCACCCAGCTCAGCGCTCTCCAGCCACGCCTCACTCGCATATGTAACCCCTCCTCGCTCTAACTCGCCCCTCCATGACCAACCCCTCTCAAGACTCTCCACCATGGCGCTGCACTTCTCACGGATTTCGCCGGGCTGACTGAATCTTTCCCACCCAATCGCGAATGGCGCGTGCGGAAGCTTCGTCCCCCGAGTACATCCATGGATCAAACTTCCCTGCACGGATCATGACTCCCAGTGCAGCATCCGCAGCAAGGAGCTCCGGAACCTCCCATGGAAATGCAACCGAAGGCACTTGTCGCACCTTGAAATCCGGTTCGTCCGCCACGACATCCAGATATCGAGAGACCGTTTCGAAGAAGCGATTCACGTCCGATGCGATGGGAAGTGCGTATATCTCTTCGTATGGATCGATCCAGATGACAGGCTGGAAGCCCTCATCGCCCACCAGCTCTGGCAGAGTCGCATAACAATAGCGCATGTCTCTGCCAAACACGACAGGCCTATGAAAACGCTCAGGCCAATACTTTCTTGAATCTTCGTTCTCTATCACGAGGCCGCTCACTTCATCATCACATCGTATCAACAGCGAGTGCGACGGGCTGAGCGAGAGCTTTCCAAAGGTCGAGAATGCGGCGGCCAGGAGCGGATCGAATCGCTGGCCCATGAACAAGGCCCCTGCCTTGGGCGCGGCCCCCCCCAGGCGGCAAGCTGTCCACGGAGATGCCATGCGCTCGACAGACCTCGAGCAGACGTTTGAGCCCAGGCAACTGCTGGCTTGTATCCATGGTGTCGCTTGTCATCGGCTCCTCAGAAGCATCTCAAGCTCTTCAGCGGTGCTCTTCTCTCCGCAGCGTCAGGCGCATCAACCCCGCCGTCCCCTCGGCGTAGGTGGACAGGCTCTCACGCAGGCTGCTCACGAAAAACTCCTGCTCCAGCACGCTTCCCAGGCCCCTTCCCCGCTCGGGCCTGCGCAGGGACACCAACGTGAAGGCTCCGCCCTCCGCCCAGTAGGTGAACTCCAGCACCGCTCCCATCTCCCTCACCTCGCTGGCTACGCCCCACATCCCCGCCAACGCTGACTCGAGTTCGGCACGCCGTGCCTCTTCCAGTTCCTCCCACTGCGCGCTTCCAGGAGAGAGGGCCCGATGATCGACAGGACTGCCGCTGCCGCCGGTGCCGTCCAGCGGCACCGTGGCGCACCCATTCACCAGCAACTGGATCACCAGTACCCAGCTCAGTGCTCTCTGTGCAGGCTTCGCGCGCATGTGCCTCCCCTTCCCGCACTGTGCGGTGCTCGTCCTCACATGGTGTGGTTTCTACCCACTACATCCTGATCAGCCCTGGCCCTCGCCCATCCTTCGGCGGCTAAATCCCTGAAAGGACTGAACCTGCCTTCTCGTCGCCACTTCTAACCAGTTAGAAGTAGCCCCCTGCCCACTCGCCACTTCCAACCAGTTGGAAGTGGCCTCCGGCACCACTTGGCCACTGCTAACCAGTTAGCACTGGGCCACCTTCCTGCCCTACCCACTGCTAACCTATTGAAAGAACTGGCTCCCGGTTCCACTCGTCAGTGCTAACCGGTTAGCACTGAGCTCGACCCCATCGTCAGTGCCCACCAGTGGGCAGTGGACCTCAGCCCCCTTCGTCAGTGCCAACCCGTTGGCAGTAGGCCTCCGATCCCCCTCGTCAGTGCCAACCCGTTGGCAGTAGGCCTCCGACCCCCCCTCGTCAGTGCCAACCCGTTGGCAGTGGACCTCCCCCTCCCGCCGATGCAACCACCGCCTGCCGGTTTGATGAACGCTATGGGCTTTACCTCCCAAGTCGGGTTGAATGAGACTACCTGTACGGTCTTCTCTTGTCTGGAGGTACCTTCTTGGAGACTGCTCACGCGATGCACCCGGCCTCCCTTCCTCCTGGCTCGATCGTCGGCTCGTGGCGCCTGCGGGCTAGGGGCTCCCAGGGCTCCTATGGCGTCGTCTTCCGCCGGAGGACTCCATCGGGACTTCAGCTGGCGACAACCTGCGAGGGCCCTGAGGCGGACCGGCCCATCGGCCTGCGCATGACTCCCACCCAAGCTGAGCCAGAGGCTCCGCCCTTCCCACCACGAGCGGTTCTTCCGTGGCACGTGTGGTTCCGCGCCACGGCCATGGGCGTGTTGCTGGTGGCCGGTGGGGGAGGCCTGCTCCATGCCCTGCTGGAACAGTCCCCCTCAGCGAGCGCGAGGGAGCACGCTCAGGCGGCGCTGTCCCCTGCCGAGGAGAGTGATACCTCCGGCCTGGGGGAAATCACCCTCCCGGAGCCCCCGAGCACCCCGGAGCCCATGCCCCCGAGGAGGAGCCTTATGATCCCAAGGGATCTCGTTCCGGGGCAGACCCGTACGGAGGCTACGAGGGTGAGGAGGAGCCCCGGGGCGAGATCATCCCCCGCACGTGGGAGGAGCGCTCGGGAGCTTCAGACTCCAAGGCGCCGCGCATCCTTCTCGAGTCCGTGGGGGGTTTTTGGTTGGGGCTTGCGGGCACCATTCCAGGGGCTGTGGTCCTCTGGGGGTCGTTCTGCCTGGATTGCAGCGAAGGGGCAGACGCCATCCTGGCGTCGCTGGGACTGGCGTTCGTGGGCATGTCGGCCGGATCGGCGGTCGGGGTCTACGCGATCGGGAAGCTGATGGGAGGTGAGGGGCGATTTCTCCCGGCGCTCGTCGGCGCGACGCTCGGAAACCTGGCGGGCGGTGCCACCGCGCTCCTCCTGGGGCTGGCCAGCGGAGATGCCTATTGGATCGTGCCCCTGCTCACGTTTCCCACCCTGGGAGCGATCATCGCCTATAAATGGTCCCACTCGGTGGAGAGCGCGAGCAAGGCAGCAACAGACGCAGTGAGCTCGAGCCGGGTGAACAACCCCGGCTCGAGGGGAGAACGCAAGGCGGAGAGGCCGCTCCAACTGAGAGAGCGGCCGCTTCCGTTACGAGCTGGCGCCGCCCACGGCGGGTGCCTGCTCCGGCTGCATCGCCTTCTTCAGCGGCCTGTTGAACAGCGCGATGGCGATGCCTGCGGCGATCCCGAGCACCATGAGCATCAGGAAGAACGTCTCCTTCGACATCGTCGTGTAGAACTGACCGATGTAGCCCGAGAGGAAGTTGCCCGCGAAGCTCGACAGGAACCACATGCCCATCATCAGCGAGACGATGCGCACGGGCGCCACCTTGGTCACCAGCGACAGGCCCACGGGCGACAGGTAGAGCTCACCCACCGTCAGCAGCATCGTGCAGAAGATGGGCCAGAAGAGGCTGCCCGAGCCATCGCCCACGATGCGGGCGCCCAGCACCATCACGACGAAGGAGCCGCCGAGGATGAAGCAGCCAATGGCCATCTTCGCCACCGAGGACGGCTCCGTGCCCGCCTTGTTCTGCCGGGCCCAGAAGCGATCGAGGAACGGCGCGAAGAGGAAGATGAAGAACGGATTCACGGACTGGAACCACGTCGAGGACGCCCACTCCGGCCACTTCGTCTTCTCGTCGGCCCACGTCTGCATCGTGTTGCCCTGCTGCTCGTAGACCGCCCAGAAGACGATGTTGAGCATGCACAGCGCCACGAGCGCCCACACCCGGTTCCACTCGTTGCGGGTCAGCTTCTCCTTCGGGGCCTGGGCCGCGCCCGTCTTGCGATCCTGCAGCGTGTCCGGCGCGAGGTAGTTCTTGCCGAGGAACTGCACCACGAGGCCGATGCACATGCCGATGCCCGCGGCGAGGAAGCCATAGCGCCACCCATAGACGGCCGCCAGCGTGCCGCAGACGAAGTTGCAGATGAACGCGCCGATGTTGATGCCCATGTAGAAGATGGTGAAGGCACCGTCGCGGCGCGAGTCCCCCGGCGGGTAGAGGCTGCCCACCTGCGTGGAGATGTTCGGCTTGAAGAAGCCGTTGCCGACGATGAGCAGCAGCAGGCCAATGAAGAACAGGTTGTCCGAGCCGAAGAGCACGAACTGCCCCGCCGCCATCGTCGCCGCGCCGATGTAGACCGCCTTCTTCTGGCCCAGGTACCGGTCGGCCATCAGACCGCCGAACACCGGCGTCAGGTAGACGAGACTCGTATAGAGGCCGTACAGCAGCGAGGCGTTGGGCTCCACGCTGCACTTCTGGGTGGCGATGGTCGTTGCCAGCTCGGCGGCCATGCCCGCGTTCTCCGCGACCAGGGCCTTCACCTTCTCGCCGACGCACTGCTGGAGCGCCGCCGGCTCGATCGTCGGGAGGAACGACTTGACGAAGCCCCAGCCGATCACGTCATCCGGGTTGCCCACCCCGTCGTACGCCTTGCCCTGGAGCGTCTGGCGCACGGAGATGAACAGGTAGTTCACCATGTAGAGCTTCAGCAGCCCGCGCATGCCGTAGTACGAAAAGCGCTCCCACATCTCGGTGAAGAAGAGGACGAAGAGACCGACCGGGTGCCCCATGAACTCGCGGTTCGTGGGAGGTCCCTTCCATTCAGCGGGTGAGGCAGATGACATGCAGTCTCCTTGGGTCCGTGGGCGTCGGGGGTGCAACTCAACACTGCCCGCCTCAACCCCGCAAGCCAGGACGTCATGGCACCCCCTCCCAAGTAGGAAGTCCCCTCCAGCCCCCCGAAGTCCCAGACCCGCCCTCCCCTGACGCACCGGTGGTGAACCGCTGCATGGCGCGCTAGGGTCCCCAGCCCATGCGTACCTTCCCTTACCCACTCGCTCTCGCTTCACTCCTCGCGGCCTGCGCCAGCACTCCCCAGCCCCAGCCGGAGGCTGCTGCCGAACCCGCGGCCACCACTCCCGCAGCCGCCTCCCCGCAGACTCCACAGCCCGGCACGCCCGCGCCGGCTCCCTCTGGGAGCAGCGGCATGCAGAAGCAGTCGCCGGACGTGCCCACCGGAGCTTCGGCGGCGCGCATCGCCGAGCTCGCGCGCCAGGCGGCGCCACTGGTGGATGCCTTCGTCAACTCGGATGCGCTCTTGACGCGGGACGGCAAGCGCGTGGTCTTCTCCTCCAACCGGGACGGGCTGCCGCAGCTCTACATCGCCGACGCCGCGCGCCCTGACTCCCCCGCGAAGCGCCTGGTGCAGTGGCCCGAGCGCATGATGATCGAGACGCTCACGCCCGACGGCCAGGGGGCCATCGTCCTCTCGGACAAGGGAGCGGACGAGAACTGGTCCATCTGGAAGGTGAGGCTGGACGGCTCGGCGCTCGTGGAGCTCACTCCCGGCGAGAAGATGAACCGCGATGGCGCATTCCTGCCGGACCTGGCGCCCGACACGATCTACTTCAGCGGCCGCCGCATGGAAGAGGTGTCCTCGTCCGTGTACGCAGTGTCCGCCAGTGGAGGCGAGGCGCGCGTGATCTTCCGCGATGACAAGCCGGGCTTCCTCACCGACGTGAGCCGCGATGGCAAGCAGGCCCTGTTCGAGCGCTACCTGACGGGCTCGGAGAACTACCTGCTGCACCTGGACCTGGCTTCGGGGAAGACCCGGCAGCTGTATCCCCAGGCCGCGGGCAAGCTCACCATCTTCGCAGCCCGCTTCTCTCCAGACGGCAAGAAGGTATACGTGGCGACCGATGGGGGCGGCGAGCAGACCTGGCTGCTGGCGCTCGACGCGCAGAGCGGCAAGGAGCTGGCGCGCTACGTGGAGAAGACCCCCGCCACGGGCGCCATCCGCAGGCTGCTGGTGGCAAAGACCGGTGACGCGATCGCCTTCTCTCTGGACGCGGGCAACCACAGCCAGATCCGGCTGCTGGACGCGCGCACGCTGAAGCCTCGCGCCCCGGTGGCCATGCCGCTCGGCCTGGGCGGCGCCGGGGAGTTCTCCGAGGACGGCCGCAAGCTCACCGCCATCTGGTCCACGCCCTCCTCTCCCACCGATGCGTGGGTGATCGACACGAAGACGGGCAGGGCCACCCCGCTGCGCTCCGAGCCGCGTCCCTCGTTGAAGGAGGTGCCCGCCATCGAGGCGAGCATCACCGAGATCCAAGCGCACGACGGGCTGACGCTGCCCATCAACGTGTACCTGCCGAAGAACCGCTCGGGAAAGCTGCCGGTGATCGTCGGCTACCACGGCGGGCCGGCAGGCAGCTCCAAGATCCGCTGGGCCCCTTCCACCGCCTTCTTCCTCTCGCAGGGCTATGCGTGGGTGGAGCCCAACGTCCGCGGCTCGGGCGGCTTCGGCCGCGCCTTCGAGGAGGCAGACAACGGGCCCGGGCGCCTGGAGGCCTTCAAGGACATCGAGGCGACGGGCCGCTGGGCCGCCTCCCAGCCCTGGGCCGATCCCAGCCGCGTCATCATCTATGGCGGCAGCTATGGCGGCTACACGGTGCTCGTGGGTCTGACTCGCATGCCGGACCTGTGGCGCGCGGGCGTGAACCTGTTCGGCGTGGTGAACATGAAGACCTTCATGGCCACCACCAGCGGCTTCATCCGCGAGATCTTCCTCCTCGAGATGGGCGACCCCGAGAAGGATGCGGCCTTCCTGGACTCGATCTCCCCGCACAAGGACGTGGACCGGATCGTCGATCCGCTCTTCGTCTACGCGGGCGCGAACGATCCGCGCGTGCCTCGCTCCGAGTCGGACCAGATCGTGCAAGCACTGCGTGAGCGGAAGATCCCCGTCGAGTACATGGTCTCGGAGAACGAAGGCCACTCGATCGCTCGCAGGGAGAACCTGATCGAGCTGCTCGCGAGGACGGCACGGTTCCTGGAGGAGCACGCGGGCCCGACCCCGTCCTCGCAGCCGCGCTAGCCGCACTGGGGCACCGCTGGGAGTGACGACTCGAGCTCCAGGACTCTGGCACCTCGCCGCGCTGCTGACTGTGGCGCCGCTCGTGCTGCCCTGGGGCTGCAAGTCGACTCCCATGCTCGACTACAGCCTCGACGTCCCCGCGCAGACGCTCATTCCTCCCGGCGCACCGCCGGTCCGGGATGGGCGTGCGCGCTTCCGGGAGATCTTCTGTGCGCTGCTGGCGCGGGAGCCGAGCGCCGCCGAGCGCCCCTGTGACGCCCTGCTCCACCGCCTGAGTGATGAGCCTGACACGGCGACTCTTGCGCGCCCCCTCCCCTCGCACGCTCCTGGGCTCACGGTGCTCTTCGTCCCGGGGCTGCTCGGCGGCTGTGCGTACGGACTCTCCGCCCCCTTCGAGTCAGCGGTGCAGCGCCTGCGCCGCCTGGGCTATGACGCCTGGGTTGCCCCCGTGAATGCCTCCTCGAACAGCCATGCCAACGCCGAGCGTCTTGCCCGAGAGATCACCAAGAGCCGCTCCGAGCGCATCGTGCTCATCGGCCACGGCCGGGGCGCGGTGGACATCCTCGAGCTCCTCGTGGCGAACCCCGCCGCGGCCTCGCGAGTCCAGGCGGTGCTGAGCGTGGGCGGCGCCATCAACGGCTCTCCGCTCGCGGACACCCCCGCGGGCGCCGCGCTGCTCTTCTCCCGTGGCGAGGACATGGCCTGCAGCGAGGGAGAGCGCGCCTCGCTCGGGGACCTGAAGCGCACCCACCGCCTCCGTTGGCTCATGGCACACCCGCTCCCCGCGCAGACGCGGTACTTCTCGATCGGGGCGTTCGCGCCGAGGCCGGAGGTGGCCCCGCCGCTGCGCCCCCGTGCCGCCGCGCTGGCGACGATCGATCCGCGCAATGATGGCCTGGCTCCCTTCTTCGATCAGGTGATCCCCGGCGCGGAGCTGCTCGGCTATGCGAACACCGACCATTGGTCCATCGCGGCTCATCCACTGGGGCTGGCGCCTGCACAGGGAGGGGCCACGCCCGAGACATCCTCGTTCCCGCGCGATGTGCTGATCGAGGCCGCCCTCCTCCGCGTCATCGAGTCCCTAACCAGCGGCGGAGCCGGCGGATGAGCCTCCTCTCCGTCCCCGTCATCGTCACCCTCGGCGTTCTCATGCAGGGGCTCGTGAGCTGCGCCCCCCCGCTCCTCAAGTACGACGCCTCCGAGATGCCGCCGCTGCAGCTCGCCGTGGTGGGGCAGCCCTCGGTGCACGATGGGCGCGCACGCTTCCGAACCCTCTTCTGCGAGCTCGCCGCGCGTGAGCGCCCTGCCTTGGACTGCGAGAGGCTGCTCGTCCGCCTCGCCGCCGAGCCACCTGCAGCAGCTTCGGCCCCGTTGCCTCAGCATGATCCGCGCCTGCGCATCCTCCTGGTGCCGGGCGGCTTCGCCGAGTGCTTCAAGGAGGCCGGGCTCTTCCCGGAGGCCTTGCCCCGGCTGCAGGCCGCTGGCTATTCGGTGAGCACGGTGCCCGTCAGCGGGCGCTCGAGCAGCGCCTACAACGCCTGGCGCATCGCCGTGGCGGTCGCGCGAACATCCCTGCCCCCCGACGGCCTGCTCGTGCTGGCGGGCTACTCGAAGGGCGTCGTGGACATCCTCGAGTTCCTCGTCCAGTACCCGAGCCTCGCCGCCCGTGTGCACGCGGTCGTCAGCGTCTCGGGCAGCGTCAACGGCTCACCGATCGCCAACCGCTACACCTTCCTCTTCGAGGCCACGGATGACCTGCTCCTGCGGGACTGCCCACCAGGAGATCGCGGCGTCGCCGAGGACCTGAAGCGCGAGCCGCGGATGAACTGGCTCGCGCGGCACCGGCTGCCGGGCCACATCCGCTACTTCTCCATCGCCACCGTCGCCCCCGAGGAGGAGGTCGCCCGCGCCATGGCGCTCACGGACGGCCCCCTGCGCTACGTTGATCCGCTCAGCGACGGCCAGCTGATCTTCTACGATCAGCTCCTGCCAGGGAGCGAGCTGCTCGGCTACGTGCGCGCCGACCACTGGGCGGTCGCCCTCCCCTTGCAGAAGCACTGGTACCTCCTGGCCAGCAACCCCGCAGGGACGCACTTCCCGCGCGGCCTGCTGCTAGAGGCGATCATGCTGCACCTGTCGGAAGCCCTGCGCGACAACACCTGACGCGGCTCCCGCGGCTGGCTACCCGCCTGCCCTCAGCAGCTCGATGGCCTTCAGCAGCTCGGGATCCCGACCTGCGGCGAAGTCCTCCACGGTGGGATTCACCTCGACCTCCGGGACGATGCCGATCCCGTGGAATGGGGAGCGGTCCGGGTAGAGCACCTCCATGCCCGTGTACATGAACCAGATGCCCCCTTGCAGCCGCAGGCGCGTGATGTTGCCGTTGGTGCCCGCGGTGCGGCGGCCCACGACGCGCACCCGCTGGGCGCCCACGAGCATCATCGACGTGTTCTCCGACGCCGAGACGGCGGCAGGCCCCACCAGCAACACGATTGGCCCCAGGAAGGACGGAGAGGGGTTGGGCGGGAGCGAGCTCTGGGACTCGTCCACCCCTCCGAGATCTGGCCCTCGCCAGGTCGGGATGCGGAAGAGGGGGCTCTGGATCGGCTCGGAGACGAGGTGCGGCAGGGTGAAGCGGGGGTTGACGCCACCGGGGTAGCCACGCATGTCCAGGACCAGGCCCTGGGCGCCCGCGGCGTCCGCCACCGCCTGCTTGAACGTGTTGAGATCCTTCAGCACCTCGGTCGCGTGGTTGATGTAGGCGATGTCCGGAGCGCCGAGCTCCCCCAGCCTTCCCGCCTCCCGAACGGAAGGAGCGGACCCGAACGCGCTCAGCCCATCACTATTCACGGCCATGGGCTCCACGGAGCGCACCTGACCGCCAGGCGTGCGGATGCCAAGGGTGGACCGGCTGTGGGCGGAGATCAGCTTCCTCATGGCGCGCACGAACCGCCATTCAGGGGTTGCCGCGGAGATGCGGGGATATTCGTTGGCGAGCCACTCGGAGACAGACTGCTCGTTGAGGCTGATGAGGGTATCTCCGGGCTGGATGCCCAGAATCCCCGAGCG
>Ga0190275_10003840_pt1 | contig 10761 bp, 14 predicted proteins | sample Popmic550T_FD_133745 | JGI IMG/M metagenome (GOLD analysis project Ga0190275, IMG submission 133745) | Populus adjacent soil microbial communities from riparian zone of Yellowstone River, Montana, USA - 550 T | ecosystem: Environmental > Terrestrial > Soil > Riparian zone > Trees stand | place...
CAGGTAGAGCACGAGCGGGAAGGCGAGCGAGAAGAAGAAGAAGCGCCGGTTGCGGAAGGCGCGCAGCAGCTCGAAGCGGGTGTAGGAGAGGGCGGCGCTCATGCGGTGCTCGCAGTCAGTTCGAGGAAGGCTTGTTCGAGACCGGCGCTCGCGATCTCGATGTCGCGCGCGTCCGGGTGAGCGTCCAGCAGCGCCCGGATCGCCACGTCGGAGTCCGAGCAGCTGAGCAGCACGGCCTCGCCGTGGCGCTCGGCGGTGAGCACGCCGGGCAGGTCCTCGAGCTCGAAGAGCTCGGCGCCGGGCAGCGTCGCGCGGATCGTGCGGCCGCCGACCATCGCCCGGATCTCGGTCGTCGGGCCGTCGGCGACGACACGGCCGCTCGCCATCAGGACGGCGCGGTCGGCGTTGGCGTCCGCCTCCTCGAGGTAGTGCGTGGCGAAGAGGATCGTGCGGCCGCGCGACGCGAACTCGCGCATCGTGCGCCAGAAGGCGTGGCGGCCCTCGACGTCCATCGCCGTGGTGGGCTCGTCGAGGACCAGCAGCGCGGGGTCGCTGACGAGCGCGAGCGCGAAGCGGACGCGCTGCGTCTCGCCGCCGGAGAGCTTCTGCGTCCGCCGGCCGGCGATCGCCTCGATCCCGACCAGGGCGATTACCTCGTCGACGTCGAGCGGCGCCGGGTACAGCGACGCGACCATCGCGATGAGCTCGCGCGCGGACAGGTCCTGGATCAGCATGCCGGTCTGGAGCATCGCGCCGACCATGCCGGCCAGCACCGCGTCCTCCGGCGGGCGGCCGAACACGGACACGCTGCCCTCGTCCGGCCGGGCGAGCCCGAGCAGCATGTCGATCGTCGTCGACTTGCCGGCGCCGTTGGGTCCCAGCAGCGCGACGATCTCGCCGGCGCGGATCGAGATGTCGACGCCGCGCACGGCGCTGACCGTGCCGTGCGGCGTCTTGAAGGACTTCTCGAGGCTCCGGAGCTCGACTCCGGGCATGTCGGTCATTTGGTTCATGCCCGCATCATGGGCACGAGGGCCGGGAGCCGGTAGAGGCCGCTGTCATCGGTTCGGCATGACGTTCGTCACGAATGCTAGGTTCGAAGGACAGTGCTCGACGACGAGAAGCTTTCGTACGTCGCGGACTGGCTTTTGGGCCCACCTCTGAGGATCGTCGCGATCCTCCTCGCGGCGGTGATCGTGAACCGCCTGGGCCGGAGAGCCGTGAAGCGGTCGCTCACCAAGCTGCACTCCGGTGCAGTGCGAGAGCGCATGGGCGCGATGCGCAAGCGCACGCCCGCCGCGCTCCTCGAGACGGGCGAGACGAGCGTGCGCGCCGAGCAGCGGATCGACGCGCTCTCGAGCGTCCTGCGCAGCGTGCTGAGCTTCGTCGTCTTCCTCGTCGCGGGCCTGATGTGTCTCGGCGAGGTCGGGATCGACCTCGCGCCGCTGCTGGCGGGCGCCGGCGTGCTCGGCGTGGCGCTCGGCTTCGGCTCGCAGTCGCTCGTGAAGGACTTCCTGTCGGGCATGTTCATCCTCGTCGAGGACCAGTTCGGCGTCGGCGACATCATCGACGTCGGCGAGGCGTCGGGCACCGTCGAGGCGGTCTCGCTGCGCACGACGCGCCTGCGGGCGATCGACGGCACGGTCTGGCACGTGCCCAACGGCGAGATCCACCGCGTGGGCAACATGAGCCAGCACTGGTCGCGCGCGCTGCTCGACATCGAGGTCGCCTACGACACGGTCGTCGACCACGCCCGCTCGGTGATCAAGCGCGTGGCCGACGCGGTCTGGCAGGAGGACGACGGCGTGCTCGAGGAGCCCGAGCTGTGGGGCGTCGAGCAGCTCGGCGCCCACGGCGTGGTGCTGCGGCTCGTGGTCAAGACGACGCCCTCGCAGCAGTGGCGCGTGAGCCGCGAGCTGCGCGAGCGCATCAAGGCAGCGTTCGACGAGGAAGGGATCGAGATCCCGTTCCCGCAGCAGACCGTCTGGCACCGCCCCGCCGTCGCTCAATAGCGCGCGCACGCTGCGAGACTGCCGGGCATGGATCGCATCTCCTGGTTCCCCGTCCCCGACGAGGCCGACCTGCCGCCCGAGCTGCAGGGCCTGTTCCGCACGGCGCGCGAGCGCATCGGGTTCGTGCCGAACGTGTTCCGCACCTACTCGTTCCGCCCGGAACGGCTGTCGGCGTGGTTCACGCACTTCCGCATGCTCCACGAGGAGACGCCCGGCCTGAGCGCCGCGGAGCGCGAGATGATCGCGGTGGTGGTCTCGATGGCGAACGGCTGCCTGTACTGCCTCGTCGCCCATGGCGCCGCCCTGCGCGAGGCCTGGGGCGACGCGGTGATGGCCGACCGGATCACGCTCGACTGGCGCCGCGCGGAGGCGCTGACCGACCGCCAGCGGGCGATCTGCGCGATGGCGGAGCGGCTCACGCTGACGCCGCTGCAGTGCACCGAGCCTGAGCTCGACGAGCTGCGCGGCCACGGCCTCTCCGACGAGGACGCGTGGGACGTGATCGAGGTGGCCGCGATGTACAACTTCACCAACCGCCTCGCACTCGCCACGGGCCAGATCCCGAACCCGGAATACCACGCGCTCGCGCGTTAGTCCGCCTCCACCGTGACCCGCCCCCACGCGCTGTTGGCGTAGCCCTTGGGGTTCCAGACCGTCGCCGCGTGCTCGGGCTGCGTCGCGCCGGCGCTGTCCCATGCGCGCGCGAGCAGCGTGTGGCGGCCGGCGGGGAGGTCGAGCGTCGCGCGCCACAGCCGCCACGCCCACTTGCCCTGGTCCTCGAGCAGCTCGGCCGCCGTCCAGTGCCCGCCGTCGGCGCAGACCTCGACGCGCGCGACGCTGCGATCGCCGCCCGCGAACGCATAGCCGCTCAGCTCGACGCTGCCCGCCGGCAGGCGGTCGCCGTCGCAGGGGGAGAGGATGTCGGAGTTGAGCGCGACCTCGCCGAGCGGGATCCCGACCCCCGGTGCCGGCACGCCATCCTCGGGCAGCAGCCGGTACGCGGTCGCCTGGTAGTAGCCCTCGGAGGGCTCGCGGCGCAGCTCGATGCGCTCGAGCCACTTGACGCTGCGCGCGCCGATGTATCCGGGCACGACGGCGCGCAGGGGCGCTCCATGTACCGGCGTCAGGGGCTCGCCGTTCATCTCCCACGCGAGCAGCACCTCGGGCCGCAGTGCCTTCGCGAGCGGGATCGAGATGTCGTAGCGCTGCGGTGGAACGGCCTCGTCGGCATGGTCGGCGCCGCCGAGCCCCACGTGGCGCGCCGCGGGGTCGACCCCGGCGGCCGCGAGCACGTCGGCCAGCGCAGCGCCGGCCCAGCGCGCGGTGCCCGTCGCGCCCGGGCCCCACGGCGCCTCGCCCGGGATGTCGCGGACCTCGATCAGGCCCTCGCGGCGATTGCCCGCGCACTGGAGCGTGGCGGTGAGCTCGCGCCGCGGCAGCGCCTGCAGGTCCGCGAGCGAGAGCTCGAGCGCCTGCGCCACGAGGCCGGTGACGCGCAGCGACTCGGTGCCCGCCGGCACGGGACCGTGGTTGCGGACGTAGAAGCGCTCGAGCGGCGTGATCGGCGCGCCCGCGAGCGCCGAGCGCGGCGGCTCGGCGTTGAGCGGCTCCTGCTGGTGGACGATCGTGTCCGCGGGCTTGCCGAAGGAGGGCATGTCCGACCTGTCTTATCGGATCGGAGCGGAACCGTTTGTTCCGCTAGGCTGGCACCGTGCCCCCCAAGAGCGGCCGCAAGGCGCAGGCCGCCCGCAACGACACAGCCATCCTCGAAGCTGCGCGGGCCGTCTTCGTGGCCGACCCGGACGCGCCGATCTCCGCCGTCGCCAAACGCGCGGGCGTGGGCATCAGCGCCCTCTACCGCCGCTACCCGTCCAAGGACGAGCTCCTGCGCAAACTCTGCAGCGACGGGCTGCGGGACTACATCGCCGCCGCCGAGGCAGCGCTCGCCGACGACCGCGACGCCTGGAAGGTGTTCCGAGCCTTCATGCACCGCGTCGTCGCGGCCGATACGCGCTCGCTCACCGCACGGCTCGCCGGCTCCTTCGAGGACAGCTCGGAGGCGCTGTGGCGCGACGCCACCAAGGCGCAGGACCTCGGCGCGCGCGTCTTCCAGCGCGCGCTGAAGGCGGGAGCTGTGCGGGCGGACGCGGTCGTCGACGACATGGCGAACGTGTTCGAACAGCTGACCGCGGTCCGCGGGCCCACCGAGCAGCGGACCGCGGAGCTGCGCAAGCGCTATCTCACCCTGCAGCTCGACGGCCTGCGCCCGCGCAAGAAGGCGACGCCGCTCCCGGGCCCGCCGCCGAGATGGAACGAGAAGATCCACCCCGGTCGCGCCTAGACACCAGGGTTCGCCGTTTCCGAGGTGGCTCTGACGGTTAGTCGATACTTGCACGCGCAATCGAGATGTCGGGAGACGCGCATGGATCTTGGACGCACCGCACTTCGCCTCGTGGTCGGGCCGCTGTTTGCCGGCCACGGCACCCAGAAGCTGTTCGGCTGGTTCGGAGGCCACGGCCTCGAGGGCACCGGCGCCTTCTTCGAGAAGCTCGGCCTCAAACCCGGCAAGCGCCAGGCGGCCGCCGCCGGCGCGTCGGAGACCATCGCAGGTGTGCTGCTGACGCTCGGCGCGCTGACGCCAGTGGCGGCCGGCCTGGTGACGGGCACGATGATCACCGCCATCCGCAAGGTCCACCTCCAGAAGGGCCCGTGGGCGCCCGACGGCGGCTACGAGTACAACCTGACGGTGATCGCGGCGATGCTCGCGCTGACCGAGGTCGGCCCCGGCCGCCCGTCGGTCGATGACGCCGCGTTCCCGAACATGAAGGGCAATGGCCTGGCGCTCGCGCAGTTCGCGGCCGCCGCTGCCGGCGCCGCGCTGCTGACGGCCGAGCGCGCGCCCGCCGTCGAGGCGGCACCGGCAGAGGACGAAGTGACCGCGCCGCGCCAGGAGCGCTTCACGCGCACGCCGTCGGAGGTACACGCCGAGAGCTGACCCGAGGTACGGTCCTCCGTACCTCCGGTGGGGTGGTATCCGGGTAGGACGGAGCGGCGTGGCCGCGGATACTCGCGGCACGATGCGACGCCGCTCCACCACCTCCCGCGCACAGGCCACCGCACTCGAGTTCTGCGCCGCCTGCGGCGCTGACTTCGTCAACCCGGTCGACTGGGCCGCCGTCGAGGATCACTCGTGGTGGATGCACCTGCGCTGCGCGCAATGCGACCACGAGCGCGAGGTCGTCGTCGGCAACGACGAGGCCGCGCGCTTCGACGAGGCGCTCGACCGCCGCGCCGACCCGATCGCCCGCACGCTGCACCGGCTCGACGTCGACCGCATGCGCGTGTGGGTCGAGAGCGTGACCGTAGCGCTCCAGAACGACCTGATCGACGCCGCGGACTTCGCCCGCTGAGGTAGGCTCGCCGCATGCGGGCCTCCGGCCGCATGCTGGCGCTCTCCATCGCCGTCCTCGGTGTCCTCGCCGCGCCCGCGGTCGCGCAGGTTCAGGTCCCGGCCCGCACGCAGACCACGTCGCTGGACTCCGAGGCGCCGAAGGGCGCGCCGCCGCACTGGCTGCCTGGTGAGCAGTGGGTGATGCAGCACTGGCTCCCCTACGACGAGCGGCGGCTGTACTCGCTCCTCGGCGTCGATCGCGGCGTGATCTGGCGGCAGCTGCGCGACGACACCCGCAACCTCGCCCAGCTCGCCGAGCAGCGCGGCTGGGAGCCGCAGGCGCTCGCGCGCGAGCTGGTGGCGCCGTGGCGCGGCGAGCTGCGCGACCCGCAGCGGCTCGCGCTGCTGGAGCGGCGCGCGCTGCGCACGCTCACCCAGGGCCACCTCGCGCAGCACCTGTTCTTCCACTCGCTGCACCAAGAGGCGATCCCGTCGCATGCGACCGCGATCTTCGGCGTCGCGAGCCGCGCGGAGTGGTCGACGCTGCGGCGCTCCGAACTCAGCCCGCTCCAGATCTGCCGCCTCAACGGCCTGCCGCGCAGCCACGCGCAGGAGCAGGCGACGGCGACGCTGCGCGAGTACGCCGGCAAGGGCGTGGCGCGCCAGTCGATGCCGGCCGCGCAGGCGCAGCGGCTGCTCTCGCGCCAGCTGCGCCAGCTCCCGCGCTGGCTGCAGCAGACGCGTTACAACGGCCCGCCGCCGCTGGTCGCCCCGCGCTCCTCGCCGTCGACCGCGTCGAACTACTCCAACAACGCGGCGGTCTCCGCCGACGGCCGCGAGGTCGTGTTCGAGAGCTACGAGGCGAAGCTCGCGATCGCCAAGCGCCGCGGCGAGATCGCGGTGATGGCCCGCCGCGCCGGCGCCGCGGGCCCCGTGCTGGCGAGCGGGGAGGCGGCCGACCCGCGCTCCAACTACAACCCGGCGCTGTCGGCCGACGGGCGCTGGATCGCCTTCGAGTCCGCGCTCGGCAACCTCAACTTCGCCAAGCGCTACGGGCGCATGGAGATCCTCGCGCGCGACCTGCGCAGCGGCCGCACGCTCGCCGTCTCGCACCCGCCCGACCTCGCGATCTCGCGCTCCGCCTACAACCCGACGATCTCCGGCGACGGCCGGCTCGTCGCGTACGAGGCCTACGACCGGCCCGACGAGCCGGGCGGCGGCACGCGCGTCGTCGTGCGCGACCTGCGCAGCGGCCGCGAGCGCACCGTGCCCGCCCCGCGCGGCGTGGCCGGCGACCTCTACGAGCCGCGGCTGTCGGCCGACGGGCGGCGGCTCGCATTCAGCGCGCTGGCGGGCACGCGCTCCGAGGTCTTCGTGCGCGACCTGCGCAGCGGACGCACCCGGCGCGTGTCGGGCACGAGTGAGGAGGCGTGGGAGCCCGTGCTGTCCGCGGCGGGCTCGGTGGTCGCCTACACAGCCGCGGGCGCAGGCGGCGAGTCGCATGTCGTCGTGCACGACCTGCGCTCGGGCCGGCGGACCGCGATCGGCTCGCCGGCGGGCTCGGGGCTCGCGTTCGAGCCGTCGCTGTCGGGCAGCGGCCGCCGCGTCGCGTTCGTCGGCCGGCCGGGCGGGACGAGCCAGACCCAGGTTTTCGTCCGCGACCTGCGCCGCGGCGCGACGCAACTCGTCTCGCGCGCCGACGGTCGCGACGGGCCGCCCGGGATGGGCAGTGCCGGGCACCCCGCGATCTCGGGCGACGGGCGGCGCGTCGCGTTCACCTCCGACGCCTGGAACCTCTCGCCGGAGAAGTGCAACAGCGCGCGCGGGATCTTCGTGCGCGACCTCGCGCGAGCGACCACGACGCGGGTCAGCGCGGGCGACGGCGAGAACCGCTACCTCGGCCCGACCAAGGGCTCGAGCTCGCGCGCAGATACCTTCGTGACCTTCCTCTGCGCGTGACAGCCGTACCCGGCGACGCTGGGTAGCGCCCTGGCTCGAGGTGCCTCGCACCTCCAGGCTGGATGGCATGACCTCCTATGCCACCAACATCACTCCATATGCAGCCCCTACGCGCGACCGCACCGGTCCCGTCCTGGCGCTCGTCGCCGGCTCAATGGGCGCGTTCGTCGCGTTCCTCCTGATCGCCGCCGCTTCTGCGCTCCTGTGGGCCGGCGACTACAAGACCGACGACGGCTACTACACGACGGCCTCGCACACCTACTCGACGCCGACGCGCGCGCTCACCACCGAGAGCCTCGACGTCAACGGCGTACCGGGCTGGCTCAACGTCTCCGACCACCTCGGCCGCGTCCGCATCGAGCCGACGAGCTCCGCCGCCGGCAAGGCGGCGTTCATCGGCATCGCCCGCACCACTGACGTCGACGCCTACCTCGACCAGGTCGCGCACGACGAGATCACCGATCTCCACTTCGACCCGTTCACGACCGAGACTGCCCGCCGCGCCGGCGAGGGCCGACCGGCGATGCCCGCCGCGCAGACGTTCTGGGCCGCGAGCTCGGCGGATGGCCGCACGCTGGACTGGAAGGTCCGCGAGGGCGACTGGACCGTCGTGGTGATGAACGCCGACGGCTCGCCGGGCGTCAGCGTCGACGCCAAGGCCGGCGCCAAGCTGCCGCTCATCGGCGACCTCACCATGGGCTTCGCGATCGCGGGCTCGATCCTCGGCGTGCTGTCGCTGCTGCTCGTCCTCGGCGGCGCCCGCGGGCTCGCCCGCGTCCGCGACGCCGTCTAGCTGCGCAAGAGGCCCGCGGCGCTGTGCCGCGGGCCTCGGGTACCGTTTCGGCGCTAGGCGCCGATCTGACGCGGGCGCATCATGCGGCCGCCGTAGACGCCGAGACCGCCGGCCAGCAGGACCAGGCCGATGCCGACGCCGATCGCGAGCGTCCACGACAGGCCATCGCGGTCCGGCACCGTCGCGGGGGCCGAGGCCCTCACGACCGGGGCGTCCGGGGTCCCGTAGGACGAGTAGTAGCGCTCGACGGCGAGCGCCTTGCGGTGCGCGGCCGCGCGGTCGACGCCGTTCGCGTCGGTCGCGGCGGCGAGCGCGGCGCCCGGCAGCACCAGCGCGGCGACGAGGAACAGCAGGGTGAGGCGGGTCATCGCTTCCTCCGATTTGAGAGGGGTTGCAGAACGCTTGGTTGCTCGCAGCGACCTCCGCGGTTGTGACGCGAAAAAGTCGTGTCACACGACCGTCCCCAGGTGCGAGTGAAGCGTGAGACGCTCGTGCTGCCACGACATGTCCCACCCGAACCTGCCTACCGATGATGCGCTCCTCAGCTCAGGCGATCCCGAGGACTTCGGGGTGTTCTACGACCGCCACGTCAAGGCGCTGCTCGGCTACTTCGCCCGCCGCACGTTCGATCCCGAGGAGGCGGCCGATCTCACCGCCGAGACGTTCGCCTCCGCGCTCGCCGCGCGCAAGCGCTTCAAGCCGGGCGGGCCCCCTGCGACGGCCTGGCTGTTCGCGATCGCGTCGCGCCGGCTCGCGGACTACCAGCGCCGCGGCTACGTCGAGCAGCGCACACGCCGCTCGCTCGCCATCGAGCGGCGTGCGGTGAGCGAGGCGGACGCCGAGATGATCCGCCTGCTCGCCGACGACGCGGCACGGTCGGTGCTCGCCGACTTGCCGCCCGAGCAACGGCGGATCGTGGCCGCACACGTGATCGACGAGCGGCCCTACGGCGAGCTGTCGGGCGAGCTGCACACCTCGGAGGCCGCGGTGCGCCAGCGCGTGTCGCGCGGCCTCGCGACCCTGCGGCGGGGGTTCGGGCGATGAACGACGACTACATCTCCGGCCTGCGCAAGGACCTCGTCGCGGCGGCGGCGCGGCAGCAGCAGACCGGCCGAGCGGCCCGCGTGGCGCGCCCGCTGCGCCCGCGGGCGTGGTCGCCGCTGGCCGTGCTCGGCGCGGCGGCGACGGCGGCGACGGTGCTGGTGGTCGTGCTGGGCATCCGCGCGATCCTGCCCGCGCCCCAGCCCGCCGATCCCAAGATCCTCGCCACGTTCCACATCGGCGCTCAGCCGCGCGACGCCGTGGCGGTCGGTGGCGCGCTGCTGGTCGCCGACTACGGCGGGAACATCGTCCGCATCGACACGCCGGACGGCAACGCGCGCTGGCAGCTCCGCGTGGGCGGGACGCCGGTGTCGATCGAGGCGGACGGCAACGCCGTGTGGGTCATGACGATCGACGCGGCCGCACGCCCGGCACGCTCCAACCTCCTCAAGCTCGACTCACGGAGCGGGCGAGAGCTCGCGCGCATCCCGGTCAGGGGCTATGGGGACGCGATCGCCACCGGCGCGGGCGGCCTGTGGGTGAACGCGGACCTCCACACGGGCGGCATCGCGCGAATCGACCTCCGCTCCTTTGAGCGCACCGCGTTCATCCCGGGCGCCGAGACGGCGGGACTCGCTGCCACGGAGCGCACGCTGTGGACCCGGCATCTCGACAGCGTCTTCGAGCGGGACGAGCGCGGCCGTGTGATCAACCGGGTGGACGGGATCTCGCCCACGCTCGGCTTCACGAGCCAGCGAACGCTGCTCGCCGACGCCGACGGCGCCTGGGTGGTGGGGCAGTCCGACGGTCAGCTCTACCGCATCGAGCACGGGCGCGTGGTTCAGCGGCTGGCGGTGGGCCAGACCGCGGGCGTGATCGCGCGCGCCGGGTCGGACATCTGGGTCAGCGCGGGGTCCGGCGTCGATCGCTACGAGCTCGTCCGTGTCGACCCCGAGGAGGGCAAGGTGACCGGGCGCCTGGACCTCGGGTCGCGTGTACCGCAGACGATCGTGCCGGTCGGGAAGCAGCTGTGGGTGGTCACGAGCACCGGCGACGTGCTGCGCGTCAACCCGGGGTGATCGGCCCGCTCTCATACGCGTCGATCACGGCCTGCACGCGGTCGCGCAGGCCGAGCTTTCCGAGCAGGTTGGAGACGTGCGTCTTCACCGTCGGCTCGGAGACCACGAGCGCCTAGGCGATCTCGGCGTTTGTCTGCCCGATGGCGAGCATGCGCAGGACCTGCTCCTCGCGGTCGGTCAGGTCGCCGAGCGCCTCATGCGTGCGCGACGTGGCGGCGGGCAGCCGGCGGGTGGCGTCGACGCCGTCCATCTCGGGCATCCGGATGTCCATCAGCACGACGTCGGGCGCGTGGGCCAGCGCGGCCTGCACCGCCTCCTCGCCGCTGCCCGCCTCGGCCACGACGTCGATCGAGCGCGGCCGGCGTGCTTGACGACGTTGGTGAGCGCCTCCTGCACGATCCGGTAGTGCTTGCCGAGGCCGCGGGTCTCGATCGCGAGGTCTGTGGGGTTGGGGGAGGGCATGCAGCGAAGCTATGGATCGCCGCG
>Ga0190275_10003841_pt1 | contig 10761 bp, 7 predicted proteins | sample Popmic550T_FD_133745 | JGI IMG/M metagenome (GOLD analysis project Ga0190275, IMG submission 133745) | Populus adjacent soil microbial communities from riparian zone of Yellowstone River, Montana, USA - 550 T | ecosystem: Environmental > Terrestrial > Soil > Riparian zone > Trees stand | place...
AGAACGCCCACCTTTAGGGTGGGCGTTCGCATCACCCTGATCGAGGGCGACGTATGGGAGAATCAGATCCGACGGATTCGCGGCCGTCAAAACCTGTGGTTGTTTGGATACTAAGGCGAAGGGCCCAAGAAGTCAAGAAAAAAAGCTTTGATCTTCCCTCAAACGGTTGATTACAATCCACTTATCGATCATCTATGTGTAACGAAGTGAAATTCTGATCGATGGCCTGCACCCCGAACTTGCTTCCGAAGATCATTAACCGGAACCCGCTAAAGAACAATCCCAAAACGACCGAGGCCACCATCAACGCTCCCGCCAGGATGCAGATAGCCAGGATCATTTCGCCGGGATTTTCGTTCTTCGGTACGTGCTCACTCCACGTTACATTCGGCTTGTAGGCGACAGAGCTAAGCAGTTTCTCAGCGGACTCTCCTGTGGCGTCGAAGACCACCGCGACCATCGGCCCATGTCGCCGAGCCTTCAGGTCACCCCTCGTTTCAAACGCTCGATACCGGTCACCGGCAATCTGGGGCGTCGGATAAGAGAGCAGCAGCAGCGGAGCCTCGCCCTCCTGGGTTTTGTAGCGAGCCAACTGCGCCTCGGCCCCCTTGTTAAAACCAGCAAGAGAAGCGGATACGCGCGGTTCGAACTTGGCCAGTGAAGCAGGACCTAGAATATAGCGCTCCGAGGCTCTGAGGCGGTCCTTCGCCGGCAGGAACTGCGGCAGGCTGGGGTTAGCGGCCCGGTCGACATCGGGGAGTTTGGACTTTAGCTGATGGAGGCCCTCCGCAGGCAGGTCTCCATCAATCCTGAGGACATAATTGCCATGCTGAACGACCCCGGGTTGAAGCCACTGTGCGGCCGCGAGGGCTCCGGTTGTGTCCTTCAATTGCCAGACACTTACGGCAACTCGGGAACCTGCGGCCTCATAGTCAGCCCGCTCGGCGGTCTGGAATCCGTATTCATCCCATACCTGCCGATCGGCGATGTCGACAACCCCTTTGGCTGCCTTCTTATACCCGCCGAATTGTTCGGGCAAGACGGCTGCCGAAGCAACCGTGGCGAGCACAAGACTTAGGCCGCTACACCACAGCATTTTTTGTATTTCTTCCCGCTTCCACATGGACATGGATCGTTTCGCCCAACCTTAGGACCTTTTAATACAGGCTGCTTCTCCGTCGTTCCATCACCGCCCACAAACTGAATATCGGCCAATTCCTTTTCTTTTTTGCGCTGAATGTGCCGGGTGAAATCCTCGAACGCAGACTGCGCCGCCTGATGGTCGCCTGTTCCATTAGACGCGCCGGCATCGATCGCGGATCCATCCTCTTCCCACTCCGTGATTTCGTGGAAGGGCATGCCGTCCATTCGGCGATGTTCTTCATATGGTTGCATAAAGAATAGAAACCGGATTGTCTCGTCTTCGATGCGATCCATCATGTCCTGGAACATCTTAAAAGACTCCTTCTTGTACTCGACAAGAGGATCTTTCTGTCCATAGCCGCGGAGGCCGATTCCTTCCTTCAGATGATCCATCGACAACAAGTGGTCCTTCCACTGGTTATCGATGACGTTCAGCATCACCATCCGCTCGGTTTCGCGGAGAATGGCGGCCCCGTCCGGCCCGAGCATCGATTCCTTTTCCGCGTACTTCCTAACGGCCTGCTCATAGACGGAGTCTTCGATGTCGTCGCGCGTCGACTCGGCCAAGCTGGCGACGTCGACCGTAACCCCAAACTGCGTTAGTACGTCCGCCGCCAACCCGTCCAGATCCCAGGTGTGCGGCTGCGAGCCCTCTGGCAGGCGGGCGTCAATGAACGATCCGACGATTCCCCGAACGATATCGGTGATTCGATCCTTTTGTTCGTCGCCTGAGAGCAGCTTGTTGCGCATGCCGTAGACGGCTTGCCGCTGCTTGTTCATCACGTCGTCGTATTCGAGGAGATGTTTACGAGCTGAGAAGTTTTGCGCTTCCACCGCTTTTTGAGCAGCTGCGATCCGGCGCGTGATCAGCTTCGATTCGATGGGTACATCTTCCTCCATCCCGAGACGGAGCATGAGGCCCTGAATTCGTTCGCCGCCGAAGATACGAAGCAGGTCGTCCTGGAGGGACAGGAAGAATCGTGAGGCTCCGGGATCTCCTTGACGACCGGCGCGGCCACGCAACTGATTATCAATGCGGCGCGACTCGTGCCGTTCGGTCGCAACGATGAAAAGGCCGCCGAGGTCGACGACTTCTGCATGCTCGCGTTCCGTCTGGCCTCTGAGTTCTCCCACAAGCGCCTGCCAATCGGCTGGAGGCATCGCTTCCGGGTCGAGGCCCATGCGTCGGGCTTTATCCCGAGCGAGGGACTCGGCGTTCCCACCAAGAAGGATGTCGGTACCGCGGCCGGCCATATTCGTCGACACAGTGACCGCGCCTTTACGACCGGCCTGCGAAACGATCGACGCCTCGCGCGCATGGTTTTTCGCGTTCAGGACCTCGTGTTTGACCCCCATTTTGCTGAGGATTCTCGACAATACTTCTGATTTTTCGACCGAAATTGTACCAACCAGTACCGGCTGACCCTTGTCGTTCAATTCCTTAATGAACTTGGCGGCATTGCGGAACTTCTCTTCTTCGGTGCGATAGACAATATCCGGGAACTCCTCTCGGATCATTGGCTTATTCGTTGGGATCGCCGTGACGTCGAGTTTATAGATCTTATAGAATTCGGCGGCTTCCGTTTCAGCCGTACCGGTCATACCGGCCAGCTTCTTGTACATACGGAAGTAATTCTGGAAGGTAATTGTTGCGAGAGTTTGATTCTCGCGTTCGATTTTGACGCCTTCCTTTGCTTCGATTGCCTGGTGAAGACCGTCGCTCCAGCGCCGGCCAGGCATGATGCGGCCGGTGAACTCGTCGACGATAACGACTTGTCCATCCTGGACAAGGTAGTCCTTGTCACGATGGAAAGACACGTGGGCTTTCAGGGCCTGCTCGACATGGTGACGAGCCTTCATCCCATCCCAATCACCACTCTCATAGAGACCCGGCATATTGAGAAGGCGTTCGACCTTCGACTGTCCTTCATCCGTGAGGGTGACGGTGCGATGCTTTTCATCCATCCAGAAATCACCCGTATAAAACCGCTGGCCGGGTTCTTTTCCTTCGATGACTTCACCACGAATCAGCTTCGGGATGATTTTGTCGACCCGGTAATAAAGATCAGTGGAATCTTCCGACGGACCGGAAATGATGAGCGGAGTTCGTGCTTCATCGATCAGAATAGAATCGACTTCGTCGACAATCGCGAAATTGTGCCCACGCTGCTGAACACAATCTTCCAACCGGAATTTCATATTGTCGCGGAGGTAATCGAACCCGAACTCGTTGTTCGTACCGTAGGTGATGTCGGCGAGATATGACTGCCTGCGTTCCTCGTCATCGAGGTCGTGGACAATGATTCCCGTTGTCAGACCCAGGAACTTGTACAACCGTCCCATCCACTCGGCGTCTCGACGAGCGAGGTAGTCGTTGACGGTGATGACGTGAACTCCCTTGCCTTCGAGCGCGTTGAGATAGACAGGCAGCGTGGCAACGAGAGTCTTACCTTCACCGGTCCGCATTTCGGCAATTTTGCCGCGATGAAGCACTACGCCACCGATGAGTTGGACATCGTAGTGCCGCATGTTCAAGACACGGCGGCCCGCTTCGCGCACGGTTGCGAAAGCGTCTACAAGGATGTCATCGAGCGTCTCGCCGTTTGCGAGTCTTTGTTTGAATTCCTGGGTCCTGGCGGCCAATTGCTCATCGGTGAGCTGCTGCATTTGCGGCTCGAGTTCGTTGATGGCGGCGATCGTGGGACGCAACGCCTTCATTTCGCGCTCGTGCTTGGTGCCAAAGATCTTTGCAAGGATTGCGTCGACCATAAAAGTGGGAACCTGATTAGTTTAACAATCGCGATTTTCGTCGGATTGGAGTTTAACCTTATATTTGATGCGGCAAGTGCGAGTTGACGATTCAATCCCGCCCGCCGGCTGGAATTCTGCCATCTAAGCTCTTGAATTGGCTTAGAGCGGGTTCAGTGGACGGGATAAATTACTTAAACGGAACGGGACCGAGGCGCCGGCGGCGGATGAATGGCAGTGTCGCCAAGCCGGTAATCGCCCGCAAGTAGGTTCCGGGTTCGGGGATGGCTGCGACATTAGATACACCGTACTGAAGGTGATCGACTCCCCAGTCGATACTGCCGGTGACTCCGGTTTCTATCGCCGATATGCCGGTGGCGTTCGTGACCCCGAAAAAGTGATTCTCAGCAGTGGCGCCGAAGGTCGAACCGTCTCCAAGAGCAAATGGACCGGTCGAGCCTAGGGAGACACCTAAGGGGTCGAACCCTTCGAAAACAAGACCGACGCCTTGTGTCCCGGAGGTATTGCCGATGTCAGTCCAGACGATCCCGGCGTCCGTGGGCAGCAAGCCGCCGAGCGTAGCGGCATCGAAGGTGAAACGGAAAAAGCTAAGATCTCCGCCGCTGTACAGACTTCCGCCATCGATGGAATTGGTCTGCGCGCTTGGAGCGAGCACCAAGGTACCCAGATTGATGGTTACACCTGGCACCGAGAGAGCTCCACTCTCAAAATTATCGGGATGGAAATAAGAAAACGAGCCGCCACTGAAGGGGCTGTCCGGAAAACTAAGATATGGTGTGGGACCATGGAAAACCGGGGCTGCGCCCGCCGCGCCGGTCATCATAAAGATGCCGACCGAGAGCGCTGCTGCGCGCACGGTTTTTACTTCTTTCGCCACTTCATTAAATTATAGCGCGGCTCAATGATGGCTGAAATGGTGATTTCAGCGTAGTCCCTGGCCACTGCGCAACGCCTCGATCGCTTTAACTGCCTGCTCGGAATGAGTGTGGCCTTTGCGCGTAAGGACAAGTACCACTTTCGCGGGACCAGCGCCGGGCGCTACGGAAACCGGCTCGGCCGAAGTAGGTCCGTTCGTCTGCAGGGAAACCGCATGAATACGATACGTGGTGCCCGCGAGGGCTGTTGTCTTGAAGCGCCCTGCGTCGTCAGTGGATGGTGTCGAGAATGCCATTTGCCATGGCCAGCGTGGATCTTCAAGAATGACTTGCGCCCCCACTGCGGGTCTTCCATCCGGCCAGACCACGGAGCCTGCCAGAATTCGAGGATTCTGCGGCGACGGCACGGTCATATCAAATTGCTGCTTCTCCGGATTGTCCGAAACGTGAACGAATACCGCTGCGGTGGCATCTTCCGTGCCGGGGTAAAACCATCGTGTATACGGCATAGCGATCGTGGGTGAATGCGCGAGTGACAGGCCCAGATAGTAGTCACCCGCCGCGAGGTTGCGAAGTTCGTACCGACCGTCCTTGTCAGTTTCCGCAGAATCAACAGCATAGGGTAGTTCATACTCGCGTCGTGGGCGCCTTGGGACAGCTTCGATAACAACTCCGCCTGCGGGCATGCCGTCCTTTGTAAGAAGGCGGCCGGTGACCACGCGATCGAGACGAAGCGCCACGGGAATCTCGGCGCAGCCCTTCGCATGGAGTTTGACTGGCGGAACGGGCATCGACGTAGTGTATCCATCAAGTTTCGCCGATACCTGATATTCGCCTGGCGGCAGGTGGCTGAATATGGAGCGGCCGTTCCGGTCTGTTGCCGCGGTTTTCCTGAGATTTTGACTACCAATTTCGACGCGGGCCTCCGCCAGACCGGCAATCCCACCGGCGGGTTGGACATTGCCCCAACTTTTATGAGGGTCAAAGACCGTGATGCGAATTTCCCCGACGGGATCGGCCTTCGCAAGTTGACGGAGATAAGTTAGATCCTCGGCGGCGTCGGATATTGGCCGCGTGGGTGAACAGATGCCTGTGGAGAGACGGCCGTCGGGTTTCTTGAAGGCATAAATGATGTACTCGATGCCACGTTCAAATTGATAGCCGCAGTCACCTCCTCCAAGGCCTGTCTCGATGTTGATCTCTTTCGCGGAGGAATCGAGGCCTGTAAAGGCGTTGGTGATCTTTATGGTCACTTGCTTTTGAGGGTAGCGATCCGGTGGGGGCGGCCGCTCTCCTGGCGCGATTCTAGGAATGCCTGGGTCATCGGTTGCCGTGACTATGCCCGTAAATACGGCGTGATGTTGCCAAGCCGATTGGCACACAGGATTGCCGGTTGGTAGGACCATGCAACTGCAGCCGTGGCATACGCTGACGGCGAGCGCAAACAAGATTCCTAATCGCATACTACTTAGACACCGGTGGGTGATAAATTTCCCCGCGTGAATCAGGATAGACCAGAAAGGATCTGCCTATACTCGTCTTCGGTAAACGCACGGCACGTTTCCGATACGATGCTTCCTTGTGACGCAGCCGTCAAAAGAGCTTTCGCCAAGCCCGCCTCGTCCGCGGCTTCGAGGATCGCGACCATGTCGTATGTCCAGTCACCATGCAGAGCTATTCATGATGACGCCGATGGCTTGAAGCCTTTCCGTGCTTCATCGAGACGTGACGGACTCTGTTTGACATCCTCTTGTCCGTAATGCTCTCGAAGGAGAGAAGGCGCGGTCGAGCCTCTTTCAGTGAGAGCATCGCAGGGTTTAAGCACACGTCAAACTCGGCACACTTGCGCTGATCGGCGGTGACCTTCGAGTCGGCATTCAGCATTGACACATATAACGTTTCTGGGACTTTGAACTGAGCAGCATTGCCCCAGGCACGCCTATTTCCTCTCAAAACTCGTGACGATCTGTTTGTAATCACCACAAATGATTACTCTGACCGGTTCGGCCCACCCGTACACGTTTCGGCAAGAATATATCGAGGTTGCAGCGCTCACTGCTGTCATGCTGGGCGGACCTTTTCCCTAGTAGGGTCAGCCCCAGTAGTTCCGGTCCAGGCTTCGATATTGAACTGCCTCTGCAACATGCTTAGCGCTGACTACGTCGGATCGGCCAATGTCGGCGATGGTCCGTGCGACTTTCAGGATGCGGTCATGCGCGCGGGCGGAGAGGCTCATGCGACGAACTGCCATCTCCAGGGTGCGCTCGCCGGCCTCGTCGAGCGCAGTCAACTCACGAAGCATTCGGTTTGGAATGTGAGCGTTGTAGAAACCGCGCCGGCGTTGCAATTCCCTTGCGGCATGCACTCTTTCTCGCATTTCGGCTGACGAGATGCCAACGGAATTTGAGCGCAGCTCTTTGTAGGCGACAGCGGGGACTTCCATATGCAGATCGATGCGATCAAGCAGAGGGCCGCTGATCTTACCGAGATATCGCTGAATCATTGCGCCGGTGCAACGACATTCTTTGGTCGTGTCGCCGAAGAACCCACATTGACATGGGTTCATTGCGCCTACCAACATAAATCGCGCCGGGAACGAGAGCGTCATGTTGGCACGGGCGAGGGTGACTGTGTGATTTTCCAAAGGCTGACGAAGTTGTTCGAGCACGTTGCGCGGAAACTCCGGCATTTCGTCGAGGAATAGGACGCCATTGTGCGCCAAGCTGACTTCGCCGGGACGGGGAGTGCCAGAGCCGCCGCCAATCAAGCCTGCATCCGACACGGAATGATGCGGCGAACGAAATGGCCGCTCCCAGAGCAGGCCGATTCCCTTTGGAAGCACACCGGCGACGCTGTGGATTTTCGTCGTTTCGAGAGCTTCATCAAAGGTCAGAGATGGGAGGATTCCGGCAAAGCGCTTGGCGAGCATCGTCTTTCCGGAGCCGGGCGGTCCGATCATTAGCACGTTGTGCGCTCCGGCCGCGGCTACTTCGAGAGCGCGCTTGGCGCTGGTTTGTCCTTTCACATCCGCGAAGTCAATTCCAGAATCCTCGACCGACTGGGCTCGGACTGCGCTGGCCTCGATGGCTGGAAAGCTTCGAGCGCCGTTCACTAAACCGACGACCTCGGAAAGATGACCTAGTCCGAAGACTTTGACACCTTCGACGACTGCCGCTTCGACGGCATTCTCAGCCGGGACGATGAGGTTGGCGATACCCATCTTGCGGGCGCACGCAGCCACCGGGAGACAGCCGCGAACGGGTCGAATGCTGCCGTCAAGGGACAGCTCACCCGCAAACAGGAACTGGTCGGCGGAACCGGCAACACCCATCGCCCCGAGGATTCCGAGCGCCATTGGCAAATCGAACCCCGCGCCTTCCTTCCGGACGTTTGCGGGGGCGAGGTTTATGGTCACACCCTTATTGGGATAGCCGAATCCGGAGTTGATCAGCGCTGATTTGATTCGTTCCCGACTCTCACGAACGGCGGTATCGGGCATTCCGACCATGACAAAATCTTTTGGAGACCCTGTCGAATACATGTCGACTTCGACGTCGATAGGATGAGCGTCGATCCCGAAGATCGCCGCAGTTCGCGTTCGATAGAGAGCCACTGACGGTAGTGTCGAAATCCGGCCATCCGTCTCAGGAAAGAACTCGTAGGTTTTAGAAGGTAAGGCAGTTGCGTCGCAAAGCGCGGTTTACGCGTCTAACTAGAGAGCGTGTCACGAACGAATGATATGCTGAGGATTAGACCTACTTTGACTCGTATCGTAATTTTACTTACGCTTCTTCTTGTCACGTCTGGTTTTGCCGAAACCGACCAGTACCAGGGTTCGTCGCTGATTGAGAAGTACCAAGAAGCCCTTTCCCTTCAAAAAGATGCGCTCCGCAACCTGTCCATGGAAGTTCACATGGAGGGCCGGATTCCGAAGCTGAAAAAGGAAGGAAAGATGAGCGCTTTGAAGCGGATCTCGGCGCTCGGCAAGATTACCTATAACGGCATCCGATTTCTTGGCGACGATACTGTTAAAAAAGAAGTTATGGCCCGGTACATGACGGCGGAGGTGGAAGCCACCAGTCCCGAGGAGACGAAGGAGTCGAAGAGTATCAATATCTCGCCGGAGAATTACGAATTCAAATACAAAGGTCTGAACGATCGTAATAGCCGGCGTGTCCATATTTTCGAACTGAAGCCCAGGCACAAGCGCGTGGGCTTATTCAAAGGCGAGTTGTGGCTGGACCCGGAAACATGCTTGCCGATCAGAGAGACCGGCCGTTTGGTTAAGAATCCATCCGTGTTCATCAAGAAGATGGAGTTTACGCGCGATTACGAGATTATTGACGGCGTATCCTATCTTAAGCGCATGGAAACTAAGACAGATACTCGAATCGTCGGCCGCGCCGAACTGAACATCGAGTACGCCAACTTCTCCAAACAAGCAGACCCGGAAGAGCCCGTCGCGGTCTTGAACGGTAATAAATTACCGTTGACCCGCTAGCCGAAACGTTTCCGAAATCGTTTGTTGTATAAGTGGTGGAGCCGCTGTAGGCTCAAGGAGTCCCGATGAGAACGCTATTCCTGAATCCTCCGTCGTTTGAAGGTTTCGACGGTGGCGCTAGTTCCCGCTGGCCGGCCTCGCGCGAGATTGAGTCGTATTGGTATCCCGTTTGGCTGTGCTACCCGGCTGGAATGTTGCCGGATAGCAAGGTCGTCGACGCGCCGCCGCATGGGATCACAATCGAACAGACTGTCGAGATGGCGAAAGACTTCGAGCTTCTGGTTCTTTTCACTTCAACCCCGGGTTTTCACGTCGATGTGAAGATCGCCGAGATGATGAAGGCGAGCAATCCGACGATGAAAGTGGCTTTCGTCGGACCGCCTGTCACTGTCGAACCCGAAAAAGCTCTCGCCGAGCCAGCCATCGACTTCATTGTCCGTCGTGAATTCGATCACCAGATCGTCGCTTTCGCCAAGGGCACACCGCTATCTGAGATCCCAGGTGTCAGCTATCGCCAGGACGGCAAGATTGTTCACAATCCGGAAGGCGGTTTCATTGAAAACCTCGACGAGCTGCCGTGGGTCTCTAAGATTTACAATCGCGATCTGGATTTTCGGCGTTATAACGTTCCATTCCTGCTGAATCCGTTCATCTCCTTCTACACTTCCCGCGGATGCCCGGCGATGTGTACGTTCTGCTTGTGGCCGCAGACCCACTCAGGACATCGCTGGAGATTGCGGTCGGCCGACGACATTGCGGCAGAATGCAAATACGCTCTAGAGAATTTCGCAGGACTGAAGGAGATCTTCTTCGACGACGATACCTTCAACTACCAAAAGAAGAGAACGATTGAAGTCTGCGCGAAGTTGAAGCCTCTCAACTTCACATGGTCTTGTACATCGCGCGTCACTACCGATTACGAGACGTTGAAGGCGATGAAAGAGGCGGGCTGTCGTCTTCTGATCGTTGGCTACGAATCGGGCGACGCTCAGATTCTGAAGAACATCAAGAAGGGCGCAACGCTTGAAATGGCGCAGCGGTTCACTGAGAACTGCCACAAGCTTGGCCTAGTGATTCATGCTGACTTCATCGTGGGACTGCCTGGGGAAACACGCGAGAGCCTGCGTAATACGATCGACTTCGCTAAGAAGCTGGATACTGAGACGATTCAAGTCTCGATCGCGCACCCCTATCCGGGTACGGAGTTCTACGATTACGTCAAGACGAATAACCTTATTACCATCGATTCGATGACCGACGAATCGGGGCATCAGCTTCCGAACATTATTTACCCTGGGTTGAATCGCGGCGAACTCGTCGAATGGGTGGAAAAGTTCTACGGCGAGTACTACTTCCGGCCGAAGGCAGCATGGCGTGTAGTGAAGAAAGCGATCGTCAACAACGATGTACCGCGCTTATATAAGGAAGCGCGCGAGTACCTGGCACTACGTTCGAAGCGTAAGAAGTTCGTGA
>Ga0190275_10003842_pt1 | contig 10761 bp, 8 predicted proteins | sample Popmic550T_FD_133745 | JGI IMG/M metagenome (GOLD analysis project Ga0190275, IMG submission 133745) | Populus adjacent soil microbial communities from riparian zone of Yellowstone River, Montana, USA - 550 T | ecosystem: Environmental > Terrestrial > Soil > Riparian zone > Trees stand | place...
CATGGCATTTCTCCCGCCACGCCGTCCATCGGCTGGGCCGGTGGCCGGGCCACGCTGTGCGAGCGCAGCGGTTGACATATAGATACAGGCCAACAGCAGAATCACGATCGCAGTCGTTTTCATCTTTACCTCAATGCTAGGAGTGCAGGACGTATTGTTACGCGGGCGTCGTAAGTTCGCTACACCCCAGATTCGGATGGTTGTCCATTTCAGGCGCTCCGCCCCACCAACTAGCGCTTTTCGCTCGATTCATCGCGCGTTACAATTTACGCACATTTGCACTCGTGATGGGTTTTCGATCCGATTCTTTGTGTTTCTCAAAATGCGCGAATACTGTTCTGCGCTGAAAGAGGTGATGTCTAATGAGAATTAACATTGTGGGTGTAACACTTCTTTGGTTAGCGGCGGCCTCTGCCGAGTCTCGTGCTGACACTATTCTCCAAGACCAAGGATTTTCGGCCATCCAAGTGAAACACTTTGAGCCGATTGGGCAGTCGTTCACTGCCGAGGATCCGCACATCGCTTTTGCATTTAGTTACACCGCATTCAATCCATCATTCCCGAACGATCCTCTTCAGCTCCGGCTGCTGGCCGGAGATGGACTTGGAGGAATTGAACTCGCAACCGTCATGTTCGCCGTTCCCAACGCCTATGAGGGTTTCTTCGACGTTGATTTCTCGTCGGTCACGCTCACAGTTGGTCAGTTGTACACAGCGGAGCTTACAGTACTTGGAACTAGTCCCTATTTTGGAGTGCTGTTGAGTGACGACAACGATGTCTATCCCGGTGGCAGGGCGTATTTTTCTGACGATGTCGTAATCATCACTCCGAGCCCAAACGACGACATGAGATTTCGAGTGACTCCGATCCCCGAACCGGTTGGGAGCTTGCTCGCTGTCGCTGGACTAGCGGCAATTGGATGCGTTCGCCCGCGCGGCACGGCGTTGCGGCCATCATCACGGTCGCCAGGCGGAACTAAGTAATGGCCGGCGCGTTGACTTGGCACGCTCACCAAAATGCCAACGGAATTTAAGTCCGACCTGTTCCGCCAGAGAAATAGGTTTCCCGTTCTCGCCATTAATGCAATCGCGGGCGAGTTGACGAAAGTGTCCCAATGAGGATTGCCAGAAATGCGGCGGCCGCGGTTGTTGGCTCGGGGACCGTGTTCTGGTGGGACGTTGACTGACCGCTGCCGTAGGTTTCGGCATATCGTTGCTTCCAGAAAGAATAGTCGAGCTGGTCGATGACCTGGTCGGGCGTTCCGCCGGGGCCCGTGCCATCGGCGCGGAAGTCGGACTCGGAGCCGAGCGTGTTGCGCCAGACGGTGTAATCGGCGGCATCCACAGACCCATTGGCGTTGTAATCGCCAGACAACTTGGGCGCCACATCAAGCCACGTTGTTCCGATCTTTAACTCGTCGAACCCGAATGCGCCCGGCCCACTCAGGCCGATCGTGGTAACGGCGCCGAGGTCGAACGCGCTAAAGCTTGCAGAGGCTAACAGAGGCTCGGACTGGCCGGTGGGCGGGTCGATGTACAAACGGAACTGGTCGGCGGCCGGTAGGAAATCGGCCCGCAACACGAACAAGTGCGTTTGATTTGCCACGATGTTGACATTGGAACGAGAGATATGCCCGCTGCTGCTCTCGATTTTGTATTGATTGCTGAAACTATCCTTGCCGAGCGTAATATTGCCGCTGTCGCTGCGGAGCATGAGGGCAAACCATCCGTTGTAGGCGCCTGCCCCAACGACATCTTCCGCCTGCATCAAAAAGCTCAGAAACACGGTGCTGTTGTCGGCGCCGAGCGGCTGCGACAGCGTGCGTAGCACCTCGCGATTGCCATCAAACGCGTCCGCGGTCATACGATTTCCCAGCGACGGCGGAAAGGAAACCGGCGCGGTCAGGCTGCCGGTTGCCACGTCGAACGAAGTGTGCCCGCTCCAATTGTCGCTAAAGCCGATACTGCCCGCGCCCTGCCCGGAGAGATCGCCGGCCGATTCATAGTTGAAGGGCTCGGATACGAACACATCGGCGAAGCTCAGGCTTGAACAGCCAAGGAGCAGACTCGTCGCCAGAAGAAGTTTGTGGAGCATGCGATAAAACCAAGTTCGATTCGCGACGCGGCCACTCGGCTACGGCGCATAATCGCGTAGAAGTGGAACCATTAACAATTATCCATCTTAACGCCCGACTGATGGGACCACAACGAGACGTCATTGAGAGGCGACCTTGGGAAGGCGAATTGCGGGCCCAAATCACCGTCTCGATTGCGGAATGCTGATTGCGGCATTCTTCTGCCTAATCTTCTCCGTGTCCTCAGTGTCTCTGTGGTTAAACCTTCGCTCTTCCAAACACCGCGCTCGCGGCGCCTCACCCTCGATGATGCCCAAAAAACAAACCGTACCCATCCAGGTCCTTGATCACAAAACCCCTCAGTCCATCATCGCTGTCGGATAAAGGCGCGGCGAACGCAACGCCGCGCGGCGCGAACTCTGTTGCGAGCGCGAGTTGCATCCCTCCCCTAGCCCCTCTTGCGGTGCGATGTTTGAGATCGTGGGTAGTGGTTGGAAATATGACCGGGGGCTAGCGCCCTGCGGCTGATTTGATTAGGCGGCAGGCGCTTGCGTTCGGCATCACGATTGTAACGCCGGTTGTTCCCCCCTCCCCAGCGATCCCCACGGAGTGGGGGGAGCCGGACAAAGGAGAAAAGTGCGAGGGAGTGGGAGGGAGCCGGGCGGGGAATGAAGTGGGAGGGAGTCGGACGAAGGAGAAAAGTGGGAGGGAGTGGGAAGCGGCCGGACAGAGGAAAAAAGTTGGAACTCTGACGGCGATTGCGCTTTGTCAGCTGCAATACGTTGTGGCTCGTAGCGCGGAGTCGCGGTCGGGAGACCGCTCCCAAACTTTGCGGGGAGACCGCTCCCAAACTATTTGAGGGGAGACCGCTCACAAACTATTTCGTGACCAAACAAAAACGCCCCGGGCGATTGCCCGGGGCGATTAAATATTCTCTGGTCACATTGCTATCGCGTCGATCTCTTTAGAAGCCGACCGCCGATTTGAACGGGATCGCGCCTCCGCTGATTCCGCCGCCGATGCCAGCGCCCACCGCTTGCTGCGGCTGGTGCTGATAGCTGGGCTGCGGTTGCGGCGACGAGATTGGCTTCCGCATGGTTGTGGCGGCGCCGGTTCGCTCGGTGGGGATCAAATCCTGCTCGATCACTTGCAGCAGCTTCGAGATGCAGAGCTTGTTCATGCTGGTCCGGAGGTCGTGTGCCTCGGTCCGCAGGTACTCGTGCATGCTCTTGGGCAGCCGGACCGTGATTACGCGGGTCGGCTCGCTTTCGGTGTCGGTCGCGTTCTTCTGTTCGCGGAGCTTGACCAGCCATTTCTGGATTTGGTCGAACTCCTGGCTCTTTTCAAACGCGGTCAGATCTTCCAGGCGGGTGAAGGTGCGGCGAACCACGCCATCCACGCCCATGACTTCTCGGAAGAACGTTACCCAATCCGGCTCGGTCTCATAGAGCTGGCGGGCTGATTGCAGAATTTCAAGATACTTTTCCGTCGATTGGGTAAGCACGGCAGTGTCTCCTTCCAGGTCGTGCGGACAAACGGGAGGGCCAAGGCCCTGAACGGCCTCGCTATTTAGTGGCATTCTTAGAAGCGGGCAAGTGCAATCATGCATCTCCTTGCAATGCTTGCACTTACGCTAGCAACGGCAGCGTGCCTATTTCGCGGCAAGGGCTGCACAAGAATCGGGCGACGGGTTGCTGCCTACTTTTCAGGCAGCCACTTTATTCCCATTGGGGAGAGTGTCCGGCTCGAAATTGCAACGGAAGTGCAAGCAGAGAAGCAGCGCAAGCTGGGCAGCGAGAATTGAGGACCGCGAGCGGCGGCGGTGAGCGGCCGGCCAAGGCCGCCGGCCAACTTGGGGGAGGCCGTCGTCTTTTTTTTCAATCGCGACTAGCTTCGTTCAGCGAACGCCGGAATCAGGCTTTCGCCATTTCGTCCCGTACGCGTTCCAAGAGTTTCTGCGTTAGCCGGATGCCCTCGACCTCGCCGGGCGTGCCGCCCTCCCACTCGATACCTATATACCCATGATATTTTGCATCGAGCACGATCTTCAGCATCTTGCGGAAATCGATCCGCGTCTCGTTGCCGGCCTCGTCGAAACCGTAGCTCTTGGCGCTGACGCCCTTGGCGAAGGGCATCAACTCCGTGACGCCCTTGTAGCGGTCGTACTCCTGCCCGCGGCCGATCGAAAAATTGCCGAAGTCGGGCAGCGTGCCGCAATTCTCCATGGCGACCTTTTTGATTGTCGCGACCAGCCACTCGCCGTTTGAAGAGAGGCCGCCATGATTTTCGACGATCACGTTGATTGTGTGCTGTTTGGCGAATTCGGAGAGCCGGCGGAGGCCGTCGGCCACGCGGTCTGATTGTTCGTCATTTGTCCCGGACGAACGCGCATTGACGCGAATCGAATGGCAGCCCAAAAATTTCGCCATCTCGACCCACTGAAAATGCGTCTCGGCCGCGGTTTGCCGCCGGGCTTCGTCCGGGTCGCCGAGGCTCACCCGGTCGTCACACATGATGAGCACGCTCTTCACGCCCGCGTCATCGCAACGCTTCTTGAGGTCGGCGTGGTAGGTCTTGTCTTTCCCTTTGTCCATGAAGAACTGATTCACATACTCGACGGCCTCGATGCCGAACTCCTTCTTGGCGAAGGCGGGGAAATCGAGGTTATCGAGCCGGCCTGCTCGCAGCGTGTCGTTGAGCGACCACTCGGCCAGCGAAATCTTAAACAACGGCTCGGCACTTTTCACGCCTGGCTGGGCCGCGCTTGTTGATTGCGTTGTGGTTGTTGGTTGCGCCATGAGCGGCAAGTTGCCGAGCCCAAGCACCGCGCCCGTAGCCGCGGCCGATTTCAAGAACCCACGCCGATCGAATGAGCTGCTCATAGTTATCTCCTCTGCGAGACAATACAGATTTACTCGAACCAGACCCAGGCCAGCGAGCCGCCCGCCCGACGAATGGCCATTATCGGGCCGGCGGTTTCAGATAGCAATGTTCAAAGTCGCGATGCTCCGAGGTAGACGTTTCCACTTGGAAAGCAAGCGGACGAACTTGTTACCTGAAAACAGAGCCCGATCCCGGATTCCACCACCATTGACCGCGTAGCGCGTAAACTCGAAAATCGAAGGCTTCGATATCAGCAACACCTATTAATAAGACAATAACAATCGCTAAGACCGCCTGGAGTACGCTATGCCACCCCAAACTGACGGCCAACCTATCGAACACAAGAACGGGCAATTGCAAACGCCCGATCGGCCCATCATTCCGTTTATTGAAGGGGATGGGACGGGCCCCGATATTTGGCGGGCCAGCCAGCGCGTGTTCGATGCAGCCGTGCAAAAGGCTTACGGTGGCAAGCGGCAGATCGTTTGGCTTGAAGTGATGGCCGGCGAGAAATCGTTTAATGCCACGAAGAGCTGGCTGCCGGATGAAACGCTCGATGCCTTTCGCAAATACCGCGTCGGAATTAAAGGCCCGCTCACCACGCCAGTCGGCGGCGGCATCCGTTCGCTCAACGTTGCATTGCGGCAGCTACTCGATTTGTTCGTCTGCCTGCGTCCGGTCCGCTACTTCACCGGAGTGCCGACGCCCGTCTGCAAACCGGAGCTCGTCGACATGGTCATCTTCCGCGAGAACACGGAAGACATTTACGCCGGCATCGAGTACGCCGGCGGCACGCCCGAGAGCCAGAAGCTGCTGGACTTTCTGGCGAAGGAATTTCCCAAGGACGCAGCCAAGGTTCGCTTCGGCTCGAAAAAACAAAACGATGATTGGTCGCGGCAGCTCGAGGCGATCGGTGCACCGAAGCGCGACATGCCGGTCGAGGTCGGTCTTGGCATCAAGCCAATCAGCCGGCTTGGCACCGAGCGGCTCGTCCATAGCGCGATCAGCTATGCGATTGCGAACAATCGCAAGAACGTGACGCTGGTCCACAAAGGCAACATCATGAAATTCACCGAAGGTGGATTTCGCGATTGGGGCTACCAGGTGGCCCGCGATTTCTTCGAGGCCGAGGCGCTCGACGGCGGGCCGTGGCAGAAAATTCCGGCTGACAAGCCGGGCGCGGGCATCATTATTAAGGACGTGATTGCGGATGCGTTCCTGCAACAGATTCTTACGCGGCCGGCGGATTATGACATTGTCGCCACGCCGAACCTTAATGGCGACTACATCAGTGACGCACTGGCGGCGTGCGTCGGGGGCATCGGCATCGCACCCGGCGCGAACATTAACTATGTGAGCGGCCACGCGATCTTTGAAGCGACGCACGGCACGGCGCCGAAGTACGCGAACCAGGATAAAGTGAATCCGGGCTCGGTGATTCTCAGCGGCGAAATGATGCTCCGTCATATGAATTGGAATGAAGCGGCCGACCTGATCATTCGCGGGACGGAAGGCGCGATCGGGGCGAAAACGGTGACCTATGACTTCGCCCGAATGATGGACGGCGCGAAAGAAGTGAAGTGCAGCGAGTTCGGCGAGGCGATTATCAAGCACATGGGGTAGTCGCCGATGCACCGACAAGCCGCAGGAAACGACGGATGACCGACGAGAGTAAATTGTTTGAAGCCGGAGAACGGCGGCAAGTCGTCGAATCCGACCAGACGATAATTTCCTCGTCGGGCCCGCTCGCGCTGCAGCCGATTGCCGACGGCCTTCATCCGCGCGAGCTCGGCCGGGCGCTGGAAGGTCAGCAGCTTGATCATGTCGTGCTCAAAGAGTTTGTCGGCGGCGGCGGCATGGGCGCCGTGTTCCGCGCGTGGGATACCGATCTCCATCGCACGGTGGCCGTCAAAGTTCTGTCCAACTATCAAACGGACGACGCCGAATCGGAGCGCCGCTTTCAAGTCGAGGGGCGGTCGGCCGCCCGGCTTGACCATCCCAACATCGCCCGCGTGCATTATGTCGGCCAAGATTTGGGCGTGCGCTATATCGTGTTCGAATATATCGAGGGCACGAACATTCGCGACCTCGTGTATGACCAAGGCCCACTGCCGATCGCCGAGGCGGCTAATTACACGCAGCAAATCGCCGGCGCGCTGATCCATGCCTTTCAGCGCGAGGTCGTCCACCGCGACATCAAGCCGTCGAACATCATCATTACGCCGCAGGGCCAGGCGAAGCTCGTCGACATGGGCCTCGCTCGTTACGAACCGCTTGAACGGACGGAGCACGATGTCACGGAATCGGGAGTCACGCTCGGCACGTTTGATTACATCGCGCCGGAGCAGGCGAAGAACCCGCGTGATGCCGACGTCCGCAGCGATATTTATTCCCTCGGCTGCACGCTCTATTTCATGCTTGCCGGCCAGCCCCCGTTTCCCCGCGGCACGGCCCTGCAAAAAGTCCTCGCCCACCAGGGGGAGGCACCGCCCGACGTGCGGCAGTTTCGGCCGGACGTGCCGATCGAGCTGGTTGAAATCCTGGCCGCAATGCTCGCGAAACGGCCGGAAGATCGCTTCGCCGACCCGGCCCAGCTGGTCGCCGCCCTCTCCGGCCGCATCGAGCCGCTTGGATTTGGGCCCCCGCAAATCACTCTGCCGGCCAGTTGGACGAAAGCGCCAACGGGCTGGTCGTGGCTCCGAAAACATGCGACCTGGCTTGTGCCTTCGGTCTTGCTCGCGTTGACAGTTCTGGCGTTGGCGATATCGTGGAACGCTAGAAACACGTCGCCCGAATTTCCCGCGCTGCGAATTCCCGCGGCGGAAAAACATTGATCGGGGCGGCGGACGCCAGGAGCCGACATGGAACAGGAATCGACCGTTCAACACGAAACCCTGTTCGGCCACCCGGTCGGTCTGTACACGCTCTTCTTCGCCGAAATGTGGGAGAGGTTTTCCTATTACGGCATGCGGGCGCTCTTGGTCTTATACATGATCAAGGGGTTTCTTCATTACAGCGACGATCAGGCGTACGGCGTCTATGGCGCCTACACGGCGCTGGTCTATGCAACTGGCTTCGTCGGCGGTTTGTTTGCTGACCGGCTTTTGGGACAGCGTCGGGCAGTCATTCTCGGCGGGCTCTTGATGGCTGGCGGCCATCTGATGATGACCATCCCCGGTGAGCTAGCGTTTTACCATGCGCTAGCACTGCTAATCGTTGGCAATGGATTCTTCAAGCCGAACATCTCGACAATGGTCGGAAAGCTTTATCCGCAAAATAGCCCGCGTCGCGATGGCGGATTCACCATCTTTTACATGGGCGTCAATCTTGGCGCCACGTTGTCGCCGCTGTTGTGCGGATATGTGGGCGAACGTTACGGATGGCATCTCGGCTTCGGTCTGGCAACGATCGGCATGCTTGCGGGCCTAGCCGTGTTTGTGCTGCCGACCCGGGCCACGCAGGCGATCGTAATGGGCGGCGCGGTGGCGACGGCAATTTCCATGCTCTTTCTGCAAAACAACATTTACCAATTGGTGGTCAATCTGGCCGCCGGGGCCGCTTTGCTCGTCGCGGGTGTGATTTCCTGCATGGCACTCAATCGCGGCGGCGTCCCAGCAACCGCCGGGCAGCCGCCCGACAAAGAAAAGTTGAACCGCATGTTCGGACCGATCCGCGCGGACATTGCGGTCTATCTGGGCGTTCTCGTGAGCGTGCCCATCTTCGCGCTGCTCGTCGGACGAAACGTGCTCGCAGAGACCTTGCTTTATTCCCTGGGCGCCGTCTGTTTTGCCTGGTTGATTCTGGAAGCCGTACGACGGCCGAAAATTGAGCGCGAGCGACTCTACGTTATCTTGATTTTGACATTTTTTTCCATGCTCTTTTGGGCCTTTTTCGAGCAAGCCGGAAGTTCGCTCAACAATTTCGCCGATCGCAACATTGATCGTGTCATGGAAGCGCGCACGATTACAACGTCGGACGTAGGCACCGAGCTCCGATTTCGAATTGCATTTAGTCCCGACGATCCTGAAATTGCCAAACTGCCACTGCTCAACCAGGAGCAACTGGGCATGATTAACGAAAGTCCGGAAATGGCGGAAAAGATCTCCGCAGCGATTCGCGTCGTCGAGGCCGATAAAACGGGCGCCAAGAAACTAACGGCCGAAAAACTTGACACGCTCATTTCCAAAGTGACCGCGCCCGGCGGGCTAAACCTTTCCGGATTGAGTTATTTGCAAGACGCCGCCGGACGCAAGGACGCATCGCCCGATTTGCAATCTTTGAACTGGAGAATCGCGGCTAACAATGTCGGCATGGGCGTGGGCGGTGCTGAAGTTGCCGCATCGATCTTCCAGTCGGCGAATGCCGGTTGCATTTTGCTGTTCGGACTTGTGTTCACGATGCTCTGGTCATTTTTGGGTACGCACGGCTTCGACCCCAGCACGCCCGTGAAATTCGCGCTCGGAATTTTGCAGCTGGGTCTTGGCTTTGCCGCCCTTTGGTACGGTGCACAGCAAGCCGATGCGCGCGGCATGGTAGCTGTCACTTGGCTGCTCTTGGGCTATCTGCTGCACACGACCGGGGAATTGTGCTTGTCGCCCGTTGGTTTGTCGATGGTTACGAAACTCTCGCCAAGGTTGATCGTCAGCACGGCCATGGGCGCCTGGTTTATGGCGACCGGAATTGCCAACAACCTGGCTGGAAAGATCGCGAAACTCACGTCGGTGAGCCAGGAGGGCGGCGGACCGCAGATCGTACCCACACCTTCGGAAACGGTCAATTTATATGGCAGCGTTTTCGGCCAAATCGCGATTGCGGCCATTGTCGCCGCGATAATCTGTTTTGCGCTGGCTCCTTTATTGACCAAATGGATGCACACAGAAGTTGAAGGCGAAAGTGAAGTTTAGCAGCGGATTGGGCCAGCAAACCAAGATGATGGCGTGACAAGGTTCAGAAATCGTTCGAACTGGCCCGCCTGGATGTCCGTAAATACTTGACAACCGCGACATTTCTGGCATTATTTGAGGAACCCCAATCGTGGACCGATCGCGCCGGCGGGGGGCCGGCTGGTTTTGGTCCGCCTGCGATGTGTTCATCCTGCCATAATTTCCCCCAGTGAGGTACCGATGCGTTTCGCTTGCATGTTCCTAGCCGCTAGTGCCTTGTTTATTTTCGGCGTCGCTCTGCCAAAGGCCGAGGGTGTGCAGCAATTTTATGACGCGTTTGTCGCGCAATACATTAAAGAACACCCCGATAAGAAATTTGCCGAAACGGTGACGAAGGACGCCAAGTGCTTCGTTTGCCATCAGGGCAAGAATCGCAAGAACCGCAACGTGTTCGGCAAAGAGCTCGACGCACTGCTCGACAAAAAGACCGATGCAAAGGACCAGGAGAAGATTCTGGCCGCGTTCAAGAAGGTCATGGACATGCATGTCGACCCGAAGAACGACAAGAGCGAGACCTACGCCGACCGCGTCAAAGCCAGCAAGCTGCCCGGCGGAGAGCTCGACGACTTGAAGAAAGAACCGCCCGCGGAAGAGAAAAAAGAGGAAAAGAAATAGCGGTTGCCGTCGCGCATGAATTAAACGAGCGCAAATCAGCAATTTAGCCCGGCCGTTTCGCCGCAACGCGCGTGCGAACTGGTCGGGTTTTTTCGTTGCGCGCTAATCCCCCATCATCGCCAGCGCGGCGACTTTTTTTGTGGTAGAGTTTACTATCCTCCGCCTGACGATGGATGGCCTGCCATGCTCCCCCGCGTTTTTATTGTGTCTCCTGTTGCTTGCGCGACTTTAGCCATCAGCTCGGCC
>Ga0190275_10003843_pt1 | contig 10760 bp, 10 predicted proteins | sample Popmic550T_FD_133745 | JGI IMG/M metagenome (GOLD analysis project Ga0190275, IMG submission 133745) | Populus adjacent soil microbial communities from riparian zone of Yellowstone River, Montana, USA - 550 T | ecosystem: Environmental > Terrestrial > Soil > Riparian zone > Trees stand | place...
TGTATTAATTATTGCATCTTCTAATTCCTTCTTTGAATATTCAATATTCATAAAATATATTTTAGCACTTTCAAATAACCTCTTCAAATGATCCTCTAATCTAAATATCGCTAGTCCTTTTTGGGTTTTATAGCATCTTATTCCTTCAAATACAGCAGTACCATAATGCAAAGAATGTGTTAAAATATGTATTTTAGCGTTTTGACCTTCATATAAAAGACCATCAATCCAAATAATATTACTCTCGTCCATTTGATTTTCATTCTTTAATACTAATAAAGTTTAATTGTTGTGAGTAATTTTTAAATCGGTTTTATTTCTTTGTAAATGTATTGCTCTTATAGCATTTGCAACATTGTTATCTATGTCATCTACTATTATAAGAATTCTTGATGTTTCCTCTTGTGCATCCAAATTCAGTATATTTATATCATAATCACCCAAAGTTCTACTTGCAGTAGAAACAATTTTTGGCATTTTCCACATCATATCTCCAATCAATGTAACTACACCTTTTCCATAAGCAAATTCGACTTTTGGATAAAAAGCCTTAAAATGACGTTCATTACGCTTGACATAATCTGCATCAAGAAATAGTAACCTTGTAATTTCTATATCATCAACTTTAAACGGCGATAGTTTTAAGAAATTATAGTATTGCTTATCCTTTTCAAGTGATGCAATTAAATAAGAAGCAGCAATACTTTCCATTCTGACAATTGCACAATTTCTTTTTCCTGTTACAATCTTGATTAGTGAACTATCTTCATCATCATCATCATCAGCATCATTTACTACACTATCTAAAAAGTCTTGTTTTCTATTAATCAAAGATTTCTCAATTATAGTAATTTCAGAAGGATTCAGTATTGATGTAATTACTATAGGGATATCAAAATTATTATCATCAATTTCCTTAATTGCAATAGGATCTAAGATCTTCATACCATACATTCCAGCTAATCTTGCTTCATTATATGATAAATATCGTATAGATTCCAATTCTTCTTTTACTATTTTTGGATCAGCACTTAGTACAATGTTATCTTTTTCGAAATCTATTTGTACTTTAAATTCATCATATAAAATTATTGCAATATCTGCTGCAGTTCTATCAGATCCTCCCCTTTCATATGTTGTTTCAAGTCCGTCAACTGTTTTTCCAATAAATCCTCCAATAGATATTACTTCATTTTCTTCTAGTAATTTAAGAAAGTGTTTTTTATGTTCTTTAGATTCTTCTAACATGAAATTAGCTGCTTCAAAATTATCATCAGTAATGATCGGCCATTTCTCAATATCAACGTGGTCACATTTTAATCCGTTACTTCTCATTACGTAATCCATAAGATAGGACATGGTAATCTCTCCTCCATATGCAAGTATTCTTGATCTAGTAACATCAATAAACCTTTTATTTTCAGTAACGTGATTTAACGAAGATATAACATAATTATAGAACTTTTCAAGGTGAAATTCAAATTCTTCAAAATATTTTTGAGATAAATATTTTTTGGCTATATTTAAATATATTCTATACAAAATATCTGTATCTACTCTTTGACCAGAAGCATATTTTCTACCAATAAATATTGCAATATCTGTCATAGATTTTACTTTTCCGTCATGTTCCATTAATGGTGCAGAAAAAACAGCTACAATTTTTTTTCCTTTTTTTCTCATCGCCTTAATTCTTTCTATCACGGTAGGTATTTGATCACCATTTTGACCAATAGTACTTCCTCCAAACTTTGCAATAATAACTTCAGTCATATGTTATAACTTCCTATTGTATTTTCGTATACTATTAATGTATAACATCTAAATAAAACTTGATATGATCTCAGCAGCTTTCTTTGCTCCATTACTCGCAGTATTTTTTCTTGTACCAGAATTTGAACTAAGTTTTTCTTCAATTAATTTATCAAGTCTTAATATATCTTTATATTCAAACCCTAGCCTTTTGGCACCTTCTTCTTGCTCATAATGATTTTTAAGAGGTATAAATATTCCCGGAATGTTATAGACTATGGATTCGTCCATTGTAGATCTACCCGCTAATGAAATTATTAGGTCAGAAGCATAAATATATTCATTCAAATTAGGTACATATCCAAACAAACGGAAATCCTCAGCTGGGCTTATTTGCAGTGAAGGACCAGTTACAACGATAAGATCTATATCTAATTTTGCCTTTAATCTTCTAAAAGAATCAATCACTTTTTCTATCAGATATTTTCCTGCGTCAGTTCCACCTACACTTACAACAATTGTTTTTTTGGTAAAATTAAATCTTTTACGTAACGTTTCTCTATGTTCCAAAATTTCTCTTACAATTGGTCCAACATATCTAAAATTTTCTGTATCACATCCATAATCTGGTATTATTACACAATCACATTTCTTTATAATTTGGCATAATCTCTTGTTCATTTTTTTTTCTATTATTGATGTTATACCTTTGGTAAAACTAGTGTTAATTATATCTGTAATTAGAATCCTTTTTAAATTTTTTTCCTCCGCTATAGAAATTGATGCAAAGTCTTCATCACTGACAATTAGTTTTTCAATATTAGTGCCTATAATTTTTGTTGCAATTTCTTTGCATTTTTTATAATATAACAAATATTTTATTAACCATGTAAAGGAATGATTTAGTTTTCCTGACTCAATTTCAAACTTAGGTGGTTCATATAAATTAAAGGCTTTCAATCCATAACTTGTTAAAAATGTATATGCTGCAGAGCCGGTGACAAAATTTACTTTATTATCATTTTTAAACTTCAAGTGATCAATTATTGCTACATCTCTTGCTACATGACCAAGACCTATAGGGCTTATAAAAAAAAACATTACCTATACATTTGTTTCCTTCTTCTTTTTGTATTTTACTATTTAAAATTATTTTTTTCTATTAGTTGGTCTTAAATTCTAATTATTCCCGTAAATTAATCAATATTTTATTAAACAAACTTCTATAGTGTTTATTTGATTCATTCAAATAAAAAAACTTTTACTTGATTGTGGCATTTCATTGATTATGCATGTTTAGTCATAATAAATTATAGATAAATTAGTATGATTATATAAAGATGACTATTTAAAATATACCTCAAATATTGTATATTTACTATTGTAAAAGAGATAACATTTATAATTAGACACAAATATATGATATAGATTTTAAATAATAATTGAAATAAAAAATAAAGAAGGTATTTTACAATATTGCTTATATTGAATGTATTATCAATATTAATTCCCAATATGATCAAATAAAAGTAATCACTATCATATTACTAATAAAAAAAATTATTATAGATAGATTTTGTATTCTCAAAACCAGTTTATTTTCCATGTTTCCGAAAGTGCTATATAATACGATATTACTCACTTCAATCAATTTATCATGTCGAATAAAAAGAAAAAGAACAATAACAATAATGTGGATGATGATGATAAAAAGAAAAAGAGCTATTTCGATATAACAAGAAAAAAAAGAATTAAAAACTTAAAAACATTTATCCTTCCAATTATAGCTGCAATTGTTATTATTGCTGGAATTTCAATTTATGTATCTTCTCAAAATACTCTATCTGTTGCTGGTTTCGGACCTTTAGGTTCTGCCCATGAACATGCAGCATTTTTAGTTAAAGTAAATGGCCAAAACATAGATTTTAGTCAACCGCAATACCAAGTACAATCTGATTATATTCATGTTGAGAACGGGGATGGCACTACACTGCATAGACATGCAACAAATGTTACTTTTGTAGACTTTTTAAAAAGTGTCAAAATGGATATAGACAAGAAAAACAATTGTTTGGCTTTCACTAATGGTACAGAATATTGTGATGATGGAAATAATAAACTAAGAACATTCATCAATGGGAATTCAACCGGGTCTATTTCCGATTATGTCCTTAATAATAATGATCGTTTATTAGTGATTTATGGAAACGAAACCGATGAACAGATTGCTAACGCATTAGATGAATTAAATAGGATTAAAATTCAATACAATTAAATTTTCTTTTTAGATATTCTCTTAATATTCTTTTAGTTTAATTGAATAATCTATTTTATTTTATTATTTTTTATAGTATCCCCAACTAAATGTACAAATATATCATCAAGTGTTATAGGTGATATATTAAAGGACATTTTATTTTTAATAGCTAGATTAGATAGTTCACCTATACTAGATTCAAAGGTGAATAATCGAATAATATCTGTACCTATTTCTACTATATTTCCATACTCTTTCAATTTTTCAATATCAACAATATTTTTTTTAGATATATCCATACGAATATTTTGTGGAATGATTTTTCGTAAATCATTAATATTTCCCTCTTTTACAATTTTACCATTATCTATTATAACTATTTTATCAGATAATATTTCCGCTTCATCCATATAATGAGTTGTAAGTAATATAGTTTTACCTTCTTTTTTTAAATCTTGCATTAAGTTCCAAACTTGACGTCTTGAAACGGGATCAAGACCTATTGTAGGTTCGTCTAGAAATAATAAATCTGCATCAACAGCAGTAGCCATTGCTACCAAAATCTTTTGTTTCATTCCTCCAGACAAATTCATTGCAGGTTTATCTTTTACTTTAAGTAATTCAAATCTTTCTAATATTTTTTCAGTTTTTATTTTTGCAATAAATTTCTCTTCTCCTCTAATCTTGAGCCAATTATAAACATGATCCCAAGGTGTAAGTGCTCGTAATGGTCTTCCTTCTTGTGGCACCACCGAGATAAATCTCCTTATATTTTCTGCTTGGCTTATTACATCATAACCCAAAACTTTCAAAGTTCCTGACGTTGGTAACAATTGGGTTGCACATATTCTTACAAACGTAGTTTTTCCAGCACCATTTCTTCCTAATAATGTAAAAATTTGTCCTTGCTCAATCTTTAATGATATATTATCCAAAGCTGGTACGTGAGTACCTTTATAAATTTTCGATAAATTATATGCTTCAATTACATGCAATATTTTTAGTATTTACATTAAATCAATATATTTATTTAATCAGAATCTCTATCAAAAGAATTAGAGACCTAGATAGTGTGCAAAGAAGAACAAGAAAATTTTGAAAAATACTAGAACTCTAACTAATTCATTTTGGATTCAATTTCTTCATAAAACAGTTATTGTTTTTTATTTATCCTTTTTATCAGGTATTAATTTACTAAGCATTATTTTTATTCATTACTTTTGGGATAAATAGCCTATAATTACAGAACAAAGAGGATAAGTAATTGATTTTTTATGGATAGGTAGTGATAAACCATATTTGAAACTTAATAAAGTGTTTATAATAATATTTGTGTAATTAATTCATATTGAATATGTTTATTGATAAACAATTCAAATAATCTAAATAATAGTAATTCGTCATAAACTTATGGTAGAATTTACTGATATGAAAGGTCAAGAACTTGTTGATATCAAAGAATCAGAAGACAAACTAGAATTATTTTTTAAAAATAATAAATATATTATTCAAATTATTGACGGAGACTTCAAAATAACACAAGCAACATAATAATATTTTAATCTTATTTTTCACAATTATAACCATGTAGTATAATCATGTAGTATTTTGTCAAAATAATTTAACATCAATGTTATTCTAAAGATATTAATCCAAATAATCGTCTATGAGCACTTTCAATATTATAAAACAAATCAATAAAAATTACCTAGTATATTTTGTATTGTTATCTATTTCATCAATTTATCTCTTTCAATCATCTTCCTTAGAAAATAAAAATAATATAATAAAAGAAACTTATGGTATTGTACAAACACTTCCTATGGAGATAGATTATGCTCACTTTATATCTCCCTTAAATCAAGACAATCAGGTAAAAGTACTTCTAAAATCTCTCACTACAGCTGATTCTGCTGGATTAAACAATAAAACAATTAATGCTGTAATGAAAGTATACTCTATAAACGGAACGTTGCTAAAAACATCTTCTTACCCACAAGGTTTTAATTATAATAATACTGAATCTATAAAACTTGCTACTAATATTGCAGATAAATCTATTGAAACAGTTACAGCAATTATACAATTAACTAATTTAGAAAAAACACAGTCATTGTCCGATCCGTTAACAATCAAACTTGGTCTTGGACAAGTTATAGATAGATAGATAAATGATAGATGATAGATTAACTTCATTTTCTAATTTTATATGTATATAATGTTCCAATAAGTTCATATTCATATTTATAATACTTGTTAGATCTTGGGAATTTACAAATATGCATATTATAAAAGTCCAAATATTGGAATTTTTGTAAAATGCAATGATAATTTTATTGTACTTCCATTAGGATTTGCTCCAACAAAAACTACTATGTTATCAAAATATTTGGAAGTTACAGATACTATTTATGTTTCAATTGCTGGCACACGGTTATTAGGACCAATGATGGTTATGAATAATAATGGGATAATAGTTTCATATATTGCTTCAGACGAAGAGATTAACGTATTAAAAGAAAAAAGTCGATTAACTGTTGAACGCTTGAAAACTAAGTATACTGCAATAGGTAATTTAATAGCTACAAACGATCATGGAGCAATAGTATCACCATTATGTAGTGATGTAAAAACTCAAATACAAGATATTTTGGGGGTATCTGTTACTTCTATGAATATTTCTGGATTTATTCAAACAGGAGCATTGATAGTTTCCACAAATAAGGGTGCAGCAGTTTATCCTAATGCATCAGATGATGAAATTAAGACAATTTCTGATATTTTAAATGTTAATGTTGAACCATTAACAATTAATGGTGGAATCCCTTTTTTGGCATCAGGCATTATTGCTAATTCTAAGTCAGTTGTAGTTGGAAATATGACCAGTGGTCCAGAGTTAATAATGTTAAGTAGAGCTTTTAATGTTTAGACATACTAATAATTCATTATTCTTATTCATTTTATGAAGGATTATCATAATGAAAAATTTATTATTTCACTAAGGAAGTCATATTATAGAAAGCGGGAGTTGCCAAGCATGGTCAAAGGCGTGAGTTCGGATCTAATCCGACACGACGCTCAGAAGTTTAGCGTTTGACTAAGATACCTCATCTCTTAGGGGTTCGTGGGTTCAAATCCCACCTCCCGCATCTCTAAAAGTCCAAGTTTTTTCTATTAATTTACTCTCTACAAAAGTTTTTTTGTTTATTTGTGTTCTAATATAGTACAAAACGTTATAAATAATTAAATTAATAAAATTTTTATTATAAATATTATATTTTATTAAATAATATATTAAAAAATTATTGATAAATATTTTAAATTTCAATAGACAGAGATATATAGTTGTAAAATCAAAAAAGGAATCAGCGGGGTGGGGAAGCCAGATATATAATAGGCAAAGTTATCCCGGCGGGCTCATAACCCGCAGAGCGGTTTCTACCACAGTGAATATTTCTACAAGGTAGCCGTAAGTTCAAATCAACCCCCCGCTATCTGTTTTGTGAGTTATCTAAATCTTTCAAACCATTTTGAATACAATTCTACATTTCCAAATTCAAAAAATTTAGTCTTTTCCTTTCCATATCTGTGAAAGGGTTTGGTTAAATGTCTATGTGCTTTCAATGTAGGAATGTACAAGCCTTCTTTAATTGATCTTGTTTTTAATAAGAGTATTTTTTTACAATTTTTATTGATTATTTTGCATTTTTTGCATTGGTATCCCTTATTTTTTCCTTCTGATTTCATTCTCTTTTTGCAATTTATACAATATGGATTAACAATATTATAAATTTGTGCGAGTTGTAGGATACAAATATATTCAATATTTAATACTTTTGGATGTTTTGATGTAGCTTTTCTAACACCAAATCCGATCTCTATTTTATCTCCTATATGTAATTGTGAAGCAATCTTAGTTAATCCAGTTGGTTCATATACTGCTGCCAAACAAACATTTTTTGATTTGTCTTCTACGGTAAATAATACATGTCCACCTCTAATAATTTGTGGATTTGTTACTATCACACATTTAGAATATCCAGAAGTAAAAGATTTTACCATGGACAATTTTAATTCATTCTGTAAATGCATTCCAGTTCCTTGATTAGAACGATAAATCATATATCCTGCTAGATCTTCTTTGATTTCCAGAATTTTTAAACTGTTATGTAATACTTGAGGGTCTTCTCCTCTAATTCCACAAAACACTGGATCAGGTCCATGTGGTAGTATAAGAACTCGTTTATGGATGTAATCGTAACTATTAAATGTAGATGGGAATGTTGTATCGTGGAGACGAATAACATTTATTGGATCAATTATTCTAAGAGTTCCGCAATTTCTAATTTTTCTATATGCTAATATTTCAAATGTATGATCTGAATTTAATAAACATCCAATAGCAGCTATAGCTCCAACCAGTCCTTGACCATTTCCAAAACTAAAATAATTTAAATCATATTTTTGTGCTAGTTTTGTTGCTTTTTGTTTACTAAGTATATCAAACATTGCAATTCTATGAAATTCCCTAATTTCATCAGGAATCTCTTTGCTTTGTAAACAGACCAATCCGGGGTTGGCACCTTTACCGATTTCAGAATTTTTTTCTAGCTCATTTTTTATAAAATCAATTATATTATTATTATTATTTTTAGCTTTAGTCATTATTCTCAAACAAACAGCACCATTTCCACGAGTTTTCCATGGAATGTTGGGATTTAATCTTATTAACAAAGGATAATCTAGAAATTTCACATTTTTTTTGCTAAGATAGGATATAACTTTGAAAGCTAAATGAGTAGTACATCTTCCAAATGTTGAATCTGTATCATCGAACCCTATATGCAGAATATTATTGTCATTTGTATCTGGGTTCATCAACGGTTCTAAATAAGATTAATCATTAAATAAATCTAATTTCTTTTTTGAAATGATAATAAAAAAATTAACAATCATATTAACTGATATTGTATAATTACTTTTTTATATTGAACATAAAAATAAAAGATATTATGCAATTTAAATTATTGGAAGATCTTGATTTTACAAAGCGTGGAGGACTATTGCCAGTAATAGTTCAAGATCAACTAACTAAAGATATTCTTATGCTTGCATATGTAAATAGAGAGGCTCTTGAAAATACTATCAAAACTGGCAATGCATGGTTTTGGAGTACTTCTCATAAAAAATTATGGATGAAGGGTGAAGAATCAGGAAATATTCAACCTGTAGAGAAAATCTTAGTTGATTGTGATGCTGATGCATTACTATATGTTGTAAATTCCAATAAACCCATATGTCATACTGGAAATACTTCTTGTTTTCATAATGTTCTAAAAGATAAAAATTATTAAAAAGTATGTTATAATTAATAATATTTTTATATAATTAATTGTAGAAAGAATAATATCATATTATTTAGTTTTAACATTCTATTTTTTTTATAATATGAAATTATAGTGACACTAAATTTATGTTTAGAGAACCTTATTTATAATGTATTTTAACTGCATTATTATAAATGGGAATAATACAGTCTTTGATATGCAGGGAATGCAAAAAAGAATATAAACCTCAATTTAGATATATTTGCGAAGATTGTTTTGGACCTCTAGACGTTAAATATATCTATCCTAATAATATAAAAAGAGAATTATTTGAATCTCGAAAAGAAAAAACCTATTGGAGATATTTTGAACTCTTACCAATAAGAGATAAAAATAATATAGTTAGTATTAATTCAGGTTTTACTCCTTTACAAAAATCTACTAATCTTAGTAAAGATTTGCGATTAAAATCTTTATACATTAAAAATGATTCGGTTAATCCAACCTTCTCTTTCAAAGACCGGCCTGCTGGTGTTGCTGTATCTAGAGCCAAAGAAATTGATCTAAAAGCCGTAGGCTGTGCTTCAACAGGAAATCTTGCAGCTGCTACTGCTGCGCATGCCGCCGTAGCTAGACTTCCTTGCTATATATTTGCGCCTGTGGGTTTAGAACCTGTAAAAATATCTCAGGCATTAGCTTATGGTGCAGAATTTGTTGCTGTAGATGGAACTTATGATGATGCCAATAGGGTAGCATCTGTAATTGGAGATTCGAAAGGAATAGGTATAGTAAATATTAATATGAGACCATATTATGTTGAAGGATCAAAAACCCTTGCTTATGAAGTAGCAGAGCAACTTAATTGGCAAGTACCAGACTATCTAGTAATTCCTGTTGGCAGTGGTGCAATGTTAAATGCAATTTGCAAAGGCTTTGAGGAATTAAGTGAACTAGGGTTAGTTAATGACGTTTCTAATTTAAAGATTATTGCTGCACAACCTCATGGATGTTCACCGATAGTAGATGCCTTTAAATCAAATAGCAGCGAAATATTTCCTGTAGAAAAACCAAATACTATTGCAAAAAGTCTTGCTATAGGGGATCCAGGAGATGGAATGTATGTTTTAAAAAGGTTAAAGCAATATCATGGTATTGCTGAATCGGCTACAAATCAAGAAATAGTTAATGGGATACTTAAATTATCGAAAACTGAAGGTATTTTTACCGAACCCGCTGGTGGAGTGTCTGTAGCTGTCCTTCAAAAATTGGTTGAAAGTGGTAAGATAGACAGAGACGCAGATATAGTTTGTTATGTTACTGGTAATGGTCTCAAATCTACTGAAGCTATAATAGACATGTTACCAAAACCATCTACTGTTAAACCCGATGTCCAAATAGTTTCTACAATAATTAGATAATAAAAA
>Ga0190275_10003844_pt1 | contig 10757 bp, 11 predicted proteins | sample Popmic550T_FD_133745 | JGI IMG/M metagenome (GOLD analysis project Ga0190275, IMG submission 133745) | Populus adjacent soil microbial communities from riparian zone of Yellowstone River, Montana, USA - 550 T | ecosystem: Environmental > Terrestrial > Soil > Riparian zone > Trees stand | place...
CGGCGTCACCCACCTGCGCTATCGGCTCGCCCGCGGCGCGGACAACGGGACGGACACGGCGGCCCGCGAGGAGGCGCGCCGCCTCACGCAGGCCGGGCGCACCGCCTGACCGTCAGCGTCTAGTCCGGCGAGCGAGGAGTGAACGGGAGCTCCTCGTCCTCGCCGGGCTGGACGACGAGCGCGCTGCCGGCCGGCACCTCGCGCCAGAGGCCCGGCAGGTCGCCGAGCGGCTCGGACACGATCGCGCGCGCCTCGTCGGAGAACTGCCGGAACCGCTCGTCCTCCGGATGTAACGCGCGGACGGCGCTCGCGTCCTCGGTGACGAACAGCGAGTTGACGACCGGCCCGCTCGCGTGGCGGGCCGCGTAGAGGCGCTCGCCGTCGCTCACGGCGACGGTCATCTGCAGCGGCTCGGCGACGCCGTGCCGGCGACCGGTCTCCTCGACGAATCCGGCCATCCGCTCCAGCGCCGTCAGCGGCTCGTCCTCGAGCCCGAACGTCAGCGCGAGATGGAACATCAGCTCGGAGTCGGTCGTGCCCTCGATGCTGGAGAACACGCCGGGGTCGACCGCGAACAGCAGCTCGCGGCGCAGCCGGAGATAGTCGTCGATGAACCCGTTGTGCATGAACAGCCAGCGGCCATGGCGGAACGGGTGGCAGTTGGTCTGCTCGACCGGGGTTCCCGTCGCCGCGCGGATATGGGCCAGGAACAGCGGTGACTCGATCTGACGCGCCAGCTCGCGCAGGTTGCGGTCGCCCCACGCCGGCGCGATGCTGCGGTACAGCCCGGGCTCGTCGCGGCCGCCGTACCAGCCCAGGCCGAGGCCGTCGGCGTTGGGATTGCCCCCCGCCAGACGGTCCCCGCGGCTCTGCTCCACGAGCGAATGCACGGTCTCGTAGAGCAGCATCTCGGGTCGGATCGGGTTCCCGAAGTACGCCACCCACCGGCACATACGCGGACCCTAACTTCTCGGCGTCACCAGGCGACGGACCCGTCGCGATCGACGAACGATCCCGTCGGGCCGTCCTCGGCGAGGCAGGCCATCTCGACCACGATCTCCGCGCCGTCGGCCGCCGTGGTCGGCGCCGCCGCGCGATTGTCCGGGCCTCCGAGACCGGTCTGGAGCCAGCCGGGACACACGGAATTGACCTTGATGGCGGTGTCGGCCAGCGTCTTGGAGAGGGCGATCGTGAACGCGTTCAGCGCCGCCTTCGAGCCCTGGTACGCCGGGACGACGACGCCGTAGTACGGCGACTCCGGGTCCAACTGGTCGTCCAGCGACCCCATCGTGCTCGACACGTTGACGATCCGCCCGGCAGGCGAGCGGCGCAACAGGGGCAGGAAGCGCTGGGACACCGCGACCGCGCCGAACACGTTCGTGTCGAAGGTCCTCCGGAACATGTCGACGTCGACCGGGCCGTTGCCGGTCCCCTCGGTCGCTTCCGGCAGGATGCCGGCGTTGTTGACCAGCACGTCGAGGCGTCCGTGGCGCTCCTCGACGGTACCGCCCGCGGCCTCGACGCTCGCGGGCGACGTGACGTCGAGAACGACCATCTCGGCGTCGATGCCGTCATCGAGCAGCGCCGCTACCGCGCGCTCGCCGCCCGTGGCGTCGCGCGCCCCGACGATCACCTTGTAGCCGTCCCGGCGGCCGAGCCGGCGCGCCGTCTCGAGGCCCAAGCCTCGGCTTGCCCCTGTCACGAGAGCGATCGTCGACATCGGTGCACCCCTGTCTTTCAGTTTCACCGCCGGAATCGCGGAGGTTCACCTGGTCAACGCGCGCGGGTCTTCTTCTGTGAGATCCACCGGCGTGTCGGCCCTCGCCGCCGCCCGCAGGCGGCGGTCCACGTCGGTCGGCGGCAGCGAGAGCGCGATCAGGAGCGCCGGGAACGGGAGCGCTGCGATCGTCCACATGGCGGTCTGCAGGCTCGTCGCGTCGGCGAGCGCTCCGAGCAGCGCGGCCGCGACCCCGCCGAACCCGATCGCGGCGCCCATCGTGATGCCGGACGCCAGCCCGAGCCGGTTCGGCAAGTACTCCTGGCCCATCACGATCGTGATGCTGAAGTTCGCGATCACGACGAAGCCGATGCCGGCGAGCAGCAGCGTCGCGGGCCAGCGTTCTGCGAACTGGAGCAGCACGAGCAGCGGACCGAGCGCCGCCATCGAACCGACGACGATCACGCGCCGCCCGAGCCGATCGACGAGCCGCCCGCCGAGGTAGGTCCCGACCGCCCCCGCGACGAGCATCACGCTCAGCGCGCCGTTGCCGGCCGCCTCGCTCGTGCCGAGCTCGACCGCGAAGTAGATCGGGATGAACGCCTGCAGCCCGAAGAACACGCCCGATCGCAGGCCGATCAGCGAGGCAAGGCGCGCGAACGGGCCCCACGCGTCGGCCCCCGCCGTCTCGTCGGCGTCGCGGCGCCCGCCGGCCGCCACGACGGGCGCGAAGCCGCGCAGCCGCCCCAGCTCCCGGGCGAGCAGCCCGGCCGCGAGCCACAGCGGGATCAGCACGAGCAGCGTCCCGTGCAGCCCGAAGGCGAGCACGGCGGGCGTGACGAGCAGCGGCCCGAGCGCGAAGCCCGCGTTCCCGCCGAGCGAGAACATGCTCATGCCGCGCCCGCGCTGCCCGCGGCTGACGTAATTGGCGTAGCGCGCCCCCTCGGGATGGAACGCCGCGACCCCGAGCCCGCTGACGGCTACGGCGGCGACCGTCGCCGCGTAGCTCTCTGTCAACCCGACCGTCGCCAGCCCCGCCCCGCCGATCGCCAGCCCGGCCGGCATCAGCCACGGCAGGGCCAGCCGGTCCGACGCGATCCCGAACAGCGGCTGCACGAGCGACGAGCCGATGCTCGAGGCGAGCACGAGCGCCCCCGCCGCGGCGTAGGAGTAGCCGCGCTCGGCGATCAGGAACGGCAGCAGCGCCGGCACCGCGCCCTGCAGGAAGTCGGCCCACAAGTGGCCGGTGGCGAGCACGGCGAGTCCGCGGCGGTCGCGCGCGCCGTCGTCCATCACGCCGCCGCCGCGCTGACGTGGCGCACGATCGCCTCCGCGGTCGGCGGGCGCAGCTCGGCGAACGCGAACCGCCGGCCGTCATCGCTCTCCACGCGCAGGATCGCCACGCGGCGGCGCGGGCGGCGCAGCTGGTGGCGGATCGAGGCGATGCGCGAGAAGCGCAGTGACTGCACGCGCGCCGTGACGGCGTCGTCGAGCAGCCACAGCAGCCGGCTGTCGGTCACGACGAGCAGCGCCCGCGCGCTCGCCCACGTCGCGGTCGGCGTGACGTGGCGGACCTCCTCGCCCGGCTCGAGCGCGTCCAGCAGCTCGGACCCGAGTGCCCGCCGGACGGCCGCCGGCAGCCACCCGCCGCGCCCCTGCGCTGCCTCGGCGGCGGGGCGGGAGCTCGGCTTCGGGCCCGTTCCGCCTGCCCGCAGGAGGTCGTAGGCGGCGTTGACCTGCGCCATCCTGCGCTCGGACTCGGCGTCCTCGTTGCGGTCGGGATGCCAGCGCTTGGCCTGCGCCCGGTAGGCGGCCGCGAGCTCGGACGGCTGCGCGCCCGGCTCGACGCCGAGCACCGTGTACGGGTCGTCCATCGTCGAGCTCACGCCGGACATTCAAGCGCGCGATACTCCGAGGCATGCGATTCCCCGGAGTGATTCCCGCCGTCACCACCCCGTTCGACGCCCACGGGGAGGTCGATCTCGACGCGCTGAAAGGCAACGCCCGCTCGCTGCTCGACGCCGGGCTGACGGGCCTGGTCGGGAACGGCACGATGGGCGAGGCCGGGAGCCTGAGCCCGGCGGAGCGGCGGACCGTGATCGAGGCGCTGGTCGACGCAGCAGCCGGCCGCGCGACCGTCACCGCGGGCGTCTCGGGCCAGACCCCGCAGATCGCGATCGCCTACGCGCGCGACGCGGAAGCCGCCGGCGCCGGCGCGCTGATGCTGCTGCCGCCGCTGCTCTACGGCGGCGACGAGCGCGAGGTGCTCGCCTTCTACGCCGCCGTCGCGGCCGCCACCGACCTGCCGATCATGGCCTACAACAACCCCGTCGCCAGCGGCGGGACCGACATGCTGCCCGTCTTTCTGCTGCGGCTCGCGGCCGAGGTCGACGCCGTCGTCGCGATCAAGGAGTGCTCGGGCGACGCGCGCCGCATCGCGGCGCTGCTCGACGGCTCCGACGGCGGCCTCGAGGTGCTCGTGGGCGGCGACGACTGGGCGCTCGAAGGGTTCGCGGCCGGCGCGACCGGCTGGATCTCCGGCGTGTCGAGCGTCGCGCCAGAGGAGTGCGTCGCGCTGCTGCGCCACGTGGTCGACGGCGAGCTCGACACGGCGCGCGAGCTCAACGCGCGCCTGCTCCCGCTCGCCCGGCTCGACATGACGCCGAAGCTCGTCCAGTACTTCAAGGCCGCGCAGGATGCGGTCGGGCGCGTCGGCGGACCCTGCCGCCCGCCGCGGCTCGAGCTGACCGCCGAGGAGCGGTCCGTGCTCGACACGGCGCTCGGCGCGCTGCGCGGCCAGGGGGTCGCCGCTTGAGGGCGGCGCGCGTCTTCGCCGCCGTCGACTCGCACACGGAGGGCATGCCGACCCGCGTCATCACGGGCGGCGTCGGGCCGCTGCCGGGCTCCTCGATGCTCGAGCGCAAGGTCCACTTCGAGGCCGAGCTCGACGACCTGCGGCGGCTGCTGATGCGGGAGCCGCGCGGCCACGGCGCGATGTCCGGCGCGATCCTCCAGCCCTCCACGCGCCCGGACGCCGACTGGGGCGTGTTGTTCATCGAGGTCTCCGGCTGCCTGCCGATGTGCGGCCACGGGACGATCGGGGTCGCCACCGTGCTGGTGGAGACCGGCATGGTCGCGGTCACCGAGCCCGAGACGGTGATCCGGTTCGACACGCCGGCGGGGCTCGTCGAGGTCCGCGTGGCGGTCGAGGGCGGCGCGGCGCGCGCGGTCACGCTGCGCAACGTCCCCGCCTTCCTCGAGCGCCGCGACGCGATCGTCGAGTTGGGCGAAGGTCCGCTCGTCTACGACCTCGCGTTCGGCGGCAACTACTACGCGATCGTCGACGCCGCCTCGGCCGGGGTCGAGGTCGATCCCGAGCGCGCGCCGGAGCTGATCGAGGCGGGCGCGCGCGTGATGGCGGCGATCGAGGACCAGGACCGCCCGGTCCATCCGGCCGACGAGCGCATCGCCGGCCTGCGCCACGTCATCTTCACCGCGCCGGGCCGCGACGGCGCCGACGCGCGCGGCGCGGTGTCGATCCACCCGGGCTGGCTGGACCGCTCGCCGTGCGGCACCGGCACGAGCGCCCGCATGGCCCAGCTGCACGCGCGCGGCGAGCTCGCGCTCGGCACGCCGTTCGTGCACGAGTCAGTGATCGGCACGCGCTTCACCGGTCGCCTCGTCGGCGAGACCGAGGTCGGCGGGCTCCCCGCCGTCGTGCCCGAGATCACCGGCCGCGCGTGGATCACCGGCATGGGCCAGTACCTGCTCGACCCGAGCGATCCGTTCCCCGCCGGCTTCTCGCTCTAGCTCGCCGCGCTCAGCGGGGAGTCGGCGGCGCGTGACCTAGCGCCGTCCGGTCCAGGCCGTTCTGCCGCCTCCGCGAGTACGGACCCGCCAGCCACAGCGCCCCGTCTCCCAATGGCTCCCGGATCACCTCGCCGTCGACGACGAGGTCGATCAGGGCGGCCTCGACCACGTCCGGCTCGGGCGTGCCGTTGTTCGGCGTCATGATCGCGGCGACCTCGTAGGTGGTGAGGCCGTAGTCGAACGCGACGAGCGCGTCGAGCGGATCCTCGGGCGGCGGCATGCGCACGAGCCCCGGGTCGAGGTTCGCGAGCAGGACGTCGTAGGCCTCGATGGGCTGGAAGCCGCCGGCCTCCAGCCGCGATCCGTCGCTCGAGCGCTCGAAGATCAGCGACGGCGCCGTGTACCGCACCGGCCCGTCGCTCTGGGCGGACTTGCCCTGCGCCTCGGTCGGCGACCCCGCGGCGGCGCGCGCCTCGGCGCGGCCGGCCTGGTAGGCGGCCTCCACCTCGGGGCTGCCGACGGCGCCGAGCACGGCGTCGAGGTCGAGGCCGACGACGCGCTGCAGCGCCTCGCGGAGGTCGTCGGGGTCGTCGAGCACGAGCGGCGTGGTGAACCAGCCGAACTGCAGCGCGCGGAAGACCTCGACCTCGTACTCGGGCTCCAGCAGCCGCGTCGCCACGATCGCACGGCACGCGAGCCCGGTCGCGGAGACGCGTGCGCGCGGCTGGGTGGCGAACGGCATGCCGCGGCGGCGGAAGCGCAGATAGCCGCGCGCCGAGCCGCCCGGCGTGTAGCCGCGGCGGACGTACTGGTCGGCCTGCTCGGTGAGCCCGATCATGACGAGCCGCCAATCGAGCTGGTCACCGAAGCGCCAGTGCAGCACGGCGTGAGCGGGCGACGCGGAGTACGCCCACGGGCAGCCGGGATCGGAGAAATGCGTCACGTGCACGGTCACGGAGGCAACGGATACCCGTGTGCGCCCGCAACTATCCCGTTTAGCCTGGCTGTTTCATGACCGCTCTCCCCTCCTCCCTCTACGAGTCCGAAGGTCAGCTTTTCGTCCCTACGGCCCTCACCCGCGGCCCGTGGGACGCGCGCTTCCAACACGCCGGCCCGCCCGCCGCGCTGCTCGCGCGCGCCGTCGAGCGCGCGGCCGGCGTGGTCCCCGGCCAGGCCAGCCGGCTCGCCTTCGACATCCTGCGCCCCGTCCCGCTCGCTCCCCATCGCGTGACCACGCGCACCCTTCGCCCCGGGCGCAACGTCGAGCAGATCGAGGCCACGCTCGCCGACGCGCAGAGCGGCGACGACCTGATGCGCCTGAACGCGTGGCGGCTGCGCACCGAGGAGCTCGAGCTGCCGAACGGGCTCGGCGAGCCTGACCCACCGCCTCCCCCGCCCTCGTCGGGCGAGAGCTCGCTGCCCGCGTTCTGGACCGAGCCCGTCGCCTACCACGCCGCGCTGGACTGGCGCTTCGTCGACGGCGAGTTCGACGAGCCCGGCCCCGCCACGACATGGACGCGGCTGCGGGTGCCGCTCGTGGCGGGCGAGGAGGTCTCCCCGCTCGAGCGCATGCTGGTGATGGCCGACGCCGCCAGCGGCATCTCCCACGTCCTCGACTGGACCGAGTGGGTGTTCATCAACGTCGAGCTCGGCATCCACCTCGAGCGCCTGCCCGAGGGCGAGTGGATGGCGATGGACGCGACCACCCGCGTGGGCCCTTCGGGCGCCGGTCTGTGCACGAGCGTGCTGTCCGACGAGCGCGGGCGCGTCGGGGTGTCGACCCAGACCCTGCGAGTGACTCCGCAGAGGTAATCTCCCATCTGAAGTGTCCCTGACGGGCTGGATCTTCATGGTCGGGCTGCGCGTGTTCGACATCGGCGCTCTCGTGCTGTGGCTGGTGTGGTTCTTCAAGCTCCGCGACGACGAGGACGACGAGGGCGGCGGCGGCGGCCCGGGCGGTCCCGGCCGCGGACCCGAGGGCGGTCCTCCGCTGCCGGACGCCGGCCCCTGGCCCCACCGGCGCCGCGACCACCGCGGCGACCTCGTCCCCGCGAAGGCCCGCTACGGCCGGAGGACCTCAGGGCCCGTGCGGCGCGGGTTGCCGTCGGCGGGCTCGAGGGTGACCGACAGGTCCGGGAAGCGCGTCGGATCGGCGGCGGCCAGCAGCCGGACAGTGCCGCGCCCGGCCGCGTCCGGATGGAAGGTGCCCGCCGAGACGCGGTCCGGCCGCCGGCGCGTGTCGCCCGGCGCCACGAACCACAGCTCGTAGAGCCCGTCCGGACGCGGGTCGCGCAGGCGCCGGATGTCGAGCCTGACCTCCCGGCCGACCGGGATGACGCGCACCGTCGCCGCGACGTCGACCGCCTCGCCGCGTGTGCTGCGCAGGGCGAAGCGCTGCGCGCCCGGGTCCTCTCCCCCGCCCAGCACCGCAATGGCGAGCGCCGCGGCGGCGGCGGCGAGTGACGCACCGATCGCGGCGCCGAAGCGCAGCGACAAGCGCCGCCGGGGGCGCAGCGGCCGCTCGCCGTCGACCAGCGCGCCGAGCACGCGGGCTTCCAGCTCGGGCGGGACCTCGAACGGCGGCGCCGCGCGCTCGAGCAGCTGAGGCAGGCCCTCGAGCTCGGCCGCGTCGCGGTGGCAGCGCTCGCAGCCGAGCAGGTGGGCCTCGAACCGACGCGCCTCCACGGCGTCCAGCTCGCCCATGACCCAGGCCGCGAGGTCGAGATGCTCAGCCATCGAAGCCTCGCTCATTCAGCGCGTCGCGCAGCGCCCGCAACGCATAGAAGGCGCGTGTCTTGACCGTGCCCAGCGGCAGGTCCAGGCGCTCGGCGATGTCGGTCAGCCGCAGGTCCTCGTCGTAGGCCAGCACGAGCACCTCGCGATGCGCGGGCGACAGCGACGTCATCGCATCGCGGACCGTCACGGAGAGCAGCACGTCGTCCGCGAACGCCTCGAGCGCGCCGCCCTCCTCCGCACCCGGCGCGAACCGGCGCGAGGACGGGCGGCGCCGCAGGTCGGCCGCCACGCGGCGTGCGATCGTGAACAGGAACGCGCGGACGGTGCCGCGCTCGGGGTCGAAGCGACCAGAGGCCTGCCAGAGACGGACGAAGGACTCCTGGACCAGCTCCTCGGCGAGGCCCCGGTCTCCCAGCAGCCGCAGCCCGAAGCCGTACAGGCGCGCCTCGTAGCGGCGGTAGAGCGCGCGCAGCGTCGGTTCGTGGTCGCCGGCCGCGACGCGGGCAAGGAGGTCGGCCTCCTCGGCGTCGAGCGGGGCGAGAGCTGGGCTGGCGAGCTGGCGCAGCATGGGCCACACCGAATGCGACGCCTCCCGCCGATCGGATCACCGATCGGCGGGAGGTAGAAGGCGGCTTCAGGCGTCCTGCCACGCTGCCAGGCCGGTGACGACGAGGCTGCGGCCGCCGCCGATGCGCCCCAGGAGGCGCGTCGCGCCGGTGTCGGGGTTCACGGCGTAGAGGCCGGCACCGCGCGCGGCGCGAGTGCGGGTCGCGAGGTAGCCCGTGTTCTCACGGCCGGCGATGTCGAAGCCGGCCTGATCCTGCACGTCGATGCGCAGCGGCCGACCGTCCTTCAGCGTGCCGTCGTTGGGCGGGTCCTGCTTGAGCACCATGTCGCTCGCCGAGTCGATCACGTAGAGCGTGGTGGCGGTCGGCCGCGTCGCGCTGAACGACGAGTTCAGGTACGCGGCGCCGACGATCCGCGGCATGCCGGGGTTGATGTCCTTGTCGGCGCTCAGGACCGTGCCCTCGTCGACGTTGAGGCGCAGGTTCTGGCGCGCATCGGAGACGACGCGGATCTTGTCGGGCACCGGGTTGAAGTCGACGCCGAACAATTGGCCGCGCAGGCCGGGGGTGAACGCCGGGCCCTCGGCCACGGCGATGCCCGTGTGCGGGTTGAGGCGGTAGACGACCGAGTCCGAGCCGACGCCGTAGAGGTCGCCGGTCGCGGGGCGGAAGTCGATGCCGTTGAGCGTGACGCCGGCCGGCAGGCCGGTGATCGCGCGCACGTCGCGCAGCCGCTGCGGATTGCGCGCGTTGAACCGGATCAGCTGGTTCTGGTCGGTGGTGGCCCAGAACATGCGCGACGGCGCGCGATCCTGGTAACCACCGCTGGTGGCGGCCGCCGTACCGACGGCGGCGAGGGAGAGAACGGCGCTCAGGGCGAGCGCACGACGGAGACGGCTCACGAGGAGACCTCCTGGACGGGGAGCGGGGATGTCCGCCTGTTCGGAGCCACCTGCCCAGAAGGTTCATCCGAACCCGGCAGGTCGGATTCCTAACCCTGCCGGCCGGATTCTGATGTGATTCGCCTATGGCCCGGCTCACCCCAGATCCCAGCTTCTACGCCTCCCCGTCGGACGCCGTCGCGGCCCCCGACGAGACGCACGCATACGTCGTCACGCTCAACACGGGCACGAACGGCGACAGCGCGCCAGACGCACTGACCGTCATCGACCTCGAGGACGGCTCGAGCACCTACGGCCAGGTGGTCGGCAGGCTCGACATGCCCAATGTCGGCGACGAGCTGCACCACTTCGGCTGGAACGCCTGCTCCTCGGCCCTGTGCCCGTGGGCGGCGCACCCGCACATCGAGCGCCGTTACCTGCTCGTTCCCGGCCTGCGCTCGTCGCGCATCCACGTCGTCGACGTCAAGGACGACCCGCACCAGCCCAAGCTCACCAAGGTCATCGAGCCCGAGGAGATCGCGAGCAAGACCGGCTACTCGCGCCCGCACACGATCCACTGCGGGCCCGACGGCATCTACGTCTCCGCGCTCGGCAACCCCGAGGGCGACGGCCCCGGCGGGATCTTCCTGCTCGACCACGAGAACTTCTCGGTCAAGGGCGCCTGGGAGCAGGACCGCGGCCCGCAGGAGCTGGCCTACGACTTCTGGTGGCACCTCAACCAGGGCACGGTCATCACCTCCGAGTGGGGCACGCCGAACATGGTCGAGGACGGCCTCAACCCCGAGCTGCTGCTGAGCAACCAGTACGGCCACAAGCTCCACATCTGGGACCTCGAGAAGCGCAAGCACGTCCAGGAGATCGACCTCGGCCCCGAGAACCAGATGGTGCTCGAGCTGCGCCCGGCGCACGACCCGCGCAAGGCCTATGGCTTCGTCGGCGTCGTCACCTCGACCGCGGACCTGTCGGCCTCGGTGTGGCTGTGGGAGCGCAACGGCGACGGGACGTTCAAGGCCGAGAAGGTCATCA
>Ga0190275_10003845_pt1 | contig 10756 bp, 7 predicted proteins | sample Popmic550T_FD_133745 | JGI IMG/M metagenome (GOLD analysis project Ga0190275, IMG submission 133745) | Populus adjacent soil microbial communities from riparian zone of Yellowstone River, Montana, USA - 550 T | ecosystem: Environmental > Terrestrial > Soil > Riparian zone > Trees stand | place...
ACCCACCGCACGGTGAGCATCATGGCCGAGCAGCTGGGGTTCGAGCTGCTCTACGTGAACGACCTGCCGCACTCGGCGCGCTCGGTCACCGACCTGGAGAACGGGCGGATCTATCTGCCACCTGCCTCGATCCCCGGCGGTCACGGTCTTCGCTCGATGGCCCTGCAGGCCATGGCGCACCGGCTGCTCGGTCACCAGCGCCCGAGTGACTACGCCGACTTCCTCGCGCAGCGACTCGAGATCAACTACTTCGCCGCGTGCGCGCTGATGCCCGAAGCCGCGTCGGTCGCGTTCCTCGCACAGGCCAAGAAGGATCGGAATCTGGCGGTCGAGGACTTCCGCGACGCGTTCGGCGTCACCCACGAAGCGGCCGGCATGCGCATGACGAACCTGCTCACCCGGCATCTCGGCATCCGCCTGCACTTCCTGCGCGTCGACGGTTCGGGCGCGATCTCCCGCGTCTACGAGAACGACGACCTGCCGCTGCCGCACGACGTGACCGGTTCGGTCGAGGGGCAGATCGTCTGCCGGCGGTTCCTGGCCCGGTCGGCCTTCGAGGAGCAGAACCGCACCACCGAGCACTACCAGTACACCGACACCCCCGCCGGCACCTTCTGGTGCTCGACGCAGACGGGCACGACCTCGGACGGTGAGTTCTCGATCACGGTCGGCGTGCCGTTCGACGACGCGAAGTGGTTCCGCGGGCGCGAGACGCAGAAGCGCGCGGTCTCGACGTGTCCTGATGAGTCGTGCTGCCGTCGCCCGCCCGCCGCGGTCACCGATCGCTGGCAGGGCAAGGCGTGGCCGAGCGCACGCGTGCACATGCAGATGTTCTCACCGCTCCCCCGCGGCGCCTTTCCCGGGGTCGACGACAACGAGGTCTACGCGTTCCTCGACCGGCATGCCCAAGGCTGACGCGGAAGCGACGGCGATCGACCCGTCCGGGGCGGCACGCTCGCCGCGCGTTCCCCATCGCAGCCACGCGAGAACGTAGATCACCAGGCCGAGCACTAGCCCCGCGACCACCCACAGCACGACGAGGTAGTCGACCCACGAGCCGATCGGCGGAGACCCGGGCAGGAAGGTCCGCAGCGGGATCGTCGCGAAGAGCATCGCGGCCATCCAGCTCATGAGCGTGGCCTCGACTTTGCGGATGCCGCGGTACGCGACGATCGCGACGGTGAGGCCCAGCACTGGAAGAACCGCCATGAGCCCGAGGATGACGATGCCGAACGCCACGGTGGCGACCGAGCGGCTCGCGGTGATCCGGATCTGCGTCACCGGCTCACCGTCGACCACGAGCTCGTCGGTCCCGGCGATCTCCTCGGACGAGAAGGTCCACCCGGGCACGTGCGCCGATCCGCAGAGGAGCGTCGGGATCGCACTCGGCGTCCCGTCGATCGTCTGCAGCGACACGACCGCGAGATCGACGCTGTGCGCGTCGAACGGCCACCGCTCGACATAGCCGTCGGTGATGAGGCGGAGGGTGAGCGGCGTGGGGATCTCATCCTGCGCGATCGTGAAGGAGCGGGGGCCGTCGTTGTCGCTGACCAGGATCGTCAGCGGGTCGGTCAGCAGCGCCGTGCCGGGGTCTGCGACCGGTCCGAACGAGAGGAACGTCAGGGTCGCCACGAGCCTGTCCCCCGCTGCGTCGACGCTCTCGGGCGACAGCGCCAGCAGGACCGCGTCGGATGGGGGCTCATCGGTGCATCCCTGGATGCTCGCGAACCGGTCGTTCAGCGCGTACAGGGCGACGACCGCGACGTACACGACCGCGAGCACGGCGACCAGCGCGATCACCATGCCGCGGCCGCGGCGGGGTGCGGCTCGCGCCGGCGTCGTGTGGGACGTCACGCGTGCCAGTGTGGCACGGGCTCGCTCAGCCGGCGATGAAGTCGCGGTAGCGGTCGAGGGCTGCGGCGATCTCGGCGTCGGTCGCCGCACCCGGAGCGAGCAGCTCGGGAACCGGAGCGTCCGCGTGCCGGCCCACCGCGAGCGAATGGGTCCAGACCCCGACGACCTCGCCGCGGGCGACGAGGATCGGCCGGACGATGCCGTTCATGCTCGGTCCGATCCGGGAGAGGAACTCAGGAGCGCAGGGCACCGTCCGGTCTGCGTACGAGAGGTAGTACTCCTCGAACGGCGGCAGCGCGAGCACGTCGTGGGCCGCGGCGCTGCGCCGCGGGGCCGGGCCGGCCGAGACGTAGACCGGCTCGCCGTGGTCGGCAACGACCGTGAGGCGATCGGATGCCGCTTCCGCGGCCGCCCGGGAGACCCCGAGCGGCAGACCCGACCACCACGCGAAGTCGCGGGCGCCGGCCGGACCGTGCGAGGCGACGTAGCGCGCGAAGAACTCGGCGAGCGGCTCGGCCGGCGCCGCGGGCCGGGTCACCCACTCGTCGGTGCGCACGATGTACTGCTCCCGCGTCGGACCGCCCTCGCGCGGCACGACCGGACCCTGGCAGACCAGCGCCCGTACCGACAGCGCGACCAGCACGTGGTAGCCGCGCTGCCCGTTCGTGGCGATGCCACCGCCCTCGAGCACGGCGAAGAGCTCCTTGCGACGGAGACGGTTGCCTCCGCGCAGTGCGCCCATGACGACGCGCTCCGCCTGCGCGAGCTCGTCGGCGTCGAGGCCCTCGGCACGGTGGACGGCTGCGGCGGCCCGGCCCTGACGTTCCCCCGTCAGCGACAGCACCCAGGCCAGATCGCGCGGCAGGATGACGTGGATCGTGCCGCGCATCGTCCACGACCGCACGATCTCGCCGCGATCGAACGCGGCATCGACGTCGCGCACGCTCGGCTCGCCTTTCGTGCGCGACGCGAGCGCCCAGCGACCGCCCCAGAACTCCTGCCCCTGCGTGGCGAGCATGTGCTCGGCCGCGGCGGCGATCGACGGGGCCGGGGTGCTCAGTCGATGGGAGCGGAGGCGCCGTTCGATCCGTTGCGCTGCCGTCACCACGACATTGTCCCGCGCACCGCGGACAGCATCCGTCCGCGATCGCGTCACACGTACGGGTTGGCTGTCAGCGTGTACTTGGTCTGCAGGTACTCGTGGATGCCTTCGGCGCCGCCTTCGCGGCCGAGGCCCGACATCTTCCAGCCGCCGAACGGCGCGGCGGCGTTGGAGACCACCCCGACGTTGAGGCCCATCATGCCGGTCTCGAGTCTGTCGATCATGCGCTGCCCGCGGGAGAGGCTCTCGGTGAACACGTAGGAGACGAGCCCGTACTCGGTGTCGTTGGCGATCCGCACCGCGTCGTCCTCAGTGTCGAACGGCACGATCGCGAGCACCGGGCCGAAGATCTCCTCGCGCAGGATGTCGCTGCCGGGCTGCACGTCGGTGACGACGGTCGGCTCGTAGAACGTGCCGGCGCCGTCGAGGGCGTTGCCGCCCGTGCGAACCCGCGCGCCGCGGCCGACCGCGTCATCGACCAGCGAACGCGCCTTGTCGACGGCGTCCTGGTTGATGAGCGGTCCGATGATCACGCCGTCCTCCGTGCCCCGACCGATCTTGAATCCCTGCACGCGCTCGGTCACGCGTCGCGCGAATTCGTCGGCGACGCTGCGGTGCACGATGAAGCGGTTCGCCGCCGTGCAGGCCTGGCCGATGTTGCGGAACTTCGCCAGGATCGCGCCGTCGACCGCCTTGTCGAGGTCGGCGTCCTCGAACACCACGAAGGGCGCGTTGCCGCCGAGCTCCATCGACGTGCGCAGCACACCCTCGGATGCCTGCTGCAGAAGCCGCTGCCCGACCGAGGTCGATCCGGTGAAAGACAGCTTCCGCAGACGCGGGTCGCGGATGATCGGCTCGGACACGGCTCCGGAGGTGGAGGTGGTGAAGACGTTCACCACACCCTTGGGGAGCCCTGCGTCCTCGAGCAGTTTCGCGAAGTACAGCGTCGTGAGCGGCGTGAGCTCGGCCGGCTTGATGACGACGGTGCAGCCTGCGGCCAGCGCCGGCGCGATCTTGCGGGTCGCCATGGCGAGCGGGAAGTTCCACGGCGTGATCAGGAAGCACGGACCGACCGGATGCTGCGAGACGATCATGCGACCGGTGCCCTCCGGGTTGGCCCCGTAGCGGCCCTGGATGCGCGCGGTCTCCTCGCTGAACCAGCGCAGGAACTCGCCGCCGTACGCGACCTCGCCGCGGGCCTCGGCCAGCGGCTTGCCCATCTCGATCGTCATCAGCAGCGCGAACTCCTCCTTGCGCTCCTGCAGGAGGTCGAACGCGCGCCGCAGGATCTCGGCGCGCTCGCGCGCCGGGGTCGCCGCCCACGCGGGGAATGCGGCCGACGCGGCGTCCAGGGCAGCCTTGCCGTCGGCCGGTGAGGCGTCGGCGATCCGCTTGACCACTCGACCCGTCGACGGGTCGAACACCCGCAGCTGCTTGTCGTCGGTAGCAGGACGCCACTCGCCACCGATGAAAAGGCCGTCCGGCACGGATGCCAGCAGGTCGCTCTCGCGGCTGTCGGTCGCGGTGCTGTCCATCACGGTGCTGTCCGTCATCAGGGACTCCCTCGTCTCGGGATGCGCGGCATCCCTCTGTCTCGATCGTGCTTATCGGCTCCCCGGCAATTCTGCCGCGGGAGGATCCGTGTGCCCATGTACGTCTTGTACACGGGCGGAACGGGATTCGCCCGCGTGTACAGCATCAGCCGTTCACGAGGGCTGCCGCGGTCTGATCCCGCAGCGTCTGCGCGAAGAAGTGGGCGAGCTCCGCTGTCGCCGTGAGCGGCAGCACCGCGGCGACGTACTGGTCGGGGCGCACCACCACGACGACGCCGTCGCGGGACAGATCGCGCTCGGCGAAGATGTCGGCACTGCTCCAGGCGCTGGGGGACGCCGCGTACACCTTCTCCCAGTCCGTCAGCCCCAGCGGGCCGGTGCGCGGCAGGAAGATCGCGGGAACCTGCGAGATGTCCACGTCCTCGAAACGCTCCTGATAGATCACCTTCACGTCGAACACCGCATCGACATCGGCACCGGCGGGCGTGTGACGGTGCAGCGGTGATCCGGGAGCGGTCATCTGCACGGCCCACGACTCGAGCGCGGACGGCACGCCGGCCTTCGGCGCGTCCGCAAAGGCATACACGCGCCAGCGCCCGTCTGCCTTGGCGTGATGACCCAGGTGCACGACGTTGCCGTCGCATACGCGCACCACCTCGACCGACGTGAAGCGCTTGCCGATCGGGAAGCCCGACGCGAGCGCCTGGTGCTGCGCATCGGCGACCACGGTCGAGGTTCCATACTGGGTCATGAATCCGGAGGGGAACTCGGCGGTCGCCAGGTAGTAGGTGGCGAGGTCCTGCGGGTCGGAGATCTCGTCGGGCTTGCGGGCCATGAGCGACGACCACTCGCGGTCGAAGTCGATGAGCTGCTGCGCGACCGGCTGACGCTCCGCCGAGTAGGTCGCGAGAAGGGACTCGTCGCTCAGGCCGGTCAGGACATGTCCGAGCTTCCAGCCGAGGTTGAACCCGTCCTGCATCGACACGTTCATGCCCTGGCCCGCCTTCGCGCTGTGCGTGTGGCACGCGTCACCGGTGAGGAAGACGCGCGGGGCGCGATCGACGCCCACGGGCACGTCGTCGAACTTGTCGGTCACCCGGTGCCCCACCTCGTACACGCTGTGCCAGGCGACCTGCTTCACGTCGATGGAGTAGGGGTGCAGGATCTCGTTCGCCCTGCGGATGATCTCATCGATCGGCGTCTGGCGCACGTGGTGGTTGTCGTTCGCCGCCACCTCGCCGAGGTCGATGTACATGCGGCTGAGGTAGCCCCCCTCGCGCGGAATGTGCAGGATGTTGCCCGCCGAGGAGTTGATCGCGCACTTGGTGCGCCAGTCGGGGAAGTCGGTGTTGACCAGCACATCCATGACCCCCCACGCGTGCGCCGATGCGCCACCCAGGTGCTTGCGCCCGATCGCCTCCCGGACGCCGCTGCGCGCGCCGTCGCACCCGACCACGTACCTGGCGCGCACGGTCTGATCCTGCCCGGCGCGCGCGCCGGTGGAGTGGCGCAGCCGCACTTCGACGGGATACTCCCCACTGTTCTGATCAGCGCTGTCGTGCACCGTCAGCCCGAGGAACTCGACGCCGTAGTCGGGCACGATGCGACCGGGCCCGTTGGCCGCCGCCTCGGCGAAGTAGTCCAGCACCCGCGCCTGATTCACGATGAGGTGCGGGAACTCGCTGATCTTCAGCGCGTAGTCCTCGGTGCGCGTGGTGCGCACGATGTTCCGCGGATTCTCGGGGTCGGGACCCCAGAAGTTCATATAAGCGATGTTGTACGCCTCGGCGACGATGCGCTCGGCGAACCCGAACGCCTGGAACGTCTCCACGCTGCGGGGCTGGATGCCGTCGGCCTGTCCCAGCACGAGGCGCCCTTCGCGACGCTCGATGAGGCGCGTGGTCACATCGGGGAACTGTGACATCTGGGCGGCGAGGAGCATCCCGGCCGGGCCGGACCCGACGATGAGCACATCCGTCGTATCGGGCAGATCGGCCGGTCGGTCGATGCCGGAGCCCGCAGCATCCTGCACCCTGGGCTCACCCGAGACGTAGCCGTGGTGATGAAACTGCATGAATGTCCTCCTCGGACGGCGATGTCGAGGTCGTGGTCGTGGTTGCGGTCTGCGTTCTCTTGTTCTATATTCGAACAGAACGTTCTACTTCTGAACAGATCGTATACGTTTCGCCGCGATACGCGCAAGAGGAGACTCATGACGACGACAGGTGCGCCGCCCTCGCAGACCCTGAGCCGGGGCATCCGGATACTGGAGATTCTCGCCGACGCACGCGAGCCCCTCTCGATCGATGAGATCGCGCGCCGTCTCGACGTGCACCGCTCGGTCGCATACCGGCTGCTGCGAACCCTGGAGGACCACGGGCTCGTCACGCGTGACTCTGCCGGCCGCATCCAGCTGGGCGCGCGCATGGCCGCGCTCGCCGCCGGCGTCGCTCACGACCTGCAGGCCGAAGCCCTGCCCGAGCTCACGACGGTCGCGAACGAACTCGGCACGACGTGCTTCCTGGTGGTGCTCGACCACGACGAGTGCGTCACCCTCGTCAGCGTCGAACCGCGGCATGCGGTCGCCTCGGTGGCGCAGCGGCCGGGCACGCGGCATCCGGTCACCGTCGGCGCACCCGGGAAGGCGATCCTGTCGGTGCTGCCCACCGCCGAGTGGCCCGGCGATGTCGGGGACCACCTCCGCAACGAGGTGACGGATGCCGCAGCCCGCGGTTTCGCGACGAGTCACGACGAGGTCATCCCGAGCCTGCGGTCGGTGTCGGTGCCGGTGGTCGTGCGAGGCCGCCGCCCCTCGGCCATCGCGGTCGTCTACGTCGCGAGCGCGCACGAGCCCGCGGAGATCGCGGCGCGCCTGCAGCGCTCGGCCGCGGTGATCCGCGACGCCCTGGGCGGCTGAGCCGTCGCGTCAGGCGATGTCGTCGACGAAGCGCACGTTGTACTCGGCGACGCGCTGGGGCAGTCCGTCGAATGCGGCGGCACGGCCCTCGGAGGCCATATAGGTCTTCTCCAGCGCCAGGAACGCCTCTTCGTCGCCGTCGGCGCTGACGGCCCAGACGAACTCGTTCGTCTCGGGCAGCGCGTAGGCGAACTCGATCGCGAAGCCGGCCGCGGGGCGCACGCGCGGCATCCATTCCCTCCACCAGGCCAGGAAGGCGTCGTATTCGCCGTCGACGAGCGTGTACCTGCGGAGCTGGATCGTCTTCACCCGACCAGCTTGGCAGGTGCAGGACGGCAGCATGTCGGCGCGGTCGCCCCGGGAGCGCATTGAACTCTCGGCTCACACGGCCGGAGCACCCGGAACAGCTGTGTGAACCGGAAGTTCAACGCACCACCCGGTGCACGAGAATCGGCGAACATGCCCGGCGGCGCCCCGCGCCTATACTCGAACCGTCCGGCGGGGCGCTGATGTCCGCCGGTGCTCGAAAAAGGGGCACGTAGCCGCGGCATCCGATCGCCGTCGCGAGACACATACGGAACTCACCGTCCGTCCCTGTCTCTGGAGCACCTCAATGCCCACCGTTTCCGCGCATGTCGCCGCCTCCCTCGCCCGCCACATCGATCACGTGTTCGGGGTGATGGGCAACGGCAACGCCTACTTCCTCGACGCCCTCGAGCGCTCCACCGACGTCGGCTACACCGCCGTCCGTCACGAGGCCGGAGGCGTGGTCGCGGCCGACGCGTATCACCGCGCCGGCGGAGGGCTCGCGGCGGCCACCGCGACCTATGGCGCGGGCTTCACGAACACGCTCACCGCGCTCGCCGAGGCGGTGCAGGCGCACGTGCCGCTCGTGCTCGTCGTGGGCGACGAGCCCACCTCGGGACGCCGACCGTGGGGTGTCGATCAGATCGCGCTCGCCTCCGCCGTCGGCGCCCGCACCTACACGGTGGGCCGGACGGATGCCGCGGCGACGACGGTCATCGCGATCGAGCACGCGCTCACGTACCGCGTGCCGACGGTGCTGGCGATCCCGTACGACGTCGCAGCGCTCGAAGCGGGACCTGTGCCGGAGGCACCCGAGCCGCGACTGCCCGAGCCGGTCGCTCCGCGCGGGGCCTTCGCGGTGCAGGCGATCCGCGACGCCGCGGCCGCCCTGGCCGGGGCGAAGCGACCCTTCCTCCTCGCGGGGCGCGGCGCGTGGATCGCGGGGGCGGGCGAGGCTCTCGGCACCCTTGCCGACGCGACCGGTGCCCTCACCGCCTCGACTGCCCTCGGGCGCGGCATCTTTCCGCGGCCCGAGTTCGACCTCGGCGTGACCGGCGGGTTCGGCGCGGTGGCGGCGATGGCCCTCATCGCGGAGGCCGACGTCGCGGTCGTGTTCGGGGCTTCGCTCAACCAATTCACGATGCGCTTCGGCGCGCTGTTCGCGCCGGGCACCCGCGTGGTTCAGGTCGATCTCGCCCCGGCTGCGACGCATCCGCACGTCGGTGGGTACATCCGGGGGGATGCCGCGCTCGTGGCTCGAGCGATCGCCCAGGAGCTGGCGTCCCTCGGCGCGGGACCAAGCGGGTGGCGGGAGCGCGCGGACGCGGCATCCGCTCGCTCGTACGACGCCGGCGACACGCTGGCCGCGGACGGACGCCTCGACCCGCGCTCGGCGGCCGCGCGAATCGGCGAACTCCTGCCGGAGGACCGGGTCGTCGTCTCGGACGGCGGGCACTTCATCGGCTGGGCGAACATGTACTGGCCGGTCGCCTCGCCGGACCGCATGATGATGATCGGCACGGCGTTCCAGTCGATCGGGCTCGGATTCGCGAGCGTGCCCGGAGCCGCGCAGGCGCGGCCCGACGCGACGATCGTGCTCACGACGGGTGACGGCGGCGGTCTCATGGCGCTCGCCGACCTGGAGTCGGCCGTGCGGGTCGCGGAGGGGCGCGGTCTCGCCGTCGTCTGGAACGACGCGGCGTACGGCGCCGAGGTGAACCTGTACGGGCTGAAGGGTCTGGCGGAGGAGCCCATGCTCATCCCCCAGGTCGACTTCGCCGGAGTCGCACGGGGCTTCGGGGCCGAGGGTGTCGTGGTGCGCACCCTCGCCGACCTCGACCGACTCGGGGAATGGACCCGGATGCCGGCATCCGACCGGCCGTTCCTGCTGCTGGATTTGCGCATCTCCGGGTCGGTCATCGCGCCGTACCAGGAGGAGATCATCCGCGTGAACTCGTGAGGGTTGCCCTCCCTCGCTGACAAACCACTTTCACACCGAAACACCGCGCAGGGCGTGACGTCTCGGAGTGAAAGTGGTTTGTCGACGCGAGGAAGAGCGGCTCAGGCCCTGGACATCCCGTAGATCGGGCTGACCGTCTGCTCCGCCTCGTGGTCGGGGCCGAGGGGGATGCCGGACCGGTCGCGCAGCAGCAGCGTCGCGACCAGGCCGATGAGCGTCATGCCGGCGAGGTAGACCGCGACCGAGAACGTCGTACCCGTCGCGGCGACCAGGGCCGCGGCGATGGTAGGGGCGAACGCGCCGCCGAGGATCGCGCCGATCGCGTAGGAGATCGACACTCCCGAGAAGCGGATGGATGCCGGGAACAGCTCGGAGTACAGCGCCGCCTGCGGCCCGTAGGTGAAGCCGAGCCCGATCGTGAGGATCGCGAGCCCGAGGAAGAGCAGTCCGACGTCGCCGGTGTTCACGAGCGGGAAAAGGGTGAAGACACCCACGAGCTGAAGGATCCAGCCGATGATGTACGTCGTGCGCCGGCCGATCCGGTCGGAGATCCATCCAGCGAAGAACGTCGAGAGCAGCCAGACGACGGCCGAAGCTGCGACCGCCCACAGAACCGGCTCACGTTCGAGTGCCACCGGTCCGTCGGGGTTCGTCGAGTAGTTCTGGATGTAGCCGCCCGTGGTCATGTAGCCGACGGCGTTGTTGCCCGCGAAGACGAGGGCGGCGATCAAGACGAGCAGGGCGTGCTTGCGGAACAGCTGCACGATCGGAGTCTTCGTGACCTCTTTGCGCTCGGCCAGCTCCGTGAACACCGGGCTCTCTTCGACCCGGCGTCGCACGTAGTAGCCGATCAGGATGAGCACCACCGAGAGCAGGAACGGCACGCGCCAGCCCCACGCCAGGAACGCGTCGCCGGGCGCGATGACCGTCATGAGCGCCATGATCCCCGAGGCCAGGAGCAGGCCGAGCGGCACGCCGATCTGCGGCGACGCGCCGAACAGGCCGCGCTTGGTCTTCGGGGCGTGCTCGACCGCCATCAGCACCGCGCCGCCCCACTCGCCGCC